>Ga0209382_10002089_pt1 | contig 29950 bp, 29 predicted proteins | sample SoiMetdeltSBSDD5_FD_187599 | JGI IMG/M metagenome (GOLD analysis project Ga0209382, IMG submission 187599) | Bulk soil microbial communities from a Populus tree surrounding site in Tennessee, USA - Soil MetaG P. deltoides SBSDD5 (SPAdes) (version 2) | ecosystem: Environmental > Terrestrial >...
CGGAACGGCAGGGGCACGCGCGCCCACAGGATGCCCGGCGCGATCTCGGCGACCTCGCCGGGCGGTGGGGGCTCGGCCACCGGAAAGACCAGGGCCTTCTCTTTCGGCTTGTCCAGCATGCGCAACCCGGCCATGTTTACTCCTCTTTCTATCCTGGCACACCCGACGTTGCGCCGCACCATGGTGTCGCGCAGCAGAGATGCGCGCCCGCCGCGTGCCCGTCGCGTGCCCTGGCGCCCCCGCGCAAAGCACGCATCGGTGCGTCGCGGCCCGCTGCTCTATTGTCCCCCGCAGCGTTTTCGCCGATTCTCCCCCCTCGAAGGGCGCCGCCGCGACGGCCCCGACGGAGTGCAACAGGGGGATGATGCGATGTCGGATTCCGCAGCATTGAACGGCTACTACACGCTCGGGCGCAGCGGCCTGCGCGTCAGCCGCCTGGCGCTTGGCACCATGACCTTCGGCACCGAATGGGGCTTCGGCGCCGACAAGGACACGGTGCGACGGATGTTCGACATCTACGTCGAGGCCGGCGGCAACCTGTTCGACACGGCCGACATGTACACCGGCGGCACCGCCGAGACCTGGCTCGGCGAGTTCATCGCCGAGCGCGGCATGCGGGACAAGGCGGTCATCGTCACCAAGTTCGGACACAGCGGCGAGCGCGGCAACCCCAACGCCGGCGGCAACGGGCGCAAGAACATCCTGCGCGCCGTCGACGCCTCGCTGAAGCGGCTCGGCACCTACTACATCGACGTCTACATGCTGCACACCTGGGACCGTGTCACGCCCGCCGAGGAGGTCATGCGCACCCTCGACGACCTGGTGCGGTGGGGCAAGGTGCGCCACATCGGCCTGTCGGACGTACCGGCCTGGTACGCCTCGCGCGCGCAGACGGTCGCCGAGCTGCGCGGCTGGGAGCCGGCGTGCGCGGTCGAGCTCGAATACTCCCTCGCCGAGCGCAACCTCGAGCACGAGTTCACCGCGCTCGGCACCGAGCACGGCATGGGCATCCTGGCGTGGAGCCCGCTCGCCAACGGGCTGCTGTCCGGCAAGTACCGCCCGGGCGAGGACGGCGCCGGCGCGGGCGCCGGCCGCCTGGAGCACCTGAAGCCCTACCTGTCGCGCCCGTTCCAGCGGTTCACGTCGCGCAACTGGGCCATCGTCGCCGAGCTGGAGGCGGTGGCGAAGCTCGCCGGCTGCAGCATGGCGCAGGTCGCCCTCAACTGGGTCGCGCACCGGCCGGGCGTGGCCTCCGTGATCGTGGGCGCGACCCGGCCCGAGCAGCTCGAGGAGAACCTGGCGGCCCTGTCGTTCGACCTCCCCGCCGGGCTGCGCGCCCGCCTCGACGCCGCCAGCGCGCCCGTGCCGTCCTTTCCCTACATCTTCTTCGGCGCCGAGGTGCAAGGCTCGATCCACGCCGGCGCCAAGGTGGGAACCAAGCCGCCGGGGTATACCCCGACGATCGACGACGCGGGCAAGGGCGTCGGCTCTGGTTGAAGGTGCCAGCTCAGGTCGAAGAAGAAGTGGCAAGCATTGCCCACGCAGTGGGTTGACATAATACGCGACGCGTATCACATATGCCATGATCCAGAGCTTCGCGGATGGCATCACCGAGGCGTTCTTCACGCATGGGACCTGCCCGGCTCAATGGAGGTCTTTTGCAAGCGTTGCAAGGCGCAAGCTGGACATGCTGGATGCCGCGGTCAGGCTGGAGAATCTGCGATCGCCGCCCGGTAACCGGCTGGAGGCGTTGAGAGGGGATCGCCGCGGGCAATGGAGCATCCGCAGCAACGACCAGTGGCACGTGTGTTTCCGATGGACTGCCAAGGGGCCCGCCGATGTCGAGATCGTTGACTATCACCGAGGATAAGCCATGCGCATTCGAACCCACCCCGGCGAGGTCTTGCGCGAGGAGTACCTGAAACCGCTCGGCATGAGCGCACGCGCTCTTGCCATCGCTATCGGCATTCCCCCGAACCGGTTGACCGAGATCGTGCGTGAACGCCGCAGCGTCACGGCCGACACGGCGATCCGCCTCGGGAGGTACTTCGGAACCGATGCGCGGTTTTGGATCAATCTGCAGGTGGCGCACGACCTCTCCAAGGCCGAGGCGGCAACCGACTACTCCGACATCCCGACACGGGCGGTGTGAGCTCAGGCGCCGGGGCGGGCGTCGCGCTTGCCGGATGTCGCGCTGCTCGTCTTCTGCGCCGCGGCGAGCTTGGCGACGCGGAGCGCGATCCAGCGCCGGCAGGCGGCGAGCTTGGGGCTGCAGGCGACAACGAGACCTGGAGGCACCGCATCGGAGCGGCCGCGCGCGGCGGTGCGGGCGCGCGAGCGTTGCGCGACCCGGCCGGCGTAGTCCGAGCCCACGTCCCGGTCGGCGCGCGCAATGAGGTCCGCCGCAGTCATGCCCTTCATGAACGGGTTGGCCGCGATCACGGAGTTGCCCAGGATCTCGCCGACCGGCGTCGTTGGGGCCGCCAGCAGCAAACGCGCGGCGGCCGACGGGCCGACGAGAAAGGCGAGCCTCAGGTGCCCGAAGGTCGGGCTCAGACCCTGCTCGGCCATGAACGCCACGTTGTCCTTGGAGAAGGCGCTCGCCGCGCGGCGGGCAAACTCCCGATCGGTGCGCAGTGCCAGGAGGGCATCGTCCTTGAGGAGGGCCACCTCCGTGGCAAAGTGCCGCCGCGCCACGTCGATGAAGGTCGACTTGATGAACTGGAACGGCCCCAGCGCCGTGGAGCGGGGATTGGCGGCGTCGTCCCGCCCGCCCGATTCTGCGCGCATCAGGCGGTCCAGGAAGATGTCGAAGGCGGCGTCGGACGCGCCGTCGGCCTGCTCCGAGGACTTGAACGTTTCCGGCGTCACCGGGCCCTTCGGGTTGTCCGCCGGACCTCCGATGGTCGCAGCCGCGCCTCCGGCGAGAACGGCAGCGACGAGCCCCGCTGACATGATACCGGACAGGCGAGCAGCAACGCGACTGTGCAAAGCCGGGATCTCCTGGGTTTTTCGGGTTTTTGCGCCCCCGGACGCACGCTCTACCTGCAACCTGGCCCGCGCTGTGTCAACCCTTTGAAATTACGATAACATTAACTCGCTGCAGGAGTTTTGGGCAGAAACGTGGCTCAACCCTTGCGGATCTGCTCCATTTCCGCGTTAACCTCGCGCAGCTCGAGATCCACGTCGACGGCCACGCACTTCTTCTCGCGCATGACGCGCTGCAGGGCTTGGGTGTGGGCGAGCTCGCGATCGTACTCCTGGACGGTCTTGAGGCCCTTGGTCGACCCCGACCCGCCGAACCAGCGCCCGAACGCCAGGGAAGCGGTGGGCGGCGGCTCGGCCCGCTCGGCCTTGGCCTTGGCGGGGAGCCCCTTGATCAGCTGGATGCGGCCCCAGATGGCCTTGTACAGGCCATCGCAGCTCGCCTGCTCCTCATGGCGCTCCAGCAGGTAGGTGCCGTCGGTCTGCAGGCCGAGCGAGCTTATGCAGCCGCCGAGTGCCAGCCCCGCCAACAGCCCTATGCCGACGACCTTACGCACTGACTTGACGGCCGCTCGCCCCCTGACGGTAATGGGCGCAATGGGAGTCCCCAAGTGTGGCGCGCCAATGTCCGGCCCCGGGCCCGTGGCAGCCCGGACACATAGGCAGGCTTCCTTCCTTCTGGTTTTCACGGCTGCAGCCCCACCCCCTATGTCATTCGCCATCCTGGACGGACGCAGCATCGAGTATGCCGCGATTCTCGGAGACGCAGCCTCGCGCTCTACCTTGGTTTTTCTGCACGAGGGGTTGGGATCGGTTGCCCTGTGGCGCGATTTTCCCGCCAAGGTGGCGCGCCGTTTGGGCGCACCGGCCTTGGTCTACTCGCGCTTCGGCTACGGCCGATCGGACGGGCTGAGCGCGGGGCGTACGCCGCAGTTCATGCACGAGGAAGCCCTCGAGGTGCTGCCCCGCCTGCTCGATCGGCTGGGCGTCGAGAACCCTGTGCTCGTCGGGCATTCCGACGGGGCCTCGATCGCGCTCATCCACGCGGCCCTCTCGGGGCGGCCCGTGCGCGGCCTCGTGTGCATGGCCCCGCACGTGTTCGTCGAGCCGGTGTGCGTGGAGAGCATCGCCAGGATCAGGGAGACCTACCGCACAACCGATCTCAAACAACGGCTTGCCAGGTACCACGTGCGCGTCGACGACGCGTTCTACGGCTGGGCGGACATCTGGCTGGAGCCCGCGTTCCTGGGGTGGTCGATCGAGGACCTGCTGGACCGCATCGCCCAGCCGCTGCTGCTGATCCAGGGCCGCGACGACGAGTACGGCACCTTGGCGCAGCTCGACCGTATCGAGGCGCGCGTAAAGGGCCCCACGTCGCGCCTGGTGCTGGACAACTGCGGCCACTCCCCCCACCGCGACCAGGAGGTGGCCGTCATCGACGCCATTGCGGGCTTCGCAGGCCATTTTCCGCGCGGGCAATCGTCATCCGAACGAGAACGCTGACCGGCCAAGCGCCCGGCGGTGCGAGCGTGCGCCCGACGCGCATTCGGCGCATCGAGCCCCACAAAGAAACTCGTCGGACTGGGCGAGGCGCCGGCCGCAGGCGTGCCTTCGGTGCGACGTGCCGGGTGGGGGGTCCCGAGGGGAACGACCCCCTCCCCTCCTCGCAAGGGGGAGGGGACTCCCGTCGCATCTGTGGTGGGGGATCGTTTCATCCGCTGCGGCGGGGCGAGGCCGATGGCCGACTATCCGGGACGGAGCATTGAACGACTGCAGAAGATCGTTCGAGCGCCATCGCATGTCGATGGCCTCCCGCGCATTTCCTACGGGCGCAGATAAACCGCGGCAGGTCCGAGCGTGCCGTAGACGTGCGGCTGCTGCACTCGTCCCGTGATCGTCAGCACGTCATCGCTAACCGTGTCCAGAAGGAGCCGCAGCTCCAGACCGGGCGTGGTCAAGTGGTTGAGCAGTGACGCGGTGAACGGGCTGTGGTTGGGGCCCGCCCCGCAGTCGGCCGTCGTGCCATCCTTGGCCGCATAGAAGACGAGCGTGTTTTCTCCGGGATCGATCCGGCCGAGACCGCGATTGGCCCTGATGGCACCTGCCAGGGGGAACGGATTGCCGTGGCAGGTATCGAGGATCACGAGTTTCAGCGTCCTCGCCCCGTCGAGCTGGGCGAGCACGGTATCGAGGGCGATGGCCTCCAGATCGACATCGCCGGCCTTGGCCAGCGCGGCATCGGCAGGGATGAGGTAGTTCCTGCCGTCGACCTCGGTGCCGAGCCCGGCGAAATAGACGACCGCCAGGTCGGCGCCGGCAGCGTCCCGCGCGAACTCGAACAGCGCAGCGCGAAAGCGGTCGGCGCCGAGGTCGAGCTTCAGTGTCACCTTGTCGAACTTGAGCTGCTTCTCCAGGGCCTCGGCGACGGCCTCCGCATCGCTTTCGGCGTGCCGCAGCGGCCCGACCTTGTAAATGGCGTTGCCGATCACCAGCGCCACGCGGCGGCCGAGGGACGCGACCGGTGGTGGGACTCGGGGGCCTGGCGCGGGCGCACGCAATGCGGCGAGGCGCTTCGTCACCTCGACTCGCAGGTCCGATTCCCACTTGGTCTTGGCAGGGAGTGCCAGCGCCGTGTTGTAGTCCTCGATGGCTTTGTTGCGCTCGCCCATGGCCTCGCGGACCTCGCCGCGCCAGGCATGGGCGGGGACCGAGCTCTGCTCCAGCGTTATGGCTTCGCCCAGGTCATCGACCGCGCGCACAAAGTCCCCCTTCTTGAAGTAGACGTACCCTCTGCCGCTGTAGCTCAAGTCTGTGGGCGCGAGCTCGATGGCCTTGGTGAAGTCGGCGATGGCCAGGTCGAATTCGCCCTTGCCCAAGCGTGCGAAACCCCGGACGCGGTAGCTGGCGGCGTCGCGTGACTCCAACCTGATAGCCTCGGTGGCGTCGGCAATGGCGCGGTCGAGGTCGCCCTTCAGCCAATGCGCGGCCCCTCGCATTGCGTAGCTGCCGCCGTCGTCTCGCGCGAGCCTGACGGCTTCGTCGAAGTCCGCAATCGCGCGCTCGTACCAGCCCCTGCCGCTGTACGCGAGGCCCCGCTGCCTGTACGCTCTCGCGTCGTCCGGGTGGCTGGCGATGTGCTTGCTGCACGCATTGATCGCAAGGCCGAGGTCGTGGTCCTGATGACAGTCGTCCTTCCCGGCCTGTGCGTCCTTCGGGCGTTCTGAAGGGCCATCCACCCCGGCAACTCGCTTCGATCCCATATCCGCTTCCCGGCCTGCCTGTCTGTGCGTTTCGAATTTCGCCTGGTCTTCCACCGCCGGGGTATCGCTTCTCCGGGGGCCGATCACATAGACGCCGCCGACGACAAGAACGACCGCAAGTGCTGCGATGCTCCCAGCTGCCGGTTTCCACGACAGCGGCGCGAAGACCTGGCGTAGGAACGCTTTCATCCAGTCGGAAATCCGCCGTCGCCGCTCCCGAGCGATAGCGCGGGCGAACGCCGTGTCGAACTCCTTGGCGAGGGCGCGACGGTTGCCGAAATCCTCGCCGGCCTCGGCGAGCAGCTCGCCGGACGGCGTCTTCTCCACCTCCCGGCTCAGAACGTCGGCCAAGTCGAGATCTGCGTTTCGGTTCGAGCCCGCTGTCATATCGGCCCCGTCTCCCGCCGGTGCTTTTCCACGCGGCGACGGATTTTCTTGAGGACCCGCTCCAACTCTCTTTCGACCTCCGCCACGGTCGGCTCCGCGTCCCCGGCTGCCTTCCTCTTATTGCTCAGGACCGGCTCGATCACGGACAGCAGCTCCTGTCCTTTCTTCCCCTCCATGACCGCGAGCAGGACCGCTTGTGCCGCAGGATCGTCGGCAAACAGGCCAATGACCTCCTTGAAGTAGAGCTCCCACTCCTGAGGTGCTTCGGTCGAGGCGTCGCTCGATGCCTCTCGGCCCGACCACAACTCCCTCTGTCGCCACTGCCACGCAATGCTGCGGATTACCCCGCCGAGGAACAGGATCGGGGGCACGCCCTTCGGCCATTTCCGTTCCCCGCTGAGGACGCGGCAGAGGGCCTCCTGGAGCAGGTCGGCATGGTCATAGGGGGTCTTTCTCGCGTAGAGCCTCGCGATCTTCGCCAGGATTGTTTTATCGCCATCCTCGAGGGCCTGAATGGCTTGCACGACTTCCGGCCGCGACAGCGTCGCGTCCGCGTCACGACCGGCATCTGGGTCGTGCGCTGGCATCTAGAATGCTCGCCGGCCCTGCTTGCGCGGACATGCCATAGATAAATTTCTCCCTCCCGCATCCGGTGTCCGCGCACCGCCCCTTCCGCAGCCTTACCGATCAACGGGCGGGCTGGCCGCAAACAACGGCCAGGCCGTCTCGAGCCGGAGCAGCGCAATCTGGGCTGTCCCGATCGAATTCGCAACGCAGTCATTGAGACCGAAGCTCATGTCGCACCGAAGACCGGAATTGCTGAAGATGCGCACTCACCCCACTATCTCGACGGCACCGCTTTCGAAAGCCCCGCTCTACGCCCGCATCTGGGGCGTGGTGAAGCGAGCGTCCGCGCGCGTTGCAGCGCGCGTCGCCCGCTACCAAGACGCCCACGCCGAGGCGGTGCTCTACCAGCAGCTCTCCAAGCTCTCCGATGCGGAGCTGGAGCGGCGGGGAATCGCTCGCGGCGATCTGCACCGGCATGTTTGGAGCTCGTCGGGTCGAGGAGACAGGTGAAGGATCGGATGTCGCTCGAAGAGATCACGCTCGGCGTCTTTGCGGCCTGCAACACCCTGCGGATCTTCGCCTATATCCCCCAGATCCGCAAAGCGGCGACCGATGAGAACGGGGCCTCGGCAGTCTCGTGCACCACCTGGATGTTGTTTCTCGTCGCGCACGTCTCGACGGTCGCTTACGCCATTGTCAACCGGTCGGACTGGGGGCTGGCCGCCTGTTTCGCCGCCAACGCGGTCTGCTGCCTCGCCATCGTTGCCGTCGCCTGTTGCAAGCGTCGCCGCCACGCGAGGCGCCTGTCCCAACCGGCCTGTGCGTGGTCCGGCACGGTCGTCACAGGCGTCGCCCTCGTGCCATCCGGGAGCAAGGCGAACCGATGACCGCCATTTGGGAGCTTCTGAGCTGGGTCTGCACCTGGGAGGCGCTCGGCTACGTCGCCGCCGCGCTCGTGCTGGCGGTGTTCTACATGAAGGAGATGATCCCTCTCCGCATCACCGCGCTCGCGAGCAACCTCTCCTTTATCGCCTACGGCGCTGCGCTCGGCATCACGCCCATCTGGCTGCTGCACTTGCTGCTGCTGCCGATGAACGGCTGCCGGCTCTTACAGGCGCTTCGCTTGCGCCGCGCTCACGCCAACTGGCCAAAACCATCCCGCCTCTCTTGCCCGATGTGAAACGTCGGTCGTCACCACAGGCGCGTCCTCAATAGAGCGTCTCGCGGTAGGCCTTCTCCAGCCGCGTCTCGGTGGCGGCCCCGTCGAGACCCTGGATCTGGTCGGCCAGCGCCTGCGCGAACGGCGCCAGGCCCTCCAGCGCCGGCCATTTGTCCATCTGCCACAGGGCGGCGCGGATCACCGCCTTGCCGCACTGGAAATAGACGCTGCGCGCCGTGACCTCGACCACCGCGCGCGCCGGCTTGCCCTGCATCGCGTGCCGTTCCAGCAGCGCCGGCTCGGTCAGCAGGCGCGCCGTGCCGTTGACCCGCAGCGTCTCGAGGCGGCCGGGCACCAGGAACAGCAGGCCGACGCGGGGGTTGGCGATCAGGTTCTGGAAGCTGTCCAGGCGGTTGTTGCCGGGCCGGTCCGGCAGATGCAGGCGCTGCTCGTCCACGACCGACACGAAGCCCGGGCCGTCGCCGCGCGGCGAGGCATCCGGCCAGCCCTCGGCGTCCGCCGTCGCCACGACCACGAACGGCGCGCGGCCGATGAAGTCGCGCGCATGCCGGTCGATGCGGCCGAGCTCCTTCTTCAGCGCCACCTCGCTCGGCTGCTTGTACCTTTCGCGAAGGTCGGCCAGGCTGCAGATCTCCGTCATGGTGTTACGATCCCCCTTGCGGCTCGGCGGCGTGCAGGACGGCCTCTACCGCCCGCTTCCAGCCCGCATATTTGCGCTCGCGCTGCGCGGCGGCCAGGGCCGGCGAGAAGGCGCGGTCGAGCTTCCACAGCCTGGCGAAGCCGTCCTGGTCGGGCCACACGCCGGCCTTGTGGCCCGCGAGCCATGCGGCGCCGAGCGCGGTCGTCTCCTGCACCACGGGGCGCTCCACCGGCGCATCCAGGATGTCGGCGAGGCACTGCATGGTCCAGTCGCTCGCCACCATGCCGCCGTCGACCCGCAGCACCGACCTGGCATCCGCGGCCCAATCCCCGCGCATGGCCTCGAGCAGGTCGCGCGTCTGGTAGCACACCGCCTCCAGCGCCGCGCGGGCGATCTCGCCGGGCCCCGTGCCGCGCGTGAGGCCCAGGAGCGCCCCGCGCGCCTCCGGCCGCCAGTAGGGCGCCCCGAGGCCGACGAAGGCCGGCACCAGGTAGACCTCCTGCTGCGGGTCGGCCGCGGCGGCGAGCGCGCCGCTTTCGGGTGCCGAGGCAATGATCCCGAGCCCGTCGCGCAGCCACTGGACGGCGGCGCCGGCGACGAAGATGGCGCCTTCCAGCGCATAGGTGCGGCTGCCGTCGAGCTGCCAGGCGATGGTGGTGAGCAGCCGGTTCCTGGAAGGCACCGGCTCGCGCCCCGTGTTGAGGAGGGCGAAGCAGCCGGTGCCGTAGGTGGCCTTCACCATGCCGGGGGCGAAGCAGGCCTGGCCGATGGTCGCGGCCTGCTGGTCGCCGGCGACACCCAGGATCGGCAGCGCGGCGCCGAGGATCGACGGCTCGACGGTGCCGAAGGCGGCATTGCTGTCGCGCACCTCCGGCAGGACGCTGCGGGGGATTCCAAAGAGTCGCAGGAGATCGGCGTCCCAGGCGCCTTTGGCGATGTCGAACAGCAGCGTGCGCGAGGCGTTGGTGGCATCGGTGGCGTGCACCTTGCCGCCGGTGAGCTGCCAGACGAGGAACGTGTCGACGGTGCCGAAGGCGAGATGCCCGGCCTCCGCGAGCTGTCGCGCCTCTTCCACGTGATCCAGGAGCCAGGCGATCTTGGTGGCGGAGAAGTAGGGGTCGAGCAGGAGCCCGGTTTTGGCCGTGACGGCCGCCTCGTGGCCCTCGTCCTTCAGGCGCCGGCAGGTGTCCGCGGTGCGGCGGTCCTGCCAGACGATGGCGCGGTGGATGGGCTTGGACGTGCGCCGATCCCAGAGGAGGCAGGTCTCGCGCTGGTTGGTGATGCCGACCGCGGCGATGTCGCCGGCGGCGAGCCCCGCCGCTGCGACCGCCTGCCGCGCCGTCTCGACCGTGGTGCGCCAGATGTCCTCGGGATCGTGCTCCACCCATCCCGGCGCCGGGTAATGCTGGGCGAACTCGCGCTGCGCCAGCCCCAGGATCGCCAGATCCGCGCCGAACACGATGGCGCGGCTCGACGTCGTGCCCTGGTCGAGGGCCAGAATGGAGGCCGGCATGCGCTTCTCCCCTCGGGTGGATGCCAGGTTCGGCGGCACTCCCAAGTTGCGGACCTGCTGACCTCCACCCTAGGCGAGACCGCCGCCGCGCGGCAAGGCGCGGGCCTCCGAACCGGGCTTCCAGGCAGGCACACTCTTGGGCTACCCTCGGCAAGGCAATCTGGCCCCGTGCTGGAGTTGGCCCCGTGGCTGGGTGACACGTCCCTGTCACGGGAACGCTGCAAAACGCGTCGGTCAAGTGGTACGGGCTGCCGTTGGGAGGAGGGACTATGCAAAGACAAATCGGTTTGAGCTGGCTCGCTGCCGGCGCGATCATGTTCGCGGCCGGCAGCGCCAGTGCACAGACGGAGATCCAGTTCTGGCACGCCATGGGCGGGCAGCTGGGCGGCGTCACGAATGACCTCGCCGAGGAATTCAACAAGAGCCAGAAAGAGTTCAAGGTCGTGGCGGTGTACAAGGGTTCGTACACGGACACACTCACCGCTGCGATCGCCGCATTTCGTGCCAAGCAGAACCCGCACATACTTCAGGTCTTCGAGGTCGGCACGGCCACGATGATGGCCGCCAAAGGGGCGGTCTACCCCGTGCACGAGCTGATGGCCGACGTCGGCGAGGCGTTCGATCCGAAGGCCTATATCGGACCCGTCTACGGCTATTATTCGACGAGCGATGGCAAGCTTCTGTCGATGCCGTTCAACTCCTCCACACCCGTGTTCTACTGGAACAAGGAGCTGTTCGAGAAGGCCGGTCTCGATCCCAACAAGGCGCCTACGACCTGGCCGGAGGTGGGCGACATGGGCAAGAAGCTGGTCGCAGCCGGTGTCCCATGCGGCATCACGGTCCAGTGGCAGACCTGGACAATGATCGAGAACTTCGGGGCCTGGCACAACCTGCCCTTCTCGACGAGGGGCAACGGTTTCGGCGGTCTCGACACGGAGCTCAAGATCAACGACCCGGCCCGGATCAAGCACATCGAGGCCCTGGCCGAGTGGGGGAAGAGCAAGGTGTTTCGCTACGGCGGTCGCGAGGGCAAGTCGACGGCGCTGTTCACCAGCGGCGAGTGTGCCATGCACATCGCATCCTCGGGCTCGGCCGGCGCCATCCAGGCGGCGTTCAAGGACAAGCCTTTCGGCATCGGCATGATGCCTTATTGGCCCGACGTCGCGTCCAAACCGCAGAACTCGATCATCGGTGGCGCCACCCTGTGGGTTCTGCGGGGGAAGGGCAAGGCGGAGTACAAGGGCGTAGCCAAGTTCTTCACCTATCTGTCGAGCGCAGAAGTGCAGGCAAAGTGGCATCAGCAGACCGGCTACGTGCCGATCACGACCGGCGCCTACGACCTTTCTCTGACGCAGGGCTTCTACGAGAAGTTCCCCGGTCGGGACGTGGCGATCAAGCAGCTCGTGCTCAACCCTCCGACAGAGAACTCCAAGGGCCTGCGCGTCGGCAACTTCGTTCAGATCCGTGACGTTGTCGACGAGGAGCTGGAAGCCGTGTGGGCGGGAAAGAAGAACGCCAAGCAGGCGCTCGATGACGCGGTCGCCCGTGGCAACAAGCACCTGCGCGAGTTCGAGGCCGCCAACAAGTAGAGATCACGGACCGATCTCGTCCGGGTGCCAATGAACAAGCGCGTCACCTTCGACGGCAAGCTGCTGCCCTACCTTCTCGTGGCGCCGCAGATTGCCGTCACCCTTGCCTTCTTCATCTGGCCGTCCGGTCAGATGTTGTGGCAGTCGGTGATCCTGGAGGACGCGTTCGGTGGCAATTCGCGCTTCGTCGGCTTCGCCCACTTTGCGAAGCTGTTCGGCGACGCCGGATACTGGGACTCGGTCCGCCTCACCATGTTTTTCAGCTTCATGGTGGCGCTGGGCGGACTGGCCATCTCGCTGCTGCTGGCGACGATGGCCGACCGTATCGTGCGCGGCGCCACCCCCTACAAGGCCTTTCTCGTATGGCCGTACGCGGTTGCGCCGGCGGTCGCGGGCGTGCTCTTCGGGTTCATCTTCAATCCCGCCGTCGGCATCGCCGCCTGGTTCCTCAACAAAGGCATCGGCTACGAGTTCAACTACGTCATCAACGGCAACCAGGCATTGGCGCTGGTGACCATTGCCGCCTGCTGGAACCAGATCAGCTACAATTTCCTGTTCTTTCTCGCCGGCCTGCAATTGATCCCGCGCTCTCTGATCGAGGCCGCTGCGATCGACGGCGCGGGGGTCGGCCGGCGTTTCTGGACCATCATCTTCCCGCTGCTCGCTCCCACGGCATTCTTTCTGCTGGTGGTCAATATCATCTATGCCTTTTTCGGCACGTTCGGCGTGGTCGACGCGATGACCAAGGGCGGGCCGGCCAAAGCGACCGAGATCATGGTGTTCAAGGTCTACAACGACGGCTTTCGCGGCCAGGACTTCGGCGGGTCGGCGGCGCAGTCGGCGATCCTGATGCTCGTCGTCGTGGCGCTCACCGTGGTCCAGTTCCGCTGGATCGAACGCCGCATCCAATACTAGAAGCAGCAATGGTCGAGAACCGCCCCTTCCTTGTTTTCTTCAGCCACCTCGTGGTGCTGCTCGGCATCGTCATCATCGCCTTCCCGCTGTGGATGACGTTCGTCGCCTCGACCCACGATCAAGTGACGATGCTGCGTGCGCCGGTGCCGCTGTGGCCCGGTGAGCACATGCTGGACAACTACCGCACCGTGCTGCTCGAAGGCTTCGGCACAGGCGCTGCGCGCACGCCTCTATACGTGTCGCTGCTCAACAGCCTGGCCATGGCGCTCGGCGTCTGCGTGGGCAAGATCGCGATCTCGATCGTCGCCGCGTACGCCATCGTCTATTTTCGCTTTCCGCTGCGGATGACCTTCTTCTGGATGATCTTCGTGACGCTGATGCTGCCGGTGGAGGTGCGCATCGTGCCGACCTACCAGGTTGTGGCGTCGCTCAGCATGCTCGACAGCTACGGCGGCCTGATCGTCCCGCTGATCGCCTCGGCCACTGCCACCTTCCTGTTCCGCCAGTTCTTTCTGAGCGTCCCGGACGAGTTGACCGAGGCGGCGCGCATCGACGGCGCAGGGCCGCTGCGCTTCTTCAAGGACATCCTGCTGCCGATGTCGCGCACGAGCATAGCGGCGCTGTTCGTGATCCAGTTCATCTACGGCTGGAACCAGTACCTGTGGCCGCTCCTGATCACGACCAAGGAAGGCTTCTACACCGTGGTCATGACGCTCTCCCGGCAGGTCAATACCGTGGACGCAGCGCCGCACTGGAACTGGATCATGGCGATGGCCATGCTCGCCATGCTGCCGCCGGTCCTGATTGTCGTCTTCATGCAGCGCCTGTTCGTGAGGGGCCTGGTGGAGACGGAGAAGTGACGGTCTTGGGTCTGCCCCCGGCTTTCGCCGGGGTCGACCTAACCTACGTCGGGCACAAGGGGGCCTGCTGATGATGAAATCCGTGCTGTGGAAGGAGCTGACCGCCGAGGACCTCCGGGCCAAGGCCGCCGCGAACGCCATCGTCGTCCTTCCGGTGGCCTCCATGGAGCAGCACGGGCCGCATCTGCCGGTCGGCGTGGACACCATCCTGTGCGAGGGCGTGTGCAGGGCGGGAGCCGAGAAGGCCGCGGGCGACGTGGCGGTCGTGGTCGCGCCCACGCTCTGGTGCGGCATGGCCGAGCACCATATGGCCTTCGGCGGCACCTTTACCTTCGACATTCCGACCTATCGCGCGGTGCTGCTCTGTTTCCTGAAGAGCCTCGAGCGGCACGGCTTCAAGCGCGTCTTCATCGTCAACGGCCACGGCGGCAACATCGCCGCGCTCAACGCCTTCCTGCCCGACTTTGCGCGCGAGACGAGCCTGCAGGTCCGCGCCGCCACCTATTTCGAGCTGGCGGCCTCCGACCTGGCGCCGGTGCTCCAGGACCAGAAGCGGGTGCATCACGCCTGCGAGGTGGAGACCTCGCTGATGATGGTGCTCGCCGCCGACACCGTGAAGAGGGATCGCATATCGGAGGCCTTCGGCGGCGTGGCCGGAAACAATGCGTCAGGCGGCGGTGACTGGTACGCCACGCCCACGCGCTTCCGCTCCTTCAAGGACCTCACGCCCAGCGGCGTCAACGGCGATGCCCGCCGCGCCAGCCGCGAGAAGGGCGAGAAGCTCCTCGCCATCTGCGTCGACGGCCTCGCGGACAAGCTGCGCGACGAGAAGCTCTGGAGCTGAGCGCCATGGTGGAGCGGCGCCGGCCCGGCGATGTCTTCTCCCCTCCCCCTTGCGGGGAGGGGCTGGGGGTGGGGGTCCACGAATGGCCTCGGTAACCCTCGACAAGGTGCGCAAGGTCTACCCCGGCGGCGTGGAGGCCGTGAAGGGCGTCTCCCTCGCCATCCCCGACGGCTCGTTCACGGTGCTGCTCGGGCCCTCCGGCTGCGGCAAGTCCACGCTGCTCCGGATGATCGCGGGCCTGGAGACCGTCAGCGACGGGACCATCAGCATCGCCGGCAAGGTGGTGAATCGGGTGGAGCCTGCCGACCGCGACATCGCCATGGTGTTCCAGAACTATGCGCTCTACCCGCACATGTCGGTCTACGACAACATGGCCTACGGCCTCAGGAACCGCGGCGTCGCCAAGGCCGAGATCCACAAGCGCGTGGCCGAGGCGGCCAATCTCTTGGCCATCGGCGACTTCCTGAAGCGCAAGCCGCGCGAGCTCTCCGGCGGCCAGCGCCAGCGCGTCGCTATGGGCCGCGCCATCGTGCGCGAGCCGCAGGCGTTCCTGTTCGACGAGCCGCTCTCCAACCTCGACGCCAAGCTGCGCGTGCAGATGCGCATCGAGATCCGCCGCCTGCACAACCGGTTGAAGGCCACATCGATCTTCGTCACCCACGACCAGATCGAGGCCATGACCATGGCCGACACCATCGTGGTCATGAACCAGGGCCGGATGGAGCAGGCCGGCGCCCCCGCGGAGGTCTACCGCCTGCCGGCGACGCGCTTCGTCGCCACCTTCATCGGCTCGCCGGCGATGAACCTGCTCCCCGGCCGCATCGCGGCCCCCGGCCAGGTCGATGTCGGCAGCGGCCGCCTCGCCTTCGACGCCGCCGCCTTCGCCGTCGAGCCCGGCCGCGACGTGGAGGTCGGCATCCGCCCGGAGGACCTGCGGATTACGCCCAACGGCCAGGGCGCGCTCGCCTTTGGCAGGGACTTCGCCGAGGAGCTGGGCGCCACCCGCCTCCTCCACGGCACCACCGGCGACGCGGCCGTGGTCGTGGCCCTGTCGGGCCCGCTGCCCGCGGGCGAGACCTTCGCCTTGAATGCAGCCCCCGAGGCCGTGCACCTGTTCGATCCGGCATCGGGCGACAGCCTGCGCCGCGAGTAGGCATCTGCGTTCCCGGAAACCGAGGCCCCGGCCTTCAGGCCGGGGCTGAGGTTATCCGGGACCTTCACGCGACGCTTGTGGACGCCGGCGGCGAATTCATCTAACGCCAGAGGCAAGCGCCGGAAGGATGGATAGCGAGCGGATGCCGCTGACACCCGAGCAGCTGCGCGAGACGATCCGGCGGGTGGCGGCCTGGCGGGCGGAGCCCGCGCGTCCCGTGGCATGCCCCATCTGCGGTGCCGAGGGCCTCGGCATCGTCGACCGCTCTGCGCGCCCGCATGCGGAGTGGTATGCCCTTTCCTGCCCCGCTTGCGGCCTCGAGGAGACGCTCCACATCCCGCTGGGTGCAGTGGTTCCAACACTGGACTGAGAAGTTGACCCTTGAGATCAAGCCCTACCGCTCACTGCTGACCGGCGTTGAGGGCGACGCACGCGCCGCGGCGTCCCCTCCCCCGTCGCGCCGGAGGCGCGCGCTCAAACTGTGGGGGAGGGACAGGGTGGGGGGGAATCCCAAACTTCGAATGGAGGGAGTCCCCCCACCCCTAACCCCTCCCCACAAGGGGGAGGGGAATCCGGTCCCCGCGCGCGGAGGGGCCGCGCCATGAACATCGACGGCAAGCCCTGGCGCACCATCTGGCTCGCAGCCGACGGCTGGTCGGTGGAGATCATCGACCAGACCAAGCTTCCGCACGAGCTTGCGATCGTCGCGTTGAAGACCGTGGAGGATGCGGCGCGGGCGATCAGGACCATGCAGGTGCGCGGTGCTCCCCTGATCGGCGCCACCGCCGCCTACGGCATCTGCCTCGCGCTGCGCGCCGATGCCTCAGACGAGGTGCTGGACCGGGCGGCAGCATTCCTCGCCGCGCAGCGGCCGACCGCCGTCAACCTGCGCTGGGCGCTGGAGGAGATGCGCAACGCGGTGCGCAACCTGCCGCGCGAGCGCCGCATCGCGGCGGCCTACGAGCGCGCGGCGGAGATCTGCGTGGACGACGTGAAGGCGAACCGCCGCATCGGCGCGCACGGCCTGAAGCCGATCCTCGTCGCCGCCCGGCACAAAGCGCCGGGCGAGCCCGTCAACATCCTCACCCACTGCAACGCCGGCTGGCTCGCCTGTGTCGACGTGGGCACCGCGACCGGGCCGATCTACGCGGCTCACGACCGCGGCATCCCCCTCCACGTGTGGGTCGACGAGACGCGCCCGCGCAACCAGGGGGCCGGGCTCACGGCCTTCGAGCTGGGCGCCCACGGCGTGCCGCACACAATCGTCGTCGACAACGCCGGCGGGCACCTGATGCAGCAGGGCCTCGTCGACTTGTGCATCGTCGGCGCCGACCGGGTGACGGCGAACGGCGACGCGGCCAACAAGATCGGCACCTACCTCAAGGCGCTGGCTGCCAGGGACAACGGCGTGCCGTTCTACGTGGCGATGCCGCATTCGACCATCGACTGGACGCTCGGCTCCGGCGAGGACATCCCGATCGAGCAGCGCGATCCGGCCGAGGTGCTGGTGATGACCGGCCGCACCCGCGACGGCGAAGTCGTGCCGGTGGAGATCGCGGCCGCCGGCTCGCCAGCGCGCAACGATGCCTTCGACGTGACGCCGGCGCGGCTGATCACGGGGCTCGTCACCGAGCGCGGCGTGTGCGCCGCATCGCGCGCGGGCCTCTTGTCGCTCTATCCGGAGCGGGCGTAACGACCCGTCATCCCGGACGAAGCGCCGGGAGCCAAAGGCGAGCGGCGCTTCGAGCCGGGATCTCGGGAGGCTTGACTCGTCCGGGGAGGTCCCGGATAGCCTCGCTGCAGCTCGGCTTCCGGGATGACGGGTGATACGGGTAATGTCGATCAAACGCCTCCTCTGCGCCCTCGCAGCGGTGCTCCTGCCCGCCGCCGCCCTCGATGCTGCGCTCCCCAAGCACTCGCTCACACCCGAGCCCGACACACTGACAGGGCGGGTGCTGATTGCCTCGTCGGGCATCTCCGACCCGCGCTTCGCCCGCACCGTCATCCTCCTCATCCGGCACGGCAAGGACGGCGCCTTCGGCATCACGATCAACCGCCCCGCGGGCGAGCGCTCGTTTCAGAGCCTGCTCGAGCCGCTGGGCGACAAGGACCTGGAAAAGGCCGGCGGCGTGCGCGTGTTCGCCGGCGGCCCGGTCGAGCAGCAGATGGGCTTCGTCCTACACTCGATCGACTGGGAGCACGCCGACACTCTTGCCATCAACGGCGAGCTGGCCGCCACCACCAGCGCCGACATCCTGCGCGCCATGGCGCGCGGCAAGGGGCCGAGGAAAGCGCTCGTCGTCTTCGGCTACGCGGGCTGGGGACCCGGCCAGCTCGAGGCCGAGCTGGCGCGCAAGGACTGGCTCGTGGCGACCGCCGATGCAACCCTCGTCTTCGACGCCCCGCGCGAGCGCGTCTGGGACGAGGCCATGGCCCGGCGGTGAGCCACCCGTCATCCCGGTCGGAGCGATGCGCGCCGCAGGCGAGCAGCGCTCCGAACCGGGACCTCGGGAGGTTCAACTCGTTCGACGAGGTCCCGGATAGCTTCGGGCTGCGCCCTCAGCTTCCGGGATGACGGGTGTGGCGGTGTCTGCAACCCGGACCGCCGGCGAGGCGACCGGGGCCCTCTCCAGAAGGCCTCTCCCGGCGCGCCGGGAGGGCCTGCAGGCGAGGCGCGCGGGCCCGGCAGGGGTGGAGGGCCCGAGCCGCCTCCCGGCCGTCCTGGGCCTCGCCAGGCGGCCTGTGCGCGATTCCCGAATTGGCACGTCGGGTTGCAGGCAGCCCCGCCCACTTGCGCGGGGAGTCCTGGGCGGCTTAGTTTTCATCGGGCACAAGCGCCTGGGGGAAACATGCCGGATCGACAGGGACCGTCTCGCATATTGATCGTGGCCGCGCTCGCAGTATCGGGCGCTGCGGCGCCTGCGTGGTCGAGCTGTCCGGCTGGGTTGCCGGCCGAACCCGCGTTTCATTTGCCGGTCGAGAAACTTGTCCCGGTCGCCTCCACCTTGGCGGACCATATCGCCAAGAAGGCCATACAAAGCGGTGCTGCCAACGGCGTCGAGACGCGGCGGCTTGCCGACGTACGGCTGGACCCCAAGGTCAACTACAACTTTCGAGTCTATACGCCTCTCAGCGCCATACCCGCTCGCGTGCAGAATGCGTTCGTCGCTGCCGGCGAGTTGCCGACGCGCGCCGAGATTGAAAGCGTGAAGCGGCGGCAGTTGGACTGCCTCGAAACCGAGGTGCACAAATTCATGAGCGCGTGGCTCAAACTTGCTGTCGAAGCCGCGAAGAACAAGCGCCGGCCAGAGAAGCCAGCGGGGCTCGTTCCCGACTCGGCAGTCCTGACAATACGATCGTTCGCCCACGAGTTTCTGACGCCTGAAGACAGAGATGGCGTCTTCAAGCGGGATGCAAGACGGCGAGGTAGTGAGGAGATAATCGCATACTTGATAATCAAATCTGAGAAAGTAACCGTCGATCAGTTTATCGAGTTTTCACTGAATATACACTATCTCGGCCGTGGCTCTTATGGAATAACCGCAGCGTCGATGAACTACTTCGGCAAACCCGCAGACCGCCTGTCACTCGCCCAGGCTGCTTATCTGGCAGGGCTGCTCAGGGGGCCGAACAATTATCACCCTGTGCGAAAGGCCGCTCAGGCTATCGAGCGCAGGAACTGGGTGATCGATCAGATGCAGCTGAGAAGCTTCATCAGCGAGGCGGAGGCGAGAAGCGCCAAGGCCGAGCCGCTGAATGTGAAGGTCAAATAGGCGGGTGTCAGACCCGGAGGGTCTGACACCCGTGCCAGGCACTCAGGGCTCCGCCGTGGAAGGCGCGCCCTTCACGTGCTTGTCGGCCCACGCGAGCATCTCCCACAGGGCGTGCTCGATGGATTCGCGCGCGGTGTAGCTGTGCCCCTCCAGTGGGAGGCGCACATAGCGCACGTTGCCGCCGTTGCCCTTGACCGCCTGGTACATGCGCTCGCTCTGGATCAGGTGGGTGCCGGGGTTGGTGTCGGCCGCGCCGTGAATGAGCAGCAGCGGTGCCGTGATCTTTTCGGCGTGCGCGAACGGCGAGACCTTGATGTACATCTGCGGCGCCTGCCAGAAACTGCGGCGCTCGTTCTGGAAGCCGAACGGCGTCAGCGTGCGGTTGTAGGCGCCGCTGCGGGCGATGCCGGCCTTGAACAGCCGCGAGTGCGCCAGCAGGTTGGCGGTCATGAACGCGCCGTAGCTGTGGCCGCCGACGCCCACGCGCGCGCGGTCGGTGACGCCCATCTCGACGGCCTTGTCGATCGCCGCCGCCGCGCTGGCGACGATCTGCTCGACATAGGTGTCGTTCATCGTCTCCGGGTCGCCGATCACGGGCATCGTGGCGTTGTGCAGGACCGCATATCCCATCAGGGCGAAGAACAGGTGCGAGGCCCCGCCGAAGCTCGTGAAGCGGTGGGGCGATCCCGACACCTGGCCGGCGACCCCGGCGTCGGTGAACTCTACCGGGTAGGCCCACAGGATGGTCGGCAGCGGCGTCCCCGCCCGGTAGTCCGGCGGCAGATAGAGCGTGAAGGACAGCTCGACGCCGTCGCTGCGCTTGTAGCGCACCAGCTCCTTCCTGATGCCGCGCAGCTGCGGCGCCGGGTCGGCGAAGCTCGTGAAGGCCTCCTTGCCCTGCCCGTGCACGGAGCGAACGAAGTAGTTGGGGGGCGTATCCGGCGTCTCGTGACTCGTGAGGAAGCGCGAGCTGTCGTCGGCGAGCAGCGCCACGAAGCGCTCCCAGCTCTCCTCGCGGCTGCGGAATACCTCGTCGGACTTCAGGGACTTCAGGTTGAGGCGGGCGAGAAACGGCCGGTCGCCCTGCGGCGTCGCACCCGACCCCGACAGGAAGATGTCGTCGCCGTGCCCATGCATCACCGAATGCCCGTTGGGCAGCCGCTTCGGCACGGGTGTGCCGGGGTCGGTGTAGCGGTCCTGGATCGAGCGGTCCCACACCACCTTCGGCGGCGTTGCCGGGCTGTCGGCATCGAGCATGGAGGTGCGTGTCCACCGCCGCTTGCGGTCGTTCTCCTCGACCAGGACCAGCCCGCCCGTCTCGCTCCAGGCGATACCCTTGTAGCGATGCTCGGTCCGCACCAGCTCGATCGCCGGCCCGCTGAACGGCGCCCGGAGCATCCGGACGACGTCGCGCCGGGGCACAGCCGTCCTGGGATCGCCGCCGTCGAGCGCTTCGACCCAAACCAGCGCGGCGCCCTCGGTCGGGCGCCACGACCAGGCGCGCGGCCCCGTGGGTACCCCTTCCAGCGGCACCTGATCGGCGAGGGGAAGGCTCGCCACCTTGTGCACCGTCCTGCCGCCGCGGTCCCAGACCTCCACCTCCGCCGGGAAGGCCTGCGCGGTGTGCAGGTAGGAATAGGGACGCTCGACGGTGGCGACCAGGACATGGCTGCCGTCGGGCGAGGCGCGCACGAGCTTGAAGACGGCGGGCCTGCCGAGCGGTGTCACCTTGCCGTCGTGTGCACCGACCAGCGCCAGTTGCGACGTGGCGTAGTAGGCGAACAGCCGCTCGTGGTGCGGGCTCTCGAGCAGGCCCTGGAATGTCAGCCCCGGCGTCGCCTTGCCGAAGTTCTCCTGCACGATGGGGCCCGAGGGGACCGCAGGGGCGACCGGGCGTTGTCCGCGCACCGCCACCGTCTGCACGAGCAGCGTCTCGCTGCCGGACAGCCACTGGACGGCATCGCCCAGCGCGGCGTTGATCCGCACGCCCTCGATGGTGCGCAGCCGGCCCGTGGCGCTGTCGCCGATCCAAAGCTCGATCCCGCTGCGCGTGCTGCTCGTCAGGGCGAAGCGCCTGCCGTCGGGCGACCAGAGGAACTGGCCGGGGTCGGCGCCCGGTGGAAGATCGATCCGCGTCTCCTTGCCGTCGACGAGGGACTTCAGCAGCAGGGCCGTGATGCGCGGCCGGGAGCGGGCGGGGCCGTTCGTCCTCGGATTGATGGTGATGCCGGCCAGGCGCAACACCGGGTCGGCCAGCTCGGCGATCGAGGGATAGCGCGCCTGCGTCGCCAGCACCAGGCGATCGCGCGTCGGACTGATCGAAAGCAGCCCGGGGTTCGGCGGCGCGTCGAGAACGTCCTGTACGGCTTTGGGCGCCTTCCGGTAGGCCGTTTGCGCCTCGAGGCCCGGGCTCGCAATGCAGAAGGTGGCAACGAGGCAGAAGAGCACGATCTGAAATCGGTACATAAAGAGGCTTCCCTCGATGGTGTCAGACCCTCCGGGTCTGACACATTACACGATCCGTCATCCCGGCCGAAGCGCTTCGAGCCGAAGGCGAGTTGCGCTTCGAGCCGGGATCTCGCGAGGCTCGACTCGCTCCCGGAGGTCCCGGATAGCCTCGCCCCGGATCAAGTCCGGGCTCGGCTTCCGGGATGACGGGTGCAACGGTCACGCGGTGCGCATGGGCGGATAGGTCAGGAAGGCGTTGGCGGCGTGCCAGAGGCGGTGCCGGTTGATGCCGAGGCCTCCGGAATGCGTCTGCCCTGCGATCATGACGAACTGCTTGTCCTTGTTGGGCAGCGCCGCGTAGAAGCGCAAGAGCTCCTCCTCGCTGGCGTTGCCGTCGTGCTCCGCGCGGATCATGCACACGGGGCACCTGAGCTGCGCCGGATCGGCCAGCGGCAGGTTGAGCGCCATGTCGAGGTAGGTGCCCGTGGGCACGCTGTCGCCGAACTGCAGCTCGAAGGCGGCGAGCGCGTCTGCCACGCCCGGCTCCGCGCTTCCCTCCCGGTCGCGGTCGAAGATGCGCTGGATGGTGGAGAGGTTGCGGGGCCGGCGCGGGTTGGCCTTGTAGCGCTCGGCCTGCACGCGCCTGCGGTCGATCTCCGGCGCGTTCTCTCCGGTGTGGGTGTAGGCGTTGAGCACGAGCCGCTCGACGCGTGCGGGGTCGGCGACGGCGAAGGCGGCGGCCCTGATGGCGCCGGAGGACGACCCGAACATCAAGACCTTCCCGTGGCCCGTCACGCGCTCCACCACGGGCAGCGCCGCCTTCAGGTCCTCCACGCCGACCATGATGCCGGCGTGGCTCCCCGTGTGCGTCGAGAAGCCGTAGCCCTCGTGGTCCATGGTCCACACGTCGAAGCCGAGCGAAGCGAAGTGGTCCATCATCGAGTAGCCGGGACGCCCGGGCACCTGCAGGTCGTAGCTGCCGCGGCTGGAGAAGGTCGAGCCGTGTACCAGGAACAGCACCGGGCCGGCTGCGCTCGCCGCGCCGGCCATGCGCTTGCGATAGAGGTAGAGATCGACGCTGCCCTTCCTGGTCCAGTGCTCCTCCGAGGCGATCGTACGGCCCTGGGCCGGCGCTGGCCGCGGGCCCAGGCCGGCGACGGCGGCGGCTGCGACCGCGGCGCCGGCGGCCTGTACGAGCCGGCGCCGCCCGGGCGAGGGAAGGTGGGATTTCGACTGGGCTGAGGTCATCGCTGCTCCTCCGGACATTGTCGCGGCACTTTGGTTCGAGGCCGCCGGGCCCGTGAACTCTAGCACGCCTCGCGGCGGAATATTCCGCGAACGCACACGAGAAGCTCCGAACTCGCCCGGAGCGCGTAGACCCGAAGGGCAGGCCGGACTAAGCTGGCGCAGCCCGGACTAAGCTGGCGCAGCCCGGACCGGGCCGCCCGAAGCAAGCAGCCAGAGCGTGCAGGGAGGATTGCCATGGGTTTCCTGACCGACGACGAGGTCAATCAGCTCATCCCAGCGGAGATGCTGCCGCATACCACGCCGATTCCGACCCAGATCGTCTCGAACGACGAGTACATGCCGCCGCCGCAGAGCGCCAAGCAGAAGGAGGTCGAGGCACGGCTGCTCGACATGGGTGATACGCTCGGCAAGAAGCAGGGGCTGAGCCGGCGCGAGTTCTTCCAGACCGCCGCCGGCATGGCTGCCGCCTTCGTGGCCCTCAACGACACCTTCGGCGCGGTGTTCGATGCGTCCCGCGCCGAGGCTGCTACGCCCGCCCAGGCGCAGGAGCGGGCCGCGGCGCTGCGCGACCAGTTCATCATGGACATGCACACGCACTTCCTGCGCGACGACACCCGCATCCAGACCTTCGTTCGCCAGCGCGAGGCGGTCGGACGTGCCGGTTGGAATCCGCAGCTGGTCGGCAGGCCGCAGACGCTCGAGGACCTCAAGTTCAACAACTACTTCAAGGAGGTCTTCCTCGACAGCGACACCAAGATCGCGCTGATCTCGAGCGCCCCCTCCGATGTCCCGCAGGATTGGTTCCTGACCAATGAGATGGCGATTGCGGCGCGCGACCGCGTGAACCGCGAGGCCGGGTCTCGGCGCATGATGGCGCACGCGATCTTCACGCCGGGGCAGCCCGGCTGGATCGAGGCATTGGAAGCGGCGCTGGCAGCACGGCCCGATTCCATCAAGGGCTACACCATCGGCGACAACACCAACAAGGACATCAGCAAGTATCCCTGGCGCATGGACGACGAGCGGGTCACCTACAGGGCCTACGAGCTGTGCGTGAAGCACGGCATCAAGAACGTCTGCGTGCACAAGGGCCTGTTCCCGGCCTCGATCGAGCAGAAGTTCCCGCATCTCCTGGAATTCTCGGACATGCGCGACGTGGGCAAGGCGGCGAAGGACTGGCCACAGCTCAACTTCGTCATCTACCACTCCGGCTATCGCCATGCCGGCGGCGGCAACGCAGCCGACGGCTGGCGGGAGTTCGAGCAGACCGGCCGGGTGTCGTGGGTGAGTGACCTGGCCGAGATCCCGGAGAAGTTCGGCGTCACCAATGTGTACGGCGACGTGGGCCAGCTGTTTGCGCAGAGTGTGGTGGCGGAGCCCCGGCTGGGCGCGGCCCTGATGGGCATCCTGATCAAGGGGCTGGGCGCGGATCACGTCTGCTGGGGCACCGACGCCATCTGGACCGGCTCGCCGCAATGGCAGATCGAGGCGCTGCGGCGGCTCGAGATCCCCGAGGATATGCAGAAGCGGTACGGGTTCCGACCGCTCGGAGGTCCCACCGCGGAGGTGAAGACGGCCATCTTCAGCGGCAACAACATGCGCCTCTACGGCGTCCAGCGGCGCACCGACCTTGGCGACCGCTTCGGGGCCATGAAGGAGGAGTACCTGCGCAGCGGCGCGGCGCGCAGCAACCTGCGCTACGGCTACGCGCGCCGGCCCGAGGCCGCGGCCGGCTAGCTAGCTCTGGCAGGGCCCGTTGCTGCACCTCGTGGGGGGCCGGCCGCACCGGTCGGCCTCCGTGCGATCTCCATCGGCTGCGCCGCAGGGTCTCTCACGCGTCGCTCTTGCCCTGCTCGAGGCACGGCACGCAGGTGCAGCAAACCACCGCGGCGCACCGGGTCTGCGGTCAAACTGTAGACAGATTTTCGATCAAGGCTCACACTGCGAACCGCACGCCGGGCGGAATGCCTTTGGTCGTCGGACTTAAACGTAGGCATAGCATTCTCATCGGTCCCAGTGCGGCGGATATACCTTCGCTCTATCGATTCGACGACCGAAGAATTGATAAGTGATATTGGGTGCCAGCTCAGGAGGAGGACCCGGCGGGCGGTGCAGGCTTTCGGCTGCCGGCTCGTGCGCGTGCCGGCTTTCGCGGCCGACTTTCCAGCCGACACATCGTTCCGTCGAGCCGAATCGCAAACGGGGGTTACTTTGCCTTTGAAGCGACCGATACACAAAGCCCTCTACCTGCAGGTGCGGGACGCGCTGGCCGAGCGCATAGCCAGCGGTCAGTGGAAGCCGGGAATGTCGATTGCCAACGAAGGCGATCTGGCGCGAGAGCTCGGCGTCAGCGGCGGGACGGTTCGCAAGGCGCTGGAGCTGATGGAGGCGCAGCGCCTGATCACGCGCCGCCAGGGTCGCGGAACCTTCGTGAGGGACCAGTCGTCCGACGATCACGCAGCACGCTTCTGCCGGTTGCGAGGTTCGAGCGGGGAGCGGTTCCTCAGCCGCGCGTCGGTGCACGGGATCAGTGAAGGCACGGCGGACGAGCAGGAATCGCGGCGCCTCCGGCTGGCCTCGGGAGAGGCGGTGTACCGGATTCGCAAGGTCCGGCAGCATCGGGGCCGGGTGTTCATGGTTCGGGATGCGGTGGTCCCGGCGGCGCTGTTCCCCGGCCTGCCCGGCAGGAAGGAACTGGCCGGCAGCATCATCATGCTGGCGCACGCCTACGGCTTCCTGGCGGGCAGTGGCGAGGAGCGCATCTCGCTGTGCGCGGCCGAGGCGGGGATCGCGGAGGCGCTGAGCGTCGCCTGCGGGACTCCGGTGATCCACCTCGAGCGGGTGGTGCTCATGCTCGACGGGCCTCCGCTGGAGTGGAGCAGGGCCCATTGCCACTTGGCCGACAGCTACTATCTGGCCGAGGTCGGCTGATCGCCCGTGTCACGCGCGCGAGGCCGCCGGTGAGCGGGACGAGGGGCGAGAGCCCTCGACCCTGTCACCCCGGGCCGGGTACACGCGTGCGCCGGGCTATTCCCTCTCCTCCTGCCGCCGGCGGGCCCGATTGTGCCGGGCGCGCTGCACCCAGACCTTGCGCAACGCCGCGCGCTCCTGCGGATCGTCCTTGCGGGCGGCGTGGGCCACCTCGCGCCGCAGCTTGTCCCAGCTGCGCCAGCGGGCTCGATCGAGGCTTCCGCCGGCCAGTGCGGCCTGCACGGCGCAGCCGGGCTCGGCGGCGTGGGCGCAGTCGCCGAAGCGGCAGCGCCGCGCCAGCGTCTCGATGTCCGCAAAGGTCGCCGCAACCCCGGCATCCGCCTCCCACAGACCCAGCTCGCGCATGCCGGGCGTGTCGAGCACCAGGCGCCCATCGGGCAGGAGAACGAGCTGGCGGTGGGTGGTGGTATGGCGCCCGTGCGCGTCGTCCTCGCGGATGGCCTGGGTGGCCATCAGGGGCGCACCGGCGAGCGCGTTGAGGAGGCTCGACTTGCCGGCGCCGGAACTGCCGAGCAGGGCCGCCGTGCGGCCGGGAGCGAAGCTCTCGCGCAGGCGGTCGAGCCCCTCACCGGTGAAGGCCGAGACCGCATGCACGGGCACGCCCAGCGCAACGGCCTCGATGCGGGCCTGGAGGGGGTCGCGCTCGTGCCCGGGGCAGAGGTCCGCCTTGGTCAGCACGATGACGGGGGAGGCGCCGCTGTCCCAGGCGGTGGCGAGGTAGCGCTCGATCCGGCGTGGATTGAGGTCGGCGTTGAGCGAGGTCACCAGGAAGGCCACGTCGACGTTGGCGGCAACCACCTGCGAGGCGGACCCGGCGCCGACGGCCTTGCGCACGAAGGCGCTGCGGCGCGGGATCAGGTGGTGGATGGTGGCGCTCCCCTCTTGAGGGCGCAGGGCGGCGGCCACCCAGTCGCCCGCCACCGGGTAGTCCCCGTCCGCGGCTGCGTGCGCAAAGCGTCCCGAGAGGCGGGCGGTGGCTTCGCCCTCGGGGGTTGCGAGGAGATAAAGGCCGCGCTGCTGCACGGTCACGCGTGCGGGGGCGAGGCCAGGTGCGGAATGCGAGGCGAATGCGAGTTGGAGCGCATCGCTCCAGCCGTAGCTGATGAGCAAGGTCGATGTCCTTCGGTCGGCGAATGGTCAGGAGCGCCGGCCGAGGAGATCCCGAATGTCAGGAGAGCGCGTCGGCAGCGGCGCGGCGAGGGCTCTTGCGATTGCGACAATCATCTTCACCCTCCTTCCTGCGCTGCGTGCGGAATGCGCGAACACGTTATTTGCCGCCCGATCTACGCGGAGAGCTGCCGCGGGTCAAGCGAGATCCGCGCCGTCGCGGCGGCAACGCTTTGCTGCCGATTTACGGTGTCCAGTGCCATCCTTGCGCCGCATTGCGCATCGCTAGATCGTTATGACGCGATCTGACGGGCAGTCGACAGACACGACCGACCGGCGACGTCCAGCCGATCAGCCCAGCGAGCTGACGCGGTGCGGCATGGCGGACATCTTCTTGAGCTACAGGAGGACCGACCGGGACAGGGTGGCATCCATCGCCGCCCTGCTCGACGCGCGTGGCAGGTCGGTGTGGTGGGACGACCGCATCGATGCCGGCTCTCGGTCTCGGCGTGCAGACGGCCAGGAAGCGTCTCGACGACCTCAGCCTCTCCGTGGCTCTGGCAGACCGCACGCTGGCAAAGGGGATAGAGCAACTGGAGCAGGGCCAGATTGCGTACGCACGCGGGTCCTTCCTGTACGTCTACCAGAAGGGCTTGGCGGCCGGGGCCTTCATGATGGCTGCGACCTTCGATCCCGACGAGCTCAAGCGCCTGCCGGTGATGGGCATGCCTGGGGACAAAGACGAGGCTCGCCTCTGGTACGAGCGGGCCCGCGACCTCGGGCACCCCGAGGCCAACGGGCTGCTGCGGAGACTCGAGCAGTCGGTCCGGTACTAGACTGCCGCCCTCGGCCTCCGGCTCGTTCCCCGGTCGGAAAACCTCGGCGACGCCTGCGGGGTGTTGTTCGCCGCCCCCGTGTCGCATACTCGCCCCCAGCCGGAACAACGGGAGAGTACGAGGTCATGACGAGCAAGCCCAAGGTGCGCGCCGGGATCGTCGGGTCGGGCTTCGCCGCCAACCTGCACTATGAGGGCATCCGCCGCGTCTACGGCACCGATGTCGACCTGGTCGGCCTCTACTCGCCCACGGCAGGGAACGCCCGCCGCTTCGCCGAGCCGCGCGGCCTCGCCACGTTCGCCTCGCTGGACGCGCTCTTGGGCGAGGTCGATGTGGTGCACGTCTGCGCGAGCCCCGCGGCCCACGAGGCCATCGCCATCGCGGCCCTGGAGCGCGGGGTGCACGCCATCGTCGAGAAGCCGCTGACCGGCTGGTTCGGCGACGGCAGCCCCGGGTTCCATGCCGCGGGCGCCTCCATGAGCCAGGCGCTGGAGGGCGCGCTCGCCAGCATCGACCGCATGCTCGAGGCCGAGGCCAAGTCCAAGGCGATGATCCTCTACGCCGAGAACTGGGTCTATGCCCCCGCGATCCAGAAGGAGCGCGAGATCATCGAGAAGACGGGGGCGCAAGTGCTGTGGATGCACGGCGAGGAGGCGCATTCGGGCTCGCACAGCAAGGCCTACGGGTTCTGGCGGCTCAACGGCGGCGGCGCGCTGATCGGCAAGGGCGTGCACCCGCTCACGGCGGCACTGTACCTCAAGCGCGTGGAGGGCCGTGCCCGCAACGGACGGCCGATCCGGCCCGCCGCGGTCAGCGCCCGCATGCACAGTCTGACCCGGCTTCCGGCCTATGCCGACCGCGGCTTCCTGCGCACCGACTACCACGACATCGAGGACTTCTCGGCCACCCACGTGGTGTTCGAGGACGGCACGGTGGCCGACATCTTCGCCTCGGAGATCGTCATGGGCGGCATCCACAACTGGCTCGAGGTGATGGCCAACAACCACCGCGCTGTCTGCAACATCAACCCCAACACGGCGATGCAGACCTACAACCCGGCCGAGGCGCAGTTCCGCGACATCTACGTGGTGGAGAAGATCGGCACCAAGCAGGGCTGGGCGCCGACCGCGCCGGACGAGGACTTCATCACCGGCTTCCCGCAGGAGGTGGAGGCCTTCTACCGCAGCGTGGCCACTGGCGTGGCCCCGGAGAGCGACAGCCGCCTCGCCGCCGACTGCATCTCCACCGTCTACAGCGCCTACCTCTCCGCCGAGCGCCTGGGCGCCGAGGTGGCGGTGCGGGCGTATTGAGTGAGACGGCCGGGAGGTAGGGAGTCAGCGCTCAGGGGCGTACTTTTTCGAAGCAAACGCCATGTCATGCCGGGGCTTGTCCCCCGGCATCCATCCAACCACGAGCGCCGGAGCTGGTGGCGAGATGGATCCCGGCGACAAGCGCCGGGATGACAAACAACCTGAATGGTCGGAGCGAGCCGGCTACCGGTCAGTCGAAGCTACGACACCGACCGCTCGGCGGCGGAGAAGCTGGGCGGCGGCGCGGCCATGGCGCCGGCGGCGTTGGCCTCCGCGAGGCGCGCGAGCAGCTCCTCGGCGATGGCCTTGATGGCGGTGCCGGAGTCGCCGGGGTACTTGGCCAC
>Ga0209382_10002090_pt1 | contig 29942 bp, 34 predicted proteins | sample SoiMetdeltSBSDD5_FD_187599 | JGI IMG/M metagenome (GOLD analysis project Ga0209382, IMG submission 187599) | Bulk soil microbial communities from a Populus tree surrounding site in Tennessee, USA - Soil MetaG P. deltoides SBSDD5 (SPAdes) (version 2) | ecosystem: Environmental > Terrestrial >...
ACGCTCGGCCTGGGGCTCACGGCGATGTCGGGCGTGGAAGCCCGCGCCGCGGACGCGGCGTCGCTCCAGGACGAGCAGCTCCAGGAGAGCCTCGGCGCCGAGCACTTCCGGGCAACCCGCAGGCGGGTCCTATCACGTCGGCGTGTACTCGTGGAACGAGGTCGAGGGCGCCGCGGAGTAGCCGCTGGGAGTGCCGCGGGAGGGGAGCTCCCGCCCGCGGCTCCGCTTCACCTATCACGAGTGCGAAGGCGCCGCGTCACCAACCGCCCCAGAGATCACGCGAGGGCCAGCACCTCCACGAGCGACACTCGTTGTCCTCGAGCGCCCAGATCAGCTGCTGCTGGAGCTGACGCTGCAGCAGCAGGCGTTGATACTCGGAGTACTCCTTCGATCCGCCGACGTAGACGCAACGGCAGGTGTCGGGATCGGCATAGGCGTACTCCATCGTGCCGTCCTTGGCGCGGCTTACCAGGCGGTACGGCGGCGTGGCGTCGCGACCCGACTCATCGGCCTCTTCGATGGGATGCGCCGCGAAGCCGGCAGCTGCCAACAGCTGCTCGGTGTGGCGCGCGTCGGACCGTCGGATCGTCGCGCACCCGGTCAGGGTGGCCGCGGCGGCGATGACGAGCGGAACGAGCGCCATCGTTCGATGTCTGCGCATACGAGCGGTCTGCTCCGATTTCTCTCCTCGACGGATACTCTTGTGACGCTGTCGTCGGGCCATCCGTGACATCGCCAGTTGTCCGGATCTTGCTCGAGTTCTGTGCGTGGTGTAACTCTTCGGGCGTGCTACAACCCTGGGGCGCTTCTAGCGTCGCTGCTGTTCTGGGTGGCGCTCGTGACTGACACGCCGGCGTCTCGGCCCGAGCGGCGCTGCGCAGGAGATCAATCGGCTCGACGATCAGCTGCGTCGGTTCGTCGAGGACCGCTCGGTCTTGAATGGCGTCGAAGGCCTACACGAGCATCAGGCCGTCGCAACTCAAGCGCGCGGTGTCGTTGATGTTGAGCGGTGGTTTCGTCGACGGCGCCGGCGGTTCAGATAGCTCACGGCCAGGGCCCCGGCCCCCAGAGACGGAAATCTCCCGCGTCTTCTGACACCACGACCGCCTCGTCGGCCATCGTCTGCTGCCGCACGAGCGCTCGATATCTCTCGTACTGCAGCTCGGTGCCGGCGTAGAGGCACCGGCACCCGTTGCGGTCGGCGTAGACGTAGTGCGTCTGGCCGTTGGTCTCTCGACGAAGGATCTTTCGCGAGGGCAGCCTCTCCAGATGCGCGAGCTTTGCCGGAGTGTCCGCGGGCTTCTTCTGGAATCCCGCGGCGGCGAGCAAACGCTCGGTCGCTGGCACGTTGCCAACGTCCAGGGTCGCGCATCCCGCCAGGCTCAGCACGATGGCGACGAACGACAGCGTCTTCATGACGACCTCATGATCTGCGGGTCAGAGCCGCGGCAGGAGCTCCGACAGCGATGCCGGCAGCTGGAACGCGACGACCTGAAAGGCGAGCCAGCCCGCGCTCATCAGCGCCGCGAGGAGCGTGAGCTCGAGCATCCGACCCAGGCGCCGGCGGACGGGCAAGGGCTCGGACACCGCCACCGATTCGGCTATCCGTCTCCGCATGTCGCGATCCGTCAACTGCCGGTTGAGAAAAATGCGCCGTCGTTCCTCGGGTGTGAGCTGTCCCATTCGCCACCTCCTGCGGCAAATCCATCGACCTACATGCTTGGGATGGCGTGGCGGACTGCGGTGTTACAGAAATCACCGTTTATGACGCGACGCGCACACCACCGGGTACCTCGGCGCCTTCGTCGCCGCGAATGAGCGCGACCACCATACCGACCGCCGACATGCCGGCGCATACCAGGAGCGCTCCGTGGAATCCCGCGAGAAACGCGTGATGCAGACCGCCGAGATCGGTGGCGGCACCGGGATGAGCGAGCGCGAGTGCACGGCCGGCGGATGCGCCGCCGAGGCCGGCGAACACGGCTCCCGCGAGGGCGACGCTCACGCTCTGGCCGAGGACGCGCGCGGTCGCGTACAGGCTCGACACCTGCCCCTGCTCGCCTGCAGGGGCCGCGTTCATCAGGGCGCGGGCGTTGGGCGATTGAAACAACCCCTGGCCGAAGCCGGTGACCACGAGGCACGAGACGATCTCCCAGATCGTGCTCGCCTCATCGAGCCGTGCCAGGAGAAGAAGCCCCAGCGTTGCCAGCGCCAGTCCACCGGACGCGAGCCAGCGCGAGCCGATGCGATCCGCCATCGCGCCGCTGAGGGGCGCGACGACGGCAATCGTGAGCGGCAACGGCGTCAACAGCAGTGCCGACTCCATCACCGAGAAACGCCGCAGCTGTTCGAAGTAGAACGGCAAGATGAAGGTGACCGCAAACAGGGCCACCATGGCCAGTGTCATGGTGGCGAGCGCCGAACCGAGAACGCGATGTCGGAACACGGCAAGGTCGACGACCGGATCGGGCGTATACCGCTCCAGAAATCCGGCGGCGACGAGCATTGCGAGGCCGACCAGAAGCCACGACGCCGACCGGGCCCAGTGCCATTCCTGGCTGAACGACAGCCCCAGCGTCATGCACGCGAATCCAGCGGCGATCAGCCCCGCGCCAGGCAGATCGAGCCGCGGCCGTGCGTGGGAGTGGGTGTCCGACGAGCGCAACGCGTAGTGCGACGCGATCACGCCCAGCACGCCGACGGGCACGTTCACATAGAAGATCCAGCGCCAGCTGAGATGCTGCGTGATCAGTCCGCCGAGCGTTGGTCCCAGACTCGTGCCGAGCGCGAACACGACCGAGTTGAGCCCGAGCGCCCGGCCTCGGTTGGTGGCGGAGAACGCGTCGGTGATGATCGCGAAGCTCGGCGCGAAAATCAGGGCGCCGCCGATGGCCTGAAAGGCGCGCGCAACGATGAGCTGCTCGAGCGTGCCGGCGGCCCCGCACCACGCCGAACCGAGAGTGAAGATGACCAGGCCGGACCGCCAGACGGGCTTGGGCCCCACGATGTCCGACAGCCGCCCAAAGGTCAGCAGCATGGCTGCGATGACGACGAGATAGGCGATCACGACCCATTCGATCGCACCGCCGAGTGGCGTGTGAAACGTCAGGGCGATGGACGGCAGGCTGATGTTGACGATCGAGGCATCGAGCGAGGTCATGAACGTGCCGAACGCGACGACGGCCAGCGCCAGCCACTTGCGGTCCATATGCTGTTTCGAGTTGTGCCCAGCGCCGCTCGGTGACAGCCACGCCCTACGCTAGCGCTTGGGCGTTACCTCGGCGGTAAACGGCTGCACCTCGTCATCCAGGACCAACGATTGCGTCCGGCCGAATCGATAGAGCCGTATGCTGCCCTCGTATACCGTCGGCCCCATCTGATACGTCGCCTGTCCGTCGCGGACCGTCACGCTTCCCCAGGCCGTATTCGAATCCCACTCGGCGGTCAGCTGGCCGTCGCGCGCGATCGTCACGACGATCGGGTCGCTGACGCCCCAGCGTCCCGGCGTGACCGTGCCGATCCACGTTCCCGCAATCGCGCTGGGGTCGTTGATCGGGACGACTTCCGCCGATCGAAGGGTTGCACACCCGGCGAAGAGGGCGAGCCCCGTCGCGAGCAGCGCGAACCCGAATCGGATCGAGCGTCGACGTCGTCCCGGCGTCTCACCCACGAGGCTTCACCACGATGTGGGCGCGGCGGTTGAGCGCCCAGCACGCTTCGGTGTGCTCCGTGCAGACGGGGCGCTCCTTGCCATAGCTCACTGTGCTCATCCGGTCCGCGGCGATACCGAGCGCCGTGAGGTAGTTCATCGTCGCGCGCGCCCGCCGATCACCGAGGGCCAGGTTGTAGGCCTCGGTGCCGCGCTCGTCGCACTGCCCTTCGATCAAAATCAGGATGTCGTTCGTCTTGAGCCAGGCCGCGTCGATCTCCAGCGTCTTCGCGTCCTCGGGCCGAATCTCGGACCGGTCGAAGTCGAAGTACACCGGCTTGACGTTGGCGTTTTCCGTGAAGCTCGCCGGCTCGGGTCGCTCGGCGATGACGATCTCCCGTCGTTCCTCGACGACGATCACCTCCGAGCTGTTCGGCGCGGCCGTGCTCGGCAGCGGTGCCGGGGCCGCCGATGAGCCACTGGGGCTCGGCGCGGCGATCGTTGTCACGCTCGGGCGCTTCGCGCACCCGATGAGCGCCGTGGTGAAGACGAGAGCGCACACGATGGTCACTCGAACGAGCGATGTCATGGAGGTCGTCCCTTTCATTGGTTGATGTCGTCAGCGAGCTCGGTGGCGGGCTCGGGCGCCACGCGGCCGTCGGACACGACGTCGTACGAGACCACGGTGACGCGATAGTCGACCGCTCCGGGGATCGTCTCCACGACGTACGACGTCTCGCCGCCGGGCACGATGTCGCCGTACGCCCAGGTCAGCCGCGCGCCCACGATCTGGCGCCGGGCATCGAGCCCTTGCACGTGCAACCGCACGTCGGTCACCCGGAACGGCGAGTCGTTGTGCACGCGCCCCTCGATGCTCGGCGGCAGCGCACCCGGGCGCGGCTGCCAGCTGACGCGAAACGACTCCTGCCCCCATCCCGCGGTCGTCGTGAGCGCGAGGGCGACAGGCAGCAGCATCGTGGCGACGAACCTCATGGCTGATCCCCCGACGCGGGCGTGTTGACGACTCGACCACGCCGATACTCGGTGGGCGTCAGGCCCGTGCTGCGCCGAAACGTCGTCGAAAAGTGACTCGCGGTCGTGAATCCCACGGCCCGTGCGATCGCTGTGATGGAGGGCGTCGAATCGCCGAGCAGCGTCGCCGCCGCCCGGATCCGTCGTTGCAGGACGAACCGATGCGGAGACACGCCGGTGGCCTGCTTGAAGAGCCGCGCGAAATGATACCGGCTCATGTGGATGACGGCCGCGAGCTGCGCCAGTCGCAGCTCGGCGTGGAGATTGCCCTCGATGTACGCGGTCACCCGCCGCAGCCGGCATTCCGGGAGACCGCCGCCCACACGCTGCACTGCGATGTCCGGCGGCGGGTTGCCAAGCTGCATCGTCGTCGAGGACCCGTAACGAACGCTAGTCGGACGAATCGTCCGGGCGGTCGGAGTCGCTGGGGGTGAGGCCCTGAGCGGAAATGGCCTTGAGGGTGTTTTCGCCATCCGCATCGACGATCAGCAACAGGAGATACATGCGATCGCCGACGACGCGCACGTTCTCCAGCGTCACCCCGGTCGGCGAGAAGCTGATCGCATTCGCGAGGACGTCGTCGACCGCCGATTCCACGGCGCGGAACAGCTCCCCTTTGTCGCCGACCTTCGCCAGGTCGATCGACGTCGTGATCTGGACCACGTACGCCAAGGCGGGAGTCGCCAGTGCCGTCAGGCCGAGCACCATCATCGCGGCGATAACGCGCTTCATGCCCTTGAGAGGGCGGCGGCCTCGCAGCGGTTACAAGAGGTCGAACATTTAGCGCCCAGCGAAGAGGCAACCTCGTGCACCGGACACGCCATCTCAACGGTCAAATTCCCCCAAGGCGGAGAGGTACCGATGGACAGATCGATCGGCCGACGTGGTGACCGGTGATGGCGCTCTGCGTGACCTGCGCGCAGCCCACCCTGACTGACCAGGAGGTGTGCGCCTACCACGTGTTCAACCAGGGCGACGACTGGGCTACGAGCAACCGGATCATGTGTGACTTCCTACATCGCGGCATCGTTCCTCCGGTGTCCTGCGAGCTCGAGGCGTTTGACGACGCCGTTGTCCTTGAAGAGGCCGTCAGTCGATAGAAGGAGTGCGGCCATGAAGATGCTCGACATCAGCGAAACCGAGACCGTCCCGGCGTTCACCCAGAACGACAAGCTACTGCTGGCGCTGCACGAAGCGCGCGAGGAGATCGCGGCACTGCGCCTGGAGGTCGACAAGCTCAGCGCACCGCCCTCGACCTTCGGCGTGTACCTCTCCGCCCACGACGACGCCACTGTGAATGTGCTCGCGCAGGGTCGCAAAGTCAGGGTCGGGCTGCATCCCGCGATCGAGACCGCGTCGTTACGGCCGGGGCAGGAGCTCGTGCTCAACGAGGCGCTCAACGTCGTCGCCGTCGCCGGATACGAGACCCAGGGCGACGTCGTCGTGCTCAAGGAGCGCCTCGACACCGAGCGTGCCGTCGTCACGCTCCGCGCCGATGGCGAGAAGATCTGCGTCATTGCCGACCCCTTGCGCTCGGCGCGTTTGAAGCCGGGCGATCCTCTCTTGATGGATCCGAAGTCGGGATACCTCCTCGAGCGCCTGCCGAAGAGCGACGTCGACGATCTCGCGCTCGAAGAGGTCCCGGACGTCGGCTATCAGGACGTCGGAGGTCTGGCGACGCAGATTCGGGCCATCGAGGACGCGGTGGAGCTGCCGTACCTCTACCCCGACGACTACAAAGAACACAAGCTCAGGCCGGCGAAGGGCGTACTTCTCTACGGGCCTCCCGGCTGCGGCAAGACGTTGATCGCCAAGGCCCTGGCCAACAGCCTCGCGACGAAGCTCTCGAAGCAGCGCGGCGAGACCATCCACGGCTATTTCCTCAACGTCAAGGGGCCGGAGCTGCTCAACAAGTACGTGGGCGAGACGGAGCGGAAGATCCGCGAGGTCTTTCAGAAGGCGAAAGAGAAGGCGGCCGACGATGTGCCGGTGGTGATCTTCTTCGACGAGATGGACGCGCTCTTCCGCACGCGCGGCAGCGGCATCTCCTCGGACATGGAAGCGACGATCGTGCCGCAGTTTCTCACCGAGGTCGACGGCGTGGAGGGTCTGCGCAATGTCGTCGTCATCGGCGCCTCGAACCGTCCGGATCTCCTGGATCCCGCCATCCTGAGGCCCGGCCGGCTCGACGTGAAGATCAAGATCGACCGGCCGGATCGGGCGGCCGCCGGCGACATCTTCCGCAAGTATCTGACGAGCGAGCTGCCCATCGCGGCCGCGGAGACGCGGCAGCACCGCGGCATCCAGGCCGCCATCGACGCGATGATCACGTCCGCCCTGTCGGTGATGTACGGCGCCGGCGACGAGAATCGATTCCTGGAAGTGACGTACGCCAACGGCGACAAGGACGTCTTCTATTTCCGCGATTTCATCTCGGGCGCGCTGATCGAGTCCGTGGTGCGGCGGGCCAAGACGTTCGCCCTCAAACGCTACCTCGGCGGGGCCGACAAGGGTCTGACGGCCGACGATCTGGTGGCCGCCGTGCGCGAGGAGTTCAAGCAGAACGAGGATCTGCCCAACACGACGAACCCCGACGACTGGGCCAAGATCGCCGGCAAAAGCGGCGCGCGCATCGTGTACGTCAAGTCACTGGTGGGCCAGCCGGCGGCGCCGGAGCGAAACGTCGAGAAGGTCGTCAACACCGGCCAGTACTTGTAAGGAACAGAGAGGAAAGACCATGGCGACGGTTGGTGAGCAGCTCGTCCACGTCCTGCGGCAGGCCGGCGTCACGCGCGTCTACGGCGTCGTCGGCGACAGCCTCAACCCGTTCGTGGACGCGATCCGGCGAACGGAGGGTATCGAGTGGATCCACGTTCGCAACGAGGAGGCGGGCGCCTTCGCCGCCGCCGCCGAGGCGCAGCTGACGGGCCGCCTCGCCGTCTGCGCGGGCAGCTGCGGGCCCGGCAACACGCACCTGATCCAGGGGCTGTACGACGCCCATCGCAACGGCGTGCCGGTGCTGGCGATTGCGTCGCACATCCCGACCGAGCAGATCGGAACATCGTTTTTTCAGGAGACGCATCCGGAGCGGCTCTTCGTCGAGTGCAGTCACTACTGCGAGCTCGTGAGCCAGGCCTTCCAGATGCCGCGCCTGGCGCGCGTCGCAATCCAGCACGCGATCGGTCGCGGCGGCGTCTCGGTGCTCGTCATGCCGGGCGACGTGCTGTACCGCGCCGCCGAGCGTCCGACCGGGGACAGCGCGCCCGTAACAGTGAAGGGCACTGTCGTGCCCGCCGACCACGAGGTCCACAAGCTCGCCGAGCGTCTCAACGCTGCGCGCACGGTGACGCTGTTCTGCGGCGCCGGCGTCCGACGAGCGCACGCGGAGGTCATGGCGCTCGCCGGCCGGTTGCACAGCCCGGTCGGACACTCGCTCCGCGGCAAGGAGTGGGTGCAGTACGACAACCCCTACGACGTGGGCATGAGCGGTCTTCTGGGCTACGGCGCCTGCTACGACGCCAGCCGCGAGGCCGACCTGCTTCTGCTGCTCGGCACCGATTTCCCCTACGACAGCTTCCTGCCGCAGCGGCGCACGGTCCAGGTCGATCACGATTCGAGCCGCTTGGGACGCCGGACGCCGCTCGACCTGGCCGTGCACGGCGACGTCGGCGCCACGCTGCGCGCCGTGCTGCCGCTGGTGAAGCAGAAGTCTGACCGGTCGTTCCTCGACGACATGCTGCGCCGGCATGCGCGCGCGCTCGAGGGCGTGGTGGACGCCTACACCCGCAGCATCGAGGACCACGTGCCGATCCACCCGGAGTACGCCGCCCGCATCCTCGACGAGCTCGCCGCGGACGACGCGGTCTTCACCGTCGACACCGGCATGTGCAACGTGTGGGCGGCGCGCTACATCACGCCGAACGGACGGCGCCGCGTGATCGGCTCGTTCCTGCATGGCACGATGGCCAACGCGCTGCCGCACGCGATCGGCGCGCAGCTCGCCGATCCGGGGCGCCAGGTGATCTCGATGTCCGGCGATGGCGGTCTCGGCATGCTGCTGGGCGAGCTGCTCACCGTCGCCCTCCACCGGTTGCCGGTCAAGATCGTGACCTTCAACAACTCATCGCTCGGGATGGTGAAACTCGAGATGCTCGTCTCCGGGCTTCCGGACTTCGAGACCGATCATGCGAGCGTGGATTACGCGGCTCTCGCCAAGGCGGCCGGCATCCACGCCGTTCGCATCGAGCACCCGAAGGACGTCCGCGCCGGTCTCGAGCATGCGCTCAACCATCCGGGCCCCGCCCTGGTGGATCTCGTCACCGACCCCAACGCGCTCTCGATCCCGCCGCACATCACCGGAACGCAGACGGCCGGCTTCGCGCTGGCGGCCACGAAGATCGTGCTGAGCGGCGGCGTCGGGAGGATGTTAGAGATGGCACGAGCCAACTTGCGGAACATCCCCGGCGCGACCTTGCTTCGCTGATGGCTCCGCGGCTGCACCACGCACACGTGCACCGCGAACCCCACCACGAGGTGGCGCGAGGTCGCCGGCTCGAAGGATTCGCCTCAGCCTGCCTCGTCGCCGGCGTCGCGCTCACCGTTCTTGCGGACTCCGGCTGGCAGCTCGCCGTCGGCATCGCATCGTTGTGCGCGTTCGCGGCCTTGGGCTTCGTGGCCTCCGCGACCATTCCCGACGAACGCGGCGATGGCCGGACGGAACCCTGAGGCTCAGAAGAACTTTCGCCGCTCGTACGCTCAGATGGTCACGCGATAACGGTTCGCCGCCAGCATCGGCGGGGTCTCGTAGTAGACGCGGTCGAACGCGGGCACCGCGCCCGGCACCCGCACGATCTTCTGGTCGACGACGTTGCCGGTGGTATCACCGTTGCGCCACAGAGGGCGGCGATTCACGCAAGATTCGGCGAGGCGAGCGCGGGCGGCTCGCGGAGAACCGTCCGCAGCCACTCGGCGCTGACGACTTCTTTGTCGATGAGGAGCTTCGCCACCGCCTCCAGCGCCGCGCGCTGGCCGGTCAGCGTCTCGTGCACACGACGGTGGGCCGCCTCGAGGATGGCCGCGATCTCCACGTCGATCGCTTCGGCGGTGGCCTCGCTGTACTCACGCGCGGCGGGGCCAACGCCGCCGAGGAACGTCTGCCGAACCTCCTCGAAGCTCGCCAGCCCGAACCGCTCGCTCATGCTGTACTGCGCCACCATGTGACGGGCAAGCTCCGTCGCGCGCTGCAGATCGTTGGCCGCGCCAGTCGAGACATCGTCGAAGATGATCTCCTCCGCGACGCGGCCGCCAAGCAGGACATCGATGCGGTCGAGCAGCTCCGCACGTGTCAGCAGATAGCGATCCTCGGTCGGCTGCTGTTCCGTATAGCCGAGGGCGGCGACGCCGCGCGGAATGATCGAGATCTTGTGCACGCGGTCGGCGTGCGGCCGCAGCTCCGCCACGACGGCGTGGCCGGCCTCGTGATGCGCGACGATCTCTTTCTCACGAGGGCTGATGAGCCGCGAGCGGCGCTCGAGCCCGCCGACGACGCGGTCGACGGCTTCGTCGAAGTCCGCCATCTCGACGGCGTCCTTGTTCGCGCGGGCGGCGCTCAGGGCCGCCTCGTTGACGAGGTTGGCGAGATCGGCGCCGACGAAGCCGGGCGTACGCGCCGCCAGCGCCTCCAGGTCGACGTCGGGCGCGAGCCCGACGCCGCGCGTGTGCACCCGTAGAATTTTCTCGCGTCCCTTCAGATCGGGGCGATCGACGATGACCTTGCGGTCGAAGCGACCGGGCCGCATGAGGGCGGGGTCGAGGATCTCCGGCCGATTCGTCGCGCCCATGATGATGACGCCCTTGCTCGAGTCGAATCCGTCGAGCTGGGCGAGCAGCTGGTCGAGTGTCTGCTCGCGCTCGTCGTGCCCGCCGAAGGCCGGGGCGATCCCGCGCGCCTTGCCCAGCGCATCGAGCTCGTCGATGAAGATGATGCTAGGCGCCTTGGCCTGTGCCTGCTCGAAGAGGTCGCGCACGCGGGCGGCGCCGACGCCGACGAACATTTCGATGAAGTCCGAGCCGTTCATGCTGAAGAACGGCACGCCGGCCTCACCGGCCACGGCCTTCGCCAGGAGCGTCTTGCCCGTCCCCGGGGCGCCCGCGAGCAGCACGCCCTTCGGAATCTTGCCGCCCAGCCGCTGATAGCGCTGGGGGTTCTTGAGGAAGTCGACGATCTCCATCAGCTCCGCGCGCGCCTCGTCGATGCCGGCCACGTCGTCGAACGACACGCCGGTCGCGGGCTCGACGTAGACTTTCGCCTTGCTCCGCCCGAACGACAGCAGACCACCCTGGCCACCCGCCATCCGCCGAACCATGAAGCTCCAGAGCGCGAAAAACACGACGGCAGGCACGACCCACGAGGCCAGCGTGCCGAGCCAGCCGGCGTCGCTGACGCCGGTGAAGCGGACGTTTGCCGCTTCGAGCGCGGGGACGAGCTGCGGGTCGTCGACCCGTGTCGTGACGAAACGGTGCGTTCCCTTTCCGGCGCGGCGCAGCTCGTCCAGCTTGTCTTTCGGGAGGAATACCTCCAGCCCGCTCGCGGCGAGCGAGCCCGCGATCACGTGGCTCGACAGCGTGACGTCACTCACCTTTCCGGCCTTGACCAGCTTGACGAAGTCGCTGTAGGCGAGCGTCTCCGGGTGCGGCGCGAAGAGATAGGCCTCGATCAGGAACAGCGCGACGATCGCTGCGACGCTGTAGCGCACCGAGAACCGCCGCTGCTCGGGCTGCATCGTCATGACTGCGGCGCTTGCGGCAGCACCGGCTTCCAGCCCTCGGGACACTCCGTCACATACGGGTAATACGCGCGCGCGCTCGGGCAGTAATACCAGTGGTCGGCCGACGATGGCACGACGGCGGGCGGGATATACGGATCCGGGTACGGATACAGCGGCGCCGGGTAGAAGTACCAGCCGTCACCCACGACCCACCACCAGCCCAGTCGCCCAAGGTGCTCACCATGGAACCAGTGCCCGGCGCGCCAGCCGTCGTGCTCGAACGCGAGCGCGACGCCGGTCGGAACCAAGGCGACGATCACCACGGCGAGTAACAGCACGATCCACACCGATCGATATGTCCTCATCAGGCCTCCTCGATGCATTCCGTTCAGCGGAGGGGCGGCGGAATGATCGCCGCGGGCGGCGCTGGCGTTACGCCGGGGACCTGATTGCCCTTCGCGTACATGCACTGCTCGTAGGCGGCGTCGTACCGATGCTGGACCTCGTCAGCGGCGCGCTGACCGGCGCCGGCCCCGACCGCGGTCCCCGCGACCAGGCCACCGCCCGCTCCGACGGCCGCACCGAGGCCAGGGTTGTGTGCGATGGCCCCGAGTGCGGCGCCCAACCCCGCGCCGACCAGCGTGCCGATGCCAGCCCTCTCCGCCGTCGCAAGCCCCCCGGCGCGCTCCGGGGTCGTCCCCGCCTGCTGCGCGGTCCATTGCCGGCACACGGCGTCATTCCCGGCAAACGCGTCGAACGACTTCCCGCGGCCGGGGAGCGCCATCACGCTCGGGCCGGCCGGCATCGTCGCGCAGGCGCCGAGCAGCAGGACGTAGACCACAAGCAGCGCGGCCGTCCCTATCGTCCTCATCGTTGTTCTGATGACCCGGCCGCGGTGTCGGTGACGCCGAGCGATCCGTAACCTTCCGGCTCCCGCACCTCGTCTCAACGGCACGAAAGCTCATCGAACGAGCTTGCGGGAGGCGGCTATGCGAACCACGGCGCCCGAGGCGAACGCCCTGCTGCGACAGCTGCACGCGCTGTCGGGCATGCGAATCAGCGCCACCGATGGCGACGTCGGCCACGTGCACGACGTGTACGTGGACGACCGCGACTGGCGTGTCCGGTTCGTTCATGTCCACACGCTTCCGTGGCTCTTCGATCGACACGTCCTCGTCGCGCCGACCGTCGTCCCGTCAGTCGACTGGGACGACCGCCGTATGGATGTCGCGCTCACGCGCGAGCAGGTGCGCACCAGCCCCGAGCTCGGCGCGCACACGCCCGTGTCGGGTCAGCACCCAGTGCCGTTGTACGAGTACTTCCAGTTTCCGCTCACCTCATCGCCGTCCTTCGGGGCGGGAGAGGAGCTCGCGGCCAGGCTGCACACGCTGCTGACCGAGATGCACATGCAGGAGCCGGCGCTTCGCGAGGCGGTGCAGGATGACGGCCATCTCTGGAGCGCGCGTGCGCTCCGTCATTGCGGCGTCGAGTCCGAGGCGGCAGAGCTCGGCCGCGTCGACGACTTCGTCTTCGATCCCGATGCGTGGAGGCTTCGCTACCTCGCCATCGACAACGGCGGCCACCTCCACGGGAATCGGTTTCTCGTGCCGATCGACGCGGTCCAGTGCGTCAGCTGGGACGCCAGGCGCGTGCGGATCACGCTCGACGGCGCGGCCCGCGACAGCGCCGACCGTTGTCGCACGATCGCCCACTGATGATCCCGCTGACACCACGGCGGCTGAGTCGGCGACTTCGCCTATCGCGTAACTCGGGTCACACAGGCGACTTCTGAAGGACAAACGGGAGGTATCAGTCATGAACAACGCGTGGGACGCCATTCGCCTTCCTCCGGAAGACGACTCGATCGCACCGGTGACAATTCTCGATGCGCAGGGGCGCGTGAAGTGTGTCGTCTCGGCGGACGAGTTTCGACGCACGCACCCCAAACACACGACGATATCGGCCGCGGCCACGAGCCGCCGCCGACGCGTGCGCTGAGGGACAGCTCGCCTCCACTCACCAGTACCACGGGCCCCACAGCGCCCAGTTCATTGCGTCCTCTTCGGCCCAGAGCCGCTCCTGTTCGATCTGCTTCTCCGTCACGAGGCGCTGATACGCGGAGTATTCCTTGGCGCCACCGACGTAGAGGCAGTGGCACTTGTAGGGGTCGGCAAACGTGTACCTGACGTCGCCGGCCTGACTGCGAGCGACGAGCTTGAGCGATGGCATGGCTTCGAGGTCGTGAACGCGCTCGGGATTGTCGGCGGGTTGCATCCGAAAGCCCGCCGCGGCCAGCAACTGCTCCGTGCTCGCTGCCTCGTGCCGACGAATGCTCGCGCACCCGGACAGTGTCAGGAGCACGGCGCCGAAGACGACGATCTGACGTGTACGCATGTGAGGTCTCCTTGATACCCCTTTGGACGCCACCCTCGGCCGCGACGTCACGGAAATCACGGAAAGCCGGCACACGTCACCACCGCCGTCATCGGCGCATCTCAAGCGTGAGTTCACGCATAGAGGATCGAGCGTCCTATCGGGAGTGCGCTAGGAGGATCAGCGGATGAAGTATGCAGTGTTGGTCGTACTAATTCTTGCGGGCGCAGCTGGCTGCGCCACCCTGCAGACCGCGGCCGCGCGGTCTATCGAAGACAAGCTCGCCGCGGCCGGGTTCACCACGCAGGCGGCGGACACGCCCGCGCGGATCGCCGAGCTGCAGTCGCTACCGCCGCGGCAGCTGCTTTCGCGGCCGCACGACGGCGCCCCGTCGTATGTCTTTGCGGATCCCGCCGGCTGCCACTGCCTGTACGTCGGCGGCGAACGGGAGTATCGGGAGTACCAGCGGCTCGAGGCCGAGGACGAGAGCGCCGACAAAGCGTCGATGAATTGTCGGAACTGGCCGTGGTGCAACGGGTACGGTGGCTGATCGAGGCCACATGACGCTCACGGTCACCTCGCGATCAACGGCTCCACGAAGCCATCCGCTTCAGCATCCCGTCCCTCACGATCAGGGTGTGGAACAGAATCGCGCTGACGTGGGCAAGGAACGTGAAGAAGAAGAGGTACGCGAGGATCGTGTGCGCCTGACGCAACACCGCATAGAGCGTGGGACTCTGGGGAAGGATAAACGGCAGATGGAGTGACCCGTACAGGACAACCGGATAGCGCGCGGCCGACAGCATGCCCCAGCCGACCAGCGGCAGCACGAACATCAACCCGTACATCACGAGCTCCGACGCGGTCGCCGCGCGACGCTCGAGGAACGACATCGTGGCGGGAAACGGCGGAGGCGGATCGAGCCGCCGGTTCACGAACCGCACGGCCGCGAGGATGAGAATGGCGATGCCCAACGGGCGATGGATCGACACGAGTGCGTGATAGTCGCCGAGTGAGACGACCATCGCGACGCCGATGCCCAGCATCGTGAGGATCATGACGGCCATCGCCCAGTGCAGCACGCGCGAGAGGACGGGGAACTGATCGCGTGCGGACATCTCACTCCCCTTTGCGGACGACGTCGGCGGCCGTGATCGCGCTGGGCTGCTTCGTCTCGCCTTCGCGCCTGGTAAAGGACCGCGAGTACACCGCCGAACGCGCGCTCAGCAGCGGATCGTCCGAGGGCGCGATCCCGGGAGGCAGCACGAGGGGATCGAAGTTCAGGTTGGTCGCGGCACTGGTCTCTTCGGCCTCCAGCCGACCGAGCGTCAGCGTTCCCACGTCGACGCGCTCGCGGTCGGCCGGCCACGCGACGGTCGCGTCGTGCGTGGGATCGCCCCGCTGCCCGACGACGAGAATCAGGTGCCATCGCAACGGCTGGCGGCGTATCCGCGCAATCAGCCCGTCGAACAGATAATTCTTGTCTCGAGCGGCTGGGACGTCGTCCGCCGCCTCGAACGGCTGCATCGGCACCAGCAGCCAGCGGACCGGCGTCGATTCGCCGGACGCATTGATGAAGCGAAACGCATTGAGACCATAGAAGCTCGTGTTGTCGAACCGCGAGGCGACCGGTTGATTCTTGATGACGCCCATCACCTGGGCGGTTTCCGGGTGGCGGTCGAGAAATGCCTTCATGGCGGCCGGATCGGGTTTGCCGGTGGTGGGATCGGGCTTCGACGCGACGAGGTTCTCGTAAAACGCTTCCGGCGTTTTGAAGGGAAACACCGGCAGGTTGACCATCGCGGTTCGCCACGCTTCGCCGTTGGGCAGGCTGAAGTGAAGTCCCAGGCCACGCACCGCGTCGGCGCTGTCCGCGACGTGGGGCTGGCCGCCGGACAAGGAGAAGCGCCCGATCACCGGCACGCGCCCGGGTTGAAAGACGACCGCCTTGGACAGCCGCCGCCCATGGCCGTTGCTTTCAAAGAACCCCGAGACGCCGACCCCCTTGGCGTGATTCCGGCGAAAGCCGGCATGGACGCCGTTGGCCTGCTCGAACGTGTCGACGAACCGGGCCGGCGTCAGTGCTCGCGGCGTGAGCCATCCACCGAGATAGGCGAAGCCCCCAGCGACGACGGCAAGCACCATCCCGATGAACGCCAACCGCGTCACGGTGGCGGTGCGGCTGAGCGGCCGACGCTTCGCCGCTCCCGGCGCCTGGGGATAGGTCACCATGGCCGCCGTTGAGATGCGTGCGGGTCATCGACCGTTGCACCGGTCAGGGTCGTACTGGGCGAGACGCCGTCGCCTCCGTGTGTGTCGTGCCGCGAATGGCTCGCGCGATCTCCGCGCTGAGCGCGCCGACCAGGCGGCTCTGCGCGGCGACGATCCCGGCGTAATCCGCGCCCGACCGCGCCGTCAGCATCGACTGGCCATAGACCACCGACGGCGCGCCACCGCGCCCGAGCACCCGCCACCGCGCGTGGAGCGCGCACTGGCCGCCCGTCTCGCAGTCGAAGCGTGTGATTTCGACGATGACGTGCCAATCCACAGACGTGCCGGGCGGCCACGGATAGACGGCCAGCTGGGCACCCGGCAAGAGCGTCCCGAGATTCGTGGCGACGAGCTGCATCACGCTGTCGCGCAGCGATGCGGACCACCGATCGAACTCGGCAAAACGCACGGTATTCGGGCCCGTCCGCGTCACGATCTGCGGACGATCGAGCTCGTCGGGGAGCTCGATCGAACGGACGCCGATCGTGAGACGGTCGGGCACCGGCGACCCCTCAGCGGCGTTCAGCTCGGCGTCGCTCGGCGAGACGGGGGTCAGGACGTAGAAGCGCGTCGCCGGCGACGTCAAGCAGCCGGCGAATACCAGCCCCGCAAGGGCGGCCGACGCGCAGACGATCCGACGCACCCGCGACGCCGTCATCGACGCGCGTCCGAGGGCTTACCCGTGAGCAGCGCCTCCGGATGCTCATCGAGATAGTCGGCGAGCACCCGCAGCGACTTCGCCGCCTTCGTCATCTCCTGCAGCGCGTTCGCGAGATCGTAGCGGACCGGCGAGTCGGCGCCGAGCAGGCCGTGCGCGTCGGCCAGCGCCGACTGCAGCGAGGCCGACACGGCGTCGATCTGGGCGTCGGCACGCGCGACGAGCCGCCGCGCGTCCTGGGCGAGCGCCCGATAGTCGGCGATGGCGGCGGTGGCGGGCGGCGTCAGCTGCGCGATGGCGGTCCGCATCTCGGCAAGTGTCTTCTGCGCTTCCCCCATCGTCGTCTGCGCGGCGACGGTCGTCCCCTGCACCGACGCGACGAGCGGACCGATCCGGCCGCCGACGTCCCGCACGACGCCATCGGCATCGGCCAGCAGACGATCCAGCCGCACGAGCGCCGACTTGACCTCCGGGGCCGTCGCCACCGCCTCCACCGATTGGATCGTGCGGATCGTCTGCGCGACGAGCGCCTCGATCGGAAGGCTTTCGAGCCTCCGGGTCAGCGTGTCGAAGCTCGAGGAGATCGTCGGCATCTCCGGATGGTGCTTGGACAGGCCCGTGAGCCGGATCGGGGTGTTGGGATGGAAGTTGAGCGCGACCACCAGCTGACCCGTCACGAGGCTCTGGAGCTCGAGCCGCGCGCGGAGCCCGTGAGCGATGAGAACTTCGAGCTTCGGGAGGGCCTTCGCGGCTGCGAGCTTGGCCCCGTCACCGTCGCGCAGACGGCCCGTATCGATCTTGAAGAACACCGGCGTCCGCATGGACGCCTCGGTCGGATCGATGACGACCCTCAGATCGGTGACTGACCCGATCTTGATGCCATTGAACGTGACGGGCGCACCCACATCGAGCCCCTCGAGCGACCCGTCGAAGTAGGCGACGACGGTCTCGGTGTGACGGAACCACCGGTCGCCGCTCAGGAAGACGACGCCGGCCACCGCGAGCACCACCGCGCCGACAATGAATGCTCCGATCATCGCCTGACTCGCCTTGCGGCCCATGGCGCTAGCGCGCCTTCTTTCCGCCCCGCGTCAGAAAACGCCGGACCTTCGGGTCGCGAGACTCGTGCAGGAGCTTGGTCGGGTTCCCGGCGGCGGTGATGGTCTTTGCCTCGTCGTCGAGAAACACCGAGTTCGTGCCGATCGCGAAGATGCTCGCCAGCTCGTGCGTGACCATCACGACCGTCGCGCCGAGGCTGTCGCGAAGCTCGAGGATCAAGTCGTCGAGATGTCGCGAGCTGATGGGATCCAGGCCGGAAGACGGCTCATCGAAGAACAGGATGTCCGGATCGAGGGCCATGGCGCGCGCGAGCGCTGCCCGCTTGCGCATCCCGCCGCTGATCTCAGCAGGATAGAAATCCTCGAACCCCGCGAGCCCCACCAGCGCCAGCTTCAGCACGACGAGCTCGCGGATCGTCGCTCGAGGCAGGTGCGTGAACTGCTCGACCGGCAGCGCGACGTTTTCCGCCAGCGTCATCGAGCTCCAGAGCCCGCCATCCTGGTAGAGGACCCCGACACGGCGAAGGATCCGCCGTCGCTCCGTGTCGTCGGCCGTCCAAAAGCCGGCGTCGCCATAGTAGACGTCGCCACGCGCCGGCGGCAGGAGCCCGATCATGTGGCGGAGCAGTGTGCTCTTGCCCGATCCGCTCGGTCCCATGATCACGAAGATGTCGCCAGGCTCGACGACGAAGTTCAGGTTCCGCTGGATAACCCGGTCGCCGTACATCATGTCGAGCTCCCGCACCGCGATGCGGACCTGGGTTTCGGCGGCGACGTCGACGGCGGCGGCCACGTCCGGCCTCACAGATGCAGGACGTCGAAGAGGACCGTGAGCGCCGCGTCCGCGACGATGATGAGCACGAGCGCGGTGACGACGGCCGACGTCGCGGCCGCGCCCACCGCCGCCGCCGTGCGTCCCGATCGCATGCCGCGCAGACAGCCAGCCGCCGCCACCAGGACGCCGAATCCCGACGCCTTGATGAGTCCAGCCGCGAAGTCGTTGAGCCCGATGGCCTGCAGGCTGCGGTGGTAATACTCGAGACCGCCGAGGCCGAGGAGCCCCACGCCCACGGCGGCACCGCCGAGCATGCCCAGCAGATCGGCGTAAAGGCAGAGCAGCGGCATCATGACGGCGAGGGCGATGAGGCGCGGCACGACGAGAAATTCCATCGGCGAGATGCCGAAGGTCGTGAGCGCATCGATCTCGTCGTTCACCTGCATCGTCCCGAGCTGGGCGGCGAAGGCGGCGCCCGTTCGGCCGGCCATCACGACGGCGGTCATCATCGCACCCACTTCCCGCGTCATCGCCAGGCTGACGAGGTCGGCGACGTACGCCTGAGCGCCCAACGCGCGCAGCTGCACGGCACCGACGTAGGCGAGGATCACCCCGACCAGGAAGGTCAGCAGCGAGACGATCGGCAGCGCCCGCGCACCGGTCTCCTGCACCAGCTGCAGGAGATCGGCGTGTCGAACACGGCCGGACCCGCTGGCGACACGGCACACGCCGACGCCGGCCTCGCCGACGAATGCCAGCGCGTCGAGCGCCGAGCGCGCAATCGCGAGCACGCGTGCGCCGAGACGATCGAGCGTCGACCGTTGATCGCCGTCGAGATCGCGATCGGCGTGCTCCGACGAGTCGCTTGCGAGCGCCACGAGCCGCTGGGCCCCCACCGGCAGACCGGCAAAATCCACGGACATCTCTCGCCGCTGCGCCTCGTCGAGCACGTCACGCAGGAAGATGAGCAGGCCGCTGTCCCACTGCAGGCGCTGATCGCTCTCGATGCGGGCGCGCCGGTCAGTCGCGGCGCGCGCGCGCTCGAAGACCTTCGCGGCCGACGGCGGAGACGCGTCGAGCATCCAGCGCCCCGACAACCGCAGGCACAGCACACCGGGCTCGCTGTGGTCAATCGCGACGGCCGGCGCGCGAGTCGCGCTTATCTCGTCGTCCATGTCCGATCGACCGCACCCATGAGGATCGGCACGGCCACGCGTTGGAGTCTGAAGGCCGCCACCGCGACGAGGACGCCGAACACGAGCGCGTAGACGCCGATCGCAATCAGCAGAGGCTCCGTGAGGGCGTGACGCAGGCCGAGAAGGAAGACCGCGAGAAAGATGGACCATGCCCCACCCGCCGCGAGACACCAGCGTACCGCCGTCGCGCGAGCGAGCCGCCCGGCGGCGAGGATCTCGAGAACTCCCGTCACGAGCCCCCAGAGGGCCACCACGTGAACGAAGCGCATCGACTGGAACGGATGTCCGAGAGCCAGCGCGCCCAGGCCGATGCTGAAGACGCCCTCGAGCAGCACCGGCCAGCCGTCGAGCGGCCGCCGTGAGGCATGGATGGCCCAGGCGACGGCACAGATTCCGTCGAGGAGCGCATAGATGCCGAACAGAACGACGAGCTCACCGAGTCCCACGCCAGGCGCCAACAGAACGGCGAGGCCCAGCAGCACGCCGATGCCACCTCGAACCGCCATCATCGACCAGTGCATGAAATGCGGTGCTCCTATCTGCCGCCGACGGGATGCTTCGGCGCGACGCCGAAGCATCCCGTCGCCAGCCCCTAGTTCGCGAGCGTCAGTCGAACTCCGTCGACACCGAGCTTCAGGGTTGCGCCCTGCGTCGTGCTCTTCAGCTCGATGACGACGCCGTTCTGGTTGCGCATCACCGTGATGTCCGCGCCGCCGGCGGCCGTCGCGCCCGCCCCAGCGGCCACGTAGTTGCCGGAAAAGTCCGCGACCTTCTTGAGGTTCGACACCGTGCCGACTGCGGTGGCGCGGCTCAGTCCCACCTCTCCGACCGACAGGCCCTCGATCTTGACGGGATACGTCTTGCCCGCATACGTCAGCGTGCCCTTGCCCCAGCTGAACCCGAGGCCGGCGGCGACGGAGCCGTCGGTCAGCTTCAGGGTTCCCGTCTCGCTCTGCGCGGCGGCCAGCCCGGCGAGCGCTGCAACGAGACCTCCCACGACCACCAGTGCGATCATCGAACGACGCATCGTCTGTCCCCCGTCCGGGATTTGTGATGTGGACGGCTCTTCGCCCGGCCGAAGCGTGAACGGGTCTCCGGCACCGCCGGTGAACCCGTCGTGTCCGATTCTTTCGAAGCGCTTCTCGTGGGCGCCGGCATCACTGGTCGAAAATTCCGCAAAAAGCGAACAGTCCGGCCGGCTCTGCCTTGCGCATTCTTGCGCAAACCTCGCGACCCGCGCCGCCGCGCATCCGTCGTCGCGTCGAAAGCCCGATTACCGTGTCCTTTACCAACCGTTTCCTTCACCCTAACCAACCAACGGAGGCGCAAGTGAATCAGCCATCGAAGTTCTGGAGCATCCTGGTCGTCGTGCTGCTGGCCCTGCTTCCCGCCGCGTGCTCGAGCACCGGCACGAGCCGGCTGAACGTCAGCTCGATGTGTCAGCGGTCGGGCGGGACGTACGCGGCGGGTACGTGTCAGCCGGCGTCCAATCCGATGACTGCCGCCCAGCTATGCGCGGCCCATGGCGGCGTGTACGTGGAGGGCGGGGATTACTGCGAAGTCGCCAACAGCATGTTCTGGAAGCCGTAGTCGCCGTTTCCGCCCCAAACCCCGCGCGTCGTCACCGCGCTGTCATCGCGGCGCGGTGACGGCAGCGGCCGCACACCCAACGAGGAGGATGCGTATCCGTCGCGTCGTCCGGACGGCCGTTGGTGTCTTGATTGCCGTGGGGTTTGTCCTCGCGACGCTCACGCCGCGATCGTCGGGCGCGCCGAGCAGGCCGCCATACTCCTGCAGGGCATCGAACAGACTCCGGTGGACGTCACGGAGAGAATGCGGGCGATCTGGTCCGCCACCCGCCAGGAAGCTCCCGGCGAGGACCTCGGTCCCGAGCAGCCGCGCCAGATCGGCGGAGCCTTCCGGGTCAACAGCGGCTTCTCCGCAGGATCTCCGCGGCCACGCACGCACTCGCCGTCCTGACGATCGTCGCGACGTTCGGCCTGGCCTCCGTCGTCCGCTTCGTCCTCGTTGAGGACGTGTACCCGCGCGTCTGGCTTCCGCGTGGCGTGTCATACGCGGTCTCGACGCTCATTCGCTACGGGATCATCCTGATCGGATTCGTCGTGGCCATCCTCGCGCTGGGCGTCGATCTCAACCGCGTCACGCTGATCGCGGGAGCTCTCGGCGTCGGCGTCGGCATCGGCCTGCAGAACGCCGTCGCGAACTTCGTGTCCGGGCTCATTCTCCTGCTGGAGCGCCGAATCCACGTCGGGGATTCGATTCAGATCGGCGACCTGCAGGGCCAGGTGCGCGCGATCGGCAGCCGCGCAAGCACGATCCGGACGTGGGACGGTGCCGAAGTCATCGTGCCCAATGCGGGCCTGACCTCCGAGCGCGTCACCAACTGGACGCTGTCGGACCAGCTGCGACGCGTCGCGGTGCCGGTGGGTGTGTCGTACACGGCGGATCCGGAGCGCGCGATGGCGATCCTCGGCGACGTCGCGCGGTCACATCCGAAAGCGCTCCCCGATCCCGCGCCGGCCGTCCTCTGTACCGGCTTCGGCGAGAGCGCGCTGAACTTCGAGCTACGCGTCTGGACGGCGCGTTCCGCGGAGGCCGAGTCGGTGTCGAGTCAGCTCGCTGTAGCCGTGCACGCCGCACTCACCGCCGCGAAGATCGAGATCCCGTTTCCGCAGCGCGACGTCCACATCAGAATCGGCGACGGCCAAGCGCTCGCGGCGCCGATGTAACTCTCATCGCTCAACGAACTGAGGCGAGAAGCGCTTTGGCGGCGATGAGATCGGCGGTTTCGAACCCCTCGGTGAAGCGACGGTAGACAGGCGCCAGCAGCTTGCGCGCCTGGCTCACTCGCTGTTGTCCGCGCCACAACCGAGCGAGGCTCATCGCGGCCCGCAACTCCCAGAAGAGCGCGCCCTGGCGTCGCGCCACGTCGAGTGCCTGTTGGAAGCAGGCCTCGGCAGTCGCGACGACGCTCGGTTCTCGCTCCAGGAGAAGCAACTCGCCCTTCGTGCGGAGCAACTCCGCGAGGTACCATCCCGCTTCGGTCTGCTCAGCGCGCGGCAGCGCCTTGTCAACCACCGCCAGCCCCTCGGCAATCTGCCCGGCACCGCCGAGACCTGCCGCCAGCTCACCAAGAAGCAAGCTCAGGTGGTGATGAAGGGCGGGCTCGGGCAGCCTCTCGAGGGCCGACTGGAGCAATTGCGAGCCCGCGGAATTATCCCCTCGCTTGATGAGCAGCACCCCCTCGAAGCACTGCGCCCAGACCTTCCGGACCTCCAGTGCATGCCGAGCGGCGAGGTCGAACGCCAGCCTTACGTGGTGGTCGGCCGTCGTGAGATCACCGACATAGAGCGCGATCGGGCACGCCGCGATGAGCAGCGCGTACAGAAGCGAGAGCGCGTGATCCTTCGTGCGGGCATAATCGACGAGGCTCTCGGTGCGTCGCTTTGCCTGATCGCCACACCCCTGCAGCCAGAGAACGCGTGCGTAGTAGCACTCGAGTAGCACTCGCTGGTCGTATTGATAGAGGATGATGTGCGACGACTGAGCCGTCGCGACGCGCGAGCGAACCAACGGCTCGAGGTATCGTCGCGCGCCAGGCTGGTCGCCCAGAATGTGCAAGGCAAGTCCGATGAGTCGGCTGCCGATCGGCACATCGGAACGAGCGGCGGTCTCGGTTGCGACGGTGCGAAACTTCTCGGCGAGACTGAGGGCATCTCGATACTCGCCTGAGGTGAGGCGATGGGCATAGAGTCCGAATATCGCTCCCAACCGGTACCGGGTGTCGTCCACCATCTCGGCAAGCTCGAGAGCCTTCGTATACGCGGCGTTCATTTCCTGGCCGCCGCTCGAGCGAGTATGCAAGATGGCGTGGCCAAGCGCGAGATACAGACGCATGTCGCGGCGTGGATCGGAGGGCACCTCACGTCCGAGGGCTGCAATGGCCTGCTCGACTCGTGCGCGGCACTCAGTCAGCAACGACAGCTGCGTCCACAGAGGCACGGTTGCCGCCGTGAGTGCCGCGCCGACGCCGACATCCCCGCTCGGCGAAAAGGCCCAGTCGAGGCCCGTGCGCACGTCGTCGATGTACAGCCGGTACGCCGCGAGCCACTCGACGGTGGGCCGGGTCTCCAACTCGGCCTCGGCATGCTGGAAGAGGTCTCGGAGGTACTCGGCGTGGCGTCGCGTGAAGTGGTCGAATTCTGCGCTTCCGATGAGCTTATCGCGCGCGTACGCGCGCGTCGTCTCGAGCAGACGATAGTGCACCATCGCGCCGCCGACATCCGTCGACACGAGTGACTTGCCCACCAGGTTCGCGACGGCATCGGCGACCTCCGAGGCGGGGACGTCGACGCTCGCCGCGACGGCACTGGCAGCGTCCAGCGTGAAGGCCCCGACGAACACGCCCAACCGGCGCAGAACTACCCGCTCGGATTCGGACAGGAGCTCGTAGCTCCAGTCGAGCGTCGCGCGCATCGTCTGGTGACGGGGCAGCGTGCGCCTGCCGCCCGTGAGCAGCCTGAAGCGGTCGTCCAGGCGGGCGGCCACGCCATCGACACCGAACGCGACGGTGCGCGTCGCGGCGAGCTCGATCGCGAGCGGGATCCCGTCGAGGCGCCGGCAAATGGCGGCCGTCGCCGCCGCGACGTGGCCGTCGGCAACGTACCGTGGCCCCGCGGCATGGGCCCGCGACACGAACAGCTTGACGGCACCGCGCCTGAAGACGTCTTCCATATTCTCGTCGTCTTCCGCCGGCACCTCGAGCGGCGGGACCCAGTAGACATACTCGCCGGCCACTCGTAGGGGCTCGCGGCTAGTTGCGATCAGAGAGACCTCCGGACTGGCGCGCAACAGGGTCTCTGCCACGGCGGCCGCCGCCTCGATCACATGCTCACAGTTGTCGATGACCAGCAGGAGCTTCCTGGTCCCAATCGCGCCCGCGACACCTTCGAGTGGCACGGTGCCCGCAACGTGCGTGAGGCCGAGCGCGCTCGCCACGGTGGCCGGAACAAGCTCTGGACTCGACAACGGACCGAGCTCCGCGACGAATACGCCGTCGGGAAATCGCGGTAGAAGATGCCTCGCGACCTCCAGGCCCAGTCGCGTCTTGCCGATGCCGCCGGCCCCGACCAGGCTGACCAGCCGATGCTCGGTCGCGAGAGCCGTCACGGCTGCGAGCTCGGCCTCTCGACCGATCAGCTCAGACACCGCCTCCGGCAGGTTCGTGGTCCGCGAGGCCCTCGCCGACGCGCCCTCCCGGACGGGCGCGATGAACCGGTACCCTCGCCGGGACAGTGTCTCGATGAACAGGGGTTTCCTCGCGTCGTCCCCCAGCACCGTTCGAATGGCGGCGATGTGGCTCTTCAACACCTCCGGTTGAACAAAAGTCTTAGGCCAGAGCGCGTCGAAGAGCTCATCGTGGGTCACCAGTCGCCCGGGGTGCTCGACGAGATACCGCAGCACGGCAAACGCCTTGGGTGCGAGAAGAATGCGTTCCCCAGCCTCGGCATCACCACGCCAGAGGCATTGGTTGACGGTGTCGAGCCGGAACGGCGGAAACTCTCTCATCGCGCTCAACGAACTGAGGCGAGGAGAGCTTTTGCGGCGACGAGATCGGCGGTTTCGAACCCCTCGGTGAAGCGGCGGTAGACAGGCGCCAGCAGCTTACGCGCCTGACTGGCTCGCTGCTGTCCGCGCCAGAACCGGGCGAGGCTCGTCGCCGACCGCAACTCCCAGGAGAGCGCGCCCTGGCGTCGTGCCACGTCAAGTGCCTGTTGGAAGCAGGCCTCGGCAGTCGCGACGGCGGTCGGTGCTCCGCCCAGAAGCAGCAGCTCCCCCTTCGTGCGGAGCAACTCTGCGAGGTACCATCTCGCTTCTGTCTGCTCAGCGCGCGCCAGCGCCTTGTCGACCACACCCAGCCCCTCGGCAATCTGCCCGGCCCCGCCGAGGCCCGCGGCCAGCTCAGCGAGAAGCAGACTCATGTGGTGATGCAAGGCGGGTTCGGGAAGTCTCTCGAGGGCAGACTGGAGCAGTTGCGAGCCCGCGCCATGATCCCCACGCTTGATGAGCACTGCCCCCTCGAAGCACTGCGCCCAAGCGTTCCAGACCTCCAGTGCATGCCGAGCGGCGAGGTCGGACGCCAGCGTCACGTGATGCTCGGCGGTCGTGAGATCACCGACATAGAGCGCAATCGGACACGCCGCGATGAGCAGCGCGTACAGAAACGAGAGCACGTGGTCCTTCGTGCGGACATAATCCACGAGACTCTCTGTGAGCCGCCGTGCCTGATCGCCACATCCCTGTAACCAGAGAACGCGCGCGTAGTAGCAGTCGAGCAGCACTCGCTGGTCGTACTGATAGAGGATGATGTGAGATGGTCGGGCCGTCACGAAGCGCGAACGAACCAACGGCTCGAGGTGTCGTCGCGCGCCAGGCTGGTCTCCAAGAATGTGCAGCGCGAGACCGATAAGACGGCTGCCGATCGGCACATCGGAACGATCAGCGGTCTCGGCTGCGACCGCGCGGAACTTCTCGCCGAGACTGAGGGCACCCCGATAGTCGCCCGTGGTGAGGCGTTGGAGGTAGAGTCCGAATATCGCTCCCAGCCGGTACCGGGTGTCGTCAATGATCTCGGCAAGCTCGAGAGCCTTCGTGAACGCGGCGTTCATTTCCAGATCGCCGCTCGCGCGAGTATGCACGATGGCGTGGCCAAGCGCGAGATACAGGCGCATGTCGCGGCCTGGATCGCCGGGCACCTGACGTCCGAGGCCTGCAATGGCTTGCTCGACTCGTGCGCGACATTCAGTGAGCAGCGACAGCTGCGTCCACAGCGGCACGGTGGCCGCGGCGAGCACCACGCCAACGCCGACATCCCCGCTCGGCGAAAAGGCCCAGTCGAGGGCCGCGCGCACCTCGTCGATATGAGGCCGGTACGCCGCGAGCCACTCGGCGGTCAACCGCGTCTCCAACTGGGCCTCGGCATGCTCGAAGAGGTGTCGAAAGTACTTTGCGTGGCGTCGCGCGAAGGCGTCGAGCTCGGCGCTCTCGATGAGCTTCTCCCGCGCGTAGGCGCGCGTCGTCTCGAGCAGGCGATACTGCACGATCGCGCCGCCGACATCCGTCGACACGAGTGACTTCCCGACCAGGCTCGCGACAGCATCCACCACGCTCGCAGCGGGGATGTCGTCGCTCGCCGCAACGGCACCGGCGGCATCCAGCGTGAAGGCGCCGACGAAGACCCCCAGCCGGCGCAGGACCACCCGCTCGGATTCGGACAGCAGCTCGTAGCTCCAGTCGAGCGTCGCGTGCATCGTCTGGTGACGCGGCAGCGCCGTGCGGCTGCCTCCCGTGAGCAGCCTGAAGCGGTCGTCCAGCCGGGCGGCCACGCCATCGACACCGAACGCAGCGATGCGCGTCGCCGCGAGCTCGATCGCGAGCGGAATCCCGTCGAGTCGCCGGCAAATGGCGGCCGTCGCCGTGGCGACGGTGCCCTCGGCAACGTACCGCGGCTCCGCGGCATGCGCCCGCGACACAAAGAGCCTGACCGCGCCATACCTAAAAACGCCCTCCATGTCCTGGGTGTCCTCCGCCGGCACATCGAGCGGCGGGACCCGGTAGACATGCTCGCCGGAGACTCGCAGCGGCTCGCGGCTGGTTACCAGCAGAGAGGCGCCCGGGCTGGCGCGCAACAGTGCCTCTGCCATGCCGGCGGCCGCCTCGATCACATGCTCACAGTTGTCGATGACCAGCATGAGCTTCTTGGTGCCGACCGCCCCCGCGACAGGTTCGGGTGACGCTGTGCCCGCAACGTGCGTGAGGCCAAGCGCACGCGCCACGGTGGCCGCGACAAGCTCAGGCCTCGACAAGGGGCCGAGCTCGGCGACGAATACGCCATCGGGAAATCTCGGCAGAAGGTGCCTTGCGACCTCCAGGCCCAGTCGCGTCTTGCCGATCCCGCCGGCACCGACCAGGCTGACCAGCCGATGTTCCGCGGTCAGGGCTGCGACTTCCCCAAGTTCGGCCTCTCGACCGATCAGTTCAGAAACCGGCTCCGGAAGGTTCGTCATCCGAGAGGGTGGAGCACCAGCGGCCGGGGCCGCCGTAGCGCGGATCTCACCAGTGAACTGATAGCCGTGACCGGCCACTGTCCGGATGAGATGGCGATCAGCGCCAAACGCCCTTCGGAGCAGGGAGATCTGGGCTGGCAGGTTGTTTTCCTCGACGACCCGGTCCGGCCACACGCGGCTCATGAGCTCGTCTTTGCTGAGGACCGTCCCGCGAGCGTCAATGAGGGCGATCAGCGTATCGAACGCCCGACTACCCAGTTCGACGGGTCGGCCATCTGCCAGCAGTTCGCGGCGATGGCGGACGACTTTGAACCGGCCAAATTCAATAGTTACGCGATCTTCCGATGGCCCAGCCATCGCAGGCGATTGTAGCGCCCAACGTCTCGTGACTCTTCAAAACCTCCGATTGAACGGCCGCAGGGCGTCGAAGAACTCATCGTGGGAATGCGCTGCTCGGCCACACCCTCACCACGCCGGAGGCATTGGTTGACGGTGTCGAGCCGGAACGGCGCAAACGCTCATCGCTCACCGAACTGAGGCGAGAAGAGCTTTTGCGGCGATGAGATCGGCGGTTTCGAACCCCTCGGTGAAGCGGCGGTAGACAGGCCCCAGCAGCTTGCGCGCCTGGCTCACTCGCTGCTGTCCGCGCCACAACCGGGCGAGGCTCATAGCGGACCGCAACTCCCAGAAGAGAGCGCTCTGATCTCGCGCAACGTCTCGCGCCCGGTGGAAACATTTCTCGGCAGTCTCCACAGAGGTCGGTAGTCGCTGCAGGAGATGCAATTCCCCCTTCGTGCGGAGCAACTCCGGGAGGTACCATCCCGCTTCCGTCTGCTCCGGCCGCGCCAGGGCCTTGTCGACCACACTTAGCCCCTCCGCGATCTGCCCGGCACCGCCAAGACCCGCAGCCAGCTCGGCAAGGAGCAGACTTATGTGGTGATGAAGAGCAGGGTCGGGCAGTCTCTCGAGGGCCGACTGAAGCAATTGCGAGCCAGCGCGATGATCCCCTCGCTTGATGAGCAGTGCGCCCTCGAAGCACTGCGCCCAGGCGTTCCAGACCTCTAGTGCATGCCTGGCGGCGAGGTCGAACGCCAGCCTCACGTGGTGGTCGACGGTCGTGAGATCACCGACATAGAGCGCGATCGGACACGCCGCGATGAGCAGCGCGTACAGAAGCGAGAGCGCGTGATCCTTCGTGCGGGCATAACCGACGAGACTCTCGGTGAGCCGCCTTGCCTGATCACCAAATCCCTGCAACCAGAGAACCCGCGCGTAGTGGCAATCGAGTAGCACTCGCTGGTCGTATTGATAGAAGATGATGTGCGACGATGGAGCCGTCACGACGCGCGAGCGCACCAACGGCTCGAGGTGTCGTCGCGCGCCAGACTGGTCTCCCAGAAGGTGCAACGCAAGACCGATGAGTCGGCTACCGATCGCCACATCGGAACGATCGGCCGTCTCGGCTGCGACGGTACGGAACTTCTCGGCGAGACCGAGCGCACCTCGATAATCGCCCGTGTTGAGGCGATGGGCATAGAGTCCGAATATCGCTCCCAACTGGTACCGGGTGTCGTCCACCATCTCGGCAAGCTCGAGAGCTTTCGTCAACGCGGCGTCGATTTCCCGCGCGTCGCGCAGGCCGGCTTGCAAGATGGCGTGGCCAAGCGCGAGATACAGACGCATGTCGCGGCGTGGATCGGAGGCCACCTGACGTCCGAGGCTCGCCAGTGCTCGCTCAACTCGCCCGCGACATTCAGTCAGTAGCGACAGGTTCGTCCACAGTGGCACGGCTGCCGCGGTGAGCGCCACGCCGATAACGATATCGCCGCTCGGCGAAAAGGCCCAGTCGAGAGCCGCGCGCAGGTCATCGATGTGGAGTCGGTACGTCGCGAGCCATGCGGCGGTGGGCCGCGTCTCCAACTCGGCCTCGGCATGCTCGAAGAGGTCTCGAAAGTACTCGGCGTGGCGTCGCGCGAAGGCGTCGAGCTCGGCGCTCTCGATGAGCTTCTCCCGCGCGTAGGCGCGCGTCGTCTCGAGCAGGCGATACTGCACGATCGCACCGCCGACATCCGTCGA
>Ga0209382_10002091_pt1 | contig 29935 bp, 29 predicted proteins | sample SoiMetdeltSBSDD5_FD_187599 | JGI IMG/M metagenome (GOLD analysis project Ga0209382, IMG submission 187599) | Bulk soil microbial communities from a Populus tree surrounding site in Tennessee, USA - Soil MetaG P. deltoides SBSDD5 (SPAdes) (version 2) | ecosystem: Environmental > Terrestrial >...
GCCGTCGTGCGGGCAAGGCAGCTTTTGCCTGCAGCCATCAAAACGCGTGGTGAAACAGCAGTCCTTTTGAGGCAAATGGTCGAAGGCCGTCAGGAGCTCACCGCTCTCACCGAGGCGTTGAGAAAAGAGGTGTCGCAGCTACGCACGCTGCGACATGACCTGGCAAAGTGGCGCCGTCGTCCAGCCGATCCTATCAAGGCCTAGCCGACTCGGCCTGCTAGGCAGCCGGACTGACTACCGCCGACGTGTAGCCGCTGTAGCGCCGGTAACAGCGCACCGCGTTCTCCCAAAGAAGCTTGCGCCGCGCGCCTTCGGGGATCGTCGTCCACTTCAGCACCGCGTCGACCGACTTCGGGAACCAGCTCTCCGAGTGCGGATAGTCGGTCGCGAACATCAAGGTGTTCTCGCCGATCGCCTCGATGGCCTGGCGCAGCGAGAGCTCGCCCTCGTGGAGCTGGATGCTCTGGAAGTACTGCGGGCCGCGGATGTACTCGCTCGGCTTCTGCTTGAGCCGCGGCAGCGCGTGCTGGCTCATCTCGGCCTGCTCGTCCAGGCGCGAGGCCCAGAACGCGAGCCAGCCGTGGCCGCACTCGAGCGAGGTCAGCCGCAGGCTCGGAAAGCGATCGAGCACACCCGAGCCGATCAGCGCAGCCATGTTGCGCTGGGCGTTCCACACGTGGCTCGCCGAGCGCACCAGGAACATGTTGTCCCAGTTGTCCCACATGCCCGGCGGGTACGGGATCGACATCGTGAACGAATGAATCACGACGGTCAGGTCGTGCTCCTGCGCCGCGGCCCAGATGGGCTCCCACTCCGGATCGTCGAGCGTCATTCCGGGCGGGCACACCGGAAAGATGCCGACCGGCCAGCGCTCCTTGCCGCAGCGGCGGATCTCGGCGACCGACGAGGCGACGTCGCGGGCCGACACGTGCAGCACGCTCGTGAGCCGGTCCGGGTACGGCGCGCAGTAGTCCTTGAGGAACCGATGATAGGCCTGGTACATCGCCTGCTCGACGGAAACGTCGTCGAGGCCGGAGAAGGCTGCCAGACCGCCTGACGGAAGGACCATGTTCACGTCGACGCCCTCGATGTCCATGTCCTTGACCCGCGCGTGCGAGTCGAAGTTGACGCGGTCGTCGGGAAAGGGCGGCCCCTGCCACCGCACGTCCCACGGCGTCCCGCCGTCCTTCAGACCCCGGGAGACCGCGTCGGCCGGCGGCACGGGATCGCGAGAGCCGAGCATGCGGTTGAGATCGGGGCGCTTGCCGACCCGGTAGCGCGACATACCGCCCTTGCCGGCGGCGCGACCGACCAGCGGGCCCAGCGCCGCAAGCTTGGCCTTGTCCGCGGCCGACAGATACTGCTCGATCGGCTCCGCGGGCTCGATGACGTGGGTGTCGGCGTCGAAGATGCGGTACCCGGAGCGTGCCATAGGTCCTCCTCAGGCGTCCGTTGACACCTTCCCGGCCGAGAACTTAGCATGAGCGGGCCCATGCGTGGCGCGCGCGCGAAAGTCGCCTGTCTCGGGCTCATGGTCCTCGTCGCCATCACGTGCGCCGCCGCGTCTGCGCAGGACGACTTCTACCGCGGCAAAACCATCCGGATCGTCGTCGGCTACAGCGCCGGCGGTGGGTTCGACACCTACTCTCGCGCGATCGCCCGCCACCTCGCCAAGCACATTCCCGGCAAGCCGGCGGTGATCGTCGAGAACATGCCCGGCGCGGCCGGTCTGGTCGCGGCCAACTCGATCTATCGCGCCGGGCGGCCCGACGGGCTCACGATCGTGAACTTCCAGGGCACCCAGGTGATGAGCCAGATCCTCGGACGCGACGGCGTCGAGTTCGACGCCCGCAAATACGAGTGGCTCGGTGCGCCGACGCGTGAGAACGCGGTCTGCGCGCTGACGCGGGCGAGCGGCGTCACGACCGTCCAGCAGTGGGCGGCCTCGACGACGCCGGTGAAGCTCGGGAGCGTCGCGCCGGGCGGTGCGACTCACGATGTGCCGCGCGTACTGCAGGCCGCGCTCGGCCTGCCGATCCATCTGGTGCGGGGCTATAAGGGCACGGCGGAGATCCGGCTGGCCGCGCAGTCGGGCGAGGTCTCGGGCGGCTGCTGGCCCTGGGAGTCGCTCCGCCCGACGTGGCGTCAGGCGCTCGAGGCGGGCGAGGCCACCGTGGTGCTGCAGGTCACCGACAAGCCGCTGCCGGACTTGCCGGGCGTTCCGCTGGCGCTGGGGCTGGCGAAGACCGACGAGGCGCGCCAGCTGATCCGCTCCGGGATCATCGTCCCGACCACGGTCTCGCGCGTCTACGCGATGCCGCCGGCGACCCCGGCCGACCGCGTGAGGCTGCTGCGCACGGCGTTCTTGAAGACCCTGGCAGATCCGGAGTTCGTCGCCGACGCCCGCCAGGCCCAGCTCGACATCGACCCGATCAGCGGCGAGGAGGTCACGCGGCTGATCGGCGAGCTGTTCAAGATGTCGCCCGCCGTGCTCGCGAAGCTCAAGGAGCTGCTTCGCTGAGCGGCGCCAACTGCTGGCCGAGCTTACCGGTTCAGTCGGCTGGCTCCATGCGATAGAGGCGAAGGAGCTTCAGCAGCGGCACGTCCTGCGCCGTGAACAGGACAGCGGGCTCGGCGCCCAGATTCGCGTGGGCGTGTCGCGCCCTCGGCGGGATCACGAAGAAGTCCCCCGGCTCCCACTCGAACGTCTGATCGTCGACCGTTGTCGTCCCGCGTCCTTGCACCACGCGATAGACCGCCGTACTGGTCTCGCGGTGGGCGCGTGTACGCATGCCCGGCCGGAGAAGCTGCAGATAGCAGGCGACGGTCGGACGAAGCGAGCCGCCGCTGGCGGGGTCGACGTACTCCATCAAGACGTCGTCGAAGGGATCAGGCGCCTGCTTGGCGCGCTCGAGCAGCGTGGCGTAGGTCTCGGCCCACGGAAAGTAGATGTCACGCCCGGGGCTCCGGAGCGCCGGCTGCTGCTCCTCGGGATAGGGCTCGAACGTGAGGTTCTCGAGGAACCTGACGATCTGCCAGTCGAGGATGTCCATCCAGTAGACCGGCTTGCCGCCCTCGTTGCCGTGGTCGTGCCAGGCCATCCCCGGCGTGAGCACGAGGTCGCCCGCCTTCATCGCGCACTTCTGACCATCGACGGTCGTGAAGGCACCCTCGCCGTGGAGCATGAATCGGATCGCGGTCGGCGAGTGGCGATGCGCCGGAGCGACTTCGCCGGGAAGCAGGTACTGGATCGCGAGCACGAGGCTGTGCGCGACGGTCCGCTCCGGGACTCCGGGGTTGTGCAGGCGCAGCACCCGGCGCTCGGCGCCGCGGTGGGGGCTCAGATACTCGCTGCTCTCGAACAGGAGCGGCTCGATGTCCCGCCAGCGCCAGTGGCGCGCCTGAGTCGCGGTGGGCTTGGGCGGGATCAGCGGTCCCGGCCTCGACCACGGCGCGTCGAGCCCCGCCGCCCTGAGCCGCGCGCAATACGCCTCGAGCTCCTCGACCGTTCGCGTCGTCTGCACCGCCATGGATCTCTCCTCCGTAGCCGCGCCTCGGACAGCGCGGGCCGCGCCTAGCCGAATTCTAGCTGAAGACGCTGCTCTGCCGGCCGTCGAAGCGGATCGCGACCCGCTGCCCCACCTCCGGCGTCTGGCCGGGATCGAGCTGAACGCGCACGCGCGTGCCGTCGCCGAGCGTCACGTGGCAGTCGACGAGGTTGCCGAGGAACGTCACCTCGGCCACTTCGCCCGGAACCGAGCCCGAGCCGTCGCCCGACGATACGGGAACGAGCCGCAGATTCTCGGGACGGATCGCCAGCTGCACCATCTCACCGGCGACCGCGCCGGGCGGCACCGCAGCGCTGACCCTATGCTCGCCGCCGATCGCGACCAGGCCGTCCTCATCGCCCGCCCGAACGACGCGCGCCGAGATCAGGTTCACGAGCCCCATGAAATCGGCGACGACCTTGTTGACCGGCCGCGCGTAGACCGCGCGCGGCGCGCCGACCTGCATGATCTCTCCCGCGTGCATCACGGCGATCCGGTCGGAGAGCGCCATCGCCTCGGATTGATCGTGCGTGACGTAGACGAACGTGATCCCGGTGCGGCGCTGCAGATCTTTGAGCTCCCAGCGCATGCGCTCGCGGAGCTTGGCGTCGAGGTTCGAGAGCGGCTCATCGAGCAAGAGGATTCCGGGCTCGACGACCAGGCTTCGCGCCAGGGCGACGCGCTGCTGCTGCCCGCCGCTCAGCTGGCTCGGGTATCGCCGCTCGAGCCCCGCCAGGTTCACCAGCTCGAGCACTCGGCCGACGCGCACCTGCGTCGCCGCGCGCCCGACCTTGCGGACCTCAAGGCCGAACGCGACGTTCTGGTAGACCGTCTTGTGGGGCCACACCGCGTAGTTCTGAAACACCATGCCCATGCCGCGGCGCTCGGGCGGCACGATGCCTGTCGGCGTCGAGAGCGCCGCCGAGCCCGCGCGGATCACCCCTTCGTCCGGCGCCATGAACCCCGCGATCAGCCGCAGGAGCGTGGTCTTGCCGCAGCCGCTCGGCCCGAGCAAGGTCACGAACTCGCGATCCGCGATCTCGAGACTCAGATCGCGCACGGCCGTGACGCCGCCGAACCGCTTGGTCACGCGCTCGATGCCGATGCTCGCCATCAGCCGCCCCGAGGCCGCCTCGCGATCCTCACTGAGCGACTCCGGCCCGCTCGGCGCGCGCGGCCGCCGCGCCGCGCCCCAGCCGCGTGGCCACCGCGATCGCCGCGGTGATGATCAGCATCGTGACGATCGCCAGGGCGGCGACGGGCCCCAGCGCGCCGGTCTCGTAGAGGTTGTAGACCGCCACCGCCAAGGTGATCGAGCCCGAGCTGAAGAGCAGCACCGAGGCCGAAAGCTCCTGCAGCGCCGGGACGAATACCAGGAGCCAGCCGGCGAAGAGCCCGGGCCGCGCCAGCGGCAAGGTGACGCTGCGAAACGTACGAAGCCACCCGGCGCCGGTCACGCGGGCCGTCTCCTCGAGCGTCGGGTCGATCTGGCGGAAGGCCGCGTTGGCCGAGCGCACACCCAGCGGGATGAATCGGCCCGTGTACGCGAGCAGGATGATCAGCAAGGTGCCATAGATCGGCAACGGCACTCTCAGCCAGAACTGGATCAGCGCGACCGCGACCACGATTCCCGGCAACCCGAGCGGCACCAGCGAGGCGTAGTCGAGGAGCTTTCGCCCGCGCAGCGCGGTGCGCAGATCGAGCCAGCCGACGAAGCTGCCGATCAGCACCGCCAGGGTCGCGGTCGCGCTCGCCAGGATCAAGCTGTTCACGATCGCTCGGCGGGTAACGTCGTATTCGAGCAGCACGAATCGATAGTGCTGGAGCGTCAGGTTCTCCCAGAAGTGAAGCCCCCACGACCTCGACACCGACACCGCCAGCAAGGTCAGGTACGGCGCTGCCACCGCGACGACGAAGACCGCCACGCAGAACGCGAGGATGCCCCAGCGCGCTGCGCCGAGGTCGACCAGCTGCGGCCGGCTCCCCTTGCCGCCGAGCGTGACGTACGAGCGCCGCGCCAGGTACCGCCGCTGCATGTAGAGTGCGGCGACCGTCAGCGCCACGAAGATCAACGAGAGCGCCGAGGCCAGCCCGTACTGCGGCGGATAGTCGAACAGGGCGTAGATGCGCGTCGGCAGCGTGAAGACACGTCCGGGCAGCCCGACGATCGCCTGCGAGCCGAAGAGCGCGATCGCGTTCACGAACGCCACGAGCGCTCCCGACAGGACGGCAGGCGCCACCAGTGGCCCAGTGACCGCAAGCGCGGTGCGCCAGCGGCCGGCGCCGAGGATCTGCGCCGACTCCTCCATGGAGGCGTCGACCGATTCGAGCGCGCTGGCGGCCAGCAGGTAGACGAACGGGAACGTGTGGGGCACCGTGACGAGGATCAATCCCGCCATGGAGAACACGTCGAACGTCAGCGCGGGCATGCCAAGCACGTCGCGCACGAAGCCGTTGACGAGCCCGGCCCGCGGGCTGAAGAGGTTCACGAACGCGATCGCGGTGAGGAACGGCGGCGTGAGGTACGACACGATCGCGGTCAGGTGAATGAAGCGCTTGGCGGGCACGTTGGTGCGGCTCACGGCCCAGGCTAGCGGCAGGCCGACGGCCACGCTCAGCACCGCCGTCGCCGCGCCCAGGATCAGCGAGTTTCTGAGCGCTTGCACGTAGAGCCGGCTGGATAGAGCATCCCGAAAATGCATCAACGTCAGGCCCTCGTCCGCCGTCACGCTACCGGCCACCAGGAAGGCCAGCGGTAGCAGAACCAGCACGATCAGGGCCAGGGTCGCGGCCGCCATCACGACGTGCTCGGCTCTCAAGAGCCGCGGCGCGGCAGGAAACGGCTGAAGCGGCGTCGACATGGAGTTCGGTGCCGATTCTATCCAAGCGGCCGAGCGGACGGCAATGCGGCCGCTCCTGCGCGTCCTGTTCAGGAATAGTCGCGGCGCCGAGCTGGCGGCATCGCATCCCATTCGATTCGGATAAGCGGGCGACCGCGCTATCCTCGCTCTGAGACTTGGATGAGTGTGACCGACGCCGCTCTGCGTGAAGCCTCGTCGAGAAACGACGAGCTGATCGACGCCGATCTGATCCGACAGTGGCTCGCCTGTGGTCTGGGCTGGCTGCTGCTCTTCCCCACGATCGGCGCGTTCATCTCGACCAAGTTCAACTACCCGACGTTCCTGGGCGACGTGTCGTGGCTGACGTTCGGACGGCTGCGGCCGATGCACGTGAACGGCGTCATCTGGGGCGCCTTCTCGACCTTGTTCATCGGCCTCTGCTACTACATCGTGCCGCGCCTGACCGGCGTGCGCATCTGGGGCGAGCGGTGGAGCCGCCCGCTCCTGTGGATCTGGAACCTGAACCTCGCCGCCGCGATCGTGCTGCTGGCGCTCGGCTGGAACCGCGGTTGGGAGGCGGGCGAGTTCCCCCTGATCAACGTGATCGTGATCTTCGTCGCGGTCGTCGCCCTCACCGTCCAGTTCCTGATGACGATCAAGCACCGCCGCGAGCGGCCACTTTACGTCTCCCTCTGGTATCTGATCGCCGCGTTCGTATGGACCGACGTCAATCTAGTCCTGCTGATGCTCGGGCCCTATCACATCCCCGGCATCAACAATGCGGCGTGGCACGGCCTCTTCATCCACTACGTCGTCGGGCTCTGGATCACGCCGGCCGGCTACGTGCTGATCTACTACTTCCTGCCGGCCAGCGTGCAGAACCCGATCTACAGCCACCGGCTCTCGCTGATCGGGTTCTGGTCGCTCGCGTTCTTCTATCCGTTCGTCGGCATCCATCACTACCTCTACTCGCCGATCGCCGACTGGGCGGAGACGATCGCGATCGTCTCGTCGATGATGCTGATCATCCCGGTCTGGACCGTGCTCCAGAACTTCTTCGGTACGATGATCGGCCGCTGGCAGCACTTCTCGCGCAACCTGCCGGCAAAGTTCCTGATCGTCGGCTCGATCATGTACTTGGTGGGCTGCTTCCAGGGCTCGCTGGAGGCCCTCCGCTCGCTGCAGCAGCCGACGCACTTCACCGACTTCGTCATCTCCCACTCGCACCTGACGGTCTTCGGCACGTTCGTGATCTGGGCGATCGCCGGCACCATGTACGTGTGGCCGCGTCTCGCCAACGACGCGCCCTTGTGGAGCTTCCGGGCCGGCAACTGGGGCTTCTGGCTCATCACCCTCGGTATCTCGGCGATGGGCCTCGTGCTCACCGCGCAGGGCCTCCAGCAGGGCTTCATGCTGATGGCCGGCACCGAATGGGTGCATTCGGTCAACGCGATCCGCCCGTACTGGTGGGTCCGGACCCTCACCGGCATCTCGATGGACCTCGGCATGTCGCTCGTCGTCTACACGCTCATGAAGACGTCGCTCGGAGCCGGAGCGCGGTCGATATGAAATCGATCGGCTCGCTCGCGGTCGGCGCCGGCTTCTTCCTCGTCACCCTTGCGATGTTCGTGCAGGGCTTTCTGCCCGCGATGATCCCGGAGTCGCGCTCCAAGCAGGTCAGCCGCGCCGTGCGCACGGACCTCGGCGACGTCAAGTGGGTGCGCTACGACGCCTCGGACTACACGGCGCTCGAGCACGTGGGCCGCAGCGTTTACATCCGCGAGGGCTGCTGGTACTGCCACAGTCAGTACGTGCGGCCCGTCACCGGCGAGGACCTGCGCTGGGGCCCGGTCTCCGAGGCGGGCGAATATGCGTTCGATCTGCCGCACCTCTTCTCGACACGGAGGATCGGCCCGGACCTCACGCGCGTCGGCCTGAAATACGGCGACGACTGGCACTACGCGCACCACTGGGATCCGCGCCTCGTCGTGCCCGACTCGGTCATGCCGAGCTTCAAGTGGCTCTACACGCGGCTGCGCCTGTCGCTCGTGAAGGGCAACGACGGGCCGGCGCTGCCGCCGTCGGACGAGCTCAAGAAATACTTCACGATGAAGGCCGAGCGTCCGATCGCCCTTTACCCGAACGCCGACGGCCTGACGTTCGTCTCGCCGTCGCCGGACGGCCGATGGCCGCTCGACGGCACGCCCGTCATCGATCTGAACGGCTTCGGCGACAAGCCCCCGGCGCTCGAGCGCGTCACCTTGGTATTTCCGACGCAAGAGCTGGTGGGGCTGGTGCGCTACATCCAGAAGCTCGGCACCAACCGTGGGGCGTGGCGCGAGGTCTTCGAGCCGCAGACGGTCGGTGTCTCGGTGATGAACATCCCGTCGAGCCAGGAGCTCTTGACGCTCGGCCGCGAGGTCTACAACACGCGGTGCGTCGGCTGTCACGGCAAGGCCGGAGACGGCAACGGGGTCGCCGCGACGTTCCTCTCGCCCCGGCCGCGCAACTTCACGCTCGGCGTCTTCAAGTTCCGCACGACGCAGTCCGGCTCGCTGCCGACCGACGGCGACCTCTACCGCACGGTGACGCGCGGCGTGCGCTGGACCGCGATGCCCACGTGGCATGAGCTTCCCGACAAGGAACGGCTGGCGGTCGTCACGTTCATCAAGACCTTCTCGAGCCGCTGGAAGGACGAGCAGCCCGAGCCGGCGGCCACGATCAACGATCCGCCCAAGGCCACGCCCGCGCTGGTCGCCCGCGGCAAGGATCTCTACGTCAAGGCCAAGTGCTTCCAGTGCCACGGTGACGGCGGCAAGGGCGACGGCGTCTCGGCGCCCGACCTGACCGACGATCTGAAGTTTCCGATCCGGCCGGCCGATTTCACGCGCGGTCAGTTCAAGGGCGGATCGACCGTGCGCGACATCTTCCGCACGATGACTCTCGGCCTCGACGGCACGCCCATGCCCTCGTTCGGCGACTCGATGAGCGAAGAGGAGCGCTGGGCGATCTCGTACTTCGTGCTGTCGCTCTCGGCCTGGAAGGATCCGCTGACCGGCGAGACGCTCCAGATCCCGGCCGGGGCCCGGGCAAAGCTGAACTCGCCGGACGTGGCCGCCGACCATCCGCGCTTCGCGCTCGATCCGGCGCAGCCCGATCGGCTCGTGGGCGAGCGAGGAAAGACACGAAGGCTGTATCCTGGGATCCGCGAATGATCGAGCATCTGACACTGGGCGCGTTCACGGTGGCCTTCCTGATGAGCCTGGCGGCGCTCTGCGCCTTCGTGTGGGGCGCCACGAGCGGCGCGTTTCGCGGTCTCGAGGCGATCAAGCATCAAGTGCTTCGCGCGGAGGGTGTCGATGAGCGACGGGACGCCTGAGCATCACCCGAAGTACGGCGAGGTCGAGCTCTATGCGCAGGGCGAGATCCGCGCCTACCATGGCCTCGTCAACAAGTGGCTGCTCGTCGTGTACGCGATCCTCGCCGTCTGGGGCGTCTACTATCTCTTCAAGTACTGGGGCGGGCTCGGGCCCGGCCTCGCCGTGGGTCAGTAGGAGCCTCGTATGCGGGCCGAGCACATCCTGATCCCGCTGGCGCTGCTGAACTTGCTCGCCCTGACCTTGGGAATCTTCTTCAACGTCCTGGCGAACTTCATCCCGATCGCGTACTGATGAGCGCCATCGAGAAGGTCGCGTTCGGATTGTTCCTGGTGGGCACGGTCGCGTTCTTTCTCTGGGTGGCGGTCCTGGCGATCCGCAAGTAGGATCGGGCCGCATGGCCCACGGAGCCGCTCAGTCAGTCGGCGCCGGCGCCTCAAGCGACCTCTGGTCCGTCGCCACATCGTCCGCCCCGGGCGACTGGATCGTCCGACCTGAAGTCGCCGCTCCGGTGCTGATCGCAGCGGGCGCCTATGCGTTTGGCTGGTGGCAGCTACGCCGCCGCGGCGGCGCGGTATCGGGCTGGCGCGTCGCGGCCTCCGCAGGCGGGCTTCTGAGCGTGCTCGTCGCGCTCTCCGGCGCCGTCGACCGTATGGCTCACGCGAGCTTCGCCGCTCACATGACCCAGCATCTGCTGCTGATCGTCGTGGCCGCTCCCCTCTTGCTGCTCGCCGATCCGTTCGCCGCGCTCTGCTGGGCGCTCCCGGCGCCGGTGCGCGCTCGCGCCGGGCGCTTGCTGAGGCCCGGCACTCCGCTACGCGGGCTCTGGCGGGCGCTTACCATGGTGTCAGTCGCCTGGCTCGCGCACGTGGCCGCGGTATGGCTCTGGCACCTTCCCAGTGCCTACGACGCGGCTGTCGCCGATCGCGTGGTCCACGACGCGGAGCATCTGGTCTTCTTCGGAACCGCCGTCCTGTTCTGGTGGCCGGTCATTCAGCCGGCGCCGCGGCTCCGGGTTCCTACCGGCTACGGGATACGCGTGGGTTATTTGGTGCTCGCCGCCCTTCAGGGAGCATTGCTGGGGCTCCTGCTCGCAATGAGCCGCGAGACCTGGTATCGCGCCTACCCGAGCGCCGAGGACCAGTCGCTCGGCGGCCTCGTCATGTGGGGCATCGGCGGCGCCGTGGACATGCTCGCGGTGCTGATTCTGGTCGGCTGCTATCTGGGCTCCCAGGATCGGGCTGCCCCCGATCCGACGCACCAGGGCGCGGGCGCCGCGCGACCCTGACGGCCGGCGCGCTTTACCTCCCGCGGTAGACCGCCGCGCGGTGCGTATCCGGCAGGAAGGCGTACACGGTGTCGCGGGTGGCGTCGAATCCGATCGTGTGCGCGCCGCGCTCGGTCGGCGCGCTCTCCACGCGCCGCATGGTTCGGATGTCGAACACGTCGATCACTCCCGGATCGCCGATCGCGACGTAGAGGTGCTGGAGCCGCGCGTTGAGAAAGACGACGTCGGGCGGGCCGCTGAGCGCGTGCTGGCTCACGACCGCGCCCGAGCGCGCGTCGACCACGAGCAGCGTCTTGGCATCGCACGCGCAGAAGAGACGTCGCGTCGGCGGATCGATATCGAGACCGTGCGGTCCCGCCGCCGGCATCGAGAACGTGTCGGCCACTCGACCCGGATCGGCGCTGTCGATGACGACGATTCGGGGCGGGTCGGCGATGTTGACGTAGAACCGCCCCGTCTCCGCGTCGTAGACTGCCCAGCGCGTCCGGCCGGGAACCGCCACCTGGGCGATCAATGCGCCGCGACCGACGTCGACCAGCGAGACCGTGTGCGACCCGCGCCGAGCCGGGTCGCCGACGTTCGCGGCGAGCAGGAGGCGGTGATCCGTCGCGTACGCGAGGCCGTTGGGCCCGATCCCCACGGCGACCTTGGTCACGTCCCCCTCCCGGCCGGCGGAGAAGATCCCGACCGTGTTCTCGCCGCGATTGGACGTGAACACCAGGTCGTGCGGCTCTGAGACCAGCGCGCCGGCGACGGCCCCGAGCCCCGGGATGGAGCGCAGATAGCGGTTGGTCGCGCAGTCGATCACGTCGACGGCGTCGTTCGCCGTGTGTGCGACGTAGAGGAGCCCGCGCCCGCCGTGGACGGCCGCGTGATCGAATGCGCCACGCCCGACATGCGCCGGGAGCTCGACGTGACCGAGAAGCTCCAGCACCGACTGTCCCATCGGCTCGCCCGTGGCGCGCCGGCTACGCGCGTCGCGCGCCCGCGGCGCGGCAGTACGCGTAGAGAGCGTCGTACGCGGGAAATTGCTTGGCCATGTTGTCGTGGTCGTCCGCGGCGATCGCCTGAAAGCCGGTCGCGAGCGCGTAGAGCCCTGACGATTCCTGGGTCAGCTGGCGCGCGTCGGTGTCGGCGCCGCGAACGATCGTCGCCAGTGCCTGCAGCGCGGGGTCCGTCAGCTTGTACTTGTCGAGAAACGCGTCGAACGAGCACCGTTCGCCGTGATGTCCGAGCTCGACGTTGGGCACGTCATACGGGATCGCCCCCTCACGCTCGGCGACCTGCATGACCTGGCTGGTCGGCACGAAGAGGAACGTCGGCTCCTTGTCGATGAACCGGCTGATGAGCCACGGACACGCGATCCGATCGACACGCGCTCTCTCACGAGTGACCCACTTCATCGCACGCTCCTCTTCTGGCGCCGCTGGTTCTCAGCGGCGGCTATTGGTCTGGTCGAGCGCGGCCTTGAGCCCCTGGGCGAGCTTGACTGGATCGTCGTTGGCCCAGAAGTGCATGTAGAAGAGCCGCGGTGTGTCGAAGAGCCCATGGTTGTGGATCGCCGTGACGTCGATACCGTGCTGCCGCAGCGCGCGGGCAACCGCGTTCACTTCCTTGTCGACGAGGACGAAATCGCCCGTGATCGCGGCCTTACCGTCCGACGTCGGCTGGAAGTTCATGACCGTCACGACGCCCATCGCGGGGAGCAACGGCTGCCCCATCTCCGTGATCGCCTCTGACCGAGGGGCCGTGACCTGGAATACGCCGCCCCCGACGTCTCTGCCCTGACGGCCGAGCGCCTGCTCGATCTGCTTCGTATCGAGCGTCGCGCCACTCACCACGCTGGCAGCAGCGGAGGCGCCGCCCAGCGGCGTCGCGCTCGACGCGAGCGCTTGTCGCAGCGCCTTCGCCAGCTGCACGGCGTCGCCGTGGCCCTCGTAGTGCATGTACATCACGTGCGGCGACATCTCGTTGAGGTGGTTGTGCACGGCGGTCACCTCGAGACCGCCCGCGAAGAGACCGGACATCACGGCAGGCACCTCGGCGTCGAGCAGGACGAGATCGCCCATCACCATCGCGTGATCACCGACCTGCCTGAACGCGGCGTACGAGCCGAGCGCGAACCCGGCCTTGACCGGAACTCCCTTGACGCTGACGTTGAGATCGGTTCGCGGCATCCCGACCCGAAACACGTCGCCGGGTTGCAGCTGACCGGGCTTGCCGAGCGCCTGCTCGACCGCTTTCCAATCAGGATCCGCCCCATACACGCTCGACGCGCCTACCGTGATGACGACGAGCACGAACGCCAGCGTCGCGATCCGGAGCTTCGGACTTTTCATGCAGCACCTCCTCATCCACTCGCTCGCATGCCTCGAATCGTGAGGTCGTCGAACGCCGTGATCGAATCGGCCTTCGTCCACAGACCAACTCGGCCGGACTTGAGCTTCGCGTCACGATGCTCGAGCAGCAGCTTGCCGTCGAGCCAGGCCTGGATCTGGTCGCCGATTGCCACCAGCCTGACCGTGTGCCACTGCCCGAGTGCCGGAGCCTTGACGCTTGCGGTTGCGATCTGGCGCCGGCCGCGATCGTAGGTGTAGAGCCGGAAGTTGTCCTCCAGGCCGTTGGCGCGGACGACGTAGTACCGCCCGTCGGTGAACCGGAACACGATGCCGCCCGAGGCGTCCTCGCGGCCGGATATCGGCTTGAACTTCATCGAAACGTCGACGTCGGTGAACGGCCCCGACGGGGCCACGATCACGTTGAACGCGTTGCGGGTTGCCCGCTGGACGAGGACTTTTCGCCCGCTCGGCGCATCCGCCATCTCCTCGACCGCCCACTGGCCGTCGACCGTGGTCCAGCCCTCGATGCCCTTGGTCTCGAAGTCGAATCGTTCTTCGGGGATGTTGTCCGGCACCTTGATCTCCTTCGCCTCGACGCGGGCCTGATCGCCCGAGAAGCGGTAGAGGCCGAGCGCTGCCAGCGCGGCGCCGAGAAATCTCCGGCGGGACGTCGTCGGCCACTGCATACCGCTTCCTTCCACAGCGCTACGCCTTCTGCTTCAGAACCTTGTAGAGCCCGTCGAAGAGCGCCGTGCCGCGCTCCAGCAGATCGTGGTCGTCGGCCGTCGCTTCGGCGAGGCCTCGGATGGCCAGGTCCACGCCGGTCGCCTCGTCGCGCGTGAACTTGCCGTCATGCAAATCGGCCTCGTGAACGATCTCGGCGATGAGCTTCACGCGACGGTCCTTGACCTTGAAGCGCTTGACCAGGGTCTCGAACGTGCAGTCCTCACCGTGGTGGCCGAACTCCGCGCCGAGCACGTCGAACGGGATGCCCTTGCGTGCGGCATCAGCCGCGTCGGCGAACGCGAACACCGCCTCCGGGTCGCAGAAACGCTTGATGAGCCACGCCGAGGCAATGCGATCGATGTGGGGGCGCGGGCGCGTCACCCACGTGGTGCCGCGCGGCGGCAAGGCGCCAGGGCGGCCGCGCACGACGGCCGGCCCAGACTCCAGCGCGCGCAGACGCTTCGCCGTCGTCTCCCAAAGCGTCCGCGCCCGCTGGCCCACCGGCGCCTTGAGATAGTCGATCGACTCGATGCGATCGAGCTCGCGCTTCAACCCGTCGAGCTTGCTCCGCAGCGGAGCCACCGAGCCGCGGTGGCTGGCGCGATGGCGATCGACCAGGCCGAGGACGTCGCGGCATCCGCGCACGACCGCCTGATACTCGACGCCGCGTGCCTTGTGAAAGAGCCCGGCGAGCTCCTCGTCCTTCATCGTCTCGACCCGATCCACACGGAGCAGGGTCACCTCGCCGTGAAACGACTGGATCTCCTGCACCAGCCATTGGAACAGCTCCGTGGTCTCGGGCGTCTCCGGGAGAATCCAGCCGGCGCCGCGCAGTCGCACCGCGCCCATCCGCTGGAGCTTTCGCCAGACGCCGACCCGGTGTCGCGTGGGCGTGGGCGGCAGGGTCATGAGTAAGGTCAGCCAGCGCATGGGTCTGAAAGTAACGCTTGATACTTCACATGTCAATCGTTACACTCCGACTCGTCCGAGTCGCCGTCCCGGAGGCAGCCTACAGTGGATCATCACGATGCTCGGCGCGTTCCGATTCGCGATCTCGTCCGCTACTACCTGCGGCTCGGGCTGCTCGGCTTCGGCGGCCCCGTGGCCCTCGTCGGCCAGATGGAGCGCGAGCTGTTTCGCCGGAAAGTGAGCAATCCCCTGCTCCTCGCCGTCGCGGCCGTGATCGGGCTGGTCGGGTTCCCGCTGCTCCAACCGGATTGGGTCTTCGTGAAGTAGGAGGGCCAGATGAGCTCAGGCGAAATCATGGCAACACGGCGCGACATCGCGACCCAGCTCCTCAAGATCGGCGCGACGGCCTACGGCGGCCCGGCCATCATGGGAATCATGCAGACCGAGCTCCAGGAAAAGCGTCAGTGGGTCTCCAAGGAGCGCTTCGTGGAGGGGCTCTCGCTGGTCAACATGCTGCCGGGCGCCACCGCCGCCCAGCTCAGCATCTTTCTCGGGTACGCGCGCGGCGGATGGTGGGGCGGGCTGCTCGGCGGGCTGTGCTTCGTCCTGCCGGGGTTCTTCCTCCTGCTGCTCCTGACGATCGGCTACGCGGCCTTCGGCGTCACGCCCGTTCTGCGCAACGCGCTCTACGGTCTGGGACCGGTCGTCCTGGCGATCTACCTGGTCGCGGTGTATCGCCTGGGTCGCAACGTGATGACCACGCTCCCTTCGGTGCTGATCGGGCTCGCGGCGGCCGCGCTTGTTATGGCTAGCCCACTCGGCGTCGCCGCGATCTTATTGCTGGCCGGCAGCGTCGGGCTCTGGCTCTTCTATTCGCGGAAGCTCGGCAGCGCCGCCACCGCGACAATCGTCGCGAGTCTCGCCGTCGTGCACCTCGTCACGCGATCGGCGTCGGTCTCGACCTTGCTCCCCGACTCCGGTGCTCCAACCGCGCCGAGCCTCGTGGGCGTCGGTGCGCTCCTTCTGCAGGTGGGCGCGCTCACGTTCGGCGGCGGCATCTCGATGATCGCCTTCATCCAGGAGCAGGTCGTGAGGCAGCTCCACTGGCTCACGCCCCAGGAGTTCATCGACGGGCTCGCGCTCGGGCAGCTCACGCCGGGGCCGGTCTTGATGGTCGCCGCGTACGTCGGGTACAAGGCGGCGGGAATCGCGGGCGCCGTGGTCGGGGCCGTGGCGGCGTTCCTCCCGTCGTTCGTCATGATGCTGGCGATCCTGCCGGGGTTCGATCGAGCTCGACAGCTGCGATGGACGCGCGCGGCGTTGCGCGGCATCGCGCCGGCCGTGATCGGCGTACTGGCGGTCTCCCTCGTCAGGCTCGCTCCCCACGCAGTGCCCGATCTCTTTGCGGCCGCGACCCTCGTCGTGACGATCGTGGTGTTGATGCTCTGGAGAGTGGCGACGATCAAGGTGATGCTCCTGGGAGTGGTCGTCGGCATCGTACGCGGTCGACTCCTCTCGCTTCCAGGCTCGAGGGCGTTGTTTTCCACCGTCACCCGCGCGTGACGAGTTTCGGAGAGATCCATGGCGGTTCGTGACGACAGGGTCCTGTTCGTCTGCTTGCACGGCTCCGCGAAGAGCCTGATCGCCGCCGAATACTTCAACCGCCTCGCGACCACCCGCGGTCTTGCCACACGGGCCACCTCGGCCGGCACGGAACCGGACGACACGATTCCGCCTGGGGTCACGCAGGGGCTCGGTGACGACGGAATCAACGTCGCTGGCCGCCGGCCGCAGCGGCCCGCACTTGCTGATGTGGCGAACGCGGCGGTGGTCGTCACGTTCGCGTGCGAGCTCGGCGATCTGGCGTCGCGCGCATCGCGAATCGAGCGCTGGGACGACGTACCGGCGGTCAGCCAGGACTTCAAGCGCGCCCGTGATGTGATCGTGGGGCGCGTCACCGCGCTCCTCGACGCCCTCACGCCGCGCGGGTGACGCACATCGCCGGAGCGTGCTGATGTTCGGCTTTCTCTGGCTGATGCGGCCGTACTTCCGTCAGGTCGCGGGCCAGCTCGTGCTCGGGTCGATCGCGGGGATCATCATGAACACCGCCGTCGTCCTGCCGCCGATCCTCCTCGGCCGCGCGATCGACCGTGCCCTGGCCTGGGAGCGCGGCACGGCCACCGCCGGCGACGTCGCCTGGGCCGCGCTCGTGTTCATCGCCGGCACCCTCTTGACGGAGGTCCCGCGCATCGCCAAGCGCTGGTGGCTCATGACCGCCAACGCGCGGATCCGCGCGAACGTGCGCGCGGACGCCTTCCGCGGGGTCCTGGCCTGGCCGATGGCGGACGTGCAGCGCACGCCCGTCGGCGATCTCATGGCGCGCATCGTCGGCGACGTCGAGGTGCTCGGCGTGGGTGTTCGCGAATTCACGATCGAGATCTGGGACACGGTGCTCTTCTCGCTCTCGTTCATCGTCGCGATGCTCGTGTTCGACCCCGGCCTCACCGTCCTGGCGCTCGCCCCGGCGCCGCTAGCGATGGTCCTCGCGCACGCGACCGGCCGCTGGGTCGCGCAGCGGACCACCCGCGCGCGCGAGGCGAACGCGGACCTGACGTCGGCGATCCAGGAGCATCTCGCCGGTCTGAGAGTGCTGCGCCTCTTCGGCCGCACGAGCGCGTCGGTCGACCGTGTGGCGGCTCTGTCGCGTCGGTTCGCTCGGCGGAACCTGAGCCTCGCGCGTCTACGCGGGGGCTTGCAGCCGATTTACACGACCATGATGATCGCGGGCGTCCTCCTGGTCGTCTGGCAAGGCAGCGAGCGGGTCGTCGCAGGGGCGATGACGGTCGGCGGGTTCGTGGCCTACCTCGAGCTCTTCTTGCGCTTCGTCAACCGAGGCCACCGCATTCCCCAGCTGGTCAATTCGATCCAGAGCGGCGCGGCCGCGTACGCGCGCCTGCGCCCGCTGCTCGCGCCGGCGCTCGGGGTCGCGGGCGAGCCGCGCCTTGCGTCCTTCAAGCACGGTCACATCGCTGGAATCGCGCGCGCCATCAGCCCGAGCCGACCGCGCAAAGCGGGGCCCGTGACGGTCTCCCTGCGAGACGTGACGTTCCGTTATGCGGGCGCCGGGACTCCGGCCTTGAGCGGACTCAGCCTCGAGATTCCCGCGGGCGCCCTCGTCGGAGTCACCGGGCCCGTTGGCTCGGGCAAGAGCGCGCTCGCCCGCTCGCTTCTCGGAATCCATCCGATCGAGTCGGGCGCGGTGCTCGTCGATGGACGCGAGTCTACGCAGCTGGCACCCGAGGAGCGGCGCGGGCTGATCGGCTATCTGCCGCAGGATCCGCTCCTGTTCTCCGGCACGCTCAGAGAGAACCTCATCTTGAGCCATGCGGGTGAGGTTCGAGACGATCGTTCGATGACCGAAGCTATACGGCTCTCGGCCCTCGACCAGGACGTGCGCGGCTTTCCGAGAGGACTCGATACGGAGATCGGCGAGCTCGGCGTGCGCCTCTCCGGCGGTCAGCGCCAGCGAGTCGGGCTGGCGCGCGCGATTGCCGCGGGCGCGCCCGGGCTACCGGGGCTCCTGGTGCTGGACGATCCGTTTTCGGCTGTCGACGTGGCCACCGAGGCGCGCATCGTCGCCTCGCTCAAACAGGCCTTCGGCGCCGACGCGCCGGCCGGTGACCGGGTGACGATCGTCGTGTGCTCGCACCGCCTGGCGGCGTTTCCGCACGCCGACCTCGTCGTGGTGCTCCAGGATGGTCGGATCGAGGAGCTCGGAACCCACGCTGAGCTCGCGGCAGCGTCGGGCCTCTATTCGCGCATCTTCCAGGCTCAGCTCAACGCGGAGCTCCTGGCGGGAAACGGAGCCCGCCGATGAGTCGGCTCGCCGGCGCTCCTGCCGAGGCCGTGGGCTCGGCGCGCTCACTCACCGCCAACCTTGCGAGCCTGCTGGTCGGCCGCCGTGGCCGAGCCGCCGCCGTCGTGCTGTGCGTGGTCGCCGCCGCCTCGTTCGAGCTCGTGCCGCCGTTCATCATCCGCGTGATCGTCGACGATCACCTGCTGGTCGGGCGCGCCGCCGGCCTGCTGCAGCTGGCGCTCCTCTATCTCGCCGCGAGCGCCGCCGTCCAGACGATGACGTTCGTCTACGGTTATCTCGCCGCCACCGTAGCGCAAGGTGCCCTGAGCGATCTGCGGATCCGGGCCTTCGGCCACCTGTTACGACTGCCGCTGAGCCGGTTCGACCGGATGCCACTGGGCGACGCGATCGCCCGGTGCACCTCGGACGTCGAGGCGGTCGACGCCGTGTTCTCGTCGGGGGTCGCGGTCCTCGTCGCCAATCTCGTGCGGCTCGTGACCCTCACGATCGGGATGGTCGTCCTGAGCCCGCCGCTGACCCTCGTGGCCTGTCTGGTCGCGCCGCCGCTGGTCCTGACCCTTCGCTTCCTGCAAATCCGCGTCCGCGAATCCGAGCGCGCGACACGCGTCGCCGTCGGAGCCCTCACCGCGCGTCTGCAGGAGAGCCTGCGCGGGATCGAGGTCGTGCGCGCGTTCGGTCGAGAGCCCGAGGCCGTCGGCAGCTTTCGCCGCGTGCTCGCCCACGCGTTGAGCGCCTCCAATCGCGCCATCCGCTACTCCGCCCTCTACACGCCGGTGACCGCGATCGTGTCGGCGTGCGCGGTCGCCGCACTCCTCTGGGCCGGCACGCGACCGACATTCGATGCGTTGGGCATCTCGCTGGGGACGCTCGCGGCGTTCCTGATCTTGCTCCAGCGCGTCTTTCAGCCGATCACGGCGCTCGGCGAAGAATGGCAGACGGTCCAGGGCGCCATCGCGGGCGCCGAGCGCGTGTTCGCGACCCTGGCGCTGCCGCTGGACCGGCCCGTCGCCGGGACACCCCCGGTCCGAGGGGCAGAGCCTCCCATCCTCCTGAGCGACGTCGTGTTCGGCTACGCCGACGGGCAACCCGTGCTGCATCGCACCTCTCTCGCCGTGCGTGCGGGGGAGCAGGTGGCAATCGTCGGACGAACCGGAGCCGGGAAGACAACCGCGCTGCAGCTTCTGGCGGGCCTTTACGCGCCGTGGACGGGCACGGTCCGCGTCGCCGGGCGCGATCCCGCGCTGGTCGAAGAGTCGGAGCGCAGCAAGCTCATGGGTGTGGTGCCGCAGGTGGTGCTGCTCTTTTCGGGGACTGTCCTCGAGAACATCACGCTCCGCGATCCGTCGGTGTCCGAAGACGCGGTGATCCACGCCGCGGAGATCACGGGAGCCGACGCCTTCGTGCGAGCGCTCCCGAACGGCTATCACACGGTCCTCGGCAGCGACGGCGGCCGCGGCGGCACCCAGCTCTCGGCCGGCCAGCAGCAGCTCCTCGCGCTGACGCGCGCGCTGGTGCACCGCCCGGCGGTGTTGCTCCTGGACGAAGCGACCGCGGCCATCGACGCTGTGAGCGATGCGGCCTTCCGCGCCGCGCTGCGACGCTCGGTCCTGCCGAGCGGCTGCGCGGTGATGACCGTGGCGCACCGGCTCTCGACGGCGGCCGAAGCCGACCGGGTGATCGTCCTCGAGAAGGGGCGCATCGTCGAGGAAGGCGCGCCCACCGAGCTCGCGAGCCGAGCCGGGCGCTTCGCCGCCCTCCTCGAGCTCGAAGCTGCCGGATGGGATTGGCGCTCGAGCCCGTGAGCCCTCAGCCGCGCGAGGGCAGCCCGTAGCCACCCTGAAGAAATCTTGATCTCGACGATCCTAGCGGGCCGCCGAAGCTCGGGGCAATTACCGGGTCGCGCGCGGCGCCCTGACGCGCGATAATGCCCGACACTCGAAGTCCAGCCAGGAGGACAGCATGGCCAAGAAGATTCTGTTCGTCGGAGCCGGAGCCATCGGCAGCTACATCGGATCGTTCCTGTCGCGCGCCGGTCACGACGTCACGCTCGTCGATCCGTGGGCCGAGCAGGTGGAGACGATCCGCAAGAAGGGCATCTCGGTCACGGGACCGCACGACCCGTTCGAGGCGCATCCCAAGGCCTTCCATCTCAACGAGTCGCAGCGCATGCCGCGCGACTTCGATATCGCGTTCGTCGCGATGAAGGTCTACGACACCGCCTGGGCGGCGCAGCTGGCCCTGCGGCACCTGAAGCCCGAGGGCTTCATCGTCGCCTCCGAGAACTGCTGGCCCGATCCGATGGTCGCTTCGGTCGCCGGCGCGTCGCGATCGCTCGGCCTCATCATGTCGAAGATTGGCGTCGCGCTTTGGAAGCCGGGCCAGGTCGAGCGCGGCGCCGAGAAGGGCCAGGGCTCGGGGCACGACGTCTTCCGCGTGGGCGAGCACGACGGCAAGGTGACCGCTCGCGCCACCGAGGTGGCCGAGATGCTCAAGGTGATCGACGGAGCTCTGGTCACCGAGAACCTCTGGGGCGAGCGCTGGTCCAAGCTCTGCGCCAACTCGATGGGCAACCCGGTCATCGGTATGTCCAACCTCGGCTCGTTCGACATCGCCTCCAGCGAAGTGGGCCGCGCGATCACGATCCATCTGGCGTCGGAGTCGGCGCGGGTCGGGCTGGCGCTCGGCTACAAGATTCCGAAGTTCAACGGCAACACGGCCGAGCAGTGGGCCGCCGCCACCGACAAGCGCGACGTGTACGAGGCGCTCGACAAGCAGCTGACGCCGACCGGCACCGGCGGCCGCAACTGGCGGGCCTCGATGGGCCAGGACGTGATCAAGGGCCGCCCGACCGAGATCGACTACATGAACGGCTACGTGGTCGCGAAGGGCCAGGAGGTCGGCGTGCGCACGCCGGTCTCGGTCGCGACCGTCGAGGTGGTCCGCGAGATCGACGCCGGCACGCGCAAGCCCGAGGCTCAGAACATCGGCCTCGTCCTGAAGCGCGCGGGAGTCTAGCCTCGCGCGGAAGTCTTCGGACCGGCGCCTGACCGACACTCAACTGGACGTCTGCGTCCTGCACACTGGGAGGCTTTTCGTGAGTCGCTGGCTACGCTCATTCGCGGTCGCGCGGTCGCTGTCATTCGGCTGCGCGCTCGCCGCGCTCGTCACGACACTGCTCACGCCGCCGGCCCGGCTCGACGCCGCGCCGGAGGGCACGGTCAACTACGCGTTCCACGTCACCCTGGCGCCGCGCTGGCTCGACCCGAGCGAGACCGAGTCGGCCATCACGCCGTTCAAGGTCCTCTACGCGATCCACGACGCGCTCGTGAAGCCGATGCCCGCCGGGCAGACGACGCCGAGCCTGGCCGAGTCGTGGTCGACGTCGCAGGACGGCATCAGCTACACGTTCGTGCTCCGGCAGAACATCAAGTTCCACAACGGCGATCCCGTCACGGCCGAGGACGTCAAGTTCTCGTTCGAGCGCTACAAGGGCGGCGCCGAGAAGCTGCTCAAGGGTAAGGTGAAGGAAATCCAGATCGTCGACCCGCGCCGGGTCAAGTTCGTGCTCCGCGAGCCGTGGCCCGACTTCATGACGTTCTATGGAACCACCGCGACCGGCGCCGGCTGGATCGTGCCGAAGAAGTACATCGAGAAGGTCGGCGACGAAGGCTTCAAGAAGGCGCCGATCGGCGCCGGGCCGTACAAGTTCGTCAGCTCGACGCCGGGCGTCGAGATCGTCGTCGAGGCCTTCGAGGGCTACTGGCGCAAGGTGCCGAGCGTCAAGCGGCTGGTCTTCAAGAGCGTGCCGGACGAGACCACGCGCGCGGCCGCGCTCAAGCGGCGGGACGCCGACGTCGTCTACTTCCTCGGCGGTCCCGTGGCGGAGGATATCCAGCGGACCCAGGGGCTCAAGCTCACCGCCGTCCGGACCAACACCGTCATCTTCCTCGACTTCACCGAGCAGTGGGATCCGAAGTCGCCGTGGCACGACCGGCGCGTGCGCCTCGCCGCGAGCCACGCGATCGACCGCAAGACCTTGAACGAGGCCGAGCAGCTCGGCTTCGCCGGCATCACCGGCAACATCGTGCCCCGCCACATGGAGTTCGCGCTGGCGATCGATCCCCCGGCCTACGATCCCAAGCGCGCCAAGCAGCTCCTGGCGGAGGCCGGCTATCCCAACGGCTTCGAGGGCGGCGATCTGACGCCCAACCCGCCCTACTTCTCGATGGCGGAGGCGATCGCCGGCAACCTCGGTGCCGTCGGCATCAAGACGCGCGTGAGAACGATGGAGCGCGCCGCGTTCCTGGCGACCTGGGCAGAGAAAAAGATCCGCGGCATCGTGATGGGCGCGCAGGGCGCGGGGGGCAATGCGGCCACGCGCATCGAGGGATTGGCCACCAAAGAAGGGCGCTACGCGTACGGCGTCCTGCCGGAGGTCGAGGATCTCTTCCAGCGCCAGGCCAAGGAGCTCGACCGGAAGAAGCGCGAGGAGATGCTGCACCAGATCCAGAAGATCCTCAGCGACAAGGTCGTATTCGTCCCGATCTGGGAGAATGGGTTCATTCGCGGCGTGGGCCCACGGGTGGAGGAGCCGGCCCTCACCCTGATTCCCGCGTTCCCGTATTCGGCGCCGTACGAAGAGGTCCGGCTCAAGCGGCAATAGGCTCACGCGGCAACAGGAGATTGAGAGCGCCATGAAATACACGCGAATCTCGGCCGACTGCCACATCGACTTGCCCTGGATCCCGCCCGATCTCTTCACCGCGAATGCCTCCGCGGCGATGAAGGACCGCATGCCCTACGTCGCCGACGGGCCGGACGGGCCACACTGGACCTGCCGCAACGGCCAGTCGTTCGGGCTGATGAACGGCGTGGGCCCGGCCGGTCAGAAGTTCGTCCCGGGCTCGCACTACCGGGTCGACGTCATGGCTTCGACCGGCCTCTACGAGGACGGCAAGAAGGGCATCCGGCGGCCGACCGATCCCGAGCTCCGCGTGAAGGACATGGACCGCGACGGCGTGCAGGCCGAGGTGATCTACGGCATCCTCGGCGCCGCCACGCGGCTCAACGACGCGGAGGCCGCCAACGAGATGTTCCGGATCTACAACGACTGGCTGAAAAACTTCTGCGGCCACTACCCCGACCGCTACATCGGCCTGGCCTGCCTGCCCTACGGCGACATCGACGCCGCCGTGAAGGAGATCTATCGCGTCGCCAAGCTGGGCTTGCGCGGGATGGAGCTGTCCTGCTCGTGGGACATGGAGCCCATGTGGCATCCGGTGTGGGAGCCTCTGTGGAAGGCCGTGAACGACGTGAACCTCCCGCTCCACTTCCACACGTTCCCGGCGCTGCCGCCAAATAAGCTCGACGTCACGACCGGGCGCACGCGCCGCGCGGCGTTCTTCACGGTGGTCTCGGGCTTCCAGATGAACCTCGTCAACATCCTGGCGGCGGTAATCGGCGCCGCCGTGCTCGAGCGCTATCCGAACGTCCGCATCTCGTTCGGCGAGAGCGGAATCGGCTGGATCCCCTACGCGCTCGATCGCATGGACTTCGAGTGGGAAGACCGCTTCCGCGACCTTGGACTCAAGATGAAGCCGAGCGACTACTGGCGCCGCCAGTGCAAGGGCACGTTCCAGTTCGATCGCATCGGGACCAAGCTCATCGAGGACATGGGCGTCGAGACGCTCATGTGGGGCTCCGACTATCCGCACGGCGACGGCGTGTGGCCGGAGTCGTCGAAATATATCGAGGAGCAGTTCGGCCACCTGCCGGCCGACGTCACACACAAGATCACCTGCGAGAACGCGGGCAAATTCTACGGGCTGATGTGAGGCTCTGAGCATAAGGAGACTGATCGTGAAGTATTCGACGAACATACGGGCGCTCGGCGCCCTCGTACTACTCGTGGCTGTCTCGGCCGCGCCGCCGGCCGCCCGGGCCGCCGAGGTTCAGGTGTTGAGCGCCGGCGCGATGCGCTCGATCGTCACCGATCTGGGCGCAGCGTTCGAGAAGGAGACCGGCCACACGCTGAAGTTCAGCTTCGCGACGGTCGGCCAGATCAAGGCCAAGCTCGCCGATGCGACGCCGGTCGACGTCGTGATCATGACGGACGACGCGATGCGAGAAATGGCCCGGCAGGGCGCGGTCGCCGAAGGCTCGTGGACCGCGATCGGACGCACGGGCATCGGCGTGGCTGTGCGCGACGGAGCGCCCAAGCCGGACATCGGGAGCCCGGAGGCGCTGAAGCAGGCGCTACTGGCGACGAAGTCGCTTACCTACATCGATCCCGCGCAAGGCGGTACCAGCGGCATTCATTTCGCGGGCGTGCTGCAGAAGCTTGGTATCGCCGACGCGGTGAAGCCGAAGACCACCTTGGTGCCGGGCGGCTACCCGGCCGAGCTCGTCGCCAAGGGCGACGTGGAGATGGTCGTCCACCAGATCAGCGAGATCATCCCAGTGAAGGGCGTGACGCTGGTCGGCCCGCTGCCGAAGGAGCTGCAGAAGACCACCGTCTACGCCGCGGGCGTCACGGTCCCTAGCAAATCGAACGAGCTCGCGCGTGCGTTCGTCACGTACCTCGCCCGCCCTGATTTCAAGGCGAAGCTGGCAGCGGCGGGGCTCGACTACAAGGACTAGGTCGTCACCGACCCGCACCCTGCTGCGGGTCGAGCCAGTCGCGCAGGCCGTCGGCGAGCATGTTGAAGCCGAGCACCGCGATCAGGATCGCGAGGCCCGGGAACACCACCACCCACGGCGCCTGCAGCATGAAGCCGCGCCCGTCCGCCAGCATCAAACCGAGCGACGGAGTCGGCGGCCGCACGCCGACGCCGAGGAACGAGAGCGCCGCCTCCACCAGGATCGCGATCGCCATCAGCACCGAGGCCTGAACCAGGAGCGGCGTGACGCAGTTGGGCACGATGTGGCGCACCACCAGGCGCTGCGCAGTCGCGCCGACGGCGCGCGCGCCCTCCACGTAGACCTCGGCCTTGGTCGCGAGCACCGCCGCCCGCACGACGCGGGCCACGATCGGCACGTACACGACCGCCAGCGCCAGCGAGACCAGGAGCACTCCGGTGCCGAACACGCTGGTGAGCGCGATCGCGAGCAGGATCGCCGGGAACGCCATCAGGATGTCGAGCGGCCGCATGATGACCTGGTCGAGCACGCCCTCGGCGTAGCCGGCCAGGAGCCCCAGCGGCAGTCCCAGGAGCACGGCGAGCGCGACCGAAGCGAGCGCGACGCCGAGCGAGACCCGGTAGCCGTGAATGACGCGGCTCAACACGCTCCGGCCGAGGTCGTCCATGCCGAAAGGCTCGCCGGCGGTCGGCCCGCGCAGCGCGGCCGAGCTGGCGATCTCGGTCGGGCTGCCCGGCAGCACCAGCGGCGCCGCGATCGCGAGCAAGGCCAGCGCGACCACGATGGCCAGTCCGATCGCCGCGACCGTGGACGTCTTTCGCATCATCGGCGGCGCAGCCTCGGATCGATGAGCCCGTAGAGGACGTCAGTCACGAGGTTCACGAGCATGAACATCGCGCCGACGACCAAGAGCCCGCTCTGCACGACCGGGTAGTTGCGCTCGAGCACGGCGTCGAGCGTCATCCGGCCGAGCCCCGGCAAGGTGAAGATCGTCTCGACCACGATCGCGCCGCCGAGCATGTAGCCGACCTGCAGGCCGATCACGGTCACGATCGGAATAGCCGCATTCGGCAGCACGTGCCGAACGAGGATCGCGCCCTCGCCGAGGCCCTTGGCGCGCGCGAACTGCACGAACGGACGATGTACGACGTCGAGCACCGCGGCGCGCGTGAGCCGGCCGAGCGCGGCGGCCCGGCTCGACGCCAGAGTGAGCGTCGGCAGCGCCAGGTACCAGAGATTCTCGAGCGGTGCCTCGGTGAACGGCACGAAGCCGCTCGACGGGAGAACGCCCGCCGCCAGCGACAGCAGGAGGATCAGCATAATCCCGAGCCAGAAGTCGGGCAGCGAGATCCCGAGGAGCCCGAGCGCCAAGGACGCGCGATCCGCGACGCCGCCTCGCCGCGCGCCGGCCACCAGCCCGAGCGGCACGCCGATCAGCGCCGCGGCCAGCGCAGCCAGCACCGTCAGCTCGATCGTGACCGGCAACCGATCGAGGATCATCCGCCCAATCGGCTCGTTCTGTCGAAAATCGATCCCGAAATCTCCGCGCAGCACACCACCAAGCCACCGCGCATACTGCGTCGGCAAAGCCTCGTCCAGATGAAACGTCTCCCGCATCGCGCGGATACTCTCGGGAGTTGCTTTGTAGCCAAGAACGACGACGGCAGGATCACCCGGGATGACTCGCATGAGCCCAAACACCAGCAAACTCATGCCGACCAACAGGGGCACAGCGAGAAGCAGCCGCCGCATGACATAGACGAGCGACGGCATCGACGGATCTAGTCCGAGCTATTCACGCACGCACACACGGGGAATCGGATGGGTGCTGCGGTGGCCGGCCCCATGTCGCGCGCCGGGAGTCCCCCACACCGGGCGGGGGTGGCGCGCGACGTGGGGTCGGCCGCCGCGGCGCCCATCCGTCGCCCAAGCGCGAGCGTTCATGAATAGCGCAGGCGAAATCAGGCGAGCCAGACGTCCTCGAAGCGCAGCTCCAGCGAAGAGAGCGGCACCGACGCGTTGACGTTGGGCTTCATCCAGTACCGCTGGATCTCATTGCTGAAGACGATGAGCGACCCTTCCTCCTGGAACCACCGCACGAGCTCCGGGTACATCTTCTTGCGCGCCGCCGGGCTCGCCGTGTAGCGGAACGCGTCGAGCCGCTTGTCGGCCTCTTCGGACTTGAAGCCGGTAAAGTTCCAGGGCGACGTCGAGTGCTGCATCGGGTTGTAGAACATGTCGGGATCGACGGTGACGCTCCACCAGGCGCCGGCGATGTCGAACTTCTTGCCGACGAGCGACTCGAAGTACTGGCCGGACTCGAGCGGCTGGACCTCGAGCGTGATGCCGATCTTCTTGAGCTGCTCGCGCAGGATCTCGCCGGTCTTGACCAGCACCGGCACCTGCGACTTGACGAGGTAGGTCAGCGAGAGCCCGCCCCCGACGCCGGCCTCGTTCATGAGCTGCTTGGCCTTGGCGAGATCGGGCCCGCCCTTGTGGGCGTTGACGCCGGTCGCCCAGATGCTCGGCTCGGGCGTGGGCTCGGCGGTGACGACGTGGCTGCCGAAGTAGACGAGCTTCACGATCTCCGTGCGGTCCACCGCCCACGCGATCGCCTGCCGCAAACGCTTGTCGGCCAGCGGCGGCTTGCTGGCGTTGAGCATGAAGTAGAACGGAAAGTACGGGCGCCCGGGCGACGACTTCATGTCGCGCGCCTTTTCGAGCTCGCCGACGCGCTGTGGCGGAACCGTCTGGATCCAGTTGAACCGCCCGGTCTGAAGCCCGGTGAGCCTCACCGTGTCGTCGGCGGGCGCGTAGAAGATGATCTTGTCGAGGTACGGACGGCCCGGACGGTGGTATTTCTCCCACCGCTCGAGCGTGATGTGGTCGTCCTTCACCCACTCGACGAAGCGATAAGGGCCGGTGCCGACCGGAAACAGCTTCGGGTCCTTCTCGCTGACCGCCTTCTCGTTCACGATCTCGGTGGCCTGGGCCAGCGAGGCCAGGAACGACCCCCACGAGCGGCTCAGGTGGAAGCGCGCTTGATACTTGCCGACCGCCTCCACGCCCTCGAGCGGGGAGAAGAAGATGCGCATCGGCAGCTTGTTCTTGGCATCGAGGATGCGCGCGAAGGTGAACGCGACGTCCTTGGCCGTGAACGGCTCGCCGTTGTGAAACGTGGCGTTGTCGACCAGGTCGAAGAGCCAGGTCTTGTCGTCTTCCTGCTTCCACGATTTCGCCAGGCCGGGGACGAACTGGCCCGACTCGTCCACGTAGACCAGCTTGTTGTAGACGTTCTGGTAGACCTGGAGCGACGAGTAGAGCTGCGCGTAGCCCGGGTCCATGTTGACGGGCTTGTCCACCGTCGCGACGCGCAGGATGCCGCCGCGCTTGGGCTGCCCCTGCGCGCCGGCGAGCCGAACGTTTTCTCCGACGAGCGAGCCCTCGCCGATGAGCGAGCCCAGCCCTGCGCCCACCGCAAGTCCGCCGGTCCGATGGAGCCACTCACGTCTGCTGATCTTGCTCATCGCCCGTTCCTCCCGAAGACTCCGTCGTAGGTCACGCCATCCTTCATGACCAGGCTCACGCGTCGCATCGCCTGGATGTCTTTCAGCGGATCGCCGTCGATCGCGATCAAGTCCGCACGCTTGCCCGGCGCCAAGGTCCCCACCTGATCGTCGATGCGGCACGCCTCGGCGCCCCAGCGCGTGCCGGCCAGCAGCGCATCGCGATTCGACACGCCGAAACGGACGAGCGTCTCCAGCTCGACCGGCATCAGCCCGTGCATGCTGTCGGTGCCGCACGCGTAGCGGATGCCGGAGGTGAGGTGGCGCGGAAACGTGTCGTCGACGAGCCGTCTCGCCTGCCGGACTTTTTCCATGATGACCGGCCGCTGACCGTCGCCCTGCTCGATGCCGGTCGGGTGCATGAAGATCGAGAACGTGCAGATCAGCCAGACCCGGCGCTCGACCATCAGCGCGACGTCCTCGTCGCCGGCCAGGAGCCCATGCTCGATCGTGCCCACACCCTCCTCGACCGCCAGGCGCAGGCCGGCGCCGCCGTGGGCGTGCGCGGCGGCGTAGGTGCCGGCGCGATGCGCCTCTTCGACCGCGGCGCGGATCTCCTCGCGCGTGTAGGCGCTCGAGGTCGACATGGCGCCGGGCGAGCTGACCCCGCCGGTCACGAAGATCTTCACGTGGTTGGCGCCGCGCCGGAGGTTCTCGCGCGCCCCTCGCCGAACCTCATCGACGCCGTCATAGCCGGCCAGCGCCCGACCGTGGCCGTTGTTGGCGGCCAGGCCGCGGCCCGCCACGAGCAGACGCGGCCCGGCGATCACGCCGGCCTCGATCGCGTCGCGGATGTCGATGTCGAGGAAATGCTCCTCGCCCATCA
>Ga0209382_10002092_pt1 | contig 29934 bp, 32 predicted proteins | sample SoiMetdeltSBSDD5_FD_187599 | JGI IMG/M metagenome (GOLD analysis project Ga0209382, IMG submission 187599) | Bulk soil microbial communities from a Populus tree surrounding site in Tennessee, USA - Soil MetaG P. deltoides SBSDD5 (SPAdes) (version 2) | ecosystem: Environmental > Terrestrial >...
CTCTTCCCAGCCCGCTCATAGCCCTTGATCTCGGCTTTCAGCCGGTCGACCTCGCGTCGAGCCTGGTCGCGCCGGTCGGTGGCTTCTCTCACGGCCTCCTCATCGTCATCACCGACGCGGGCGATTGCAATGTCGGCCTCCGCCTTGACCAATTGTCCAACTGCCTTCGCCATGGCCCGCTTGGTTTCGGCGGGCACGTCGACTTCTTGTCCATCGGAGCCGACCACCTGTATCTTGTCGACGCTGCCTTCGATCGCGCGTTCGACCTGTTTATCGATCGCCCGATCGGTCTTGGCCGACACATCGCTGTCGCGGGACCAGCCGAACATTGAGTCGCCGTCTTGCAGCGCCACTCCGGCGATTAGCGCAATTCCTGCGACCGACACCCACAATATGCGACTTAGCATGGCCTGCCTCTTTGACTGTATCGCACATATAAGACAGCATTCACCGTCTGCCTAGGTGCCGAATGGGCCCGACCGGGTTGACCCGAGAGGGCAATGGCGATGTCATACATGGGTCGTAGCTATGGATTGGCGGATGGATCGGAACAAGCAGTTACGTGCCGGACAAGACCCCGCGCTGCTCCGCCGGCTGCTGCGCGCCAAGGACCGGATGGATGCGGCAAGCGAAGAGGAATGGCCGATCCCCAGGCTGGCCAAGGTCAGCGGCGTTTCCGAGGCGCATTTCGCGCGCTCGTTCAAGGACGCCTTCGGGGTCCCGCCGCACCGCTACCTACTGACCCGCCGGATCGAAAAGGCGACGGCGCTACTGCGCGACACCGACCTGTCGATCACCGATATCGCGTTCCAGACCGGCTGGTCGAGCCTGGGCACTTTCGGCCGCACCTTCCGCGACATCACCGGCAAGGCGCCGGCCGAATTTCGAACGGCCGATCAAGCCGCGCCCCATGAGTTGGAACTGGTGCCTCACTGCTTCGTCAGCGCCGCGCGCAGGCCGAATCTAAAGATAGCAGTTTCGGAGAAGCGGCGGCGGGAGTCGGGCGATAATGAGGGCGGGTCCAACCAACAGGAGGTCCCATGAGCCAGGGTGTCGGAGTAGCAGGTCTTTACGTTCGCGATCAGGACGAGGCGCTTCAATTCTATGTCGAGAAATTGGGTTTCACCGTCCACACCGATGCGAAGAACGGCGATTATCGCTGGCTGACGGTGCAGCATCCGGACCAGGAAACGTTCCAACTCGGCCTGTTCAAGCCTCAGGCACCGCTGGTCGACGATGCGACGGCGGAGGCCCTCAATGAGGCCGTGGCAAAGGGTGCGATGCCGCCGCTGGTGCTGGTCGTCGACGATTGCCGCGCTACTTACGAACAACTGAGCGCGCGCGGCGTCGAGTTCACCCAGGAACCGGTCGCCCGCTTCGGCAGTGTCGATGCGAGCTTCCGCGATCCGTCGGGCAACGGGTGGAAGCTGATCCAGGCGCGATGAGATGTTCGCGCGCTTCTTCAAGTCACGCCCGGAAGATGCAATTTCGAGGGAGGCCCGAATGAGTTTCAATCAATGGATCAGGCAAATCCATCGCTGGCTCGCGATTGTCTTTACCTTGACGGTGATCGCCAACCTGGTGGCCGTGTCGCAGGGCCAGCCACCCATGTGGATCGTCTACTCGCCGTTGCCGCCGCTCTTCCTGATGATGGCGACGGGCCTGTACATGTTCGCATTGCCCTACGTCTCGAAGGGCCGCCGCGCGGCCGCAAAGGAGCAAGCATGATGAACGACGTGACCGTAACCGAACGGATCGACGCGAAGATTGAGGGTTTGGGCGGCTGGCGTAGTGCGAAGCTTTCGCGCCTCCGTGCGCTGATCCGGGAAGCCGATCCCAATGTGGTCGAGGAGCTGAAGTGGGCCAAGGCCGCCAATCCGCTCGGTGTCCCGACCTGGTCGCATGACGGGATCATCTGCACGGGCGAAACCTACCAGGACAAGGTCAAGCTGACCTTCGCCAGGGGCGCGTCGCTGCAGGACCCAGCGGGCCTGTTCAATGCCAGCCTCGACGCCGGGACGCGGCGGGCGATCGACTTCCGCGAGGGCGACGAGATCGACGAACCCGCGTTCAAAGCGCTGATCGGCGAAGCGGTTGCAGTGAATTTGGCGGGTAAGTCCACGCGCTGATGAAACCGACCTACTTTTCCACCGAAGCCGAGTTTCGCCGTTGGCTTCAAGCCAATTATCAGACCGCGGAGGAACTGCTGGTCGGCTTCTGGAAGAAGGGGACGGGCAGGCCGTCGATTGATTGGCCGCAGGCGAGGGACCAGGCGCTCTGCTTCGGCTGGATCGACGGTATCCGCAAATCCTTGGGCGACGACGCCTACACCATCCGTTTCACTCCGCGCCGTAAGGGCAGCATCTGGAGCAAGGTCAACATCGAGCGCTTCGCGGCGCTCACGGCCGAAGGGCTGATGACCGCTGCGGGCGAGCGGGCGTATGAGGAGAATAAGGAGAAGAGCGGCCTCTATGCCTATGAGCGGGAGCTGGCGGCGTTTAGCGCGGAGGACGAGGCTCGGTTCCGCAAGCATAAGGCGGCCTGGACGGATTGGGAGACGCGTGCCGCTGGCTACCGGAAGAATGTGCTGCACTGGGTGACCAGCGCCAAGAAGCCGGAGACACGTGCGAAGCGCCTCGCCACCCTGATCGAATGTTCTGCCGCCGGTCAGAAAATCCCCGGCTACGACATCGGCAAGAAAAAATGATCACCATCACCGGGCCCCTCAAAATATGGACCAATGACGAGGGCAGCGTTCATTTCCTGACTGTTCCGGATGGCGCGGCAGCGGAAATCCGGCTGGAAGCTGCCGCGTCCGGTGTCCGCCGTGGTTTTGGGTCGGTCCGCGTCGAATGCACCATCGGTGACGTCACCTGGCGCACTTCCGTCTTCCCGCAGAAGAGCGGCGGCTATTTCCTGCCGGTCAAGGTTGATGTCTGCCGGCGCGTCGGGATCGCCGCCGGCGACGAAGTCACGGTAGGGCTAGAATTGCTCTGATCAGCCTTCCGGCATCGGTTCGCCGGTCGCCTTATCCTCAATTTCCACCACGAGCCGCTTGCGTTTGGCGTCCAGGCTCCACGGACCGGGCCCCGCGGCTGCGATCAGAAGGAAGATGAAACAGAACAGGATCGCGGACTCACCCTTGTTGAGGATCGGAAAGGTCGATTGGGGCGCGTGGACCATCCAATAGGCAATCGCCATCTCGCCCGAGAGAAGGAAGGCCACCGGCCGGCTCGCCAGCCCGGCAATCAGGAGCAGGCTGCCGATGATCTCGATCACCCCTGCGATCCAGAAGAGCGAAAGCGGCGGTGGATCCAGGCCGATCGGCGGAAGGCCGAACAGCTTGCCGGTGCCATGCAACAGGAACAGCAATGCTGCCACGATGCGAAGCAAGCTCAGCGCCTCGCCGGCCCAGCGGCCCTCAATCTTGGTCATGGAATTTCCCCCTTGCCGGTGCGTTGCGGCAAGTGGTGCTTCGGCCCCATGGCGAAGTCAATTCTGTCAGCCTGAAGCGAGTTTTCCCCAGGCGCTGCGTTCATATTCATCGGCCATGGCGAGCAGTGCAGCAGACGCCTGCTGATCCGAAATGGAGAAGGCGAGGCGGCGGCAGCGGGCGGCCTGATCAAGGCATTGCTGGCGATGGACGGCTTGGGCGTATGTGCCCTGCGGTTGCGGCGTGGCGAGCATCATGGTGGATGCGCAAACCGTCGTCGCGCCCGCCGGTTCCCGTGATAATTTCACGATTTCGTCAGATGTGGCGCCGCCGCCACAGATCTGTCCGGTCGGACCGTCTGGGGGACGGTCCGCTGCGGACCGCTAGCGGAGCCGCTTGACCATCAGCCGCCCGTCGTCGCCGACCTTGGTGCCGAAATTGGGCACCGCCTTGATCAGCTCGCTAAGGCGATTGAAGCCGTAATTGCGTACCGCGAAGCTCGACACTGCCTTGGCCCGCTGGCCCATTTCCGACAGGGAGGCATAGCCTTCCTCATCGCGCTTCGAGGCCTTGAAGGCCGCACCCAGCACTTGCAGCAGCTCGGTGCTGATCGCGCGCTGCCCCTTGGCAGTCGGCGGCGGTTCCAGCAGGTCGTCCTGCTCGCTCGCCAGGGCCGCGACGTCGAAGAAACGGGTGCAGGCCTGCTGGAAACTGGTCGGAGTCTTGGTGGTGCCGAAGCCGTAGACCGGCAGGCCGTCCTCGCGGATCCGCTGTGCAAGCGGCAGGAAATCCGAATCCGACGACATGATGCCGAATCCGTCGACATGGCCGCGATAGAGCAGGTCCATCGCGTCGATCGTCATCCGCATGTCGGTCGCGCTCTTGCCCTTGACCACATCGAACTGCTGCATCGGCACGATCGAGTGGAGCTGCGTGAGCTGGCCCCAGCCCTTGAGGCTGGCCTTGGCCCAATTGCCGTAGGCGCGGCGGATGTTGATCGTGCCAAGCTCGCCCAGCACCAGCAGCACTTCATCGAGGTGATCTGGCGAGGCGTTATCCGCATCGATCAGCAAGGCAATGTTCAGCTCGGAATCGGCGTATTCGTTTCGGTCAGTCATCGAGTCTTTTCGCTCTGTTTATCTGCCGTTCATACCGCAACGGGAACGGAACGAATCCGGCGTCTGATCGCTATAGCCCCCGTAAGCGGCGGGGACGAGTATCAGGAGGATGTAAGTCATGAAACGTCTGGTTTTAGCGTCGGCGATTGCGGCCAGCGTGTCCGTGGCGGGCTGCGCGACCGATCAATATGGTGGTGGTTATCAGTATGACTCGCAAGGCCGGCGCGTTGCGACCGGTGCAGCCATCGGCGGCGTGACCGGCGCGGTGGTGGGCGCGGTGGTACCGGGCATCAATCCGGTGACCGGCGCGGTGGTCGGTGCGGTGCTCGGCGGTGTCGCCGGTGCGGTGATCAAGGGCCGGCAATATTATCGCGACACCCGCGGCTATTGCTATTACGTCGACCAGTACGGCAACCCGATCTACGATTATAACGTCCGCTGTTAGGATGTTAGGCTAGGTTGTTCAGACGGGGCGGAAGATATTTTCCGCCTCGTCGAGCAGCCATAATTCCCCGTCGCGTATCGAAAAATGACAGCCGAGCAGCTTCAGGTTGGCGGCTTTTTCCCGTTCGGCGACGAACGGAAATGTCCTGAGGTTCGCCAGACTCTGGCGGATCGAGACTTCCTCCAACTTGCGCTGCGCCTCCTCACCAGTGCCGCATTCTTGCGCAATGGCCTCCGCCGGTCCTTCGATCTGGCTCATCCACTTGTGAACGAAACCGCCTTCGCCCGCCGCCGCTCCATGGAACATGCCGGTAAGCGCCGCCTCGATCCCGCCGCAGCGCTCATGCCCCATCACCAGGATTTCGGGGATGTTGAGCTGGGTAACCGCAAACTCCAGCGCCGCCGAGACGCCGTGGCGTCCGCCCCCGGTCTCGAACGGGGGAACGAGGTTGGCGACGTTGCGGACGACGAAGATTTCACCCGGATCCGTATCGAAGATGGTCGCCGGATCGGCCCGGCTGTCGCTGCAGGCGATGACGACGGCGCGCGGCGCCTGGCCCTCGGCAAGCTCTTGCCAGCGCTCACGCGTCGTCTCGAAACGGTTGGCGCGAAAGCGGCGATAGCCGTCGAGCAGATTGCCGAAACCCTTCATCGAACCTCCACAGAACTGGCCAGCCGGTTAGTCGGGCAGGCGAGGGGTGGCAAGTCGGGGCCCAAATCGCTATCTGGCCCGGCATGAATGCTCCGCTTCCTGTTCCACCCCGACAGCGCAAGCCCGACTGGATTCGGGTCAAGGCGCCGGTCAGCGAAGGCTATAACGAGACGCGCAAGCTGATGCGCGAATTGAACCTCGCTACCGTGTGCGAGGAAGCGGCCTGTCCGAATATCGGCGAATGCTGGACCAAGAAGCACGCCACGGTGATGATCCTCGGCGACACCTGCACGCGGGCCTGCGCCTTCTGCAACGTCAAGACCGGCATGCCGCGCAAGGTCGATCCGCTGGAGCCGGAGCATGTCGCCATCGCCGCGGCCAAGCTGGGGCTCGAGCATATTGTCGTGACCTCGGTCGACCGCGACGACTTGCCGGACGGCGGCGCGTCGCAGTTCGTCAAGGTGATCGAGGCGCTTCGGCGGAATACCCCGAACACGACGATCGAGATCCTGACCCCCGACTTCCGCAACAAGCATGAGGCGGCCGTGGAAGCGATCGTCGCCGCCCGGCCCGACGTCTACAACCACAATCTGGAGACGGTGCCGAGGCTCTACCCGACCATCCGCCCCGGCGCGCGCTATTATGCCTCGCTGCGCCTCCTGGAGCAGGTCAAGAAGCTCGACCCCTCGATCTTCACCAAATCGGGCATCATGGTCGGCCTCGGCGAACAGCGGCTCGAAGTTCACCAGGTGATGGACGACATGCGTTCGGCCGGTGTCGATTTCCTGACCATGGGCCAATATCTCCAGCCGACGCCGCGCCATGCCAATGTCGAGGAATTCGTCACGCCGGACGCGTTCAAGGCGTATGCCTCGATCGCCCGCGCCAAGGGCTTCCTGCTGGTCGCCGCTTCGCCGTTGACCCGCTCCAGCTACCACGCCGGCGACGACTTCCAAAAGATGCGCGATGCCCGCAACGCCCAGCTGGCGAGGGCAGGGGGCGTCACCGCCTAAATGCCCCGGCACAGCGAGACGCGCCACTTCCCATACACGCCCGACCAGTTGTTCGACCTCGTCGCGGATGTCGGCAGCTATGACGAGTTCCTGCCCTGGGTCAGCGCCGTCCGGATTCGGTCCGACAGCGAGCGGGAAATGGTTGCTGACCTCATCGTCGGATTCAATGCGTTCAAGGAGCGGTTCGCCAGCCGGGTCACCAAGGAGCGCCCGGGCCATATCTGCGTCGACTACATCGAGGGCCCACTCAAATATCTGAAGAATGAGTGGCGCTTCGATCCCGCGCCGCAGGGCGGGACCAACGTCTATTTCTCAGTCGATTTCGCCTTCAAGTCGCGGATCTTCGAAAGCCTGGCCGGATCGATGTTCGACCGCGCACTACGCCGCATGACCGGTGCGTTCGAAAAGCGCGCCGAACAGCTTTACGGCATCAGCAGATCGAGTGCGCAAAGCGCCGCCTGATGGCGGATCCCCGAACGGCCCTCCGCGGCATCGAACAGCTTCTGGTCGGCGACGATCTGGTCGGGACCCGGCAATCGCTCGGCCCGCGCGAAAACGACGGTTCCGACCGGCTTCTGCTCGGTTCCGCCGTCGGGGCCGGCAATTCCGGTAATCGCGACCGCGACGTCGGCGCCTGACGCTTCCAGGCAGCCTTGCGCCATGGCCCATGCCGTGGCGACGCTAACGGCTCCGAAAGTCTCGACCACGTCGAGGCAGACGTTGAGCTCGGCCATCTTTGCAGCGTTTGAATAGGTGACGTAGCCCGCCTCAAACACCTCCGACGAGCCCGGAATTTCGGTCAGCGCGGCGCTGACCAGACCGCCCGTGCAGCTTTCCGCAACCGCGATACGCCGGCCTGCCTTGCGATTGGCCTCGATCACTTCGCGGGCCTTGGCCACCATGTCGTCGGGGAGGAGTTGATCCATTGTCGGTCCTTGAACTGAAATATGGGCTGTGCCCCAACGCGCTACAAGTTCGCCGGAGGCATTCGGACGTTGGCGACGGCCTGGGCGGCAATGCCTTCGCGCCTGCCGGTGAAACCCAGCCGCTCGGTGGTGGTTGCCTTGATGCTCACCGAGCCAGGCGCGATCCCCAGGATATCCGCGACGCGCGACCGCATGACGTCACGGTACGGCCCGACCTTGGGTGCCTCGCAAATGACGGTGCAGTCGACAAAATCGATCGTCCCGCCGGCCCGGCGGACGAGCTCGGCCGCATGGGCGAGGAACAGGCTGCTGTCGGCATCTTTCCATTGCGGATCGCTGGGCGGGAAATGCTGGCCGATATCGCCAAGTCCCGCAGCGCCGAGCAGGGCATCGGTTATCGAGTGGAGCACGACGTCGGCATCGCTGTGGCCAGCCAGGCCGCGATCGTGAGGGATCGAAACACCGCCCATCATGATCGGCCCTTCACCAGCAAAGGCATGGACGTCGAAGCCGAGGCCGGTGCGCGGCACCAGCTGCAAATTGAGCCGCGCCTCGGCGCGCTGCCAGTCCGCGGCGGTCGTCAGCTTTTCCAGCATCGGGTCCCCCTCAACCACCGCTACCTCGCGCCCTGCGGCCCGCATGACGGTCGATTCGTCGGTCGGACTAGGGCCGTTCCATTGCGAATAGGCGTCAACCAGGCCGCCGTACCGGAATGCTTGCGGCGTCTGGATGCGCACCATGCCGGAGCGGTCGACGGTCTCGCCCAGCACGCCATTGGTACGGGCCAAAGTGTCAGAGACCGGCAAGACCGGCACCGCGCCATCGGCTTGGTTCAGCGCGGCGAGCAGGCGGTCGATGACTTGCGGCGGGCAGAAGGGGCGGGCGGCGTCATGCACCAGGATGACGTCGGCATCGATGGACTGCAGGCCGGCACGGACGCTGTCGGCGCGCTCGATGCCGCCAATGATCAACTCGCCCACATCGCGGCCGCCGAGTGCCTCGAGCGCCTGGCTCTCTTGCCCGGCGCCGATCACGACCCGAACCGCATCGATCGCAGCATGTGACGTCAATGCGTCGACCGCGTGGGCCAGCACCGCCTTACCGGCAATCGGCCGATATTGCTTCGGCAGGTCGCCGCCCATGCGGCTGCCCGATCCGGCGGCGACAATGAGGGCAGTGACGGTCATCAGCCGCGCCTTGCCCGCTCGGGGCCCTTCCTGTAAAGGCGCGCCTTCCCATGAGCCTGGTCAAGCCCATCTCGGTCGGTCCGGTGACCATCGAAGCGCCCGTCATTCTGGCGCCGATGACTGGCGTCACCGACCTCCCGTTTCGCAAGATCGTCAAGCGCTATGGCGCGGGGCTCACGGTCAGTGAGATGATCGCCAGCCAGGCGATGATCCGCGAGACCCGCCAGTCGCTGCAGAAAGCTGCCTGGGACCCGAGCGAGGAGCCCGTGTCGCTGCAGCTGGCCGGCTGCACGCCGGCCGAAATGGCCGAAGCCGCCAAATTGAACGAGCAGCGCGGCGCGGCGATCATCGACATCAACATGGGCTGTCCGGTGAAGAAGGTGGTCAACGGCGACGCCGGATCGGCGCTGATGCGCGACCTGCCGCTCGCCGCCGCGATCATCGATGCGACGGTCAAGGCGGTGAACGTGCCTGTGACGCTGAAGATGCGCATGGGATGGTGCCACGACAGCCTCAATGCGCCGGAACTGGCGCGGATCGCCGAAGAACTGGGTATCAAGATGATCACGGTTCACGGCCGCACTCGCAACCAAATGTACAAGGGCGCGGCCGACTGGGCGTTCGTCCGCTCGGTGAAGCGGGCGACATCGCTGCCGGTGATCGTCAATGGCGACATCTGCAGCCGGGACGACGCGCGCACCGCGCTGGAACAATCCGGAGCGGATGGCGTCATGATTGGCCGCGGCGCCTACGGCAAGCCATGGTTGCTGGGCCAGGTGATGAGCGATCTTGCCGGTGGCGGGACGAAGCCAGACCCGTCGATGGATGAGCAACTCTGCACCATCCTCGAGCAATATGACGCCATGCAATCGCTCTATGGCGCGCAGACCGGCGTCAACCTCGCCCGCAAGCATATCGGCTGGTACACCAAGGGGCTGGCCGGCTCGGCCGAGTTCCGCAACAAGGTCAACGCACAGGACGATCCCAAGGTCGTGGTGGGGATGCTCCAGGACTTTTATTCACCCTGGCTGGTGAGGTCCGCCGCCTAAGGTGCGTTTCGCATCATAAACTGTGTTTTTTATGCAACGCATCCATGCTAGCCCAAGGGCCGCATGGAGATGCAGGCCGCCGAATCCGAACTGATCAAGAAGCCCCGACTCCGCTGGCTCGAGCGCGAGAAGGAGAGCGGACGAATCTATGATTGGGCGACGATTGTAAGTGGAGCCTTCCTCGCCGGCACGTTGATCCTGAGCTATTGGATGCTGAGCCGCGTCGGCGAACCCGGCTCGATGCTGACGCCGCCGCAAATTGCGCTGCTGCTGATCGCCAACCTTATTCCCGCGATTGCGTTGATGGTGCTGCTGTCGCGACGCATCGCCATGGCCCGGGCGGCCGCGCGGGCGATCGGCACGGGCCAGCTCCATACCCGGCTGGTTGCGCTGTTTTCGGTGATTGCCGCCGTTCCAACCGTGATCGTGGCCATCTTCGCGTCTTTGCTGCTGCAGTCGGGGCTGGAGTTCTGGTTCTCCGATCGGGCGCGCGGCATGCTCGAAAACACCGTCCAGCTGGCGCAGTCGGCCTACAACAGCGAGGTGAACCGGGTCGGCGCTGAGGCGGTCACGATGAATGGCGACTTCTACCGGATTCTCGGCGCTGACCCGCTGCATAACCCCAGGTTTGACGAGGTGCTTGCCTTCCAGACCTATCAGCGCAGCCTGAATGAAGCCGCGATCATTACCATCGCGCAGAACGGGCAAATGACCGTGGCGCGCGGCGTCAACTATTATGATGGATTGATCGACCCGTCGCGCGTCGCACAGGCACTCTCCCAACTGAAGGGCGATACACAGGCAGCCGAAGTCCTCACCACCGGACGGATTGCCGTGTTGACGCCGGTCGGGAATGAAAAGGGCACCTACCTCTTCGTCGCCCGGCAGGTCAGCGAGGACTTTCGCGACCAGATCGCCCGGGCCAACGGCGTCCTGACGGATTATCGTGCGCTGCTGCAACGCAGCCGTACGAACCAGCTGACCTTCAACGGCGCGCTGCTGGCCGGGGCGCTGATCATCGTCGGGCTGGCGATTGTCAGCGCATTGAAGCTGGCCGACCGGCTGCTGCGCCCGGTTGAGGAACTGGTCGATGCTGCCGGACGGATCGAAGAGGGTGACATGACCGCCCGAGTGTCCGTCGAGGGACGGGCCGAGGATGAGATTTCGACGCTCGGCACCGCATTCAACCGGATGACAGGCAAGCTTCAGGAGCAGACGGGGGCGCTCTTGGCCGCCAACCAGCTGCTCGATACGCGCCGCGCCTTCATCGAGGCCGTGCTGTCGAGCGTCACGGCCGGCGTCATCGCCCTCGACGCGGAGGGTGACATCCTGCTCACCAACAGGACCGCCGAAGCGCTGCTCGCCGAAAATGACCAGGGCATCGAAGGCCTGAAGCTATGCGATATATCGTCCGAGCTGGGTGAATTCATGGCCGGCGAGGCCCGTGAGGCCAATGTGCTGGTCAACTCGGCCGAGGGGCAGCGAACGCTGGCGGTCAAGCGCATGCACTATGGCGACGGTTTCGTCCTGACGTTTGACGACATCACCGACCAGCTCTTCGACCAGCGCCGTGCCGCCTGGTCCGATATTGCGCGCCGCATTGCCCATGAGATCAAGAACCCGTTGACCCCGATCCAGCTCGCCGCCGAGCGCCTCCAGCGCCGCTACGGCGCTGAAATTGGATCCGACCCGGAGACATTCGGCCGGTTGACCGACACGATCATCCGCCAGGTCGGCGACTTGAGGCGAATGGTCGACGAGTTCTCCAACTTCGCGCGCATGCCGAAACCGGTGTTCCGCGACGAGAATGTTCACGATATCGCCCGGGCCGCCCTGTTCCTGCACGAGGTCGCGCACCCGGGAATCAGCTTTGGCATCGACCCGCCGAGCGGTGAGATCAGGATGGTGTGCGACCGTCGGCAGTTGGGCCAAGCCCTGACCAATGTCGTCAAAAATGCGGTCGAAGCGATTGAGACGAGGCGCAATCGCGGCGAACTTCACGCCGACGGCGATCGCATCGATCTGACCATCAAGCGCGATGACGAGCAGCTGGTGATCGAAATCATCGACACCGGCGTTGGTCTGCCGCAAGATCGCGAGCGGCTTACCGAGCCTTATATGACGACGCGCGTGCGCGGCACCGGCCTCGGCCTCGCCATCGTCAAGAAGATTGTCGAGGAACATCTGGGCGAGATCGCGTTTCTCGACAGGGTAGGGGGCGGAACCCGGGTCCGGATTGCTTTCGATGCCGAGCGGCTGTCGGTCATGGCGACCGATGAGCCGCCACCTCCGTCCGGGCGGCCCGGCGACGACAATGAATATGATGAGGAAGGCTCGCACTAATGGCGTTGGAAGTGCTGGTAGTCGATGACGAAGCCGACATCCGGGAGCTGGTTGCAGGCGTCCTCGAAGATGAAGGCTATGCGGTCCGATCGGCGGCCGACAGCAGCGGCGCACTCGACGCGATCGATGATCGCCGGCCCAGTCTGGTGCTGCTCGACGTCTGGCTGCAGGGATCCAAACTCGATGGTCTTCAGCTGTTGGAGCAGATCAAGCGGCGCGACCCGACTTTGCCGGTGCTGATGATTTCCGGCCATGGCAATCTCGACACGGCGGTGGCGGCAATCCGCGAGGGCGCGGTCGATTTCATCGAAAAGCCGTTCAAGGCCGATCGGCTGCTCCACCTTGTCGGCCGCGCGACCGAGACGGACCGGTTGAAGCGCGAAGTTGCGAACCTGAGGCACCAGCTCGGCCCAGACGATCAGCTGGACGGCACGTCGGTCGCGATCAACACCGTCCGCGCTACCCTGAAGCGCGTGGCCCCGACCGGCAGCCGGGTGATGATCACCGGGCCCGCCGGCGTCGGCAAGGAAATTGCGGCGCGGATGATCCACAACTGGAGCCCGCGCGCCTCCGCGCCGTTCATCGTGCTGTCGGCCGCGATGATGAGCCCCGAACGGGTTGAAGAGGAATTGTTCGGTACCGAGCAGAATGGCGTGGCGCGTCCGGGCCTGCTCGAGCAGGCCCATGGCGGTACGCTGTTCCTGGACGAGATTGCCGACATGCCGGTAACCACCCAGGCGAAGATCCTGAGGGTGCTGACCGACCAGAGCTATACGCGGGTCGGCGGTCAGCGGCCGGTCAAGGTCGACGTCCGAGTGCTATCGGCCACATCCCGCAACCTTCAGGACGAAATCGCCGCAGGCCGCTTCCGGGAAGATCTTTTCTACCGGCTCAACGTCGTGCCGGTACGCATTCCCTCGCTCAGGGAGAGGCGCGAAGACATCCCCGAGCTGGTTGGCCATTTCCTCGCGCGGTTCGCGGCGGAGCGCCGCATCCAGACACCGGAACTTTCGCGGGAAGCGATGGCCGCGCTGCAGGCCCATGACTGGCCGGGCAATGTCCGTCAGCTTCGGAACATCATCGAGCGGACCTTGATCCTGACGCCGGGCGACCGCGTCGGCTGCATTGAAGTGGACCTGCTTCCCCCGGAAATCCTCGATTCTCAGGGATCGGTGGGACTGGGCGGCCCCTCGCTGGCGATCATGGGTTCGCCACTGAGGGAAGCACGAGAAAGCTTCGAGCGCGAATATCTCAAAATCCAGATCCGCCGCTTTTCGGGCAACATCTCCCGCACCGCATCGTTCATCGGCATGGAACGTTCGGCCCTTCACCGGAAGCTGAAGGCCCTCGGCCTAGGCGACAAGCGCGATGAGGAGCAATAACAATAATGGCCGATAAATCGCTGAGTTTGCAGGATCAATTTCTGAATTCTATCCGCAAGAACAAAATCCCGGTGACGATATTTCTGGTCAAGGGCGTCAAGCTTCAGGGGATCGTGACCTGGTTCGATCCCTTCTCCTTGCTGCTGCGCCGGGACGGCAACGCCCAGTTGGTCTACAAGCATGCCATTTCCACCATCATGCCCGCACACGCCCCCACGGACGTCCAGTCCGCCGGCGGGGAGGGAGGCAATGGCAAGAAGCCGATGCTCCAGGACCTGTTCCTGCAAGCAGCATCGCGCCAGCATGAGCCGATGACCATCTTCTTGGTCAACGGAGTGATGCTGCAGGGTGCCGTAGCCGGATTCGATCAATTCTCGCTAATCCTCGAGCGCGGCGGGCAGGTGCAGCTGGTCTACAAGCACGCCATCTCGACCATGCAGCCCGGTCATCCGCTGGATCTGGCGGGCGAAAATCACTCGGGGGACGAAAGCTGAGCGTCTTCAATCGCGGTGACGACGGGGGGGTGACTCGCGGCGAACGCGCGCTCGTTGTCGTGCCGGAACGGATCGGGGAGGGGGGACTCCGATCCCTGGATGCTCGCATCGACGAAGCGGTCGGCCTGGCACAGGCGATTGGGGTCGAGGTAGCGACCCGCAAATCGTTCAAGTTGCGCCAGGTCCGTCCGGCCAGCTTGTTCGGCAAGGGCCAGGTCGAGGAAATCGCCGCACTGGCCGACGATCATGAAGCGAAGCTGCTCGTGGTCGACGCCGCTCTGTCGCCAGTCCAGCAGAAGACGCTGGAGGATGAAACCGGTTGCAAGGTGATCGACCGGACCGGGCTGATCCTCGAGATTTTCGGCGAGCGGGCAGCCACCGCCGAAGGGCGGCTGCAAGTCGAACTGGCCCATCTCGATTATCAGGCGGGCCGGCTGGTCAGGAGCTGGACCCACCTCGAACGGCAGCGGGGCGGTTTCGGCTTCCTTGGCGGCCCGGGTGAAACCCAGATCGAGGCCGACCGGCGGCTGATCCGTGACCGGATGGCCCGTATCCGTCGCGAACTCGACCAAGTGCGGCGGACCCGCGGGTTGCATCGCGGACGGCGCCAGCGCGCGCCGTGGCCGGTGATCGCGCTGGTCGGCTACACCAATGCCGGCAAGTCGACCTTGTTCAACCGCATGACCCAGGCTTCGGTGATGGCCGAGGATTTGCTGTTCGCGACGCTCGATCCGACCATGCGCAACGTGAAGGTCCCGGGCTTTGATCGCGCGATCCTGTCGGACACGGTCGGATTCGTTTCCAGCCTGCCGACCGAACTGGTCGCGGCGTTCCGGGCAACGCTGGAGGAGGTGGCGGCTTCCGACCTGATCCTCCATGTGCGCGACATTGCCCATCCCGACAGCGAGGCGCAGGCGGCCGACGTCGAGGCCGTCCTCGCCTCATTGGGCCTTTCGGACGAGGATTCCCCGCCGCGCCTCGAAGTGTGGAACAAGCTCGACCTGCTCCCGAAAATCGAACGGAAGGAGCTGTTAGGCGAAGCAGCCCGGCGCGACGATGTCGTTGCCCTGTCGGCGCTGACCGGAGAAGGGGTCGAGGATTTGCGCCACGCGATGGCCGAAATACTCCATCAGGGCTCCCAGACGCACCATATCCGCGTCAACGCCGGAGACGGACCGCGCATTGCCTGGCTTCACGCCCGCGGCGAAGTGCTGGAGCAGCACTCCGAAGGCGACCAGCTGCACCTGGCGGTCAAGCTCAGCGCTGAAAATTGGGCACGGTTCGAGCGGCTCTAGGCGTCTTGGGGCGCACGTTTCGCCCGGACCCACAGCTCCTCCATTTCCTCCAGGCTCATATCGGCGAAGCCGGGTGCCCGCTCGATCTCACGAAAGCGCCGCTCGAACTTGCGGTTGGCTTTTCGTAGCGCCTCTTCCGGTTCGATCTTCAGAAACCGTGCGAAGTTGACGACCGCGAACAATAGGTCGCCGACCTCTTCCTCCAGCTCCTCGGGCGGAGCCGCCGCGATCTCGTCCAGCTCTTCGCCGATCTTGGCTTTGGGGCCTTCGATGTCGGGCCAGTCGAAACCGGTTCGTGCCGCGCGCTTTTGCAGCTTGGCGGCGCGTTCCAGGGCCGGCAGCGCCAGGGCAATGCCGGCGAGGGCGCTCTTGTCTTCCAGCCTCGCACGTTCCTCGGCCTTGATCACCTCCCAAAGATGATGGCCGCCTTGCTCCGCATCGCCGAAGATATGGGGATGGCGCCGCTCCAGCTTGTCGGAAATGCGCGTGAGAACATCCTGCAAGGTGAAATGGCCGGATTCCTCGGCCATCCGGGCATGGAAAACGACCTGCAGCTGCAAATCACCGAGCTCGTCGACCAGCGCGTCCATGTCGCCGCGATGGATGGCGTCGGCAACCTCATAGGCTTCCTCGATCGTGTAAGGGGCGATCGTCTCGAAGGTTTGGACGCTGTCCCATTCGCAGCCGGTCTCGCGATCGCGGAGCCGCTTCATAATGTTGTCGAGGCGGTCGAGGCCCATGTGATGCTCCCTAGGTCGCGAGGGGGCCCTCCAAGGCCCTCTTTCTCTCTAAAATATGAGTATGATAATATATATTATGTAAAGCATTGAATGAGGCTTTCCCGGGAGGTCGCCCTCTCAAGGCGGTCATCCGCGGCCCTAGCTCTGCAGGATCAGCCACCGGCCCTCGACCCCCCAGCGGTCCAGCGTCGACAGATAATTCATGCCGAGCACATTCAAATCCTCATGGTCGGCGATGTGGAGTCCGACATTGCTGCGCTCGATCGGTCCGATCGTCAGGCTATTGGCCCGCCCCGTGGCCACCCGCAGCATGCCGTTTCCGGTTCGCACCAATTGGCCGCGGTTGGCGCTGACCGTGACTCCCGCCGCCTCGGCGGTATCGCGGCCGATGGTGGTCATGGTCGCGCCACTGTCGACCAGGAATTTGATCCGGCGGCCGTTTAGCGAGGCCTCGACCCAGAAATGGCCGTCGATCGCCATCGGGATCCGGACTTCCCGGCCCTCGACCACCGGCTCGCCTGTCGCTTCCGCCTTGAGCCGCTGCGCGACATAGCCAAGGTCATCGCGGAAGGTGAACAAGACGAAGCCTGCCGAAAAAATCGCAATCCAGGCCAAAGCCATAGTCGCCGTTCTTGCGAACTTCTCACGCCGCGCGATGAGCGAGCCGGCGATCAGCATCACCGCCATCAATAGGTAAAGGCTGCCGAGCATCCAGTCGTTGGTCATGGCTGCAGGACCAGATAATGGCCCTCGACCCGCCAGCCGCCCAGCGACGACAGGAAATTCATTCCGAGCACATTGCCTTCGTCATGGTCGTTGACCTGGACAGCGAAGTCGCTCCGCTGGATTTGCCCCACGGTGAACATGTCGGCTTGCGCTGGACGCATCTCGACCGTGCCGTTGGCCGTATCGACCAATGCGACCCGCATTCCCGTCTCGACCCCGGCAGCATCGGCCGTTTCGCGGGAAATGGTCGTGACCGAGGCGCCGCTATCAACCAGGAATGGCACCGGATGGCCGTTGACCGACGCCTCGACCCAGAAATGGCCGTCGTCCGCCATCGGGACACGTAGCTCCTCGCCCGACTGGATCGGCGTCCCGATCGCTTCGGCCTTGAGCCGCGATCCGATCGCCATGAATTCGCCGCGGAAGGAGAAAATGACAAAAACAGCGGCGAAAATCGCGATCCAGGCCAGCGCCATCTTCAGCGTCTTGCCGATCGGCAAGCGCCGGCTGGCCAGTGCACTGCCGACAAATACCAACAGCAGGACCAGATATAGCAGATTGAGGCCCTGATCCTCGTTCATCCCAGGATGATCTCCTGCCCGTCATACGCCGGCGCCGCCCAGTCGGGCAGCTCGGCAACCAAGGTCGCATAATCCATGCTTTTGTCGAGATGGGTCAGCAGCAATTGGCCCACCTTCAACTCGCGCGCCCAGCCCAGCACGGCATCGAGATGGGCATGAGTTGGATGCGGTTCCCGCCGCAGGCAGTCGCAGATCCAGACATCAACGCGATCATAGAAACTCGCCATGTCGGGCGTAAAATCATGAAAATCAATGGCATAGCCTAGCGAACTGCCGACTTCACTGGCCCGAATGCCGAGTGAAGTGATGCCGCCGTGGGGCTGGTCGACGAAGCTCAGCCGCGCCCTGCCCAGCGGCATGTCACCATCGATCGGAACCGGTTCCGCCACCGGCCGGTAAATCGCAATGCCTTCAAAGATATAGTCGAAGCGCTTTTGGAGCCGTCGTAATGTATCCGCGCGCGCGTGAAGCGGGACCGGGCGGTCGAAATACTGCGCCACCTGTCTTAGGTCATCGATGCCATGGCAATGGTCGGCATGGTCATGGGTGACGATCACCCGACCGATATCGATGAGGCCGGCGGCCAGCAGCTGCTCTCTGAGGTCGGGCCCGCAGTCGACCAGGAGGCGCTCGCCTTCGCTTTCAATCAGGATGGCAGAGCGGGTGCGGCGGTTCCTGGGCTCATTGGGATCGCAATTGCCCCAATCATTCCCGATCCGCGGCACGCCGGTGGACGTTCCGCAACCGAGAATGCGAACCTTCATGCCGCCTTATTGAACAATCTGAAGAAGTTGGCCGTGGTCGCCTCGGCCAGTTCGTCGAGCGGCTCATCGCGCAGGTCGGACAGAAAGGCCGCCGTATCAGCCACGAACGCCGGCTCGCATGTCTTCCCGCGATTGGGCACCGGCGCCAGGAAAGGCGAATCCGTCTCCACCAGTAGCCGCTCGAGCGGAATGATTTTGGCGGTTTCCTGCAGGTCCTGGGCGTTCTTGAACGTCACAATGCCCGAAATGGAGACATAGAAACCAAGGTCCAGCGCCTTGCGAGCAAGGTCGGCGCTGCCCGTAAAGCAGTGCAGGACGCCGGTCACGTCCCCCTTCCCCACCTCACGGGCGAGGATCTCGGCCGTATCGTCCTCGGCGTCACGGGTGTGGACCACCAGCGGCAGCCCGGTCGCGCGCGCGGCCTCGATGTGCGCCTGGAAGCGCTCACGCTGCGCCGCACGGTCGGACTTGTCGTAATAATAGTCGAGGCCGCATTCACCGATCGCGATGACGCGCGGGTGCGCCGCCGCCTCAATCAGCGCCGCGGCGCCCAGGTCCGGATGCGCGTCTGCTTCGTGCGGATGAACGCCGATGGTGGCCCAGACGTCCTCATTGCGCTCGGCAACGCTGACCACGTCGCCCCATTCCTTCTGGCGGGTCGAAATATTGAGAAATCCGCTTATTCCGCGCGCCCGGGCATTGGCCAGTACCTCGTCCTGCCTCTCGGCCAGGCCGGGATAGTTTAGGTGGCAATGGCTGTCGATCAGCGTCACGCGGCCTCCTCTTCCTCCGCCAGCTCCAAGCGCGGGAAAATGGGCGTCGGCTGCGCGATCGGCGCGCCATCCTTGCCGCTGTCGATCAGCGCAATCAGCTTTTCCGCTGAGGCCGGAATGATCGGATGGACTGCTTCGGCCAGCATGCGGATCGCGGCAACCAGCGTTCCCAACACCGCGGCCATCCGCTCTGGGTCGGTCTTCTTGAGCGTCCACGGCGCCGCAGCATCGATATATTGGTTGCAGGCAAATACCGCGCCCATCCATGCCTCGAGGCCGGCCGAGAAAGCGAAGCGATCGAACTCGCTTGCGAGGATGGTGCAGGCCTGGCGAACGGTGGCGAGTACTGCCTGGTCCTCCGGCAGCCCGCCGGCTGCGGGAAGGACGCCACCCAGATTCTTGAAGATCATCGACAGGCTGCGCTGGGCTAGGTTGCCGAAGCTGTTCGCCAGCTCCGCATTGACCCGGTTGACGATTGCCTCCGCACTGTAGCTGCCGTCCTGGCCGAACGTGACTTCGCGCAGGAGGAAATAGCGCAGCGCGTCCACTCCGAACTTGTCGGCGAGTTCGATGGGATCGACAACATTGCCGACACTCTTCGACATTTTCTCGCCGCGGCTCAGCAGGAAGCCGTGGCCATAGACCAGCTTGGGCAGTGCAATTCCCGCCGACATGAGAAAGGCCGGCCAGTATACCGCGTGGAAACGGACCACATCCTTGCCGATCAAATGGACGTCGGCCGGCCAATAGCGATCCCACAGCTCTCCGCTATCGGGATAGCCAAGGCCGGTCAGATAGTTGGTCAGCGCGTCGAGCCAGACATACATGACATGGTCGGGGTGACCGGGCACTTTGACGCCCCAGTCAAAGCTGGTCCGCGAGACGCTTAAGTCCTTGAGTCCCCCCTCGACGAAGCGCAGCACCTCATTGCGCCGGCTCTCAGGCTGGATGAAGCCGGGATTGGCGGCATAGTGATCGAGCAGCTTCTGCTGGTAGGCCGACAGGCGGAAAAACCAGCTTTCCTCGACCGTCCATTCGACCGGCGTTCCATGGGGCGACAAATTCTCGCCAGCCTCGCCCTGGATCAGCTCGCTCTCCTCGTAATAGGCCTCATCGCGGACGGAATACCAACCTTCGTATCGGCCGAGATAGAGATCTCCCCTCTCCTCCATTGCGGTCCAGATGGCCTGGCTTGCGCGATGATGAGCGAGCGTCGACGTGCGAATAAATCGGTCATAACCGACCTCAAGATGATCGCACATCTGTTGGAAAATATTCGACATTTTGTCCGCAAATGCCTTTGGCTCCATGCCCTCGGCGCGCGCCGTTTGGGCCATTTTCAGGCCGTGTTCGTCGGTGCCGGTCTGGAAGCGGACGTCGCGGCCCTGAGAACGCTGGAAACGCGCCATGGCGTCGGCGGCAATCGCCTCATAGGCGTGGCCGATGTGCGGCTTGCCGTTCGGATAGCTGATCGCGGTCGTGATGTAGAAAGGCTCGGACATTGCCCAAGCCCCTAACGGGATGCCGTGAACGGGGCAACCGGGATGCCGTCAGGGAGCGACCGAGGCGAGGATGGTGCCAAGCTGGAAAACCGTCGCCGCCGGGTCGAGCGAAAGGCGCGGCGCGATCGCGGCGGTTTCGCGCGCCCTGGCATAGGCATCGAGCGCCCTGCCCCTCGCCTCGCCATTCAGCGCGATTGCCTCATTGGCGATGAGGCCGGGGACCAGCTCGAGGAAGGCGGCGTAGCGGTCCGCAGCACCCTTGGGGCCAAGCGCCGACGCCAATTTGGAGCGCCGGCTGTTGTCCGGATCGCCTTGCCGGAGGATCGCCAGTGCTTCCCCTTCCAGCGGCGCCAAATCGAGCTCGGCGATCGCCAGCGCGCGGCCGATTGAGCCGGCCGCAAATTCCACCAGCCGCTCGATCTCAGCCGAATTTATCTCGGGTAATGAATGATTTAGCAATGACGTCATGGCGTCGCCGGAAAGCTTGGCGAAGTCCAGGCGGCGGCAGCGCGAACGGATCGTCGGCAGCAGCCGCCCCGGCGCATGGCTGACCAGGAAGAACAGCGTATTGGCCGGCGGCTCCTCGAGCATTTTCAAGAGCGCATTGGCGGCGGAAGCTTCGAGATCGTCGGCCGCGTCGATCACGATCGCCCGCCACGGGCTCATCGACGGCGTCATCGCCAACAGGTCGCCCAATGATCGGACCTGATCGACACTAATGTTGCGCGCAAGGCCGCCGGTCGGGCGTTCCAACCGCTCCAGCCCGCGGAAATCGGGATGGCTTCCCGCGCTGAGCAGGCGAGCCATGGGATGGTCGGCGGGCGTCTCCAGCCCCGGGGCGTCGACCGGCGGACCTGCCGCCTCCGCCAGCACGCGTGTCGCTGCCGCCCTGGCGAATGTCGCCTTGCCCACCCCCTTGGGCCCAGCCAGCAGCCAGGCATGGTGCAATCGCCCCGACCGCCAGGCGCTGGCGAAGGCGTCGACCGCCTTGTCCTGCCCGACGATCATGGCAGCAGGTCGCCCAGCGCGTAGAGCAGCCGCGTGGTGACTGTCGGCGGCGTGCCGCTGGCGTCGATCAGCTTGACCCGATCGGGCTCCTTTTCCGCCATCTTGCGAAACCCCGCTTCGACCGCGGCATGATAGCTGGGTGGGCGCGACCCGATCCGGTCGCCCAAATGCCCATCCCTCGCACGCGCCCTCAGCGCTCCCTCGGCCTCGTCCAGCGTGAGTACAAGCGTCCGGTCCGGCAGGAAATCCAAGCTGCCGAAGCGGTGGAGGTCTCGTACCGCATCGATTCCTAGTCCCCCGGCCTCCCCCTGGTAGGCCAGGCTGCTGTCGAGGAAGCGGTCGGAAAGCACCCACTCGCCCCGCTCCAGGGCAGGCTGGATGGTCTTTTCGACATGGTCGGCGCGGGCCGCGGCGAACAGCAGCGCCTCTGCGCGCGGGTTCCAGCGCGCCTCTTCGCCTTCCAGCAGCAGCTTGCGAATCGCTTCTGCGCCCGGACTGCCGCCCGGCTCACGAGTGATCAGCACGGTCAGCCCGCGACCTTTGAGCGCTTCCGCTAGGGCCGCGAGCTGGGTCGACTTGCCGACCCCCTCCCCGCCCTCGAGGGAAATGAACCTCCCTCGCGTCACGCCATGCCGAGCAATTGCTTGAGCCCGATCCAGGCGCGCGTGAAGAAGCCTGCCTCACTGACCGCCTCCGCTGCTACCAGCGGCGTCACCTGCTCGCCCTCGGTCGTCGTCACGACCAGGTCGGCGATATGCTGGCCCTTGGCGATCGGCGCCTTGACCGGGCCCTGATAGCGGATCTTGGTCGACGTCACCTTGGACAGCACGCCCGCTGGGATGGTGATCGCAAGATCGCGCGGTGCGACCAGCGCCACTTCATCGTCGCTACCCATCTGCACCTGCGCGCTGCCGACTGCCGTCCCGGCCTTGTAGAGCGGCTTCGACTGCCAGGCATTGAATCCCCACTGCATCAGCTTGACCGATTCCTCGATCCGCCCGTTGAAGCTGTCGAGCCCGGCGATGACCATGATCAGGCGGCGGCCGCTCTGCTCGGCCGATCCGGTGAACCCATAGCCCGCTTCGTCCGTATGCCCGGTCTTGAGCCCGTCGGCGCCCGGAACGCGGCCAAGCAGCGGGTTGCGGTTGGCCTGGGTGATGTCGGCGCCAGATCCCAAAGTCTTGCCCCAGGTGAAGCTCGTCTGGCTGTAGAACTTCTTGTAGAGCTCGGGATAATTCTCGATCTCGGCCCGCGCCAGGGTCGCCAGGTCGCGGGCGGTGACATAGGTCTGCCCCTCGTCCGGCCAGCCATTCGAATTGCCGAATTGGCTGCCCGTCAGCCCCAGGCGCTTGGCATTCTCGTTCATCACATTGGCGAAGGCGGGCTCGGTCCCGGCGATGCATTCGGCCAGCACCACCGAGGCGTCATTGCCTGACAAGGTGACGATGCCGTGCAGCAGATTCTCGACGCTGACCTGCTCACCCGGCGACAGGAACATGGTCGAACCGGCCTGCGGGCCATGCCACTTCTGCCACGTTTCCGGGCGGACCGTGCACATCTTGCTCAGCTGCAAGTCGCCCTTCTTGATCAGTTCGAAGGCGACATTGGTGGTCATCATCTTGGCCATCGACGCCGGCGGCATGCGCTGGTCCGCATTTTTCGACAGCAGCACCGCGCCCGACGACAGGTCGACCAGATAGGCGACCTTGGCCGACGTATCGAACGGCGGCGCCTTGGCCGGTGCGGCTGAAGCAAGCAGGAGGGAGGCGGCGGTCAGGGTGAAGGTAGCGCGGATCATCGTTGGCAACAGGCTCCGAAACTGGCGGTTGAGCGGATTCGCCTTGTCTAGCCTGCCAGGCCGTCAACCGCCAGCGATCGCATCCGCCAGCAGCCCCACCGAGAGCGCATAAAAATTCGAGCAATTATAATCCAGGATCGCCCGGTAGTTGTTGGTCAGCAGATAGGCTGTTTCATCGGGCCCGTCGGGCTCCAGCAGGGTCGCCATCTCATTCTCAGGGATGGTCCGGCCGGTGGGATAGACGCCCAACGCACGCCATTCGCGCATCGTCCTCCACTGGCTATGTCGTGCGTAAACCTGGCCGCAGCGCGGCGCACTCAACCTGCTCTTCAGCGCCGCGCGGTTGAGGCTGGCGGGCACGCGCACCGGGATCCCCCAGTGGATATTGGGCTTCCACCCTGCATCGCGCAGATAGACGGCGATCGACGCCAGCCCGTCCGCTTCGCTGCGCCAGATATTGGCGACACCGTCGCCGTCGCCGTCGGTAGCGAGGCGCAGCACAACTGACGGCATGAACTGCGGATAGCCGGTCGCACCGGCATAGCTTCCCTTAAGACGGGCTCTAGGCGTCCCCCGGTCGAGCAGCTTCAGCGCGGCAACAAATTCCTCCTCGAAGAAGGCCCGCCGCCGGCCCTCATAGGCCAGGGTTGCAAGCGCATCGGCGAGGTCGAACCCGCCGGTGACCTGGCCATAGCTGGTCTCATGGCCATAGATCGCCATCAGTACCCCGGCCTCGACGCCATAGCGTTGCTCGATCCAGTTGAGCCAGCGGACGTTGGCTGAATAGCGGGCCTGACCGCGGCGGATGAGGTCGCTGGTGACGTGCCGCCGCCGGTAGGGGGCGAAGGGCGAAACATAGTTCGGCCTGGTGATATCCCCGGGCTGGCCCCGGTCGAGTTGAATCACCCGGCTGTTCAACGACAGGAAGGGCACCACCGCCTGGATCGTCGCCTCGCGCACCCCGGCCGATCGAGCAAGACCGGCCAGCCGGTTCTTATATGCGGCAAATCCGGTCTGCACCGGGCTGGCCAGCGGCGGCGGAGAATATTGCACGACCGGAGGGCTAGCCGCGGGCACGTCGGGCAGCGGCGCAAGCGGATCGACCTGGGCACTCGAAGCCAACACCGCCACCATCAAACCCGCCAGAACCTTCATTCCACCTCCAATGCTGCACTGCGAAAGTTAACGCAGCTCAAGGTAACCGCCCATGCACGTTCATCCCGCGCCTTGCACGGGCTACCGATGTCGCTTGTTCATCGCCGGCGGAAATCCAATGCGATCGTGACGGAGCTTATGACCGCTTTCGACCCAAAGCTGCCATTTGCGCTTATGTGGGCGAGTGGGTTAAGCGCTCGGCAGTGGCGTTGGAGAGGTGGCCGAGTGGTTTAAGGCAGCGGTCTTGAAAACCGCCGTGGGTGCAAGCTCACCGTGGGTTCGAATCCCACCCTCTCCGCCAATCCCCGACGGTCGCGGAGGCTGAATATGTTGCTTTTCCTCGCCGCGCTTGCGCTTCAGCCATCAAGCAGCGCGAATCCTCCACCGGTCGCCGTACCAAAGACTTGGCCGACGCACGAAAGCGACGTCACCCTCACCGAATTCAAATTCCGGTCCGGCGAATCCCTCCCCCGCCTCAAAATCCACTACACCATGCTGGGACAGCCGCATCGCAACGCCGCCGGCGAGATCGACAACGCGATCATGGTGCTGCACGGCACCGGCGGCAGCGGCCAGCAGTTCCTCAGGCCGCAGTTCGCGGACGAGCTTTACGGTCCCGGCCAGCCGCTCGACATCCGCCGCTACTGGATCATCCTCCCCGACAATATCGGCCATGGAAAATCCTCGAAGCCGTCCGACGGTTTGAGGCTGCAATTCCCCAACTATGACTATGACGACATGGTCGAAGCGCAGCGGCTGATGCTTGGACAGCTCGGGGTGACCCGGCTGCGCCTCATTTTCGGGACGTCGATGGGCTGCATGCACGCCTTCGTCTGGGGCGAAACCCATCCGAATTTCGCTCGGGCCCTGATGCCGATGGCCTGCGAGCCGGTCGAGATCGCCGGCCTCAACCGCATGTGGCGGCAGCTGGCGATCAACGGGATCAAGACCGATCCGGCCTGGCGAAACGGAATGTATGCCGAACAACCCAAGCAGGGCCTGCGCACCGCCCAGTCGCTGTTGTTCGTGGCCGGCGCGGCGCCGCTCAACTACCAGGCGCAATATCCGACAAGGCAGGCGGCGAGCGCCTTCGCCGAGGAGCGGGTTTCGACGGCGATGGCAACGCTCGACGCCAACGACCTCATCTATCAGCTTGAATCGTCGCGAACCTACAATCCCTGGCCAAAGCTCGAGGCGATCACGGCGCCGGTCATGTGGATCAACTCCGCCGACGATTTCATCAATCCCCGGAACCTCGACATTCCGAACCAGGCCATTCGGCGGATGCCCAACGCGACATTCCGGATGATTGCGGAAAGCGGCGACACGCGCGGCCACGGCACCCACACCTGGGCGAAATTCTGGAAGGATGATCTGGTCCAGCTGCTGGAACGGACGAACTAGCCAACCCCGCCAGCGAGGAAAATCGCATATTGGGCGTCGAACGCACGCCTGAAGGCAGGCCGCGCTTCGCCGCGGGCGACATAGGCGGCGAGGTTCGGATATTCGCCCAGCAGGCCCGATGAAGCCAGCCGGCGCAGCACGTCCACCATCAGCAGGTCGCCGGCGCTGAACTCGCCGTCGAGCCACTCGGCGTCGCCGAGGTACATGGAAAGTTCGCCCAGGCGGCCCCGGATGCGATCGAATACGAGCGGCAGGCGCTCCTCGTGCCAGCTCTTGTTCCCCTCGAAAAGGATGGCGACCTCGCGTTGAACGATCACCGGCTCCATCGTGCTGACTGCGGCTAACATCCATGAAATGGCGCGGGCCCGGGCATTCGCATCTGCAGGCAGCAGGCCCGCTTGGGCTTGCGCGATATGCAGCACGATCGCACCCGAATCGAACAGGGCGAGATCGCCTTCTTCATAGGTCGGAATCTGTCCGAATGGGTGGATCGCGCGATGCGCAGGCTCCTTCATCGCACTGAATGAAAGAAGGCGAACATCGTAGGGCTGGCCCACTTCCTCGAGCGCCCAGCGGACCCGCAGGTCACGTGCCAGGCCCCTGCCGCGATCGGGAGAATTTTCAAATGCGGTAATGGTGGGGGTCATTGAAATGCCTCCGGATTGGCCCTGCTCTACCGGTTCCGAAAATCGAAAACCGCTCGCTCGATACGGCCGCTGCCTGGGATTAGGAAGCCGAACGAACGCTGGCGACCCATCGTAGCTCCATCCGCCTGCAGGAGTCGCCGAACGAACCTCCCAGCCATTCGTAGCCTTGCAGAACCGTTCGTCGATTGATCGAACGAGGCTCCCACAATTACATTTGTAGGCGTAGGCGCCCCCAAAATTAGAAAAAGGGGAACTGTCCATGCGTCGCGGCCTATCGAGCCTGAGTTTCATCGCCCTCTCGGCCGCACTTGCGTCCCCTGCCCTCGCCCAGCAACAAGCCGACGCGCCGACCCCGGGACCGGCCCAGGCGTCGCGCACGACCGCCTATGACGCCGCCTTCTTCGCCCAGTACGCGCCGCGCACCGCCCTCGACATTGCGCGGCGCGTACCCGGCTTCGCGCTCGATCTCGCCAACCAGAACACGCGCGGTTTCGCGGGGGCGGCGGGCAATGTCGTGATCAATGGTGCCCGGCCTAGCTCCAAGGCGGAAACGCTTGAAACCACGCTCGCCCGTATCCCCGCCAGCCGGGTCATCCGGGTCGAGATCGGGCCCGGAGACCTCTATGGATCGGAATATGCGACCAAGAGTCAGGTGATCAACGTCATCCTGTCCGCAGCCGGGGGCGTCGATGGCAATGTCACTGCCTCGGTCCGGCGGCTCTACACCGGTCGCGTCATTCCGGACGCATCGGCCTCGGCCCTAATTCGCACCGGCCAGTCGAGCTTCAACCTGTCGGCCGGGTTCAGCAACGTCCTCAACCTCGAGGAAGGCACGGACACGCTGACCGACATTACCGACGACACGCACGAATTTGTCGAACATCGGCGCAAGCACAACAAATATCGCGACTTTAATCCTTACATCTCGGGCAGCTGGGCACTGGAGCAGGCCAGCGACAAGGCGATCCGCGTCAACGGTCGCTGGTCGCCGGGCAGCTTCTATCTGACCCAGCGCAATCACGTGACCCCGGCGGTCGGCCCGGAGCGCGACGACGATCTGCTGCAGGATTTCAAGAGCCCGGTGTTCGAGCTTGGCGGCGACGTCACACGGCCGCTCGCGGGCGGCGCAATCAAGCTGGTCGGCCTCGCCACCCGGCGCAAGCGCGACAATTGGATCGAGCGCTATCGCTTCCGGACCGAAGGGGGCATTGATGTCCTCGGCGGTTTCGAGCAGCGGCAGAACGCGCAGCGCAATGAGAGCATCCTGCGCTTGAACTGGACCCGCCAGAACCTGGCCGGTTTCTCCTTCGAAACCGGCATCGAGGGCGCGCTCAATACGCTTGATCACAAGGTCGAGCTGTTCGAATTCCTGGCCGGCGGCACGCCGGTGCAGATCCCGCTTCCGGTCGACGAGGCCAAGGTCAAGGAAAAGCGCGCGGAAGCCTATATCCGCGCCGGCAAGCAGATTTCGAGCGCCATCCGGCTCGATGCCGGCATCAACTATGAATTTTCCAACATCACCGTCACCGGCGATACCAATGACGACCGGACCTTGCGCTTCTGGAAGCCCAGCCTGACCTTGGACTGGAAGGGCGGCAAGGGCTGGCACGGCCAGCTGTCGGTCCGCCGGACCGTGGCGCAGCTCGACTTCTATGACTTCATCAGTTCGGCCGAGCTCAGCACCGACCGCGTCAACGGCGGCAACCCCAACCTGGTGCCGCAGCAGACCTGGGAGTTCCGCGGGACGCTCGAGCATCCGCTGCTCGGCGATGGCCTGGCCAAGCTCGACGTCGGCTATGACCTGGTCAACGACCTCCAGGACCGCGTCCTGATTTGCGACCCGGAGGATCCGACGGCCTGCTTCGACGCGCCCGGCAACCTCGGCACCGGCAAGCGCTATTTTGCAACGCTGACGCTCGACGCCCCGCTCGCCAAGTTCGGCCTCAAGGGCGTGCGCGTGAAGTTCGACGGTACCTTGCAGCGCACCCGGGTTGAGGATCCGATCAGCGGCGAGCAGCGCAACTGGTCCGACTTCTTCCCCGACTGGCAATGGAACCTCGATGTCCGCCACGACCTCGGCAAATGGTCCTATGGCTTTGTCGTCTCCGACCGCGACCGCACCACTTTCTTCCGCACCGACGAATTCGATAGTCAGTTCAATGGCGGGCCCTATGGCACGGCGTTCGTCGAATATCGCCCGCGCGGCGGGACGACCATCACGCTCGACCTCGACAATGCGTTCGACACGTCGGGGAACCGCCACCGCATCCTGTTCCGGCCGAACCGCGCCATCCCGAACCTCGTCATCGACGAAGTCCGCGAGCGCAACCGCCATTTGAACTTCGGCCTGACCTTGAAGCAGACCTTCGGCGGCGGAGGCTCGAATGGCGGCGGGGTGGCGCCGGCGAGCTAGCATCGCTAAAGGGCGCCCACACTCTTTCATACCTGCGGAGAAATAAGTGGGCGAGCCTGCCATCCTGCCGTTCGACTGGGCCGATCCGTTCGACCTCAACCATCAGCTGACCGATGAAGAGCGGATGGTCCGCGACACGGCGGGGGCATATGCCCAGGACAGCCTCCAGCCGCGGGTAACCGAAGCCTATCTGAATGAGAATTTCGACCGCGAGATCCTGCGTGAGATGGGCAATCTCGGCCTCTTGGGCGCGACCGTCCCGCAAGAATATGGCGGCGCCGGCCTCGGCTATGTCAGCTACGGCCTGATTGCCCGCGAAGTCGAGCGGGTCGACAGCGGCTACCGCTCGGCCATGTCGGTGCAGAGCTCGCTGGTCATGCACCCGATCCACGCCTACGGCTCGGAAGAGCAGCGCACCAAATATCTCCCCGGTCTTGCCAAGGGTGAGCTGGTCGGCTGCTTCGGCCTGACCGAGCCCGACGCCGGCTCCGACCCGGGCGGCATGCGCACCCGCGCCGTCAAAACGGCGGGCGGCTACAAAATCTCCGGCAGCAAGATGTGGATCACCAACTCGCCGATCGCCGACGTGTTCGTCGTCTGGGCGAAGTCGGAAGAGCATGGCGGCGCCATCCGCGGCTTCCTGCTCGAAAAAGGCATGCCCGGCCTCTCCGCCCCCAAGATCAAGGAAAAGCTCTCGCTGCGCGCCTCGATCACCGGCGAGATCGTCATGGACGAGGTCGAGGTCGGCGAAGACGCCCTCCTGCCCAACGTCCAGGGTTTGAAGGGCCCGTTCGGCTGCCTCAATCGCGCCCGCTACGGGATCGGCTGGGGCGCGATGGGCGCCGCCGAGGCCTGCTACGCCGCCGCGCGCCAGTACACCCTCGATCGAAAGCAGTTCGGCCGGCCCCTCGCCGCCAACCAGCTGGTGCAGCTGAAGCTCGCCAACATGGTGACCGAAATCACGCTCGGGCTGCAGGCGGCGCTGCGCGTCGGCCGCCGGCTCGAAGCGGGCGAGCTGATCCCGGAAGCGATCAGCCTCATCAAGCGCAACAATTGCGGCAAGGCGCTCGACATCGCCAGGCAAGCC
>Ga0209382_10002096_pt1 | contig 29897 bp, 31 predicted proteins | sample SoiMetdeltSBSDD5_FD_187599 | JGI IMG/M metagenome (GOLD analysis project Ga0209382, IMG submission 187599) | Bulk soil microbial communities from a Populus tree surrounding site in Tennessee, USA - Soil MetaG P. deltoides SBSDD5 (SPAdes) (version 2) | ecosystem: Environmental > Terrestrial >...
ACGTTCCACATGAGGACCCCTTGATGATCCTTGTAGGTATTGACCCAGCGCTTAATTTCTCGAATGGCCCGGTCCTTGTAGGGTTGGTCATCGGCATAATCAATGTGCTGCTGTAACCAGAACCCCATCACAATCTTAATCCCTTTGGCATTGGCGGCATCCAGCAGGACTTGGGTTGAGGCGGCGGTACCCCACGTGCGGATGGTATTAATTCCCAGAGACTGAACGTCGGCCATGTAAGTATTAACGGTCGAGCTGGAGATGTCCGGGCCCCAGGCCGCGCCTTTAACAGTGTAAGGCTGCCCATTAACGGTGAGCTGCCAATTTCCTTGAGAACCGGTCACTTTGACGATGCTCGCGACCGCGCCGGCGGGCGTGGTGGGCATCCCAAAGGTGGTGGAGAGAATTACCAGCGCCATCATCAAAGAAAAAAAGCGTGACTTTATTTTTAAGAGATTCGCATTCATTATTTATTTCCCTTTCGCTTTATGTGGAAAAACTTTTGGGGTGGCTGGGTAACTCCCTGCCTCGCTTGCGAGGCAGGGAGTCACAGACGAGAAAACCGGATTTATTGATAGACCCGCACGTAATCAATCTGGTAGAGTTGCGGGAAGGTAGTGAATTGATCCGGATACCCGGGCCAGACGCCGCCGACCGCCAAGTTCAGCAGGATGAAGTGCGCCTTATGGAACTCATCGTAGCGGTCAGCCGAGGTTATTTCCTGAGCGCCGTACTGTGTTCCATCCAAGAAGAAGTAGATGTAATTCGCGTCCCAGACCATGCTGACGGTATGGAAGGCATCGGCCATGATGTCGGTGCTCAGGGTCTTGGCATTCCCCTTATTCATATGATCCCCATTGGTCTGTTTGTAGTGAACGGAGCTAACCACCGTATCGTCCCGCAGTTCACTCGAGTCGCCGCCCGAGCCGCCGCCGACCATTTCCAGAATGTCTATTTCCCCGGAGGCCGGCCAACCAACGCTGCCGATGTCATAGCCCAGGGTCCAGAACGCGGGCCAGATGCCTTGTCCCTTCGGAAGTTTAACCAGCGCTTCAAAGCGGCCATACTGGAATTCGCGCTTGCCGGCCGTCTTCATTCTTGAGGACGTATAAGCCGAGCCACGGTAATTTTCCTTCTTCGCCGTAATGGTCAAAAGACCGCCCGCCACCGTCGCGTTTTGGGTTTTGTAATACTGCAGCTCTTGATTTCCCCAGCCATTCATTCCGATGCCGGTTTCAAACGTCCAGTTGGTGGTATCCACCGACGTGCCATTAAACTCATCGCTCCAGACCAGATTACTCGGTATCACACTGGGCGTTGGCATCGCGGTCGGTGTAGGAATAGCTCCACCCGTCAAATCGTAGAGGGCAATGTTGTCCAGATAGACACCGGGTTTGAGCGTCGCACTCGGATCACCCAGTTGGAAGGAGATTTGGGACCGAAACTGGGTGGGCTGACTCATGGTGAATGTCAAAGAGTAGCGGGTCTTCGTCGTGTTGATGTTGAAGGTTTGAGACCCAAACCCCGTCCAGGGATTCTCCTCCATGCCGACATTCGCGATAATGTTGCGCGTGCTAGTCGCGGAGTGCGCGTCAAAATAGAGCGCATATTGCCGGCCGTTGACAATCGTCATACCGGGTCGGTTCACCTGGATATGGTGCGTCGCATCCCCGTCATCCGGTATCTGTACGTAAATTTCGCCACTGACGATGCTCCGGTAGGCCATGGCATTGGGAGCCAGATACCAGCCCCAACCAGTCATACCGCCGGCAAAATCGCCGTTCGCCACCAAATTTCCCGAGGTGGGTTCAGCCGCCTGAACCAGGGGCGCAGAAGAGAGAGTGCCGATGATTAAAAGTGTGAACGCGAACACCAACGCCGCTTTTGACTTTCTAATCACTTTCATGCCAAGCCTCCTCAATTATCTAGATACGGGGATTCGTATGCTGAACTTATTATAAGGACTTTGCTTCGATAAGTCTTGGACAAAAGTTGTTAAAATCTGGATTTTTCTAGCGAGTTTGTAGGACGATTCCGGGAACGGGGACTAGGGGAGCAGGTGGCAAGTCTCTCTTAAACTTGGGCGATAACATACTTGACAGACCGCTAACGGTTTGCGTTACTGACGCTGGGGCGGGCGTGGACTCTGTTCGGGAGCAGGAAAAACTCGAAGCCAGAAAAATGCTTGTAAATGCGGCAGAATCCCCATCGTCCAGCGCACGCTGTGTTGGGCGGCATCGTGTGGAAGTTTTCTTAATATCTAAATAAGCGTGCTAAAGTCTCTTAAGGCGGGGGCAAAAGGAACAGGCTGCGGTAAATAGGCCTAGGGCTGCGAGCCCTACCGTTTGGACTTCATCGAGGTCTTCCTAGAAGTCTATGTTCTTGGCGACCTTGCCATCTTTTTAGCACTGCTTCTTGTGCTAGTTCTTGTCTTTTGTGTTTTCGCCGTCCTGCTCAGACTTGCGTTGCGGCGTACCTGGGCTTTCGGTATCGGACGACGAACAAGCACTTCAAGAGATTCCGGACCAAAGCTGGTCGTCCATCCCATCGGGCCTAGCTGCCTGCTACTATGTATTCGGAACCCCTCCATGCTGACATCATTATCTGGAAATACCGTTTCCCATCCATCAGTAACAGCTTCGGGGGACAACATGGAGAGTCTTTTTACTTTATCATATGGAAGATACAGCCTTATCTTTTCAAAATACATTTGCTTTATTTCGTCAGGGGTAGGAGGTACCACACCTGGTGGAGGAACATCAGGAATGATCCACATGCCCAATTCGAATGTCTCCATGAGATAGTATCTCGAAACGATATAGGTCTTGTACTCATATTCCATAGTAGTGCCATCCTTTGCTACGTCTGCATGAGAGGGATATTTCCCGGATTTGTGAAGATCATACTATGATGGGCAATCTGCTCTACCGCCTATTCCCGCCCAACGGTCTGCGTTACCCGCTGGTAGGCGGGACGAGACAACGCCATTTTGACGGAACCAACCTCAGCCACGCAAACTGCCTGAAAACGCGCAGACTCCCACCAGTCGGGTGCACGCTGTGTTGGGCAGGCTTTTGCTATAGCGGTAGCCTGCTATAAAAAGACAACTCGATTATAGAGGCAGAAAGAATAAATGAGCAAATAATTTCCTTATCCACTCAAAATATTTTTCTTGACCCATTTGAACAGATAAAACCAATTGGTCGTCCTCGTCGTGATTGCAGATAGAAAATTTACCAGTGTTCTTTTCGACACGAACTTTTACATGAATTGGTAGACCTGTTTCTTCGTGCATTTCGTATTCGTTAGTGCCATCTCCAAGAACAAAAATACCTTCATCTGGAAAAACTGCAATAAAACTTAGTGTTGCGTAAAGGAATAACTCGACTACATCAATAAAATCATTTGCTTCATCAACCGTAGGGCAATAATAATCATGTTCTATGCGATTTCGGATTTTGTTTAATTTTTCAAGCACTTTTGGGGCGACTATGCCAATGTCTCGCAGAAAAGTTAATTTGGGTGGAAAGTCTTTGTTTTTTGCTTTGTAACCATAGCCATTACAAATCGTTTCTACTTGTAAATGCAATGCACGTTTAGCGTTCCCAACTGCATTAATTGTATTTCTGGTATCTTCGCCTGTTTCTAAATCTTTCCGAGCAAATTCCAAATACTCAAATGGAAAATACTCTGACTCGAACTCTAAACAATCAAGCGGTCTCTCCACTATGAAGTAATAATCAAAAAGTTCTTCAGGAGTAATCTGCTCTATCTTTATCATTTTTATATATGCTCGTGCTTGGTGTTGCCTGCCCAACTAGGGGTTATACGGTGACCGCCTAATTCCTTTTGGACGGTTTGGCTGGCCGCCTAACGTCCTAAATCAATTAGGACGTTAGGCGGCCAGCACCGGCAAACGCGTAAAATAAAACAGAGCCGGCTTTACCAAAGCGTGCCGCACGCTTTTCAATCCATGCGGCACGTATGTTATGTTATCTCCTAAACTTGCCATCCCGCTCCGCTGCGCTCCGGGGACTATAGCTTTCCACGTGCCACTTTGACTTCTGACTTCTGGCTCCTGACTTCGGACTTCGGACTTACGACGGACTTACGACTTTGAACTTACGACTTTGTGAGAATTGCGGCGGTAAGCGCCGGGGGAGGTGCCCACCTCGCGCCGGAAGACGCGCGTGAAATAGCCGCTATCCGAGAACCCGACGGCGAGCGCGACTTCGGTGATGCTTAATTCGCCCTGCGCGAGCAGGCCCTTGGCTTGGTTCACTCGGTAGCGATTGAGATAGGCGACGGGCGTCATGCCCATCTCTTTGTGGAAACAAAAGGTCAAATAATCATCGTCCATGCCCACGTGGCGCGCCAAATCTTCGCGCGGAATCGCCTCGGTGTAATGTTCATGGATGTAAGCCATCGCCTTGCGGACCAGACGCTGGGTTTTGCTGCCCAACTTGGGTTTGCGATCGAGCGCGGCCTCCACGTGCGCCAGCGTCTCGTCCACGCTGAACATGCCTTTTTCCAACACCGTCGCCACGCCGCGGTTCAGGCGGGCCATGTCCTTCTCCGTCAGCATTTGTCCGGTCAGCACGATCACGGGGATCTGGCGCGTCGTTTCTCGGGCGCGCATCGTCTCCAGGACTCCAAAACCGTCCACCTCCGGCATCATCAAATCCAGGAGCACCAAATCCGGCCGCTCGCGGTCCAGGGTCTCCAAGGCCTCCCGGCCATTGCGGGCCTTAAGCACGCGGTGCGTCGCCGATTGCGCTTTGACGATCCGCGTGTGCATCTCCAAAATAGCCGGATCGTCATCCACGATTAAGATGACTTTCTCCGATTTATCGTCCGGGTCATTGAAGCCTTGCCGCTCGAGGGCTTGAGCCAAATCCGCAATCCCCACCGGCTTCGTCAGATAATCCAGTTCCAGCATGGACCCGCCGTCTTGTGCCTGCGTCAGAGAATAGAACAACACCGGGATGTCCTGCGTGGCTTGATTGCCTTTCAAAATTCTCAGGACTTCCCATCCCTGCTGGGGCGCCAGGCCCATATCCAGCACCACCGCGCCCGGCGGCGCTTTCTGCAACTGCGAGAGCCAATCCTCGGTTTCGCCCAGCCGCAAAATATTCACGTCGAAGCCGTGCTGGACTAAATGGGCGTTCAGGCGTTCACCGCTGCCCGAGCGGTTGGTGAGCAGCACCACCGTTTGTTCCTTAAGTGATGGCAGATCCGGCGGCGTGCTGACCAAGTGAGGCGGCTCGATCACCGGCAGGGTAAAGTAAAACGTGGAGCCGCTGCCCTCCGCGCCGGACGAGCGAACGCCGATCTGGCCGCCGTGCATCTTTACCAACCGCTGACAAATAGCCAACCCCAAGCCTAAGCCACCATACCCGCGGGTGGTCGTGCGCTGCGATTGGCGGAACTCTTCAAAGATCGTGCGTTGTTCTTCCGGCGGAATACCCAGCCCGGTGTCGGTGACGGTAATCATCGCCGTCTTATCCTTCACCTCCAGGCTCAGCGTCACTTCGCCGTGTCCCGTAAATTTCACGGCATTACTCACCAGGTTCAACGCCACCTGCTGCAACCGGGTGCGGTCGCCTCGCACCCACGGGCCGGCCTCGGGTAAGTCGCTGCGCCAAGTCAAGCCCTTGCTCTGCGCCAACTGCTTGCCCGTATCCGCGACCATTTGCAGGGTCCGGCCCAAATCCAGCGGTTCATACGTCAGGCGCAGTTGACCGGCTTCGCTGCTGGCTAAATCGAGCACATCCCGGATCAGCCAGCCCAGGTGCTGGGCGCTGGTGTGGATGTGTTTCAGGTCTTCCATCATCGCCGAGGCTTGTTGATGCAGCAGCATATCGCTTAACCCGACGATGAGACTCAACGGCGTGCGCAACTCGTGACTCACCGTTGAGAGGAAGCGGCTCTTCATTTGATTGGCTTCTTCCGCTTGCTGCCGAGCTTCGGTTGCCTGGCGATAGAGCCGCGCCCCGTTCAACGCCGCCGCCAACTGGCGGACGATGCTGCCGCACAATTCCAAATGCGTGGCGTCGAGCGCAACGAATCCCAACTGCTCGCCCTGAATAATCAACGGCAGCAGCGCCAGTTGATAAAGCTCCGTCTGCCAATAGGCCACCGGCGGCGGAAATTCCCGCGTGCGGAAATGGAGCGGCGCTTCTGCCTCCGGGCCGAGCGCCAGATGCAGGTTACTGCAGGCCACCGGATCATCATCCTCCGGTTCAAAGAACGCGACGCCTGCTTGATGAATGCCGACTTCCGGTAAACGCTCCGCCAGGACTCGATAAATCTGCGTTTCGTCGAGCGTGGTGAGCAGCGCATCCGTCAACGGGCTGACTTGATCGAAGATTAGCTTCTGTTCGATGAGATAGCGGGTGTATTGGCGACGTACACTGCCACTGATGACGATGCGCGCTTGATCCAGCATCTCCTCCGCCAACGCGCGCGGCGCAGTCGAAGGCGCCGCCGGCTCGGTCAGGCTTTCGAGGAGGGTGGGCAGCTCAGCCCGCAAGCTCGAGAGCGCCGTTTGCCAAACATGCACATCGTCTTCCACCGTTTCCACCTGCCACAGAATTTCCTCCAACGCTAACTGAAAACTCGCCGCTTCACCGCTCTTCAGGCTCGCGGCAAAGGCCTCCACCAGTTGTCGGCATAACCGCTGCGCCTCACTCACGCCCAGGCGCTGCGTTTCAGTCAAGACCAGCGGCGTCATCTTCTGCGCCAGGCGCGCCAGCGTCGAGTCTGAATCCGTCGAGAGCGGAAACACCGCCAGATGATTGGGGACGACGGGCAGGATGTCGCTGGAGGGGCACCCGCACGATTGGCGGATGACGAGCACGGTGGGAATTTTGAAAACGTCGGCGCTCGTCGCCGGTTCGCCGCGCAGACTTTGCAGCATCAACTCCAACGCGCGATAGCCGCGTTCAAATGTGCGGCTGTGAACGGTGGTCAGCGGCGGCCGCTGCGCCATGGCTTCCGGCCGGTCGTCGAAGCCGATGATGGCTACGTCCTGGGGGATGCGCTTGCCGGCCTCGCGCAGTGCGACCATCGCGCCGATGGCGGATTGATCGTTGCTGGCCAGGACGGCGGTGAACGCAGCGCCTGAGGCCAGGATCTGCCGCATGGCCGCTCTTCCAATTTCGGCAATGTGTTGACCGTAGGCGATGAGTCGCGGATCGGCCTCCAGCCCGAAATCTTGCAGCGCGGACTGATAGGCCAGTAATCGGCTTTCACTGTCTCCGCCGGCGTCTTGAACCTGCCCGGCAATGAAGGCGATCTGCCGATGGCCGTGCTCGACCAAATGCGCCATGGCCTGGCGAATGCCGCCTTCATTATCAATGTCTACCGCCGGTTGGCCGCCCTCGGAGGTTCCAATTGAAACGATAGGGTGTCCGGCCGCCACCAGATCACGGATGTAGTTTGCGCGCTCTTCGGTGATGAGCGGCCGGATGACGATGAGGCCGTCGGTGTTCCACGGGCCGACGGGCGCGAAGTTGGAGGTGGTGGAGGCGGGGATGGGCCACGCCGGGCCGCCGACCGGCCCGAGGCCACAGGCGAGCAGGACGTTGCAATCGTAACGTTGGGCGGCGGCGCAAATTCCCCGGAAGATGGAACCGAGGAAAAGATCAGGGTTCGCGCGGTGATACATCTGCCAGCCGGCTAGCACCCCAATCGTTGGTCGTTCACGCACAAAGCGATTTGGCATTCCTGGCCCGGCCTCCTTAAGACCTCCTAAGTATCCCTCGATTTGTGTATATTGGTAAAGGGGGAAGTCGGAAGTCGTTGGAAGTCCGAAGTCAGGAGTCAGAATTCAGAAAACAGAAGTAGCCAGTGGAGGTGGCAAATGGGAACCGCTGAAAGCACTGATAAAAACGGAGGCGGCTGAAAGTGAAGATTCTCAGCGCTTTCAGCGGTTCAATTCCTCAGTGATTCTCAAGCCAACGACCCATCCAGCCCTAACTCCGGCGCAATCGTCCGCATCGCTTCGATCACGGTCATGATGTGTTCGATGAGGTCCACGCCCAACTCCTGCGCGCCGAGTTCGATGTCCGCGCGGTTGACGCCGGCGGCGAAGCCTTTATCTTTCCATTTCCCTTGAGCGGCTGGTTTCGATCGGCAAAAATTCTGGTTCCACTACGATGCTGCAATTACATTTACCCCGTGTTCATCGTCATGATAAGCAATTTGCCCGCTGAAGTCAAAGATTTCTAAAACCATTAACGCGCCTTATCTTTAAGCTGGAGAAAAAGCGATGGTTCAAGTCAGCCCGCCCAAGCCGGTTTTCTACCCTCACGATTTGGTTAAGGTGAAAATGGATCCTACAGTTCTCTGCGAGGTGCTCAACAGTGAGACGGGAGACCGACTTAGAATCAGGGTGCTCACCTGGATAGCTGGTTATAGCGCAGTCATCAATGTCCAAGATGTGATCGTGGGTTCTCAAACCGTCAGGGACAAGCGCTCGGAGCTTAATTACAACTAAGCCTTAGCGAATATTTTTGAAGAAGCGTCTGGCGGCTTACAATGAAGGCCACCAACTATGTAGGTGGGACGGGGCTTTGAAGAACGCTTGTTAGATTCCCATCTGGTTCAGAGTATCCAAGACCTGCTTGATGAGCAAGGTCAGAATGGGATGCGAGATCTCAAAATGTTCTAGCCGGGTGGGGTGATGAGTCAACCCCAGCCGCATACGTCTATCTTGCGCCTGGCTTGGGAGAAGTGTGAGAGGTGATCCCACCCTTGCTTTGGTGCGTTTGAATTCAGAGTAGCGCCGCCTCAGCTTCTCACCCCGGGTTTGGTCATTCATCGAAAATAACCTCCCTCGCTAGCCGATTGATAAACAGACGTGACCCGAAACGACGGGACTCAATTCAAGCGATGGAAATGTGTTTCCGGGTCTGCCTCTTCCGCTTTAAAGAACTGGTAGAGAAGTTCCGCACCTTCTTCTGGATTAAGTTTCTCATCCAACAGCGGGAGATAGAGCTTTTCCTCTTTATCAAAGTGTGTTCGGATCAGTGTATACAACCCATACAGCACTCGGCGCAGATCATGGAACTGGGCGGGTAAGAGGCCTTTGCCGGCCGTGAAGGGATGGAGCGTGGCGAGTTCTCCCACCAGTCGTTCGATCTCTCGATGATCGTGGCTCATGGCGGCGGTGGCTTGGCCGGCCCCCAGGAGCTTGCCGATAGCCGGATACAAGACTTGTTCCTCCGCTTGGGCATGAGGGATCAGCTTCCGGGTCAGGAACTGGTAGACTTCATCCACTTTTTCCCGAATGGCCAGAGGCGTAAGTTCATCCACTTGATCAGCCAGCAGGCGCAAGTTTTCAATCGGCAGCAGCAATTCTTTGTGATCATCTTGCAGAGATTGAGTTAAGGCCAACATGGCGCACTTCCTTTCTGGCATTTGCCGCACTGGGCAAACGCATAACCGTCACCACGCATTGGGCAAGGCGGGGATGTCAATGTTCAGCGCGGATTTTGCCTAGCCTGGCATAGGCAAGCAGCAACACGCTGAGGAGATAGAAGCCTGGGAGCAGCGCCGGATTGAGCAGGGCCGCTGTGCCGGTAGTTACGAACAGACTGATGAGTAAATAATCTACTGACCGGGGTAGCGCGTTGAAAGCGCGCCACCGCCAGCGAAGCGCTGCCAGGCTGAAGACCAGCGCCAACCCTGCCAGTCTCCGGGCGAACAGTTCCCAGGTCATGCGGGCCTCTTTGTTGCGCCTAAGCTCCCACTTTGGGGATACAGCGGTAAAGTAATTTGCGTTACGGATGAATGTCACTGACACTATGGAAGAATGTCATTTTGCGCTAGACATAGCCCGGCTTCCCGAACACGGAGGCTGACCAGGCGATTGCGTCCCCGGTGCTTGGCGGTGTAGAGCGCGTGATCGGCCAGGGAGATTAAATAATCTGCTGCCAAGTCCTTGGTCATTTGGCAGGTGATCAGTCCCAAGCTGGCCGTCAGCCGGCCGTGGGGAAACGCATGTGCAGCGATCGCGGCGTGGATCTTCTCGGCGACTTGGCGGGCTTGGCCCGCCTCCGCTTCAGGCAGCAGGATAGAGAATTCGTCGCCGCCATAGCGCGCCACCACATCTACCGCCCGCAGATTGCGGCGGATGAGTTCCACTACTTCCCGTAGGACTTCATCCCCAGCAGGATGGCCGTGCCGGTCGTTGTAGTCTTTGAAGCGATCCAGATCCAGCATGATCAAGGCGACACTATGCTGGTATCGGCGGCAACGTTCCAGTTCGCGGGCCAGCAGGTCATTCAAATAGCGCCGATTGTGGGCTCCCGTCAGGTCGTCGGTGATGACCAGGCGCTGGATTAATTCGTACTGGCGGGCATTCGCAATGGCCAGCCCAAGTTGGTTGCCGATCGCCGTGAGCAAGCGTAAATCCGCCTGCGTCAGTCGGGTGGGGTGATTAATCACCGCTAGGACACCCACCACCCGGTCCCGTGCCCGGAGGGGAACGTAGGCACAGACATAGGCGAGACTCTCAGTCGTGAGGAGGCCGGTTGAGGCGGGAAGAGAGGCGGGAGCCACCGGATGGCTTGGGCTGTGGAAAAGTAATGCTTGACCCGAAGTCACTACCTGCTGGGGCAGTTCCATGTCGGGTAGCGTTGAATCGATTTTAGGCCGTCCGCTGGGCGCGGCGGTTCGGATCAAGCTCAAATCGCCATTCGTCTCATCCAGCAAGAAGAGCCGGGCGGCTTGCGCTTCGACAATTTCAACGACGCTTTCGAGCGCGTGTGACAGAATTTCATCCAGTTCGAGGGAGCGACTGAGCGCTTCACTGACGGCGTGCAGCGCGGCCAGTTCGCGATTGCGCTGATAGAGTTCCCATTCACTCTTTTCAATTTGGCTGAAGATGAAACGCGAAAAGATGAAGGCGCTGGTCATAATCAGGCCAACCGTCAGGCCGACGATGGCCGCCGAAGGCAAAAAAGCCTCGAGGTAAGAATGGGCTGCGTAGGTGAGCAGGGCCAGGCCGAGGGTCGGGACCATCACTCCCATCCAGCGCAGTATTTGGAGACGATGGGGGTCCATGAGTTGCCTCAGTGAGTCCCATAAAAGCGCAACGGTCTTTCATTCGTCACTGAAACTAATTCTCACGGCTCGCTTGGGCGCGATCCGAACCCAACCGGGGCAGCGAAACTCACCGTATAAAGTTTAAGTTGTCCGGTCCGCGACGGCTAGTGACATTCGGCGCTCTTTAGGATGATACTTGTTGTTTTTCATCGGCTGGGAAGCGAGAGCGTTGAGTCGCTGACTCATCTTGAGAATTGAGGCAAAGCGGGTCAGCTTAATCAAATTGCAAAAGGGGTGTTGTCAAATTAGGACTTGACTCTGGTGGAGGCCGATGTATCTTTAAAGTAGCGAGTGAGTGAAGTACCTAAACAACCTCTCCCTGATCGAAGAGGCCTGAACGCCGACAGGGCGATTGACTCTGTTCTCAGGCTTATGGCGGAATGAGCGCCGCCCAAGGAGGAAAAACATTTCTCACAGGAGTAGGGAGTAAGAGCGCTAGGACTAGAGCTCCGTATCCTCCCCCAGCAAGAACGGCCTCGAGTCGCCGACACTACTGAAGGATGAATGGCCAAGTCCGAATTAAGCGCCGCTCGGAATGAGCATTTCGTTGTGACAGGACTTCACCTCACTGAGCCACCGCAATCCATGTCTGCGGTGGCTCTTAGTTTTAAGCGGATCTGCTAAGCGATCTCGTGAGGTGGGGTGGCGAATAAATCCGGTTGGCAACCTGACGTGAGGAAAAGGCGAGGGTGGTTATGAGAGACGCAGAAAAGCGAGTACCGCTGCAATGATAGCCGCCACGCCCGCCGTCGCGATGGCCATCCAGGCCCAACGGTGTGAAAGGACGCGGTTGGCGCCTTGATACAGGCTGGTCACAACGCCACTCAGGATGACCAGCGCTAGCAGGTCCCAATTGCTTTCGCGCCATACAAAACTTCGATAGGCGACAATCGCCAACAGTCCAAAGGTGAGTAGGAAGTACGCCCAGCGGTAACTAGAGTTTTCAACAGTGAGGGTGCGTTCATCACGGATGACAGGTTGGGGTTTCATGATCAGTTACCTCCTTCTAAGAAAAAGAGTTCGTCAACTCGTTTGTCGAGTTGCTGACTGAGGCGAAAGGCCAAGAGTGTGGAAGGGCAATAGTGTCGGGTCTCAATCGAGCTGATTGTTTGGCGTGTCACGCCGACCAGCTTCGCCAACTCTTCCTGAGAGAGATTTTTCTCCGCGCGTGCTACCTTCAGGCGATTACCCAGTCGTGGGTTTTCCATCGTTTTACATCCTTCTTGATGGAAGGATAACAGATTATCTGATTGATGTCAAGTAAACTAGTCAAAAAGACAAGTTTGAATTTCAAAATGTTATCTAAACTAGTTGATTAAACCAAGCATTGGTTGCAAGATGGCGCACATTTTGTAACTAAAACTGGCCTCACGGCCAACCACGTACCAGGATGACGGCGAGGGCGACAACGGCTAACGAAAGCAGGAGATTGATTCTTCCCATCCAACTGGCTTGGCGACGCAGACGTTGAGCTTCGGGGGAGTTGGGCTGTGCCTGCCAAACAGTCATCGTTCGGGGGCCGATGAAAAAATCATGCACGGCACTGCTCAGAAAAATCAAGGCGACCAGGGACAGCTTAATGCCCAACGCGCGTCCAAAGGGTCCTTGCCACAGTCGTCCACTCCACACATCGTCCAACGAGTAACCCCGATAAGCTAAGTTAAAGAGGCCGCTCAGGAGGAGTAGGCCGAGACAAATCCAGCCTACCCAGCGGAAGCATCGGCCCGTCTGCTGGATGAGGCCGGCGGCGGCGCCCCGGTATTCCGGTTGCCGTGTCACTGGAATGACGACGAATACCAAAAACAACATGCCACCAATCCAGGTGGCTGCCGCCAAAATGTGCAACCAGATGGAGAGGAGATAGAGTAGCCGCATTTAGCTCCCCTCCAGCGGGAGAAGGGTAAGCACCATCAGCAGCGGTGTTTGGGCGAATAGACTGTGGGGCAGATGGGCGGGCATATGCACCCATGCCCCCGTGGAAACTTTAAATGTATCTGTTCCCAATTTCAGCGTCGCTTCGCCCTGCACAATCTGGAGCAACGCCGGGCGGGCGGCAGTATGCTCGGAGAGTTCTTGTCCGGCGGCAAAGCCGAAGAGCACTACTTTTAATTGCTGATTTGTAAAAAGAGTCCGGCTGATTATGCTCTCCGCTGGAATGTCTGTCAGTTGGCGGCCTAAGTCGGTGATAAGTGTGTAATCGGGCATCACGGGTTGCCTCCGGACGAAGTAGATTTAGACCTGCTCAGAGCGGAGCCGGCCATGTTGCTCAAAAATAAAAGAATCGCGGCGACGTTCAGCAAGCCGCCCCACAGCCGTAATCCCGGGTTGAAGATCAAATCGCCGGTTATCCGTAGAACGAGTCCAAGGTGTAGCAAGCCAAGATGGCTATAAAACCGGGGATGATAAGGCAGTGTAATCTGGGCGACGGCTGGAATGATGAGCGGCGCGTGGCCGAAGATCATCGAGAAGACATATCCCAACAGTACACTATGCAGCATGGCATCATAGATGAAACCGGCCATGAATCGGTCGGGCCAAATGAGCCAGGCCGCGCCAGCGAGGATGAGCCAGATATAGCCGGGGAGCAAACAAGCAGCGATGAAACGCGGCAACCCGGATTGCCGGATGGTCTTCCGGGCAATGTCCGAACTTAACAACCAGCCGCCGAGGGCAATCAACCCCATCCCACTTAATCGAAGCCCGGGTTCAAAGACCAACACCGAGAGACCTAATCCAGCGACAAGTAACGTGATGCTTCCGATAAACAAGATTACCGTTCCTTGCCGCAGGATCATAATGCGCGCTAACTCAAGTCGCTCGCCGGCGATGGTGAGGATCAGAAAACCGATCCACCAGGGAACCGCGTGATAAACCGGTTGGCCGAACAGCCAAAGTCCGTTGCCAATCAACCAGGCCAGCGCGCCTAAGCCCATCGTCGCATGTGCTTCATTGGGGCTATGCTGGTACATGACAAGGTAGGCAGCGGTAAGGCCAACGCTGCTGAGAGTCATTAACCCTCGCCCTATATCCAGCAGTCCCACAAGAACCGCCACTGCTCCTAATCCAACGAACAACGGCAAGAGATAAGGCCATTTAGTCTTGAACAACGCGGCTATAGCGACAGCCCGCTCCAAGCAGATCAGAAGCCCTAGAACACCATTGATCATCAAGGGGCCATGGTTCGCTGTCCAGGTGGAACCTAAAGGCGGCAGTCCCCATCCGAGGCGCACTAACCCTGCCCAGAGAGCGGCTAAGAGGCTGACGAGCGCTAGTCCCAGAAAAGGCAAGCGACCAAATGGCTGAATGAGCTTCCTCATCGGTTCGGGTTTCAAAAGCTGATCTGTCCAATTCCTCAGGGCGCCACAAGCTAATGTTGCAAAGTTCGGATATAAGCCACGATGTCGGCCAGGTCTTGATCGGTGAGGGCGGGATTGCCGCCGCGGGGCGGCATTTGGACGCCGGTCGTATTCAACGGATCGCTGGCATCGCGGCCCTTGGTGATGAACGTGATCAAGTCCGCATCCGAGAGACCCTTGGCGAATTCGCTCGTCGTCAGGTCTTTACCCATTCCGCTGATGCCTTTCGCATCCTGGCCGTGGCAGGCGGAGCAAGTGCTGGCAAATTTTACTTGCCCCTGGGCTGAGTCACCGACCGGGCCGGCGGGGGTAGCCGTGGACGCGGGGGCGGGTGTGCCGCAAGCGGATAAGACGAGCAGCGCCAGGACTAAAACGAAAAGTGTGTAAGTGGCAGAAATTTTCATCAGAGTATCTCCTTGTGTATTAGGTGACTGTCACGCGGGCGATAGGGCGCTGGAAACTCAAACACCTTGTCGCCCGCGTGACAGTCACCTGGATGACGCGCACAGTTTCTTGATTTTTATCCATGCACCTTCTGGTGGATCGCCAGACGCATTTCGTCAAACGTCAATACCGGAACGCTCAGGCGGTCGGCAAAAGCCTGGGCGTTGGCTTTCGCGGTAAACGCCGCGACTCCATGTCCCATGGCCGAGTCAATTTCGGAAGACAGCACGTAAAATACCTCTTCACCCCGCAACCAAGTTTCAGTTTCATAATCATGAACGAACCAGGCTCGGACTTGCTCCTCCGGATGTTCCATGTGATAGACGACCATATCGCCGATGTCGTCAAATTTATGCGGCTGGCCTTCCAGCGTAATTGTGGCCGCCGCGAATTTGGCGTCGCTGATAATCATGCCGCAGGCTTCGCACAGGTCTTGGCCGTAGACGATCTCCGGCGGTTGGGGAGTCACGTCTCTCGCCGGGGCGCACGCGGCGAGCAGCAGACAACTCAACGCGAACACTGCGTTAAGAGTTAAGCCCTTCATACATCACCTCGACGATTGAAGAGCATGAAGGCTGTCCCAAAGGAAAGCATGATCCAACCGATCAGCAGCCCCAAGAGCACAAAGGGCAATGCTGCACCGAAGCGATACAGCGCATACTGTCCCACCGGCCCCAGCGTGTCGAGCGTTGCGCGCAGGCTGTAGATCGCGCCCAACTTGAAAACTTGCAACGGGTTGATGAGCAGCATGGCTAAGAGCAGCGCCGGGGTGGGACGCCAGGCGAGCGTCGCGCCGATCAATCCTAGATCGCCTAAGAAAACGAGACAAAGCCACGTGATTAATGCTGCGCTGCTGGCCGCGGCGCTTTTGCGGGCCAGCGCGCTGATGACGAGACCTAGGCCGAGTGAGGCAAGCGCGAGCAGCAGTGTGTAGCCGGTCAGCGCCAAATAAGTTCCCGCCTGGCCGGCAGTTGAATTCAACCCAAGCCCGGCCAACCCGAAACCTAAACTGAGGGTGATGATCAGGGCTAAAGCGAGTCCGGCGGCTTTGCCAAAAAAAACTTCTGCGCGGTTGACCGGCTGCGCCAACAAATAGAGCAGCGTCCCACGTTCACGCTCTGCGGCGAGTGCTCCGGCGCCAATGCTCAACCCCATGAGCGGCGCGAAGAGCAAGATGGCATTGATCAGGCTGGCCGCTGTGCGTCCAAAACCTCCCAGGCCGGCGTAACCGGCAGAGGCCAGACCGGCTTGCGAGAGCGCCAGCCCTAATCCGGCAAAGCCGAGGGCGTAAAGCCAGAGCCACTTATTGCGTAACGCCTCGCGCAATTCGCGCTGGGCAATCGTCACGAGCGGTCTCAGTTCCATACAGCCAACCGTTCCCTTTCAAAATGGATGGTAGGTCGAGCGCGCAGCGTTTCCGGCTTGAGTGTTTCTATCAATCGGCCTTGTTCCAACCACAAGACGCGGTCGGCGAGCGCTTCGAGTTCTTCCAGCCGATGCGAGGCAAAGACAATGGTTTTACCCTCCTCACGGAGCGCAGCCAACAAAGCCAAATAATCGCGTCGAGCCTGAATGTCCAGATTCGCCGTTGGCTCATCCATGAGCAGCACGGGTGGATCGTCCAACAAGGCGATCGCCAGTGCCAGGCGCTGCTTGAGGCCGCCGGAGAGGCGGGCGACAGATTTAGCCGCATGTTCGCGAAGCCCCAAGCGCCCAAGCAAAACCGGAATGCGCGTCGCGGGAATTTTCAGTTTGCCGGACTTGAGGCTCGCATAAAATTTCAGGGTGCGCTCCACGCTCAAATCATAGAAGGCGGTTTCTTGCGGAACATAGCCAATGCTCCGGCGCGCCGTTTTGCCGTCGCGAGACACATCATAGCCTTCAACTTCAATCTGCCCCTCAAAACTGATCAAGCCTAACAGGGCTTTGAGGAGAGTCGTTTTGCCCGCGCCATTCGCTCCCCACAGCGCTACCACTTCGCCGGGGTGAACGTCGAAGGAGAGGTCATGCAGAATGCCTACCTTCCCGTAACGCTTGCGGAGTTGCTTGACGCGGATGGAAATGAGGCACTGATTATTTAAAACTGCGCTGGGAAGAATGAGAGGAGATTTCATCGGGCGACCTCGTGACGTAAAAGCGAAAAAGGCACACGCAGCACTTAGCCCGATTAACCCCAGCGCCACACTCGGCATCGGCGCAGTCCGTTTTGGTTCTGGAGGAAAAAGAGTCGGCAAGGGCAGCGGCTGAACGCGCGGCGTTTGATCTATGAGCTTGGGGCGGGGCTGGAAGACCGGGAAGCTGGCGGCGGCGAACTCAAGCGCCTGGGCCGTAGGGCTGTAGAGCAAAGCGCGGAGCCGCGGCTCACGATCACTTAATCCCTCAAAGAAATGTTCGGCTTGATAGGGCAGATCGCCCTGTCCATCGCCATCCGCATCAAAGCCGGTGTAATCACTCCAATAGTTGTTCTGCCAGAGGTTCGCCTCCGCCGTTCCGTTGCCCTGCACCGCGACTTGCTCGACGTTTTCCCAAAAGGTATTGTTGGCGATGACGTTGCGCTGCACGGCGGGTAACAGGCTAACGCCGATATCGTTGAACGCCAGCACGTTTTCCTGGAAGCGACCAAAACCCTCCGGGCTGTAAGGTGTGCCATCCAGAAACACGCCGACGCGGTTATCTACCAGAACGTTATTCGTGACTTCGATGTTGTCCGCATCCTTGAAGCCCAGCCCGTAACCGCTCGGCCCGCGCTGGCCGCGCACCACGTTCTCGCGTAGGCTCACGTCGTCGGAGTACATGGTGTAAACGCCGACCGAGTTGTTCAGAATCTGGTTGCGCTCAATCACGGCCCCATTGCAGTACATCAGATGTAAACCGTAACGCCCGTCCTCGATCACATTCTCGCGGACGATGATCGCTTCCGCATACCAAAGCACGACATCGCGAGCGGCCCTCACGTGATTGTTTTCCAGGATTACGTGTGGGCTGTACCACACGCGGATGCCATCGCCCTTGCGCCCCTCATCGTATTGGTCTTTGCTCGTGATCGTATTTCCGCGTACCACGGCCTGATCTGCCTGGGAAACAAAGATGCCGAAGAGGACATCGTGCAGGCGATTGTTCTCCACGGTAATGCGCGGGGCGGTCAGCGTGATCCCGGCGTGATCGCGATCCGGCTCGACGCCGCTCCCGCGCACCTCGAAACCCCGGAACACGATCTCGGGCGCGGCGAGGGTGACGACGGTTCCCTGGCCGCCGCCGTCCACGACCGGCCAATTGCTGCCCTCCAAGGTCACGGATTTGTCCACGACTAACGGGCCCGGGTAGACGCCGCCGTGAACTTCAATCACATCACCGGTCTGAGCCTCCTTCAGCGCCGCTGGGATTGTGAGATAGGGGCCATTCGGTGAAACGATTAATCGGTTGGCGATCAGGCTGGAGGCCGCCTGAACCGGCGGCTGAAGAATGAACGCCAACGCGAGGGCAAGTAGGGCGGCGAGGTGGCGACTCATTGCATTGCTCGAAGATGGGCCCTGTGTAAACGTTGGCGGGCTTCCACCACCGGCTTGTACGCGGCGCGATGGAACCACAAGCCGAGGAGCACGGCGAACACGGCGCTTACCGCGAGATACAGACCGACTTCGGCTTGGGCGATGCTACCGAATTGACCAATGGCGCCGGGGCCGAAGAGCGGAGGCGTGAACGGTTTAATCGCGCCGCCCAACGCGGAGGTGGGATCAATACTGTGACCGTAGCGATACAGGATCAGCCATAGATCGGCGAGAAAGGCCAGGGGAAAGCCCAGTGTGGGGAGCGCCAGGATGCCCGCCCACTGGTTATGAATGAACACGCCCGCAATCAAGAGGCAGCCAAGGACCAGGATCGTGAGCGCCGAGATGGAACGCTCAAGGCGACCCCCCTCGTCCAGCGGCGGCATGCCTAAGTAGTGATTGAGTTCGTCTATCTCGCGCATATCGCCCTGCAAGTGATTGATATACACCTCGACCTTCAAGCCTTTGGGATACTGCGGCGCTTTGAGCGTCATGCTCCAGTACGGCAGAAACATGGAGGTGATGAGCAGCAGCGCCGCCAGCATCAGCAGGGCGCTGGGGAGCAGGTAGTCGGTCAGGCGGCGGGTCGAGCCATCCGGCAGAACGACTTGGACATCGGGATCAAGGGAGGAAAGAAAAGTCTTCATGGTAGATTTGTGATTTTGGATTGCTGATTGCTGATTGCTGATTAAGTCTTTCAATCAGCAATCAGCCATTGTCCAATCAGCAATCATCTAGGGTTTCGCCAAGAAATATCCAATCATCTCGAGATGCAGCGCCGAGCAGAACTCCGTGCAGTAGTAGGTGAACGTCCCGGAGCGCGTCACATCAAATTCAATCGTCTCGGTCTCGCCCGGCTCCAGGCTCAGGTTGATGTTGTAATCGGATAGCGCGAAGCCGTGGGTGGCATCCCGCGTGCGCTCCAGGTTGGTCAAGTGCCAAACCACGTGGTCGCCTTGGTTGACTTCGACGTGTTCAGGTGTGTAATGTGAGCGCACGACCGTCATCCAGATTTCCACCTGCTTGCCGTTGCGCACCAGACGCGCCTGTTTGGGGTCCGTCACCGCGTTCGAGTCGACTTGCATCGTCTCCGGATTCCAGCCGACTTCGGGATAGACCTCGAACGGCTTGAGTTTGTCAGCCTTGATGATCTGAGCATAGTGCGGCTCGGCCATGCCGATGGGCATGTCGTAGATCACCTTTATCTGGTCGCCCGTCTTGGAGATGTCCACCAATTGGAAGTTTTGCGGCAACAGTGGGCCGACGTTCGCAAACCGGTCAATGCTCCACTTGTTGAGCGCGACGACGTATTGGCCGTCCGGGGAGACGGTGTCGCCTTCCGCCGCGGTGATGTGGCCGATGTTGTATTGGACGGGCAGCTTCTGCACCAACGTCCAGCCTGGTTCGGGATTCTTGTCGTCATATGGGCCGCCCAACGTCCAACGCGCGACGGCAGAGTCAAGGAAGAGAGAGGTGTAGGCGTAGCCCTTGTCGTCGAAGACGGTATGGAGTGGGCCTAAACCTAATTCCACCTGCGCCTCTTTGGTTTGATCCAGCGGAATGACCGGTACGCCATAAGTATCCGTCTGAAAACCGCCCGCTTGAATGGCCGCTTGAATCTTGGCGAAGGAATAGATGGTCACATGCGGGTCAAGCTTGCCGCCAACGACGATGTACTCGCCGCCGGGGGTCACATCCGAACCGTGCGGGCTTTTCGGCTCAGGCGTGAAGTACAGGATGTGCTCGTCAATCGCCGTTTGCAAAGAGATGATGGCCATGCCGTTCAGCGTTTGGGTTTTCCCCGCCTGGAAAGTTTTTTCGGCCTGCTTCCAGTTAAGGATGTGCAGATAGTCGGTGTCGTTCTTGGTCGTCCCGGCTTCAAAGGGCGGGTTGCCTTCTTCCACGCCGCCGGTCGCCAGTTCGGTATTGAAGGAGTTGCAGAAGAACCAGCCGTCGCTGACTGCCTTGCCGGCATCGCACAGGTCTTGCCAGTAAGGCGGCAACTCAATCTGGAACGATTTTGTTTTATCCACGCGGCCCAGCGTCCGGTCAAATTTCCAGAAGGTGATCAAGCCCCGGTACTTGTCCTTGTACTCGGATAAAGGCGCGTATTCGCCGCCGAGCGGCGCGGCGTATTGTGGGCCTTCAATGACGTACTCGGTGTTGGGCGTGACGAAAGCGCCGCCATGATCGTTGATGGCGTTAGGATTTTTGATAATCTGCTTGGTCTCAAAATCGCGCAGGTCAATCACGGCCAGACGGGCATTGGCTTTGTCGTTGATGAACAGGAATTGCCCATCGTAATCGCCGGCTGTCTCGGAGAGGTTGGGGTGATGCGTGTCGCCCCATTCCAGCGACGTGTCACCGGCTCCTTCTTTTAGAACCTGATCGCTCCCGCCGCCGAAGCCATAGCCCTGCCAGGGTTCGGGCGTAAAGACGCCAATGACCTTCAGGATGCGCATGGACGGCACGCCAATGACCAGCACTTGGCCGGATTGCCCGCCGGAAGCGAGCATGATGTACGGATCAAGTTGGCCGGAAGGTGTGTACGTTTTGAGGGCCGCGTAAATATCGTTGGGCGTCAGGCCACGTTCGGCGGCCAAAGCCGCGGCATCCGCCGGAAGTCCGCTGGTGGGTGTGGTCGTCGCTTGGCCGCCACACGCGGTCAAGAGAGTGGAGAACAAGATAACGAGCGTGAGCAAGCGATTGACTTTCATGGGTTGGCCTCCTAAAGAAGTGAACTCGGATAATCTGAGGCGGATATGTCCTCAGAGGTGTCTCCAGTGTCACTCAATCAGCTTGCGCATAGTATGACGGGCGTCATATGTTTCCATGAAGTGATAGATGTCACCTTTTCTGGTGAAGAACGTAGGCATTGCCGATGGCAAGTGGCAGGTGACAAGTTACCTGCCACTTGCTACCCTTATGACGGTGGTCATAGCCAGGCCGAGGCGCTTCAGCTAAAGTGATTTGTAGATGGAGGGGATTGAGGATTGATGAGACGCGCGAAGTTCACGCAGGCTTGGAAGCAGCGCGTTCGCCGGTGGCTTGACGCTTGGCGACGAGCGTTCGAGCAATTACCTGCCGGCCAAGTCTTACCCGATTCGCCTTACCCGGATTACGTGGCCTGCCCGCATTGTAGTGAGCCGGAAGTCGAAGTGTGGTGTTACGAGACGCTGGCGCGCTGCCATAATTGCGGGCGGACGTTTGCGCACGCGTTGCCGCCCGGGTGTGATCCGGCGTGCGCGGAAAAAGATCAAACGCCGGGCGATTGAGGTGGGAAGGGTTTCTACGGAATACGCAATACGGAATAGAGGTCTCGTATTCCGTATTGCGTATTCCGTAGATGGAACGGAAACCGCCCTAATCACCGGGTGGGGCGCTGCCGCTGAGATTCTGCAACGCCTCTCGGTCCAAAATTACAATGTAGCCCCCTCGCAGCGTTTTAACCAGCCCCTCTTTTCTGAATCGAGACATGACGCGGATGGCGGTCTCGATTGTGGTATCTGCCAGCTCGGCAATGTCCTCGCGGGTCAGGCTGGCCTGGATCATCCAGCCCTCGGGATGGGCCTGGCCAAACTTGCGCGCCAGTTTAAGCAGGATATGGGCAATGCGGCGTTCGACGCGTTCGCCGGCCATTGAGCGCATCCGTACCAGCCCGCGCATCCGTTCACCTAACATCTCAATCACGTGGACTCCTACAATAGGATAATCTTGCAGCAGTTGCTTGTACTCTGCTACGGACAGGCTCAGGGTGAGCAGGTCTGAGAGCGCCTGGGCTGTTGCCGGTTGATTGGGCATGAGCATCGTCGCGCCGCCGAAGGCTTCACCGGGCGGAATTACCTCGATGACCACTTCCTTGCCACTTTCTCCAGCTTTGACGATTTTGACTTGGCCTGCTTTGACCACCCAGAAGCGCGCGGCCGGGTCGCCTTCATAAAAAATGTGGGCGTCTCGGTCGTAGTGATCCTCCCGGAAGCGGGGGGTGAGGGTAGCGAGTTCGCCCGGGCTAAGGCCGCGCAGGAGCGGTAAGCGGGCCAGGAGGTCGGTATTCGTGGACATCGCCCGAATATTACTACAACTCTTCCGGGGTGGTCAGCATATGCGGCTTGGCTGGAATTAAGTCACCTTCCAAGGTGATGTTTGTCACTGTGGAGTTTAAGCGGATCTGGTTAGAGTTGAAACTGGCCCCTCTGTTTCCGGCGCCTGTTCTCAACCAGCACGATGATGGCGATCCTTGCGGTCCCCTATTCCCTGCGTGACTGCCATCAGGGCACTCGCAACTTGAACCGGCTATGGAATAGGCCTTATCGCACATGGTGGATGGAGGAACGATGGACAAAAGAACGACTTCGATACTTGTGACCGTGGCTGCGGTTTTGCTTTGTGGGTGCCCAGGGCTTTTCAGCCTACTGTTCGGCGGCCTCTTCGCGCTTATCAGCTTCATTCCCGGGGCGGACATTGACATGTTTGGGAGCCGTGATCCTCAATCCGCGCTGACCTTCGGAATTGGCGGCGTGTGTCTCGGCCTTATCTTCCTGCTCATCGCCGCCACGGCCGTCTTCTTCGCCTGGCGCCGCCGATCCCAGACCGCGTCCTAACGATTAAACTAGGATGGGGCGATTCACAATTAGAAGGGCGAACAATGCCAGCTAACAAATCAATTGAACTCAATTGGGTTCGACTCGGGATTGGCCTGGGAATCGCCACCAGTGTAGTCTATCCCAGTCTCATCCTCCTCTCGCTGCCCCAACTGCCTACCATTATTTTGGCAGCAGCGATTGGCCCTCTGCTCGGTCTGGCCAGTATGGGTCTCTACCACTTTCTTCGACTCCATCAACCCTCGGTCTCTGCCCAGTTAGCCGCAGCTTGTAATTTTTTGGGCGGAGCACTGTTTTCCACAATGCTGCTGGTCCAAATTGCCGTGCGCATTCGGGCCGCTGGTCAACCCATTGATCGGCAGATTGTGGCGATTTGGTTGGGCCTGGATGTGGCGTGGGATGTCTACATCGCGCTCGGCACCGCGTTGTTTGCGTGGGCGATGTGGACCCACCCGCGTTTTGGCCGGGGCTTTGCCGTGAGTGGTCTTCTGCTCGCTATTCTGCTGCTGGCCTTTAACTTTTATGCCTTCCCGGAACCACCCAGTGATGTCCACCTGGTTGATCTGGGGCCGCTCGTGGGCTTGTGGTATCTGGTCGTTACGCTTCAGATGTGGCGCTCACTTGGTTGGGTAAAGCAAGGCTTAGCTGTTTCGTAGGTCGCGCTCTGTAACACGCCAGCTATTCGAGAATCTGCATTTAACGATGCACGCTATTTTAAAGAAGCTCCATGGCGCTGATCGTCGCTCCGTGGGGAGGGTCGCTGAAGTGGTCACAGCTGTCCTCGCGGCGCCGCGCTTGTTCAGTATCGTCGTTGAAGGGATGCAGCATCCCAACCCCCTGATCCGAATGCGCTGCGCCGATGCGGTGGAGAAAATTACCCGTCAGCATCCGGAGTATCTGCTGCCCTATAAGCGGCAGCTCATTCATCAAATTGCCCAAGTGGAACAACAAGAAGTCCGATGGCATGTGGCCCAATTGTTTTCGCGTTTGCCCCTGAGCCGAACTGAACGGCGCCAAGTTCAGGCTGTTTTATTGGGTTTCTTATCGGACGAGAGCCAGATCGTGAAGACCTTTACCATGCAAGCCTTAGCCGATATCGCGGAGCAAGACCCGGAACTCCGCCGACCGATTATCCAGCGCCTGGAAAAGTTAACCCACCTGGGCAGCCCTGCCATGCAAAGTCGTGGGCGCAAGTTACTAACGAAATTGAAAGCGAAGTAAGAATTATTCATGACTCAATCCAAGCGAAATATAGTTTTTCTGACTTTCATCGCCTGGCTCGCGATGATCGGCTTTGATTTTCTCTGGCATGCCGGCCTCTTGGCTAAGCTTTATCTTCAGCCAAGTCCATTTCTGTTGCCACCGCTGACATCCTTTAGATTGATACCAGTCGGTTATCTCTCCTTTCTCCTGTTGGCCGTGCTCCTGGTTTGGTTGATGATCCGACTGAAGTTGGCCGGCGGGCGCGCGGGCGCTCTCTTTGGGCTGGAATTGGGCAGCCTGACCTGGGGCTCCTTTCTGCTGGGCTTGCTTTCTATTTCGACGGCCAGTGCCACGCTGCTCGTGAGTTGGTTTATTGGACAGACTTTGGAATTGACTCTCGCCGGGGCAATCGTCGGCAGTGGTTTAGCCGGAACACGTTTGCAGCGGCTGCTGGGCGGCGTGCTCATTTTTGTCTTGCTGTCCGTCATCACGACGATCATCTTGCAATCTTTGGGAGTGGCACCCACGACTCGCATTCCCTAAGCGCGGCCAACCCTTCGCCGATTAACTTTACCTGAAAAGGAAACAATGATGACTCTTCCTCTTATTATCCAAGGTGGTATGGGCATTGCTATCTCCAACTGGCGTTTGGCCAAGGCCGTTTCGCAGTTGGGGCAGTTAGGAGTTGTTTCGGGATCAGCCCTCAGCCCGGTTTTGATTGGCCGCCTGATGGACGGGGATGCCGAAGGGCCTGTGCGCCGGGCCTTGAGTCATTTTCCGTTTCAGGAACCGGCCCAGAAAATAGCGGAACGCTACTATGTTCCGGGCGGAAAGCCGCCCCAGGCGCCGTATAAAAAAATCCCGGCGTACACCGTTCAGCCGCCCAAGTTTCTGGATGAACTCACGGTCATTGCCAATTTCGTCGAAGTCTTTCTGGCGAAAGAAGGGCATCCCGGCCAAGTGGGCATTAACCTGCTGGAAAAAGTCCAACTGCCCAACCTGGCTTCGCTGTACGGCGCGCTGTTGGCCGGGGTGGATTTCGTTTTGATGGGCGCGGGCATCCCGGTTCAAATTGCGGGGATCCTGGATCGGCTGGCTGAGCATCAGGCGGTGACCTATCGCATAGATGTTATCGGCGCGGCCAAGGAGGATGACTATCGGATCGGCTTCGATCCGGAAAAAATTTTCCCCGGCGCGGCGCAGCAGGTGGGCCGGCTGAAACGTCCCAAGTTCCTGCCGATCATCTCCTCGGTGATTCTGGCGCAAGCGCTCCTCAAGCGGAGCGAGGGCGCAATAGACGGTTTCGTGATCGAAGGCCCGCTGGCGGGCGGGCACAATGCGCCGCCGCGTGGTCCTTTGAAGTTGAACGAAATCGGCGAACCCATTTACGGGGAAAAAGACGAAGTAGATTTGGAAAAGATTAAACAGTTGGGATTACCTTTCTGGTTAGCGGGTAACTATGGGCAGCCGCAACAACTTCAAAAAGCTCTGGCCGCCGGCGCGGCTGGGATTCAGGTCGGCACGGCGTTCGCGCTGTGTGATGAATCGGGCCTGGAGGCCGGTCTCAAGCAGGCGTTGTTGCTCAAGGTATTGCAGGGCCAGGTGCGGGTCTTCACCGATCCGGTCGCTTCGCCCACCAGTTTTCCTTTCAAAGTCGTGCAACTGGAAGGCTCGATATCGGAGCCGGCGATTTATGAAGCGCGGCCACGGCTGTGCAATCTGGGCTTTCTGCGAAATGCCTACAAACGCGAGGTTGGAGGCCTGCGGTATCGCTGTCCGGCGGAGCCGGTGGCCGATTACGTCGAAAAAGGCGGGGCGGTCGAGGACACGGTGGGCCGGACGTGCCTGTGTAACAACCTTTTGGCGACCGCCGGTTTTCCGCAGCGCCAACCGAATGGCTATCTCGAAAAACCCATTCTTACGGCCGGCGATGATCTGGTGAATGTGGGGCGGCTCGTCAAGCCGGGCGAGACGAGTTACTCGGCTCAGGACGTGATCAATTATCTTCTGGAGGAAATTAGACGGACAGCCCAACCCGCCGTTAGCCACCTCACTGCTTATATAAAATCTTGCAACAAGGAGTATTGAGTGTCTCAAGTCGTTTTGATAACGGGATGTTCAACAGGCATTGGAAGGGATATTGCTCAACGTTTAACCCAAGCAGGTTATACCGTTGTAGCCACCGCTAGAAAAGTGGAAACTTTGGATAATCTTCAATCCGCGTTGAAACTTCCGCTGGATGTCACTCAACGAGATTCCATTGACAAGGCGGTTTTGCGTACGCTTGAAAAATTTGAGCGGATTGACGTTTTAGTTAACAACGCAGGGTATGCTGTGCGTGGCGCATTGGAAGAAGTTCCCGATGAACAGGTTCAACAAATGTTCGATGTCAATGTATTTGGGATATTGAGAATGATTCGGGCAATTGCTCCTCTCATGCGAAGGCAAAAGGCAGGGCGTATCATCAATATCAGTTCAATTGCAGGAAAGATGTCCACGCCCGTGAATGGCGCTTATTCTTCCACTAAATTTGCGCTCGAAGCACTAAGCGACGCCTTACGTTTGGAACTCGCACCTTTTGGTGTTCACGTCATTTCAATTGAGCCAGGCGCAATTAAGACGCAGTTTGACAAAACTGCCCTGTCTTTTGCCCAACAGATTCTCTCGAATAAAAATTCCCCTTATCAGCCTTTATATCAAAAGAGCGATGAATTTGCGGCATCCATGCGCCAACAGGAAGTAAATGCGGGTGTCGTTTCACAAGTCATTCAAGAGGCGATTGAGTCACCCAATCCAAAGGCGCGCTATCTTGCCGGTGTGGCTTTTTCTGGTCAATTAGTTCTTCACCTGCGCGATTTTGTCTGGGACTCTGTTCTCAAGCGCATGTTTCTGTTTGTTCCACAAAAGGAAATCAAATGAGCGTCAAAATTCTTGTTACTTACGCCAGTCGCACAGGCTGGACTGTTGGGGTAGCGGAAGCAATTGGAAAAACGCTTGCTGAAAATGGCTTTCAAGTGGATGTAATTCCAATGCAAGAAGTAAAAATCCTTTCGACATACAATGCCGTAGTGGCGGGAAGCGCCATTCGCAGTAAGGCATGGCTGCCCGAAGCCGTGCAATTCATCCGCGTACATCAAGACGAACTAAAAGCAAAACCTTTCGCCGCGTTTTTGGTTTGCATGACTTTGGCAATGCCAAACGGGGAAAATTATCTTTCGCATATCTCCACATGGCTTGACCCTGTCCGCGCACTGGTCAAGCCTGTTAGTGTAGGACTCTTTGCGGGCGGATTGGACATCAGCAGAGTCGAAAATTTCAGTGACAGAATGATGTTTCATGCCAGTGTGATGTTCGGCGTGTGGAAGGAAGGCGACCATCGAAACTGGAATGTCATTAATCAATGGGCGGCGCAATTGAAACCACTTCTGTCGAAATAATCATCAATTGCAAGAAGGAGAAATTCAAATGTCCGAAACAAAAAGCATGAACAACGAAGCCCAATGGAATGGCATTTATATTCTTGGCGGCATTTCCACGATTATCGCATTAATCGGAATTGTGCTTGATGTGGTCGTTGGTTTAAGCACTGGCGGCAATTTGTCCGCTTTGCCTCAAACAGCCGTTGACAGATTTGCACAATTTCAAGTAAATCCCTGGCTTGGTCTTTACAATCTTGACTTGTTAAATATTGTCAATCAGATATTCTTGATTCCCGCCTATTTCGCCCTTTATGCCGCTCATCGCAACACGAATCATGCTTTCAGCCTGTTTGCGTTCGTTATCTTTTTGGTTGGAACGACAGTGTTTGTCACCACAAATACCGCCTTGCCAATGCTCGAATTGAGCAGGAAATATGCTATTGCCACAACTGAATCCCAAAAGATGTTATTTGCCGCCGCAGGCGAAGCCATGCTTGCTAGGGGTACACATGGGAGTCTGGGAGTATTCATAGGATTCCTGCTACCAAATATCGCGGGTCTTATTATCTCAGCGAGTATGGTGACAGGAAAGATTTTTAACAAGGCTACTTCGTTTGTAGGTATTATTGGAAGTGCCTTAATCTTTAGTTTCCGCTAAGTGGTGTGGATAAAAAAGGAGGTAATGGGTTCAAAACGTGATAATCTTGTTTTTGCCGAAACAAATTTCACAGGAACCCATTACCCATGATAAATCATACCATAGCGATCTTGAGCATTGTGATTCAGGAACTTCCTGTCGGGACGAATCTGGCGCTTTTGCATTTTATGTTTATGCTGGTGAGTGGCGCCCTTCTGCCCAATCGAGGCGCAATGTTTCCAGCGCTGAAATCGATCGGATTGTCAGATGATGCCACACGCAGAGCCTGGGCAGCTTTTCGGAAAGGCGTTTGGCAAATGCCAGCGATTTTGGTTTTGTGGCGGGAGCAGGTCAAACAAATGCCTGGCTGGCAAGAAAATCGCTATGAAGGCTATCGCCCCATTCCAGCAGACGTGACTGCCTTCTGGCGTCCAGCGTTGAAGAATTGTCCGAGTAAGCATTACCATCCGGCAGCAAATCGCGCCTTGCCAGCAGTGATCATGGGTATTACGGGTGAAGTTGGCGAAATCAACGGACAGCGAATAGCTCTGCCACGCGCATTTGAACGAGTGCATCCCAAAGCTACGAGTGAGACCCGCTTGTGGCAAGAAATGCTCAAAAACGTCAAAAAGAACCTGCACGAGGATGAAATCGTGGTGGTGGACGCTGGCGTAAAGATCAGCGACCTGCAAGACGCCAGAATTGAGCACTACGAGATCCGTTTGGCAAGCAACTTTACTGCGCGGCGGAATTTTCTACCTGAGCACATCAAAGGCCGCAAGCCCAAGTACGGAGCATTGGTACGGCCATTACCACGTAAGCACAAAGGCAAAACCTTGCAAGCAACCGCGCCAGATCAAACCGATACCTGGATCGAGGATGGCCGTGAACTCCGCGCAGAGATTTGGCATGAGCTGGTCTTGAACAAAACAATCCCAGGCGAGAACAACAAGACCTTCGAGGTCTACGCCATCTATGACCCTGACTTTGAGATACCCTGGCTGTTGGCAACAGCGCTCAAACTCAAACCGCACACGGTACGCGCCATTTACAAAGATCGCTGGCCGGTCGAGCAGATCCCTCTCAGCGCCAAACAGATGGTCGGCGCCCATCGCCAGTTTGTTCACAACTCGGAAAGCATTCAGCGTTTGCCTGAATTGGCTTTGCTGGCAGGCTCCATTTTGACTTTTCTTGCGGCAACTATTCCACCAATCCCCACCGGTTTCTGGGATCGCAAGCCTGAACGAACCCCAGGTCGCCTCCGCCGAGCACTCATCGGAAAACCATTTCCAAAAGATGCCTTACTTTCCAGCCAACTTCGAGAAAAGAAATCCGTCACGGCCCATTTGCCTAAAGGCCATCTCGCCAGACTGCTTACAAACACCCAAAAGACCAGGTTTTCAGCAACATCAGCTGCTTAATCAACTTTTCACTGCCCCTATTTAGCGGCGGTAGCACTCCAGTAAAGCGTGGAGGGGCCTAGGTCTTGTCGAAAAAGGGGTTCATTGGCAAACTTTCGGGACTACCACATCACGAGAGAAGCCAATGAACCCACAAAAGCTATTTTGCCCGAATCT
>Ga0209382_10002097_pt1 | contig 29897 bp, 29 predicted proteins | sample SoiMetdeltSBSDD5_FD_187599 | JGI IMG/M metagenome (GOLD analysis project Ga0209382, IMG submission 187599) | Bulk soil microbial communities from a Populus tree surrounding site in Tennessee, USA - Soil MetaG P. deltoides SBSDD5 (SPAdes) (version 2) | ecosystem: Environmental > Terrestrial >...
CACCGCAAGAGCCCCGACCTGCCCGCCCAAGTGGGCGTCGCGGTTACGTACGCGGGCAAGTCGGACGAGGCGGGCGAGGCCGACGCTCGCGGCGTGGCGATGCAGATCGCCGCGATGCGGCCCAAGTACCTGAACCGCGACGAGGTTCCGGCCGAGGTCGTCGAGTCGGAGCGGCGCATCGCCGAGCAGACCGCGATCGAGGAGGGCAAGCCGGTAGCGGCCATGCCGAAGATCGTCGAGGGCCGGGTCAACTCGTTCTTCAAGGACTTTGTCCTGTTGGAGCAGGCGTCCGTGACGGACCAGAAGAAGACCGTGCAGCAGATCCTCGGGGAGGCCGGCATCGAGGTAACGAAGTTCGTCCGCTTCGAAGTGGGTCAGGCATAAGACAAAACGCTAAAGGGGAGGTCGTGCGGTCATGGCCTCCCCCTTGGCATAGGGTCTGGATGCGGTGACCGCGATTTCAGGAAGGTGGCGGCTCGTGTCTGACCAGTTCAAGCGCGTCGTTTTGAAGCTGTCGGGTGAGGTTTTCGGCGGGGGAGCGGTCGGGGTCGATCCCGACGTGGTGGCGGTAATCGCCAGGCAGATCGCCGTTTCGGCCCGGCACGGCCTGCAGGTGGCCGTGGTCGTGGGCGGCGGCAACTTCTTCCGCGGTGCCGAGCTGCAGAAGCGCGGCATGGACAGGGCACGCGCCGATTACATGGGCATGCTGGGCACGGTCATGAATTGCCTTGCGCTGCAAGACTTCCTGGAGAAAGAGGGGATCGAGACACGGGTCCAGACGGCGATCGCGATGGCTCAGGTGGCCGAGCAGTACATTCCGCTGCGCGCCATCCGCCACCTCGAGAAGGGCCGCGTGGTGATCTTCGGGGGCGGCGCGGGCATGCCCTATTTCACCACCGATACCGTCGCTGCCCAGCGGGCGCTGGAGATCCGCGCCGACGTGGTGCTGATGAGCAAGAACGGGGTGGATGGGCTGTACACGGCCGACCCCCGCACAAACCCAGACGCGGTGAAGCTGGAGAGAATCACCTTCTCGGAGGCGCTGCAGCAAGGTCTTCAGGCGGTCGATGCGGCGGCTTTCAGCCTTTGCAGAGAGAATGGGTTGCCGATGCTCGTCTTCGGTGCCGAGGGGGACGACATCGGCCGCGCGCTCAGCGGTGACAAGATCGGCACGTTGATCACCAACGGGTGACGGATACTGCTGAAAACGAGAGATACGGAGAAGCCCGTGATTGAGGAGACGCTCCTCGAGGCCGAGGAGAGAATGGAGCGGGCCGTCGAGCACGCCAAGGAGGACTTCGCGGCGATCCGCACGGGTCGGGCCAATGCGGCGATGTTCTCGAAGATTGTGATCGACTACTACGGCACGCCCACGCCACTGCCCCAGATGGCATCGATCAATGTGCCCGAGCCGCGCATGGTGATCATCAAGCCGTACGACGCGTCGCAGCTCGGCCAGATGGAGCGGGCGATCCGCGACTCCGACCTGGGTGTCAACCCGGGCAACGAGGGCACGGTGCTGCGCATCGTCGTCCCGCCGATGACGGAGGATCGCCGCAAAGACATGATCAAAGTGGCCCGGGGCAAGGCCGAGGATGCCAGGGTGGCCGTGCGCAACATCCGCCGCCGCGCCAAGGAAGAGATCGACAAGCTGGTCAAGGATGGTCAGACCGGCGAGGACGATGGGCGCCGCGGAGAAAAGGAGCTCGAGGAGCTGACGCACAAGTATGTTGCCCGCGTCGACGAACTGCTCAAACACAAGGAAGCTGAGCTGCTCGAGTTCTGATGAACAGCCTCGACAACGATGGGGCACGGCACTTTCGGCACGCCGCGCCCGAGCAGCAACCAGACTATGGGCGCGCCGGCCGCAACATCCCCGTTTCCATCGCCGTCGGGGTCACCCTCCTTGCGGTGGTGTTATTGCCGCTTTTCTATTTAAAAGATTTCTGGTGGGTGGTACCTACAGCGGCGGCATGCCTTGGGGCATGGGAGATGGCCCGAGCCATTCGCGGCTCCGGGGCGAGGGCGCCGATGGTGCCCGTGCTCGGTGGGTCGATCGCGATCATCGCCCTCGGCTGGTACTCAGGCGTAGAGGGTTTGAGCATCGGCTTGCTGATAGCGGTTCTGGCGACTCTGGTCTGGCGGATGGGCGAGGGGCCCGCCGGTTACCAGCGCGACATGGGTGCGGCGGCTCTCATCCTGCTCTATGTGCCTTTCCTGCTCGGGTTCGCGGCGCTGCTGGCCAGGCCGGACGATGGGGCATGGCGCATCCTGGTGACGCTCGGGGCGGTCGTGCTCTCGGACACCGGCGGTTACGTGGCGGGGGTCCTGTTCGGCAGGCATCCGATGGCGCCTTCGATCAGCCCCAAGAAGTCCTGGGAGGGGTTCGCGGGCTCGATCGTGGCCAGCGCGGTGGGCAGCGCGATCCTGCTGTCGATCCTGCTCGACGTGGCGCCGTGGAGGGGCGCCATCTTCGGCGTCGTCGTCTCGGCCGCCGCGGTGCTCGGTGATCTCGCGGAGTCGTTGATCAAGCGCGATCTCGGCGTGAAGGACATGAGCAGTCTGCTGCCCGCGCACGGCGGCCTGATGGACCGGTTGGACTCGATCCTTTTCGCGGTGCCCACGGCCTATTTGTTGCTCTCCGTGCTCGCCACATGATGTGCTGACTGTTGTGCTTGCCACGCGGGGGCTGTTGCTTAAGGCTGAACATGGGACACTGGATCGGTCATGACAACTTTGCCTGTGGTCCCGCTTACGCTCGGTGACAAGAAGCCTGCACGCCGTTCATCCATGCCCCCGATGCATCTGGCGGACATGGCCATGCCCGAGCGTCGCTCCGCCGTTGCCGGCCTGGGTGAGCAGGCGTTCCGAGCGGGCCAACTGTCCCACCACTACTTTGGACGGCTGGAGCGCGATCCCGCGGCGATGACCGACATCCCGGCCGCCGTGCGCGAGCGGCTCGCCGGCCTGCTCCTGCCGGGCCTGCTGAGCCCGGTTCGGGAGCTTTCCTGCGACGATGGGCAGACCCGCAAGGCTTTGTGGCGACTTCACGACGGCTCCCTCGTGGAGAGCGTCCTGATGGGCTATCCAGACAGGGTGACCGTGTGCATCTCCAGCCAGGCGGGCTGCGGCATGGCGTGCCCGTTCTGCGCGACCGGTCAAGCGGGCCTGACCCGCAACCTGTCGACGGCGGAGATCGTGGATCAAGTGGTCTACCTTGCGGGGGTGGCCGCGTCTGGCGCGATGGGTGGGTCGCCGCGCCGGTTGAGCCACGTGGTCTTCATGGGCATGGGCGAGCCCCTGGCCAACTACTCCCGGGTGGTCGCGGCGCTGCGCCGGCTCACCAGCCCGGCGCCTGAGGGCCTGGGCCTGTCCCAGCGCCACATAACTGTCTCGACGGTCGGTCTGGTGCCGGCGATGCGCAAGCTTGCCGATGAGGATCTTGCGGTAACCCTTGCGTTGTCCCTGCATGCGCCCGATGATGAGCTGCGCGACGAGCTTGTGCCGGTCAACCAGAGGTGGAAGGTTGGCGAGGTGCTTGACGCCGCGTGGGAATATGCCGCTCGGACAAGCCGTCGGATAAGTGTCGAATACGCAATGATCAAAGATGTCAATGACCAGCCGTGGCGCGCCGACCTGCTCGGTCGGCTGCTGGCGGGGCGGCTGGCGCATGTCAATCTCATCCCCCTCAACCCCACGCCCGGCAGCAAATGGGACGCGAGTCCCAAGCCGGTCGAGCGTGAGTTCGTGCGGCGGTTGCGGGCCGCCGGGGTTCCCACTACCGTCCGGGACACCAGGGGGCGCGAGATCGACGGCGCATGTGGTCAACTTGCGGCAAGTGAGGGTGAGGCATGAGCTCAAGTCATGGTCAGCGGTTCCGCAGGCGGGCGGTGCGCCGCGGATACAAGGTGGACGAGGTTGATCAGTTCCTCGACCGCGTCGAGGCCACGCTGAACGGCGCCCCGCTCGGGGCACCGGTGACCGCACAGGATGTGCACGAGGTGGTCTTCCGCGTGAGGTTCGGCGGCTACGACGAGTGGCAGGTCGACCTGCACCTCGATCGGGTCGAGCGCCAGATCGCGGAGCTGGAGGAGAGGTCCGCGCCAAGCGTGGGCGCGCAGCTGCGTGCCTCGATGGCGCCACCGCCGATGATGGACAGGTCCGGTGCGCCACCGCCGCCACTGCCGACGCGCACGCCCAACGCGCACGCGCCCACGAGCACCATCCCGCGCTACGATCAGCAGCCTTTCGAGCCGCCGCCCCGGCGCGACGAGGGGTCGTTCGCCAACACCGGCAGCTTCGCCGGGCTCACCGACCACCCGAGCGGGTCGTTCCCCGGGTTCGGCCCGCCGCCCGACCGCAACCCCCGCCCCGACATCACCGGCGAGATCCGCCCGACCCGTTCCGACCCCTATGGCTCGGGCGGCTACGGCGCCGTCAACCCGGACCCGTACCGTGAACCGGCCCGCGGCTACGATCCGGGCGCCACAGGCAGCTTCAGCCCGGTTCCGGGCGGCTCCTTCGGCGTTCCCGCCCCCAGCGGCGGAGCCGAGAGCCAGCGGGTGGATCAGCTGCGGCGCACGTTCCAGCTGCGCCGGTTCGGCAGCGGCTACGACCCGGGCCAGGTGGACCGCCTGTTCGACAACGTGCTGGGCGCCCTGTCCGGCCGCGGTGGGGTCAACGAGTCCGAGCTCGACCCGTCGCGCCTCAACCTCGTCCCCGGCGGCTACTACGAGGCCGAGGTCGACCAGGCTATCCGCGAGGTAAGAGAAATCCTCAGAGCCCGATAAATGGCAGCTGTTCTGGCGCGTGCAAAGTAACGCGCGGCAGCGCCGCCGCCGGCGGCGCTGCGTAAGCGTTGGCGTTAGTCTTTCAAACCGTTGCGGCGCAGGACGGCGTCGGCGATGAGCATGGCCGCGATCCCGCCCGCGATGCCCAGGATCCACGGTGCGCCTGTGGACACGTCGTTGTTTCCGAACAGCATCAGCACCAACAGGATGATGATGCCGACGCTGACGATCCTGATGGCCCGGATCGGGGTCGGCTTGTGCTGGTCGGGTGATGTCACCGGCTCTTCTGATGCCACAGGAGGCGTCCTTTCAAACTCAAGCGGTCCTACCCGGTAGCGTAGAGCAGTGCAAATCACGGGTACGGGACACGCCAGTATGCGGATCGACACGCCGGCAGGCTCGATCCTTTGCGACCCTTGGGTCAACCCCGCTTACTTCGCCTCATGGTTCCCCTTTCCCGACAATTCCCACCTTGATTGGGAGGCGCTCGGGGACTGCGACTACCTGTACGTGTCGCACCTGCACCGGGACCACTTCGACGCGGCTCAGCTGAAGGGGTTCGTGTCCAAGCAGGCGACAGTCCTGCTGCCGGAGTATCCGACATCGCAGCTCGAGGACGAGCTGAGGGATCTGGGCTTCACCCGCTTCCTCAAGACGGTCAGCGACGAGGTGCACGAACTCGACGGCGGACTCAAAGTCATGATCCAGGCGCTGGTCTCGCCCACCGACGGACCGATCGGCGATTCGTCGCTGTGGGTGGAGTACGACGGGGTGCGCCTGCTCAACCAGAACGATGCCCGCCCCACCGACCTGTCCCGCTTCGCCGCGCTGGGGCAAGTGCACGCTCACATGCTGCAATTCTCGGGCGCCATCTGGTACCCGATGGTCTATGAATTGCCACAGGCGGCGAAAACAGCATTCGGCAAGCAGAAGAGGGACCGCCAGTTCGACCGCACGTTCCGGTACATCGACGATCTCAAGGCCAGCTGGGTCTTCCCGATCGCCGGCCCGCCGTGCTTCCTCGATGAGGAGCTGTGGCAGTTCAACGACATCTTCGGCGACGAGGGCAACATCTTCCCGGACCAGAGCGAGTTCATCCGGCAATACCCCAACGACAACGGGGTGATCCTGTTGCCGGGCAGCAGGGCCACACTGTCCACTGAGGACTGCCAGACCGAGCATCCCACAGATGTGGCCACCTTCTTCGAGCAGAGGGAGGCGCATCTGAAGGCTTATCAGGAGCGGCAGCGGGCGGTGATCGAGCGGGAGAAGGAGTCGTGGTCCCACCCGGAGATCGACGTGCTGGCGGGGATGAAGGCGCGGATCGATCCGCTGCTCGACGAATCGGTCTATCTGGCCAAGGGCGTCGGCGGGCCGGTGCGCTTCGATCTCACCGACACCGACGGCGAGGTCGTCGAGTCGATTCTCATCGACTTTCCCGGCAAGGAAGTCAGGCACGCCGCCGACGAGAAGGTGCGCTACCGCTTCAAGGCCCAGCGCCGCCTCATCGAGCACCTGCTCCACCTCGGTGAGGGTGACTGGGTCAATTCGCTGTTCCTCAGCTGCCGCTTCTCGGCGGCCCGGATCGGCCAGTACAACGAGTTCGTGTACGCCTTCTTCAAGTGCCTGACGGAGGAGCGCCTGCAGTACGCCGAGGGGTGGTACGAGTCGCAGCGCCCCGACGCCGAGGACATCACCATGGGCGGGTGGACGTTCCAGCGCCGCTGCGCACACTTGAAGGCGGACCTGACCCGCTTCGGGATCGTGGAGGGCAACAAGCTGACCTGCCAGCTGCACGGCTGGCAGTGGGATCTGGACAGCGGCCGCTGCCTCACCAGCGTCGGCCACGAGATCAGGTCCAAGCCCGCCGAAAATAATCCTCAGTAGGCGCGGCGCACCGGGCGGCGGCGCGGTTCGGGCAGCGGTGGCGCCGGCCCGCCGAAGGCGCGCACGAAGATCGCGATGAACGCCCCGAACAGGAAGCCGATGACGTGCGCTAGGAAGGCGACCTCACCGGCGTCAGTGACGGCATACCCGGACGAGTAGAGCCACTGCAGGACGAACCACAGCCCGAGCACGAACCAGGCCGGCAGCTTCAGCGGCAGGAAAAGCAGGAACGGCACCAGGCTCCACACGCGCGCCCGCGGGTAAAGGATCAGGTAGGCGCCCAGTACGCCCGACACCGCACCGGAGGCGCCGATGAGCGGCTGGCTCAGGCTCGGGTCGGCGGCCGCAAACCCATAAGCGGCAACGAATCCAGTCGCCAGGTAGAACAGCAGGTAGCGGATCCGGCCGAAGCGGTCCTCGATGTTGTTGCCGAACACCCATAGGAACAGCATGTTTCCCAGCAGGTGCAGCCAGCCCGCGTGCAGGAACATCGAGGAGAGCACGGAAAGGTAAATGTTCTTCTCGTAGGTGGGCGGCGCGACCACGCAGCCTTCGCCGCCGGCGCCCACGCCAACCTCACCGGTGGGCACCCGGGGCAGCTGCTCGTTGTCCAGCATCTCGCGCGGGATGGCGCCGTAGCGGTCGAAGTACGCCTCCTGCTGGCACAGGTCGGCGGTGCTGACGTCCCCCACCCCGACCATCATGTAAGCCGGAGACATGAGGAATATCACGATATTGGTGGCAATCAGCGCGTAGGTGACCCAGGGCGTCCGCCGGACCGGGTTGACATCGTGCACGGGAAGCACCACGCCCCCCACTGTGCCCTAAATGGACAGCCATAAACAGGGGCTAATCCGAGTTGCGGGCCGCCAGCACCTCTTCGCCAGGGGCTCGAGCCCACTCGCGGCCGGTTACGCCGAGGTGGCGGTGGCGGTGCTGGAGGAGATTGAGCGCCCAAACCGCCACCAAGCTCAGCGGCCTATAGGTCGCTGAGGATCTGCTTAGCGGCGTTGTGCCCGGCGGCGCCGATGACCGAGCCCGCCGGGTGGCAACCGGCCGAACCGGCGTAGAGCCCGTCAAGCCCGGTGGCGTAAGGCATCCGGTCGGCGAAGCTGATGGTGTTGTCCACGTGGTGGATGTGCCCGCCGGTGATGCCGAAGTGGGACTCGATGCCCTGTGGGGTCAGCGTGAACGAGTCGGCGACGAGGTCCGTGGTACCCGGTGCGTAGGAGTCGCAGATCTCCAGCAGCCTGTCCACATAGGACCCCAGCTCGACCCCGTACGGTACCGACTGCACGAACAGCGCGCTGGAGTGGTGCCCGGCCTCGTCCTGCAAGGACGGGTCGACGGTGGTGTGCAGGTACCACTCGATGGTCGGGTCGTCCGGCAACTGTCCTGATTGGACCTGAGACCACATGCGCCGCAGGCGCGCCAGCGGCTCCACCCCGTCCGAGCCCGGCAGGAGGTGGATCGTCGAGCCGAACGGCGACGGCGTGCCCGGCGGCAGGCAGGTAAACGTCGGCAGCCCGGACAGGGCCAGGTTCACCTTCAGCGTCGTGCCCGTGCGCTTGTTGGCCAGCATGCGCTCCCGCAAGTCAAAGGGGAAGTGCGGCCCGGCGATCTCCATGAGGGCAAAGGGATCGCATGCCCCCAGCACCACCCGCGCCCCGAAGAAACGCCCATCCGAAAGCGTGACGCCGTCAACGGAGCCGCCCGTCACCGACAGCGAAGCGACCCGTGCCGACACCATGATCTGTCCACCCAGCGACCGGAACTTGTCGGCGAGGATGCGCGAGACCGAACCCATGCCGCCACGGGCGATCATCCACGTGCCGTCGGCGCCCGGAAGCCGGCACATGTTGTGGACCAGGAAGTTGTGCCCCGTCCCAGGGTCGTCCGGACCGGCGTTGATGCCCGAGAGACCATCGGTCACCGCATACATCGACAGCAGCAGCTCAGACTCGAAATCGAAGCGTTTCAGATAATCGAGAACGCTTCCGCGTACCAAATCGATGAAAACCTGCTGAAGAGCTGGGCGGATGTACTCTGCCGCCGTCTCCTCCACCGACCCAGGGTTGCGCAGCCACGCCGGGGCGAGGTCGTTGCGAAGCAGCTCCAGTTCGGCCTGCATCGCGGCGTCGGCGGCTCGATCGGCATCGGAATAGATGCCGTTGTCGATGCGCTTCGAGCCCGCCAGCAGGTAGGCCGAGCCGGGCGTGGGCAGGAAGTAGTGCGGGTCGCGGCGTACCACCGGGATGTCGATGTCGAGCGTGCGCATCAGCTCCGGCGGCATCAGGCCCAACAGATAGGAGCCTGTCGAGTGCTCAAGGCCGGGCACCTTGGGGAACGGCCGCTCGGTGCGCGTGGCGCCGCCGATGACGTCGGCCGCCTCGAGCATGGTCACGCGCAGGCCGGCGCGTGCGAGCAGGATGCCGGCGACGAGGCCGTTGTGCCCGGTTCCAATGATCACGACGTCGGACGAGGGGGTCATAACCAGGCAGCCTACCCGGTCTTACTGACCAGCGACTCAGTCATGGCTTGCAGTTCGGCTTCAAAAAGCGCGGCTCCGTCGGCGACCGCCCAACTCAGATGCCCGAACGCCTCCGACATGATCACGCCGTAGATCCTGGTCCATGCGCTGAGGAAGAAGGCGGCCACGGGCGCCGGCAGATCGGCGTGCTCGCGCAGCGTCTGATCGAGCTTCATGAGTGGCAGCCGCCCCTCGGCGTGCAGGCGCAGCAACGGCTCGATGAAGATCTGCCCGAAGCACGCACCAGCATCCCGCAACTCGGAACACTGATCGATGTACTGCTCGATCCCGGGCAGTGGCGGCCCGAACATGAGGGCGGTTTCGGGCGGGTGAGACAGGACCCAGCGCCTGAATTCCCGAGCCATCTCCTGCAGCCTCTTTATAAGATCATCAGGGGGTACCCGATCACGCGCGGCTTCGCACGCCAAGCGCAACTCCGTGTAAAGATCAGTGCACAACTCCAGGACGAGCGAATCGAGCGCCGGGTAGTAGCGGTAGAGCGCGGGCGCCGTGATCCCCATGTCACGAGCGATGGCGCGCAGCGAGATGCTGCCGGGACCGCCTTTGACCAGCTGATCCCGGGCTGCCGCCTTGATCTCGGCGCGGGTGGCGGCCCGCCGCTTCTGTGACCTATCTAACATCGCCTTCCTCGGAGTTAACGGTGTTCACTAACGTAACCGCTGTTCACATTCTAATGACTGAAAAGGATTGCGAATGTTTGCCTGGTGGGGGAGGGTCGTCGTCAAGCTCCGCTGGCTGGTGCTCGCCGGCGCGGCGGCGGTGCTGGCGCTCGGGATCGCTTGGGGCGGCGGCGTTTTCGGCGACCTGGTCAGCGGCGGGTTCGACGACCCGGGCAGCGAGTCAAGCCGCGCGGACGAGGAGATCACGGCGCGGCTCGGGCGGCAGGACATGGACATCATCGCGCTCTATTCTTCCTCGTCCGCCTCCTCCTTGGCAGTCGTCAACTCGATCAAGCAACGGCTCGAGGGCCGGCCGGAGGTCGTGACCGTCCTCAACGGACCGCCGTCCCGCGATGGGACCGCCACCTACCTGGCGATCCAGCTGCGCGACGGCGACGAGGACGCCAAGCTCGACGACCTCGCCGCGGTGGAACCCCTCCTGGAGGCGGGCGAGCCGGTCAAGACCGAGGTGGGCGGGCTGATGCCGTTCCTCGACGACGCCAACAAGCAGATCAGGGACGACATCACCAAGGCCGAGCTGATCAGCATGCCGATCCTGCTGCTGCTCCTGATACTCATCTTCCGCGGGCTGGTCGCGGCGCTGACCCCGCTCATGGTCGGCATCCTCGCCGTGCTCGGGGCGTTCACCGCGGTGCGCCTGCTGACCCAGGTGACCGACGTCTCGGTCTTCGCCATCAACATCATCACGATGCTGGGGCTAGGCATGGCGATCGACTACTCGCTCTTCGTAGTCTCCAGATTCCGCGAAGAACTCGCCGCCGGATTGTCCACATCGGACGCCGTATCGCGTACGCTCGCCACGGCCGGGCGAACGGTGATGGTCTCCGGCCTGACCGTCGCCGTCGCCCTGGCCAGCCTCCTGGTCTTCCCCATGGCGTTCCTCAAGTCCATGGCGTGGGGCGGCATGTCGGCCGTGCTGGTGGCGATGCTCGCCGCGCTCACCGCGCTGCCCGCACTGCTCGCCGTCCTCGGCCCGCGCGTCAACGCCCTGCGCGTGCCGCTGCCCAAGCTGTCCCGCAACGGTGGCGGTGGCTGGATGAGGCTGGCGCACAGCGTGATGCGGCGGCCCGTCATCTACCTGGTGACCGTCACGGCGGTGCTGATCGCGCTGGCGCTCCCGTTCCTGCGCATCCAGCTCGGCGGATTCGACGAGCGGGTCCTACCCGAGGGGACCGAGTCGCGGGTCGTCTCCGAGCGGCTGATCAACGAGTTCCCGGGCGGTGGCAACGATCCCATCGCCGTGATGGTCGACGGGCCCGTGGGCGACCTGCCGCAGCGCATCGCCGGTCTCGAGCACGCCAGCGGTGCGCAGGTGACCGCGCAACGCGGCGGCACCAGCCTGATCTCGGTCGCCTACGAGGGCGAGCCGACCAGCTCCGACGCCCGCGACCTGGTGCGCGAGATCCGCGGGCTCGACCACTCCGGGACCATGCTGGTCGGCGGCCGATCCGCGGCCGACGTCGACCAGCTAGAGGCGTTCGCCGAGCGGCTGCCGTGGATGCTGCTCCTGATCGCGGTGAGCACCTTCGTGCTGCTGTTCCTGGCCTTCGGCTCGATAGTGCTGCCGCTCAAGGCCATCGTCATGAACATCATCTCGATCGGGGCATCGTTCGGGGTGGTCGTCTGGATCTTCCAGGACGGTCACCTCGCCGACCAGCTCGGCGTGACCGTGACCGGCTTCCTTGAGCCCTCCAACCTGGTGCTGATGCTGGCCATCCTGTTTGGACTGGCGACCGACTATGAGGTCTTCTTGCTTTCCCGGGTACGCGAGGAGTGGGACCGTAGCAACGACAACACCCACGCCGTCGCGCTCGGGCTGCAACGCACCGGCGGCATCATCACCGCCGCGGCGCTCCTGCTGATCATCGTGGTGGCGGGCTTCGCCACCGGCGGCACGGCCACCATCAAGTTGCTCGGCGTGGGTACCGCGGTGGCGATCGCGGTCGATGCGGCGCTCGTGCGCACGCTGCTGGTCCCGGCGACGATGCGCCTGCTCGGCCGCTGGAACTGGTGGGCGCCCCGCCCGCTCGCGCGGCTGTACAGTCGCTACGGCATCAGGGAGTCCTAGCATGATCTTCGAGACCGAGCGGCTGGTGGTGCGGGAGTGGACCGACTCACCCGAGGAGCTGGCGCGGATATACGACATCTACCGTCGTGAAGAGATCATGCGCTGGCTCGGCGGCGGGAAGATCCTGGTGCGCCCGGAGCAGGCGCGCGAGGTGCAGTCGCGCTGGGCCGCCTACAACGCGCAGCACGGCGGCCGCTACGGGACGTGGGCGATCAAGGTCCGCGACACCGGCCTGCTGGCCGGAACAGTGCTGCTGCGGCCGATGCCCGACCCGTCCGACGGCAGCGTCTCTGACGGCGAGGTCGAGATCGGATGGCACCTGCACCCCGACTCCTTCAAGCACGGCTATGCCACCGAGGCGGCGAGCGGCGCGCTTGAGCACGGTTTTGGTCATGGCCTCACGGAGATATTCGCGATCGCCAAGCCCGACAACGCCCCCTCGCTTGCCGTCATGCGAAGGATCGGCATGCGTCACCTCGGGCGGACCAGCCGTTGGTACGGATTGGAGGCGGAGCTGTACGTCGCCATCAGGGATCTCACAGGATGGCAACGGTAAGGTAAGGATGTGCCATCGTCCAACCCCGAGTCGATCGAGACTCCCGACACGGCCGCGACTCCCGAAACGCCTGAGACGGAAGCCCCGGAGGTCGCCCAGACGCCCGTGAGCGCCGAGACGCCGGAGAACGCGGAGACCGAGACGCCGGAAACGCCGGAAAGTGACGAGGCGCCGGAAACGCCGGAAAGTGACGAGGCGCCGGAAACGCCGGAAAGTGACGAGTCGCCGGAGAGTGGCGAGACCGCTGGCAGCGCCGGGGCGACCGAAAGCGGTGCGACCGCAGAGGCGCCGGAGGTCGCCGAGACCGCTGACAGCGCCGGGGCAACCGAGAGCGGTGCGACCGCAGAGGCGCCGGAGGTCGCCGAGACCGCTGACAGCGCCGGGGCGGCCGAGCACGCGGAGAGCGCCGAGAGCCCGGCAAAGGCGAAAGTGAAGCGCGGGGATCCCCTGTGGGCGCGGCTGTCGGTCATCCTCGGCGCGCTGCTGATGCTCGTGGGCGGCGGCTTGATGGTCGCGGTGAAGATGGCCAGCGCCAAGCTCAACTCGAGCATTCCCACCACCATGATGATCGACAACAACTCGGAGGCGTTCGCCGGCAACAACATCACCGGCGCGATCAACCTGCTACTCGTCGGTGTGGACGTCGAGGAGCGGGCCGACCGCGGCAGCATCCTGAGCGACACCATCATCGTGCTGCACATCCCCAGGAGCCACGACCAGGCATACCTGCTGTCGATCCCGCGCGACACCCGGGTGCTGATCCCGGCCAACCTGGGGCTGGGCACCAAGTCCCATACCGGCAAGATCAATGGAGCGTTCAGCACCGGTTACCACGCCAAGGAGGGCACGGAGCTGCAAAAGCGTGCGGCCGGCATGACCGTGCTGTCCGAGACGGTGTACTCGATCACCGGCATCAAGTTCAACGGGGCCATGCTGATCGACTTCGATGGGTTCCGGGGCGTTCTCGACGAGCTAGGCGGGGTCGACATGTGTGTCGACCAGCGGGCGGAGTCGATCCACCTGGCCCGCGACGCCGACGGCAACATCGTCGATGTGTGGTACGACGACGAGGCGAGCCAGGTGCGCGGCATCCCCAAGGGCGGCTCGCGCCTGGTGCATGAGCCGGGCTGCCGCCACTTCACCCCGCAGCTGGCCCTCGACTACGCCCGCATCCGCAAGAGCCTGCCCAACGGCGAGTATGACCGGCAGCGCCACCACCAGCAGCTGATCAAGGCGATCCTCAAGAAGGCCACCAGCCGCGGCGTGCTGACCAACCTCCCTAGGCTGAACAGGGTGATCGAGGCGGGCGGCAAGACGATGATCATAGATACAGGCGGCGTGCCCCTGACCGACTTCATGTTCACGCTCAAGGACATCCCGATCAACGATCTCGTGATGCTGCGCACCAACCCGGGCACCTTTGACTACGAAATGATCAATGGAATTTCCTACGCGCACCTCAGTGAGGCATCCCAGGAGCTGTTCCGGTCTGTGAGCAACGAGACGCTGCAGGAGTTCGTGATGAGCCACCCCGAGTTCCTGGCTCCGCCGTGACCGAACGGATCAGAGACAATATCTTGGTGGATTCAGGTCCGGCCCCCCGCGAGGTGGTCCTGCTCGGCTCGACCGGCTCGATCGGCACCCAGGCGATCGAGATCGTCCGGCGCAACCCCGACCGCTTCCGCGTCGTCGCGATCGGCGCGGGCGGCGGCAATGTCGCGCTGCTCGCCGCCCAAGCGCTCGAGCTCGAGGTCGAGGCGGTCGGCGTGGCCAAAGCCAGTGCGGCGCAAGACCTTCAGCTCGCCTTCTACGCCGAGGCCGGCAAGCGCGGCTACGCCACCGGTGAGTTCCGCATCCCGAAGATCTTCGCCGGGCCGCACGCCATGGCGGAGCTGGCGGAGTGGCCTTCCGACGTCGTGCTCAACGGCGTCGTCGGGTCGCTGGGCCTGGCGCCGACGCTCGCCGCTCTGCACGCCGGGCGCGTGCTGGCCCTGGCCAACAAGGAGTCCCTGGTCGCGGGCGGTCCTCTGGTGAGGAAGGCGGCGCGGCCGGGCCAGATCGTGCCGGTCGACAGCGAGCACAGCGCGCTGGCCCAGTGCCTGCGCGGCGGGGAGCGTCCCGAGGTGCGGCGCCTGATCCTCACCGCCAGCGGCGGGGCGTTTCGCGACCGGCGGCGCGAGGAGCTGACCGATGTCACCTTCGAGGAGGCGCTGAAGCACCCGACCTGGGACATGGGTCCGGTCGTCACGATCAACTCGGCGACGCTGGTCAACAAGGCGCTGGAAGTGATTGAGGCGCATGAGCTTTTCGGGGTGCCCTACGACGACATCGAGGTAATGGTGCATCCCCAGTCGGTGATCCACTCGCTTGTCGAGTTCGTCGATGGCTCCACGCTGGCGCAGGCGAGCCCGCCCGACATGGGACTACCGATCTCTCTGGCTCTGGGATGGCCTTATCGGGTACCCGATGCCGCTCAACCGATCGATTGGACAATGGTGCATCATTGGGAGCTCCGGCCCCTGGATCATGAAACGTTCCCCGCCGTCGAGCTTGCCAAGGCGGCCGGTCGTGCGGGCCGGTGCCGCCCGGCGATCTTCAATGCGGCCAACGAGGAGTGCGTCGCCGCCTTTGCCGCCGGCAAGCTGCCATTCCTTGACATAGTGGATACGGTCGCCGAAGTCCTCGCTGGGGCACCCGACCTGGCCGAGCCAGGTACGGTCGAAGACGTGCTCGCGGCCGAGTCGTGGGCGCGACGCCGTGCTCATGAGCTGATCGAGAAGAAGGGCGCTTGATGGCGTACATGTTTGGCCTGATCGCAGGGGCGATCGCGATCCTGATCTCGGTGTCGCTGCATGAGGCCGGGCACATGGGCACCGCCAAGGCGTTCGGCATGAAGGTCACGCGCTATTTCGTCGGCTTCGGTCCCACGCTGTGGTCATTCAAGCGCGGCGAGACCGAGTATGGCGTGAAGGGCGTCCCGCTTGGCGGCTTCGTCAAGATCGTGGGTATGGCCCCGCAGGAGGAGGACGCCGCCGATGAGCGCGCGATGTGGCGCTACCCGGTGTGGAAGCGGACGATCGTGCTGGCCGCGGGCTCGGTGGTGCACTTCATCCTGGCGTTCCTGATCTTCTGGGGCGTGGCGGCGACGACCGCGCTGCCCAACCCGGAGGCGTACAAGGGAACGTATGTCAGCGTCGCCGATTGCGTGCCGGCGACCGCGTCCGGGACCGGGTGCACGAGCAGCGATCCCGGGGGCGCCGCCAAGGCGGCCGGGCTGCAGACCAACGACAAGATCATTGCGATCGGCTCGACCCCCGTCTCCACCTTCCCTGAGATGGTCAAGGCGATCCAGGCCCTGCCGGCGGCGCAGCCGGTGAAGATCACTTATCTGCGCGACGGCACGCAGGGGTCCGCCGAGGTGACCCCGGTGGCGGTGCAGCGCAAGGCCGACGACGGCCGGCTCCGCACGGTCTCGGCGATCGGGGTCGGCCAGACGCCCGACCCGACCGTGCCCGCGACCCTCGACTACAGCGCCGCCGAGGCGTTTCCGCAGGCGGGCGAGATGACGGGGGCGACGTTCAGCAACGTGATCGCCTCGATCAAGAGGCTCCCGGAGAAGATCCCGGGGCTCTGGAACGCGATCATCGGCGGCGAGCGCGATCCGGAGAGCCCGGTGAGCGTGGTCGGCGCGAGCCGCCTATCGGGCGAGGTGGTCGAGCAGGGCGAGTATCCCTACTTCTGGCTGATCGTCGCCTCGCTCAACCTCTTCGTGGGTTTGTTCAACCTGCTGCCGCTTCTGCCGCTCGATGGCGGTCACATAGCGATCGCCTGGTTTGAGAAAATTCGATCATGGATATACGCACGGTTGAGGAAGCCCGATCCCGGCCGTGTTGACTACTACAAGTTGATGCCGCTCACCTACACGGTAATTCTGATCTTTGGGGCGTTTACACTACTGACCGTCACCGCAGATATCGTCAACCCGATCACAATTTTCAGGTGAGAGTGAGAGAGTGACAGCGATCAACCTGGGCATGCCCTCGGCGCCCGCCCCTCAGCTTGCTCCGCGGCGCATCTCGCGGCAGATCATGGTGGGCACCGTGCCTGTGGGCGGGGGCGCCCCCATCTCGGTGCAGTCCATGACCACCACCCTGACCGCCGACGTCAACGCCACCCTCCAGCAGATCGCTGAGCTGGCCACGGCGGGCTGCCAGATCGTTCGGGTCGCGGTGCCCTCCGCCGACGATGTCGAGGCGCTCCCGGCGATCGCGCGCAAGTCGCCGATCCCGGTGATCGCGGACATCCACTTCCAGCCGCGCTATGTCTTCGCCGCGATCGACGCGGGGTGCGCGGCGGTGCGGGTCAACCCGGGCAACATCAAGCAGTTCGATGACAAGGTCAAGGAGATCGCCGAGGCGGCAACGGCCGCGAAGGTGCCCATCCGCATCGGCGTCAACGCAGGCTCGCTCGACAAGCGCCTGCTGGAGAAGCATGGCCGCCCCACCGCCGAGGCCCTTGTCGAGTCGGCCCTGTGGGAGTGCTCGCTCTTCGAGGAGCACGGCTTCCGCGACATCAAGATCAGCGTGAAGCACAACGACCCGGTCGTGATGATCCGGGCCTACCGGCAGCTTGCCCAGCAGTGCGACTACCCGCTGCACCTCGGCGTCACCGAGGCCGGCCCCGCCTTCCAGGGCACCATCAAGTCGTCGGTCGCGTTTGGAGCGTTGCTCGCCGAGGGCATCGGCGACACCATCCGCGTGTCGCTTTCCGCCCCGCCGGTCGAAGAGATCAAGGTGGGCAGCGCCATCCTGGAGTCGTTGGGGCTCAAGGAGAGGGGGCTCGAGATCGTCTCCTGCCCGTCGTGCGGCCGGGCGCAGGTCGACGTCTACACGCTGGCGGACCAGGTGACCGCCGCGCTTGACGGCTTCCCCGCACCGCTGCGCGTGGCGGTCATGGGCTGCGTCGTCAACGGGCCGGGCGAGGCGAGGGAGGCCGACCTCGGCGTCGCGAGCGGCAACGGCAAGGGCCAGATCTTCGTCAAGGGCGAGGTCATCAAGACCGTGCCGGAGGCGCTGATCGTCGAGACCCTGGTCGAGGAGGCCCTGAAGATCGCCGCCGAGATGGGTATCGACCTCGACGGCGAGTCTCCAGAAAAGCCCCTCGTGACGGTTGTGTGATCACTCCGCGAGGAGAGCGTAGAGCTTGCGCCTCGTCTCGTTGAGGATCTCGAGCGCCTGGGCGCGCTGCTCCTCGGTCCCTGCCATGCCGACCTGGCGCAGGGCATGCATGATGCCGAAGCCCGCCTCGCGGAACTGCTGCGCCTCGGCGATGCGGCCCTTGTCGAACCCCCGCAAGGGCTGCTCGGCGCTCTCGGCCTCGACGCGGCCCCTGTCGGTCAGGGTGTAGCGGCGCTTGCCGCCGTCGCCGGGCTCGTCCGGGACGATCAGCCCCTCCTCCTCGAGCATCTGCAGTGTGGGGTAGATCGAGCCCGGACTGGGGCGCCAGACCCCGCCGGTGCGCTGCTCCAGCTCGGAGATCATCTCGTAGCCGTGCATGGGGCGCTCGGCGAGCAGGCCAAGCACGGCCGCGCGGGTGTTGCCGCGCCTGCCCCGGCCGCGACCCGGGTGACGCCCATGGCCGCCCTCCCAGGGATTGCCGAAGCCGAAGGCTCGTTCGCGGCGTTCGTGTCCGTGGCGATGGAACATCATCGTTTTCTCCTTATCTATCGCCAATCTATCGTCGATGTGTTTACGATATGTCGGTAACGTATCGCCGCACAAGCCTTGACGTTTTGGCTGCGGCGCCAATCACACCGGATAGGCTGGGGGACATGCTCACCGTGCCGGTGCGGCAGCTGCGCGAGGCTGACCGCGCCGTTGTGGAACGGGTGCTCAGCGCCCATCCCATCAGCTCGGCCCAGGTCGCCGAGCGCGTCGGCACACACGGGCTTGGCTGGCGGGCTGACGGGCGCCTCTTCGGCTATGGCAACCGCTCGCTGCTTTGGTGCGGCGGGCAGGTGACACCGGTCGGCGCCGACCGCGACGCGGTGGCCGCCTTCGCCGAGCTGCTCGCGGGCTGGCCGCGGCTGGCCGCCTCGATCGTCGGGCCGGCCGACGCCGTGCTAGGGCTGTGGGAGCGGCTGCGGCCGAGCTGGGGTCCGGATAGGACAGTGCGCCAAGACCAGCCCCTTATGCTGCTCGACAAGCCCCCGGCCGCAAAGGCCGATCCGCTCGTGCGTCCGGTTCGACCTGACGAAGTGGACAAGCTCTTCCCGGCGTCCGTGGCGATGTACACCGAGGAGGTCGGCGTCTCGCCGCTGGGCGACGACGGCGGGCGCGGCTACAGGGCGCGCGTGGCCGACCTGGTGCGCGGTGGCCGGGCCTACGCGAGGTTCATCAACGGCAAGGTGGTCTTCAAGGTGGAGCTCGCCGTCATCACCCGGCACACGGCGCAGCTGCAAGGGGTTTGGGTCGATCCGCGGTGGCGCGGCCGCGGGCTGGCGACCATGGGCCTGGCCACGGTGGTGCGCGAGACGCTTCACCGTTACGCGCCGACGGTGAGCCTGTACGTCAACGCCTTCAACGAACCCGCCCTGCGCGTCTACGAGCGGCTGGGTTTCCGTCGAGTCGGCACATTTGCCACCGTGCTGTTCTAGCGACAAGGCCAGATAGGCCGCGAGCCGGCGGGGTGTGATAGACCTTGGGGCTATGTGGTCGGCGGAGCAGTTGCGCACGCGGGTCGAGCTGGGCGAGATCGACACGGTCCTCCTGGCCATGGTCGACATGCAGGGAAGGTTGCAGGGCAAGCGGTTGCACGCCCAGTACTTCGTCGACGAGGTGGTCAGGCACGGCAGCGAGGCCTGCAACTACCTGCTCGCGGTCGACGTGGAGATGACCCCGGTGGACGGTTACGCCATCTCGGGCTGGGAGCGGGGCTACGGCGATTTCGTGCTGGTGCCCGACATGGGCACGCTGCGGCCGGTGCCCTGGCTGCCGAGCACGGCGCTGGTCCTGGCCGACCTGGCCTGGCTCGACGGCGCGCCAGTGGTGCAAAGCCCGCGCCAGATCCTGCGCCGCCAGTTGGATCGCTTGGCCGATGCGGGTTTTCAGGCCTTTGTGGGTACCGAATTAGAGTTTGTGATCTTCGAAGACTCCTATGATGAGGCGTTCAAGCGCCGCTATCAGGGCCTCACCCCGGCCAATTCCTACAACGTGGACTACTCGCTGCTCGGGACGACGAAGGTGGAACCGTTGCTGCGCGCCATCCGCGTGGGCATGGCGGGCGCGGGCCTGGAGCCGGAGAGCGCCAAGGGCGAGTGCAACCTCGGCCAGCACGAGATCGCCTTCCGCTACGCGCCCGCGCTCACGACCGCCGACAACCACAGCATCTACAAGCACGGCGCGAAGGAGATCGCGGCGAAACAGGGCATGTCGGTGACGTTCATGGCCAAGCCCAACCAGCGCGAGGGCAACTCGTGCCACATCCACTTTTCCTTGCGGGACAAGGACGGGCGGCCGGTGATGGCCGAGGGCAGCCGGCTCAGCGAGCTGGGGCAGCGGGTGGTCGCCGGGCTGCTGGCGACGAGCGCCGAGCTGGGCATGCTCTACGCGCCAAACGTCAACTCCTACAAGCGTTATCAACCCGGCTCCTTTGCCCCGACGGCGTTGCGCTGGGGGCGCGACAACCGCACGTGCGCACTCCGTCTCGTCGGGCATGACCTTTCGCTTCGTATCGAGCACCGGGCGCCGGGCGCCGACGTCAACCCGTACCTGGCGATCGCCGCCCTCATCGCGGGCGCGCTGTACGGGATGGAGCACCGGCTGGAGCTGGAGCCCGCGTTCGACGGCAACGCCTATCAGGATTACAGCGCCACCCGCGTGCCCTTGACACTGCGTGATGCTCTGGGGTTGTTCGAGGCTTCGAAGGTGGCGCGGCACGCCTTCGGGCAGGAAGTGGTCGAGCACTACAGCCACGCCGCGCGCGTGGAACTGAAGGCATTCGACGCGGCCGTGACAGACTGGGAGCTGATGCGAGGGTTTGAACGACCGTGAAGGTGATTGACCCGACGACGGAGGAGGAGATCGCCACCGTCGAGCCGGGGGACCCGGATGCGGCGGTTTCCCAAGCGCTCCAAGCGTTTGAGACCTGGCGCAAGGTGGCGCCCGGCGACCGCGCCCGAATGCTGCGGCGGTTCGCGTCGGTTGTAGACGGTCACATCGAGGAGCTGGCCGCGCTCGAGGTGAGCAACACCGGCAAGCCGATCGGCAGCGCGCGCTGGGAGGCGACCAACGTGCGCGACCTCCTCGACTACTATGCGGGGGCGCCGGAGCGCTTGTGCGGCAGGCAGATCCCGGTCGCGGGCGGCTGGGACGTGACGTTCCACGAGCCGCTGGGCGTGGTCGCGGTGATCGTGCCGTGGAACTTCCCGATGCCGATCGCGGCGTGGGGCTTCGCCCCGGCGCTCGCCGCCGGCAACACCGTCGTCGTCAAGCCGGCGGAGCTGACCCCGCTGACCGCCCTGCGCCTGGGCGAGCTGGCCTTGGAAGCCGGTCTGCCGCAAGGGGTTTTTCATGTGGTACCGGGGCCGGGCTCGGTGGTGGGAAAGCGATTGGTGACCCATCCGGATGTCCGCAAGGTGTGCTTCACCGGCTCGGTCGAGGTGGGCCGCGAGATCATGGCCCTGTGCGCCGCCGACCTCACGCGCGTCACGCTCGAGCTGGGCGGCAAGTCGGCGACGGTGCTCTTCGCCGACGCCGACCTGGAGAAGGCGGCGGCCGCGCTGCCGGGGGCGGTCTTCGACAACGCGGGCCAGGACTGCTGCGCGCGTTCGCGGCTGCTCGTGGAGCGCGGCGTGCACGACGAGTTCCTGGCGCTGCTGGAGCCGCACGTGCGCGGGTTCACCGACATGGGTCCGCTGATCTCCAAACAGCACCGCGAGCACGTCGCCTCCTTTGTGGACGATCCAATGTTTCAAGGTTCCGTACCCTCGGGTAGAGGTTTCTGGTACCCCCCGACGGTTTTGGAGGCAAGCCGGGGCGATCGGCACTGGAACGAGGAGGTGTTCGGCCCGGTGCTCTCGGTGATGCCCTTCGACACCGAGGAGCAGGCGGTCGAGCTGGCCAACGACACGCCCTATGGGCTGTCGGGCTCGGTGTGGACCCGCGACGTGGGTCGGGCGCTGCGCGTCAGCCGCGAGATTCAGACCGGGGTGCTGAGCGTTAACTCACATTCGTCGGTGCGCTATTGGACTCCATTTGGCGGTGTGAAACAGTCGGGGCTCGGCCACGAGCTGGGACCGGACGCACCGCTGTCGTTCACCGACACGAAGAACATTTTCATCAGCGAGGAATGAAGTGCGCAGATTGGATGGCCGGGTCGCGGTGGTGACCGGGGCCTCGAGCGGGATCGGCGCGGCGACTGCCAAGCGGTTCGCGAGCGAGGGCGCCTATGTCGTATGTGTAGACCTGAACGAGGGTGAGACGCACGGCGGCGAGTTCGCCCGCTGCGATGTCTCCGATGAGGCGCAGGTGTCCGCGCTGTTCGACGGTGTGGTCGAGCGGCGCGGGCGGGTCGACATCGCGTTCAACAACGCCGGCATCTCCCCGCCGGACGACGACTCGATCCTCGAGACCGGTCTCGACGCGTGGGAGCGGGTGCTTCGGGTCAACACCACGAGCGTGTACCTGTGCTGTAAGTATGTGCTCCCTCACATGCTGTCGGCGGGGCGCGGTTCGATCATCAACACCGCCTCGTTTGTCGCCCTTTTGGGTGCGGCCACGAGTCAGATCGCTTACACCGCAAGCAAGGGCGGGGTGCTGGCGATGACCCGTGAGCTGGGCGTCCAGTTCGCTCGCTCCGGTGTGCGGGTTAATGCGCTTTGTCCGGGTCCGGTGGCAACGCCCCTGCTCATGGAGCTGTTCGCCAAGGACCCGGAGCGGGCCGCCCGCCGACTCGTCCATGTCCCAATGGGCCGTTTCGCCGAAGCAGACGAGATCGCGTCGGCGGTAGCTTTCCTGGCTAGTGACGATTCCTCCTTCATCACCGCCTCGCAGTTCCTTGTGGACGGGGGCATTACTGGGGCCTATGTGACGCCGTTGTGAGCGATGTGAACAGACCGTTGATCGGGATAACCACGTATCTCGAGCCGACCCGTTTTGTCATGATTGACACCGTCAGCGCGGTGCTGCCATGGGCGTACGTGCAGCAGGTGCAGGCCGCAGGAGGGGTCGCGTTGCTGATACCGCCCGATCCCGAGGGTGCCCTCGAGGGGCTCGACGCGGTGGATGGGCTGATCATCGCGGGTGGTTCCGACGTGGAGCCGTATCGCTACGGCGAGAAGCCGCACCCGAAGCTCGGCTCCACCAACCCCGCCCGCGACGCAGCCGAGCTGATCCTCGCCCGGCACGCCATGCGTTACGGCATCCCGCTTCTGGGCATCTGCCGCGGCATGCAGGTGATGGCGGTCGCCAGCGGCGGCAAGCTGCACCAGCACGTCCCGGACGTCGTCGGCAGCGACCTGCACCGCATCCAGGGCCCGGTCAAGCGGTACTCGTCGCACCCGGTCAAGTTCGAGACCGGCTCGCACTGCTACGAAATGTTCGGCGCCGAAGCGGTGGTCAACTCCTACCACCACCAGGGCGTAGCGGACCCGGGGCGGCTCGTCCCGACTGGATGGTGCACCGACGACTCGCTGGTCGAGGCGCTGGAGCACCCCGATCACCCGTTCACCGTCGGCGTGCAGTGGCACCCCGAGGACATGGAGTCCAACGCGCTCTTCTCCGCCCTCGTGACGGCGGCCGCCCAGGCGAAGTCCGCACGCAGCGCGCTGGTGACCGTCTGATCGGTCACCGGTTATGGTGACGCATGTCGTTTTTCACGCTCGTGCAGCGAGTGGGGCGCCAACCCTGGTTCGGCAGTCTTCGCACGGTGATCGTGCCGATCGACAAGGCGGTTGCCAAGCTCACCCGTGGGCGGGTGGTCGCGCTCGGGCTCCTGCCCGCGCTGACCCTGACCACGACCGGGCGGAAGTCCGGCAAGGAGCGCACGCAGCCGTTGGCGTATATCCCCGACGGCGACGACATCATCCTCATAGGCTCCAACTGGGGGCAGCCGGCCCACCCCGGCTGGTCGGCCAACCTTCTGGCCAACCCGCAGGCCCGGGTGCGCATCAAGGGCGAGCAGATGCGGGTCACGGCGCGGCTGACTACCGGTGAGGAACGGGATCGCCTGTGGCGCTTGGCTTTGCAGATCTGGCCCGGCTACGCGACCTACCAGAGGACCGCGGGTGGGCGCCAGATCCGGGTCTTCAAGCTGACCGCGCTAGAGAATTCGCGATAGGTCCCGCTCGAAGGCGAGGACCTCTTGCCCGGCAAGGTGCGGGGAGGTCGCCGCGGCGGCGAGCATCTCCCGGCGGCCCGGCACCGCGGAGATCACCTGGAAGCAGGTGCGCTTGTTGGCCGCACTCTTTGCTAACGACGGTGACTATGCGGCGTTGACGCCGATGAGGTGGCCGATCAGATAGGTCGCGCCGGCCGCGGCGAAGCCCAGCGCCAGCTGGCGCAGGCCGCTGGGCAACCAGTGGCGGCCGGTGAAGCGCGAGGTGAGCGCCCCGGCGACAAACAGGCCCAGCCCACCGATTCCCATCGCGAGCCAGAACGAGTCGCTGCCGAACAGGTAACTGATCACCGGGATCAGCGCGCCCACCGAGAAGCAAAGGAACGAGGAGAGGGCGGCCAGCCACGGGCTGGGCTGCGAATCGGGATCCACGCCCAGTTCCTCCCGCACGTGCATGCGCAGCGCCTCCTCGGGCCGCTCCTTGAGCGCCTCGGCGAGCTGCTCGGCGAGCTTGGGGTTGATGCCGCGGTCCACCCAGCGCTCGGCAAGCTCCCGCGCCTCGGCGCCCGGGTTGCGGTCGAGCTCGCGGCGCTCCTTGGCCACCTCGGCGGCGACCTGCTCGTTGGCGGCCTTGACGCTCGTATATTCACCGAGGCCCATGGAGATCGCGCCGGAGACCAGCCCGGCGACGCCGGTCAGCACGATCACGTGGCGGTTGACGCCGGCCCCGCCCACGCCGGCGATCAGGGCGATGTTGGTGACCAGGCCGTCCATCGCCCCGAACACCGCGGGGCGCAGCCAGCCGCCCGAGACATCGGCGTGCTCATGATCAACCGTCATGGCAGGGTCAGGATGTCGTAGCCCGTCTCCGTCACCACGACGGTGTGCTCGAACTGCGCCGTCCACTTGCGATCCTTGGTCACGACTGTCCACCTGTCGGGCCAGGTCTGGTAGCTGATCCCGCCGAGCGTGATCATCGGCTCGACGGTGAAGGTCATGCCCGGCACCATCGTCGTCGTGGCCTCAGGGCTGTCGTAGTGCGGGATGAACAGTCCGCTGTGGAACGCGCGGCCGATGCCGTGGCCGCCGAAATCCCGGACCACGCCGTAGCCGAAGCGCTTCGCATAAGACTCGATCACGCGGCCGATCACGCTGATCGGGCGGCCCGGAGCGACCGCCTTGACCCCGCGCATCATCGCCTCGTGCGTGCGCTCCACCAGCAGCCGCGCCTCCTCCGACACCTCGCCCACGCAGAACGTCGCGTCGGTGTCGCCGTGCACCCCGTCCTTGTACGCTGTCACATCGACATTGATGATGTCGCCATCCTCGATCACGGTGGAGTCGGGGATGCCGTGGCAGATCACCTCGTTGAGGCTGGTGCAGCAGGACTTGGGGAACGCTGGGGCGTTGCGGCCCGGATAGCCCAGCGTCGACGGGTATGCCTGGTGGTCGAGGAGGAACTCGTGCACCACGCGGTCGATCTCGTCGGTGGCGACGCCCGGCTTGCAGTGCTCTCCGGCCAGTTGGGTGGCCTGCGCCGCTATCCGCCCCGCGACGCGCATCTTCTCGATGGTCTCCGCGTCCTGGGTCATCGGGCCGTCCCACGCCTCCGCGCGCTTGCGGCCGACATATTCAGGACGGGGAATGGATGGGGGCACCTCCCGCCAGGGAGAGATCTTGCCCGGGGTCAACGCGGCACGCACCTTCATGGGTAAAGACTCTAGTCCGCCGCGAGGACCGGCAACCTTCTGCGCCAGCAGGAATTCGGTTTACTGTGGTCGACCCGGGAAGGGTGTTGTCGCCGGGGTGACCCCGGCGAGGCGGCGCCAGCGGGTGGCGCGGATCGCGGCGTCCGAGTACGCCTCGAGCGCCGCCTTGCGCTGCTCGCCCTCGACCGTCTTGAGCACCGCCCGCCAGTTGGCGGCGACCCCGTCCTCGACATGGACGGCGAGGCGCAGCGCGCTCGCGCCGTCAGTGACGGGGAAGGGGAGCGCGTAGCCCGGCTCGGCCGGCGCGGGCGAGCCCTTGGCCTCGTCGAGCTTGAGCACGAGCGTGTCGCGGCGGGCGCGGTGCATCACCTCCGCGGCGCGGGCCTCCTGCTTGCCGTTGGCGTCAAGCAGCACGCCCATGCGCCCGTAGGCGAAGATCGCGGCGTGCTCGGCGGCGAGCGCGGCCCGCAGCCGCTCGACCGCCGCCGCTCCCAGCGGTGCCGGGGTCGATTTCAAAGACGGCGTGGGCGTAGGGGACGTCATCGCAGGGCCTCCAGGTGGCAGGCGCGGGCGACCGCGATCTCGCCCAGGAGCGTGGCCCGCTCGGCGGGCGCCGCGACGCACGCCTCGACCGCCTTCTGCCATGCCTTCTGTTCGGCCTCGCGCAGGGCGGTGGGGGTGTCCGGGCTGGAAGGGGCGCCGCTGGGCCGGGTCGAGGGCGGGACGGGGCCGGCGCTGGCGGGCCTCGGCGACATGATCGCCGCGAGCGCGGCGGCGTGGGCCTTGTGCGCGTCGCGGATCGGCGCCACCAGCGGTCGCGAGTCGCTCTCGTAGAGGGCGGCCAGGGCGAGCGTGTCAAAATAGAAATCAGTCAATGGATCGGGTGGCGGCGGGGTATCCGGTTGGAAAAGATCGCACGCGGCCAGGACCGGCGCGGCCACCGCGGCGCCGACGACTGCCCGCAGCAAAGCCCGACGCTGCGTCTGCATCGGGCAAGCGTATAGGTGGCACCGTCCGGAGGGTGCACCGCTGTGCAGCGCGCCGCCGATCGCAGGGGCGCGCCAGCGAGTTACGCTTCTGCGCAGTTGAGAGTTCGTCGGCGTGGGGAAGGGGGGTGTCCCGCGATGGCGCAGAAGGGCCGGCTTGGCGGTCGGCAGACGAATCGCAAGGCCGCTCCGGCACGGCCGACCCGGCCGGCGCCGGTGGATGTGGCCGCGGTCCGTGCCGTGGTCGAACCGGCCGTAGTCGGTGCGGGTTACGAGGTCGACGCCCTGTCGGTCAAGGCGATCGGGCGCCGGCATCTGGTGCGGGTCACCATCGATGGGGATGGTGGCCTCGGCCTGGACGTGATCGCCGACGTGTCGCGCGTGATCTCGGCGGCGCTTGACGCTGCGGAGGAGACTGGAAAGCAGCTCATAAACGGTGAGTACCAGCTGGAGGTGTCCTCGCCCGGTGTGGACCGGCCGTTGACGACCCCGGCGCACTGGCGGCGAAATACCGGCCGGCTGGTCAAGGTCAAAGCAGGGGAGCGTCTTTATACCGGTCGGGTGGTGACCGCGGACGAACAGGGGATCACGCTGGATGTTGCCGGCACAGCCCACCGGCTCGACTATCGTGATCTTGGGCCGGGGCGGGTGCAGATCGAGTTCAACCGCCTGGACGAGGTCTCCGATGACGAGCTGGCGGCGTTCGATGACGAGGAGGAGCGGTGAATATCGATCTTGCGGCCCTGAGGGCCCTGGCACGCGACAAGGAGATCTCCGAGGAGACGATCCTGCACGCGATCGAGTCCGCCCTTCTCACGGCGTACCGGCACACCGAAGGGGCGCAGTCCCACGCTCGCGTCGAGATCGACCGCCACACCGGCGCCGCCATCGTCTACGCCCAGGAGTTCGATTCCGAGGGCAACCTGGTGCGGGAGGCCGACGACACCCCGCATGACTTCGGGCGCATCGCCGCCATGACCGCCAAGCAGGTCATCCTCCAGCGGCTGCGGGAGGCGACCGACGAGGTCCACTTCGGTGAATATGCCAACCGCGACGGCGACCTGGTCACCGGCGTGATCCAGGCACACGAGTCGCGCACGGAGAAGGGGATCGTGTCGATCGATCTCGGCAAGGTCGAGGCCGTCCTGCCGCAGTCGGAACAGGTACCCGGTGAGACATATCCCCACGGACAGCGCATCCGGGCCGTCGTGGTGCACGTCGCCAAGGGCTTCCGCGGGCCGCAGGTCACCGTGTCGCGGTCGCACCCGGCCCTGGTGAAGAAGCTTTTTGCGCTCGAGGTCCCGGAGATCGCCGACGGTACCGTCGAGATCGCGGCGATCGCGCGCGAGGCTGGCCACCGCACGAAGATCGCAGTACGCTCGACCGTCCCAGGGGTCAACGCCAAGGGTGCGTGCATCGGTCCAATGGGGCAGCGGGTGCGGGCGGTCATGAGCGAGCTGCACGGCGAGAAAATTGATATCATCGATTGGTCGGAGGATCCGGCCGAGTTCGTGGGCAATGCGCTCTCCCCGGCGAAGGCGCTCAAGGTCGAGGTTGTCGACCTTGCGGCCCGGGCGGCGAGGGTGATCGTCCCGGACTACCAGCTGTCGCTCGCGATCGGCCGCGAAGGGCAAAATGCCAGGCTGGCGGCGCGCCTGACCGGCTGGCGGATCGACATCCGCTCCGATGTGGCCGACGCCGCAACCCGACAGCGCACCCCGGAAGAGCCGGCCGCCGAGGCCGGAGAGGCCCCGATAACGGCATAACTCCTGACTCCCTGCCGCGACGCGGGAGGCGGCGCCATGTCACTGCCCTGCCAGCGGCGCGGAGCGGCCGCCTGTTATGGAGTAGTATTCGTGGGTGACAGGTCACGCGTGGCTCAACCATGCGCAGGTTCCGTTGCGGACCTGCGTGGGGTGCAGGCAACGCGCGCCCGTCTCAGCGTTGTTGCGTGTGGTGGCGATCGCGTCAGTCGATGGATTTATCCTCCGGCCTGATTCGCGCCGCACACTGCCCGGCCGGGGAGCGTACCTGCATCCCGTTCCGGGCTGTCTCGAGTCGGCGCTGCGACGTCGAGCCTTCGGGCGAGCGTTGCGGGTCACAGGTGTCCTCGACACCGGTGAGCTGGACGAGGCGATCACCGGCCGGCAACGGCTTGGTGATCTGGGCCATGCGGGAGTGCCGTCAGGCCCGGAAAAGACCGTAGGCGGGGCGCCCGCCCTGCCGAAGGAGTAAGGACGACCAACATGAGCACACGATGAAGTCACTGAAATGATCAGGCTTCTAGTGCACAAGTGAGGTCGCGCGGGTGACTGCCCTCGCGGCCTCGAGATGAGGAGTGCAGTGGCAGGCAAAGCCCGCGTTCATGAGCTTGCGAAAGAACTCGGTGTCGAGAGCAAGAACGTGCTCGCCAAGCTCAAGGAGATGGGCGAGTTCGTCAAGTCGGCGTCGAGCACGGTGGAAGCTCCGGTTGCCAGGCGGTTGAAGGAGGCCTTCGCGGCCGCCCCGCCGGCGCCGAGTGCCCGACCGGCAGCGGCTGCGACGACCGCGAGTGAACCCAAGGTGGCGGCGAAGCCGACACCACCAAAGAAAGTAGCGGCCCCGGTAGCGACATCAAAGCCCAAGGCGCCGTCGTTGCTTCCGCCCGCGCCGGTTGCCAAGCCGGCGAGCGCGCATGACATCGAGGTCGCCGCGGCGGAGGCCCGTGCCGCGGCGTTGAAGGCCGAGCAAGAAGCGGCTCGCGCCGCGCAGCAGGCCCAGCGGGACAAGCCCGCTGGCGAGGCCGGACCCAAACCAAGCTTCATGCCCCCGCGTCCCGGCTCGGTCGCCGCGGGCGGTCCGGCTCGGCCGCAGGGCGGTTCCCGTCCGTCCGCGCCGAGTGAGCGTCGCGATGGTGGCGGCAGGTCGGGTGGGCCGTCCGAGCGGCGTGGCGATGGCGCGCGCCCGGCGGCGCCGCGCGGCGGTGACCGTGGCGAGGGCCGTCCCGGCGGCGACCGCGGCGCCAGGCCGGCGCGCAGTGGCGGAAACAACCCCTTCGGCATCACGCCGGGTGGCGGGCGTGGCCCGCGTCCCGACGGGATGCCCAGGCCCAACCCGGCTTCGATGGGCCCGCGGCCGACCCCGGCTGGCATGCCCCCGAGGCCCAACCCGGCGTCGATGCCGAGCCAGCGCCCGCCGCGTGCGGGCGGCGGTCCCGGCGGCGACCGTGGCCGTCCCGGCGGTGGTCCGGGCGGCGGCGGCACCGGCTTCCGTGGCGGTCCCGGCGGCGACCGTGGCCGTCCCGGCGGTGGTCCGGGCGGCGGCGGCACCGGCTTCCGTGGCGGTCCCGGCGGTGGT
>Ga0209382_10002098_pt1 | contig 29893 bp, 24 predicted proteins | sample SoiMetdeltSBSDD5_FD_187599 | JGI IMG/M metagenome (GOLD analysis project Ga0209382, IMG submission 187599) | Bulk soil microbial communities from a Populus tree surrounding site in Tennessee, USA - Soil MetaG P. deltoides SBSDD5 (SPAdes) (version 2) | ecosystem: Environmental > Terrestrial >...
CGTACGCAAGTCACCGGCGATGTGGTGGCTGTTGGTCCACGGGAAGTCCGTTCGCGTCGACGACACCACGTACTTCGGCTTGGCCTCCAGCTTGACCGCCCACTCGCGCATCGCCGGCGGCGCCTCCTCGTCGCCGCGAGCGACCGCCGGCCAGTAGCCCTCCATCATCTCGTAGGTGACGCGGCCCCACAGCATCGCCCCGCCCTCGTCCATGAGGCGGGTGAAGAAAGCGTGTGTCTCGTCGTCGGCGATTCCCTCCTGGTGGTCGACGCAGCCGTCGAGGGTGACGTTGATGCTGAAGGTTAGAAGTCCCATGCGAGTTTACTCCGAGTTGGGCGTTCCGCTGGATTGTCGCTTGTCGATGAGTACCTCGCAGCGGCTAACGCCCGTGCTCAGGCGCGTGCGTCCTCGCAAGTCGCCTGCAGCGCGTTGTCAGGCACAACGCTCACCAATGTACTCGCAGAAGCGATAAAGGTACCCGTCCGGATCCGCAACATAGAACTCTTTCTGTCCGTGCAGCACTGTGTCCTGCCGGTACCACGACTCGACTACTTCTGAAGCAAGCGGGATAGAAGCCGCGCTCAATCGTTCGAGCATTTCAGAGATGGAGCGCACCTCCACTTGAAAGTGAAGTCCCTTACCGTTCGGACCAGAGCGGTGCATCTGATAGATCGGGCGATCGGCCCCTTCCACCAGCATGACTTGCGCACCACCTAAGTCGAAGTACCCGAACTTATTCTCCGCTCGTTCAAACCGCAGAGTGAATCCAAACACGTTAACGTAGAAGGCCTTCGACCGCGCATAGTCGGTCACTACCAATTCGGGAACCAAGGCATTCCATTCCATAGCGATTCTCTGGTGTGCCTAACGTCAGCGTTGAGCGGCGCGAGTCTTCGAGCGTCCGCTCGAACGCATTGTTAGATCTCCCCGATACTGGTCCGCGTACTTATCAAGTAACCGGCGGATCATTCTCTGGTATGACGTGTGATTACGCTCCGCGGCGGCCTTAAAAAAATCGACACTTTTACGACTCAAGGAGATCGTAACCTTCACGCCTTCTTCGTCCGCAAGAAGTTCATCAGGCGATGGCAGGAAATCCCGGACCACTTCAGCCTGAATTGGCTCATCGCTGTATTTAATTCTCTTGCTCATAGATTCGCTTGCCCTTGCGCCAGTACCCAGCGCCTATGATGCGAATCACATCGTTCCGGTAAGTGAACCGCACGGTAAGAATTCCTCCGCCCACAGATCCAAAACAATAGAAGCGTTCCTCAGATTTGCTATGCGCAAGATCACGAGCGATGACGCGTTTCGGATCAAAAAACGCCTCTTGGGCGAGGGCAAAGCTGACGCCGTGCTTCTGCTGGTTCTCCGCATCCTTGTCGAGATCCCACTCAAAGCCGACTCTCATTGTCCGAAGGCTAGCACCTGTATGGCGAAATAGCCATACCCATATCTGGGCGATCTAACGTCAGCGTTAAGGGCGCGCGAGTCTCGCGCGTCGCCACTTGAACGCGTTGTTAGGTCGCCCGCTCTTCCCGTCAGGTACGAGCAGCCCCTACGGGTGAGGCCGCGATTGCCCAAGCCGGGTACTGCTGAAGGAACGCCTCGGCTTCAGAGAGGTTGAAATGACGCAGGTACTCCTCCACCTGTGGCCGGAGCTTCGCGAGCAGCGGGATGTAGTAGTCCAGCGGGAATGCAACATCCTCTGCCAATATGAGCGTGCTTCTGATGTAGTGCTGCAGGAACGTCATGAAGTAAAAGAGGCTGTCGAAGCACTCCTGGATGTATGCATCGACCTCCGTGTCCGCCGGCAACGATGGATCAAGCGCGCGCCGCAAGTCAGCGTAGGTGATCGCGATCTCGCGCTTCGAAGGAAGTGAAAACTTCTTGCCCTCGTAATCAAGCATCTGCAGCGCGGCCCACGCCGTTGGGTCCGTGAGGAGCTGCCATTCAGCTCCTTTGCCCTTCTCGGCTCGCTTCCATCGGAGCTCCTGTTCCCTTAGCTCCCGGCCTGCACGAAGCTCAAACCAGAACTTTGCCGCGGCCACGAGAGCGCCAATGGCGGCTGCGGCCCACGCGGCGACCTGGAGCCAGTCCTTGAGATGCTCGTTAACTGGTGGCATCGACATCAGTAGCCTCCGGGTGCCTCACAGCTGTCGGCCTAACGCCGCCGTTGTGCCGCGAGCAACGGCGCTTCGCCGTTGCGAGTCGGGCGACCGAAGGGAGCGAACTCGATCCGCTTGTTAGACGACGTGCTTCGTGAGTACGCGGTGCGCACCTGCAGCTGCTCCCAATCCAGCGGGAAGAATGAGAATGAATTGGCGAAAGCTGATGCCTTCTGTCTTCAAATCTTCAGCGAGGAACGGAAAGGCAAACAGATTGACAACGACTACTACCAAGAAGAAGTAGAACACAAACAGGCATAGCCCTCGTATTAATCCAGGCAACGTTCGGGACCAGACGAGTGCTTGAACCTTCAGCGGAATCCAGCCGACGACAAATCCCAATCCCACGAACCATATGGCGATGAATGGCGATGCAACCCGCATGGGGACTGACAGGTCTTCTTGCAGTGCTGCCAAGAGACCGCAGGCGACCGCAGTGCCCAGCACAATGTGCTGGCGGTAGCCAAACTCCTGTTGATGGGGAAGGACCATTTCTTCGTCGTCTAACGTTTGACATGAGCGGCGAACAGCAGGCGAAGCCTGCTGTTGGACGTCCGCTCGATGGAACAGTTAGGCGGCGACCTCATCGGCGCGCTTCCCGCCACACCATCACCGCAAGCCCCGCGGCGACCAGGCATGCGATTGAGCTCGCCCACAGCGGAATGTTGATGCCGTTGACGACGACTTGCCAACCAAGGACTAGGCGCAGCAATTGCGCCAGTGCGACCAGCGCGAATACCACCGCTGCTATAGCACTGAATGGCTTCATGTTGGGTCTCCTGGACACGACGCACTATCGACACCAGATGCTTCGAGGATTGGCTGCGAATTACGCGCAACATGTGACGCCTAACGACTGAATTGCGCCGCGCCGCTTTGCGGCGTCGGCTCGAATGAATTGTTAGGCCCACACGACATTACGGCAGTTTGAACTTTCGTGTCGAACGAAGAGGCCAGATCGACGTGAAATGTGCACCGCCGACCAGCCGAGACGCTGCTGAAACTCCCTGAACAATGCCGCGACTTTCCAGAATGGTCTTGATGCGCCGGAAAGAATGCTTGGGATCGGACGTCAACACGAACAGGTTGATCTCATTGTCACTGACGTCGTAGCCGTCAAGCTCGGCAGCGTCGCCTAGCACACCCTTCAGTTCGCTCTGGATGGCGGGGAGGAACGTTTCGTCTTCTAAAGACTTACGCCAAAACTTGATTACGAGCTGGTAATCCATTTGAGATTGTTGGCCTAACGTTCGCGATGACGCGCACCATGCGGCGCGCGTAGCGCAGAGCGAACGGTGTCGCTGTCCATCGCGTTGTTAGGCGTCACAGCTCACCTTGAGTAGAAGCCCAACATGCACAACGAAGGAAACGAGCGATGCTACGAAGAAAACCCAAAACACGGGAGCGACCTTATTCTCACACGGTTCGGCAAGCCATAAGGGAAGTATGTCGATCCGGCGTTGTGCCTTAGGTATCGGGCGGAAGCTTGGCGACTGCTCACTCCATCCGTATTTTTCCGCGATTCGGTCTGCGATAGCCCAATTCCATGCGGCATACCCGCCGTATAAGAGTGCGGTGAATGCGGCAAGAAGGGAAACGAGGACACCAATAGAGAAGAGGAATGCCGTCGCTCCAGGCTGCGTGATCTTCGCGGTTGCATAGAGGCCCACGATGCCAGTAGAAACGGTAAGCAGCCAAGTAACAATCTTGATCATCTGGTCTTTGTCTGCGCCGCCAATGCTTCCGTAGTACTTCCAAATATCGATTTGCGTTTTCTCTTTTTCCCAGGCTCTGTCACTAGCATCATTCATGATGACACCCCCAAATCGAATTCTTACGCACATCTGAGGATCACATTGAGGATCGCCTCGCTCGGTGAGGCCTAACGCCGCCGCTGTGCCGCGAGCAACGGCGCCTCGCCGGTGCGAGTCGGAACCAGCGGCTTGTTAGAGCGGTTCATTTGCCGGGAAGCCTTTCCCACTTATCTAGGATGGCAGCGAACCGCTTCTGCAACTGCTCTTGCTCCGCATACAGTCGTTCTTGTGTGCTAAGCAGCTTCGCCGCGCGTTCCTGTTGCTGCGCATTGAATTCCAACTGTTCCTGAGCCGTTTTCACTTGCCTGTCATACACGTCCATCTGTTCTGCGATTCTGGCGCGGTCGTCGGATGAAGACGAATGGCGGGTAGAGAAGCTCGCGATGACGACCAAGATGGCGCCCCAGATGAGACCGGAAATGAGTGCAAACGCAACGGACTTGCCAACAAATACTAATATGCCCCTGCCGCTCATGTATTACTGCACTCCCTTTCGAGATAGACGTTTCTTGCTCTAACGATTGAGTTGAGCCGCGCCGCAACGCGCGCGAAGTAAGGACGCCTTGCTCACAGGCGTCGCCTCCAACGCATTGTTAGCCTTCGTAGTCGTTGGCCAGAGCTGCCAGATCATCCTGATACTCATAAAACGCCTCATCCTGTTCCTCAAAGGCATCCGACTCCGGCGAGACTTCCTCTAACGCCTCTTGCCTCGCGTCGCGATCTGTCGGGGCCATTCCACCCGGGAACTTCGCTGCTGCCGCTTGGACAATCGACGCTGTGTGGCTCGCCCCGATTTTCTTCAGGGCGTCAACGGTCTCGGCTGTTCGGCCACCAGCCTCATTGAAGAAGAACTGATCGAACCCGCCGTTGTTGACTTCGGCCTCAAGCGCATCTATCAACGCGACCACCGTTGCTCGGTCCATCCGTTTTCTCCTTTGCCGGCTAACGCCGCCATTCACGCGCGTGCGTTTCGCACGTCGCGTGCAATGGCTTGTTATGCGATGAACTACATCGCCGGATGACGAGTCTTTTGCGATTCACACGCCAACGCGCCAACGTAAAGTCGCCGGCGGAGCGTGAAAACTCCGCAGGGCGGGCGAAGCCGCACCCGGAAAGTTTGCGGTTTCTTTTTGCCTGAAATTCGGAATCGATGGTCGGGTGGCCCAGCGAATAAAACACCTGCTCGCAGGGAATAGCTGGGGCAGTACCTTGTGCTGTTTTCACCCTCCCGACCTCCACTTCGGTTGCAACGTGAGAATTGCACAAGGAGTCCGTATGAAAAGCCGCAAGCTCAAGGTTCGAGCTGGTCACTACGACCGTCCCTACATCGACCGGATCGGTTACAAGCCTAGTCCCCAAGTTCCGTTCGTCCTTCTCAAGGGCCATTGGCTCGAGCAGGCCAATTTCGCCATAGGCCAGAACGTCAGCGTCGAGGTCCGCGAGAATCAGTTGATCCTGACCTCGCAACCATCCTGAACTTCACTCGGAGCCCTGGCAATTACTGCCGGGGCTCCTAACGCTCCGCGGTTGCGTTGTACTCTCGCTCATACGCGTGGTCGCCGCCCCGCACCGAGTGAGGGCGGATACTGCAGTCTGCCATTCTTGAGCGGTACATGGATCAATTGATCACACTCTTCAATATTGTTCTGGAAAGCGCCTGAAGATCCAGATGCAAACACCAAATAGACCTCTCCCACAGCATATCGTGGTGGATCAGAGAACACGGTCTGCCACCTCACGTTTTCTGCTGGCGCCACACGGCCCTTCCACACTCTGAGCACTTCGAACCGCGAGATACTGTCTCCGGAGGATGCATCAGCTCCGATAAACCGAGCGGCAAAGACTGCGCTGGCATAACGCATCCGCCTTCGAAGTTTTTCACTCTCTGGAAGCCGCTCGTACGAAGCCGGCTTCACGCATGAGAGCGCATGCGTCGTTCCGGGCACAAGGTACACGCCAATGGCACAAAGGAGCACGAGGCGAATAATTGAAGCCCACATGATCCCGCCTCACCGGGCCGCATAACGCCGCGAATGAGCCGCGAGCAAACGGCCTTGCCGTTTGCGAGTCGGGCGACCGAAGGGAGCGAACTCGATTCGCTTGTTGGGCATGGGCCTTCAACCGCTTACGATATTGCCTTCGGCTTTGCAGTTCGGACAAACCATTACCGTCTTGCTGCCACCCGTCATACCTATGACCAGAGCAAGGATCATGAGGACCGCACCAATGAGAACATTTGCCAGAAGGCTTACAACTCCGACGATGAACAGAATGACGCTTAGAAGCCCGCTAACGGATACCGCCTTCTTCTTCTGAACTGCCACTAGCTGCACATTGCACCTCTGGCAGGCAAGAGCCGCGGCGACGGACTTTGCCGGGGCATTCGGATTGCTGCTGTCGCCTTGGGTTAGCTCGCTACCACAAAAGCGACACTTGATTGCCTCAGCCCTGATGGTCTCCGCACAGAACGGGCACTTCTTCTCATCCGCTTCCACTTGCGTCTCCCATTCTCCTGGAAGCCCAACGCCAGCTCTCAGGCGCGTGCGTCTGCGCACGTCGCCTGCAGAGCTTTGTTGGGCACATACCTTCACTTGAAAGCATAGAACGCCAGAACGAAACCAAAGAACGTGACGACGACGTTCAGAAGCAGGTAGTACCTGGCCAGCGGATAGAATCCGCGAATAGCCAGCGCAATTGCATTAATAGCCGGAATTTTTTCCCGTGCCCTTCTGGCGCGCTCGATGTGAATATTCGCCGCTTTCTCTTGGGAAAGCACAACTCGGTAACCAACAACACCAATTATGACTATGAGGGCGGCCAGAGCGAAACGTATTTCCGGGATTGCAGCCGCATTGAAATATCCCGCTACAGCGCCAGCCGCGAGAACTAGCAGCTGAACGGTAAAACTGGATCGAAGATTCTCGTTGTGTCGTACTTGCTCCCACTGCTGTGCGTAGTATCGGAAGAGCAGGTCCTCGTCGATCTTTTCAGTAGAGTCATTTCCTGTACTCATAGAAGATCCCTCGGTTGCTTGAGCGCCCAACGCCGCCGATGTGCCGCGAGCAACGGCGCTTCGCCGTTGCGAGTCGGAACCAGCGGCTTGTTAGAGAGCATCTGCATTGGACCGATTCCTCACCCATCGTCCCACGGCCGCACCCAGAGGAACAAACACTAGGAGATTCCACAACGGAGTGAAAAGCATGGCGAGCCCTGCCGTCGAGCCCTGAGGCGAAACAAAGACTGACAAGAACGTCATGAGGTCCAGCAGTATAGGGACGGTCAACGCTCCCACAGCCGCGTGAGCGTGTCGAAATCTCACCAGGATTATCGTCGCCACGATATATGGGCTAAGCGACCACAGCCAGAATGCGACCCAGAACCGCTGGCCTCGACCGCATGCTCATACGTGTGAAGTACGAAGCCAAACACGATGAGGGACGTAGCAACGCGCTCTATCAGTTTCATGCTCTCTAACTTCAAATCGACCGCCCAACAGCCGTGAAGTATCGCGGCCGACTTGCTCGTGGATCACCTATTTCCCTCTGACATTCATAGTTATTCATGCGCTTGCTCCGTGCGATTCTGGGCAGGATAGGCCGCCTGTATCTGAAGCTCACCCTATCGCCGCCGTCAATGCTGCGTCAACTCCGCGAGCTGCAGCAACGGCGTTCGCGGAGCACTTATGTCTGGTGGCAAGCGCCTGCTCGACGACGTGCGCGACGTTATCCGCATCAAGCACTACAGCATCCGCACGGAGCAGGCTTATCTGCAGTGGATCCGCCGTTACATCCTCTTTCACGGCAAACGCCACCCGCGCGAGCTCGGTGCCGACCACCTGAGCGCATTCCTCAGCGATCTCGCCGTCCGGGGACGCGTCGCGGCAGCAACGCAGAACCAGGCTCTCAATGCCATCCTCTTCCTTTATCGGCAAGTCCTGAAGCAGAACCTGCCGTGGATCGAGGGCGTTCAACGTGCGAAGCAGCCGCAACACCTGCCCGTCGTGCTGACACGCCCTGAGGTCAAGCACGTACTCGCCCAGCTCGAAGGAACCGTCTGGCTGATGGCGAGCCTCACCTATGGCGGGGGCCTCAGGCTGCTCGAGTGCCTGCGCTTGCGCGTCAAGGACATCGACTTCGAGCGTGGCGAGCTGACGATTCGCGACGGCAAGGGCCAGAAGGATCGTGTGACCATGCTGCCGCGCCTGCTGATCGACCCGCTGCGCACGCATCTGAGCCGCGTGCATCTGCTCCACGCGCGGGACGTCGCTGAAGGCTACGGCCGCGTGTACCTGCCGTTCGCGCTCGATCGCAAGTATCCGAATGCCGATCGCGAGTGGGCGTGGCAGTACATATTTCCCGCCGCGCGCCGCTCCATCGATCCTCGTTCGCGCCTCGAGCGGCGGCACCATGCCAGCCCCGACGTGCTGCAACGGGCAATCAAAAACGCTGTGCGCAGCGCAGGCCTCGCCAAGCCCGCCAGCGTCCATACGCTCCGCCATTCATTCGCGACGCATCTTCTGCAATCCGGCTATGACATTCGAACCGTTCAGGAGCTGCTGGGACACAGCGACGTCAAGACCACGATGATCTACACGCACGTGCTCAATCGCGGAGGGCGCGGCGTAGTCAGCCCGCTCGATACTTCTTAGTCGCGGAACACAAAGTACTTTCCTTCGACGCTTCCGCTTGTCGCCTGCATATCATCCACCGACCTGCCGAGAGCCTTGCCGGATTCATCCCATTGCCACTCTGCGCGCCAGTAGGCTGACGGCACTTCCGGATCGCTGCACGTGAAGTACGCGCCTTCATCGGACGAGCGCGCGGTGAGCTCGAACCGTTTGCACGTATAGAAAGGACTCCACCAATGGATGTCGGGCATCGCGACCTTGCCGTCGCGCGTCGGCACGTCCCAGGCACTGAGTGATCCGTCCGCGTGCTTGAGCAGCAGCACGGACCAGCGGAACCCTGCGTACAGGTCTCCGTAGACCGGGTGGTCGCGCAGCTCCGGCCGGCCTGCTTGCAATTGCGAGACGTCGATTCTGGCCCGCGAGGCGTCGGCTTTCGCACCCGGCGCTAGACTGCCGACCAGCGGCACCGTGACGAAAGCGAGGCCGAGAATCGCGAACCCGAGCGCGGCTCGCGTGAGCACTTCCTTGTTCACATCGAGCCGATCAGGTTGATGAACACACCCTCGCTGCGGAAGCTCAGGTCCGTCAGGTCTTCCGAGAAGTCGGTGAAGTTGTAACCGGCGCCGACCTTCATGTGCTTGCCGAAGTAGCGATACACACCGACGAGCGCGCCGGCGCGCTGTTCATTCAAGTCCATCATGTCGAGCATGCGCCCTTCGACCAGCCCTTCCCATTCGCCGAACTTCAGGTCCGTGCGCAGGATGTACAGCTGCGCACTGTTGTCGAAGAACTGCGGATTCTCGCGGTCCAGGCTCAGCTGGCCCATGCGATAGGCGTACTTGCCGCCGATCGACCACCTGTCGGTGAGGTCGTAGGTCAGGTCGAGCGCGGCCACGTGACTTTTCTGCACGAACTGCGCGATCGAGTTGGTCGGCGTCACCTGCTCGGTCGTCGGCACGTTATAAAAGTACGTGTACTTGGCGAGCGCGTTGAGGCGGTCGTTCGCCACCGGGCGATAGCCGTAGCCGAGCACCGCTTCGGTGTAGCCGCCGTCGTAGAACTGCCCGAGCGAGCTGGCGCTCTTCGCGTGGTTGTACTTGCCGACGATGCGCCAATCCGGGTTGAGCTGGAACTTGAAGCTGTTCCGGAACAGCCAGGTCTCGCGCTCGGACAGTTCCGCATTCGGCTGCTCGGTCTTGTCGAGCCGGTACTCGACAGCGCTCGACAACTGCACGGCCTGGAAGCCGTAGCCCATGCGGATGCCGCCGGCCTCGCGGTCGATCTTCGCGCCGGTGAGCTCGTCGGTGAGCGTGCCGATGTCGGTGTTCGCGCCGAAGTTCCAGCGCTCGTTCGGCGCGAGCGTCATGCCGGTCGCGTGCGTGATGCCGGACATGTCGTCGGTCTCCTGGTACCGCTCCTCGAGGAACATGCTGCTCGAGTCGGAGAGGCGTCGCTTCATGCCCGAGATGAGGTTACCGCGCCGGCCACCGCGCAGCCCGTTGTCAGTGCGCTCGTTCTCCAACGCGTAGTTCAGGTACAGCGTCGTGCGCTCCGAGAACAGGTAGTTGGTGCCGAGCTTGCCGCCCGGTCCGAGGTCGCCGTCGGAAACTTCCGCGTCGACGCGGAAACGTTCTGTCATCCGATACGAGCCGCCGGTGCCGTAGCGATCGTTATCGGGGCGCTCCTCGCTCTTCGACAGCGTGTTCTGTCCGAAAACGTAAGTGCGCCACGAAGCACCCGAGTCATAGCCGAGCTGCAACACGCCGTCGGTGCGCTCGCCCTGCTCGCGGTTGAGCGGGACGATGGGGCCGGTGTACTCGCGCTCGTCCTTGCGCGCGCCGGTGCTCACGCTCCACCGATCGGTGATCTGGTAACCGAGGTTCAACTCCTGCGTGTCGGAGTTCAGCCCCAGGTCCTGCTCGCGCCTGTCGGCCTTCGCGCGGACGTCGAAGTGCTCGAACATGTGCACGTTGAACGTTCCGCCCGTGTGCTGGACGTCGGTCAGCGTGCCGAGGCCCGGCGCCGAGTAACCCGCGCCGAGCGACTGCGAGTACATCGTCAGGCGGCCGGGCAGCCCGTCGATCACATCGCCGAAGCCGACACTGAGATCGGCGCGGTAGGCATCCGCGCTCGCGGTGCCGAAGCCGGTCGTATCCGGATTGACGAAGCCGAAGCCGCCGTCGTCCGAGTACAGCGCGCTCGAAACCAGGCCTTCGCTGCGACCGCCCTGCACCTTGAGCCAGGAATCCGCGCTCATGCGCAGCGTGACGTCGGCGCCGTCGAGGCTGCTCTCGGTCTCGCCCTCCTCGGTGCCGTTCGTCGTGAGGCCGAGCTTGAGGTAATCGTTGACCCACATGTGCGCCTGGCCGCCAGTTGCAATCGAGTCGAGCTCGGTGAACCCGGGCGTGTACTCGTAGCGGACCACCACGTACGCAGCGTCGCCGCTCAGTGCACCACTGCGCACCAGCAGCCGGTCGTCGACCGTCGAGTTCAGCGGCTCGGCGAGCACGAGGCGGCCCTGCAGATAGTCGATGTCGTAATCGAGCACCGGGCGCAGGTTGACGACGCCGCTGACCAGCCCCGAATCCTTGTCGCGCAGCTCGATGCGCACGCGCTCGGAGCCGACCAGGATGTCCTGGTTGTGCAGGAAGTACAGCGAGCCGCCGGTGCCGCGGAATTCCTCGCGGCTCGCGAGCGTGCCGGGCTCGGCGGCGAATCCGTCGAGCGTGAAGCGCTGCTCGCCGAAGCTCGTGGCGCCTTCGGTCTGGTAGTGCAGATTGCCGCCGTACAGGCCGCGGTCGACCTGCGCCAGCTCGTTCTCGGCGTAATTGATCTTGAAGTTGCCCCACAGCACCGAGCTCTCGTCGTGCTCCAGCTTCACGAACATCTTGCCGAGCGTCGGCGCGACCTCTTCCACGACCGAGTCGTCGCCGAACGTCGGATAGTGATAGTCCGGATCGATGCGCCGGAACAGCGAGTCGGGCGCCTTGTTGAGGAAGTTGCTGAACAGCTCATCGACCGGACCTTCGCGCGTATCGGCGCTCGCGCTCAGGTGCCAGTCCTCCTTGAACTTGCCGTTGACGTAGAACGCAAGGCGCGCGTCCAGCGCCGAGTCGTAATCGACCGGCGAGTTCTCGCCCTGCAACAGCTCGGCCGGGCCGCGCGTGTGCGTTTCGGAGGCGGTCACGTCGGCGATGCCGACATAGAACCAGTCGTTCTTCTCGAACTCGAGGTCGCGCAGGAACATCGCGCCGTTGCCCTCTTCGTCGAGCACCGCGACTTCCACGGTGTGCACGCCGGCCGGCAGGATTTCCTCGGCGAGGAAGTTGCCGGACGGATCGACCGGAACCGGCTTGCCGGCGACCCAGACGCTGTGATGCGGCGGAATGCTGCCGCCGCGGACCTTGATCGTGCCGCTGCCCAGCGGGATGTTGTGCGAGGTCAGCGCGCTCGTGCCGTAGCTGGCGAGCAACTCCTTCGGTTGCTGATCCTGCGGCGGCATATCGGTGTGCGTGCCATCGTCCAGCACGAACCACAGCGGCTGCGGAGTCGTTTCGTCGAAGTTGCCGGTCTTGTCATACGCGCGCAGCACGTACTTCAGCTCGCGCATCGGCGCAGTAGTCTGCTCGGCCGTCGGCTCCCATTCCGCGAAGCCCGCCGCGTCGACCGGCAGCACTTTCAGCGGCGTCGCCTGCGTCGACTGATCCGACTGGAAGATGCGCACCTCGGAGCGATCGATGAACGCCGAGTAGTTGGCGTACGTCCGGAAGCGCACCGGCTCACCGAACAGCCGCGGCGCACGCAACTCCGGCACATCGCCCTGCTCTGCCTGAACCACTTCCGCCGGCGGCGTCTCGACCAGCTTGAGCGCCTGGCTCACCGGCACCACTTCCACGAGCTCCTCCGGCTCGGTCGACTGCTCCGTCGCCTCCGTCGCCTGCGCCTCCTCAGCGCTCGCTACCGGCAGCGACGGCTCCTCAATCGCCTGCTTCACACCTTCGTGACTCTCGTCACCCTCGTGACCCGCGTCACTGATCTCCCCATTCAACTCCGCCATCGGCACCGTCGTCGGCCACGCCGACACACTCAGCCGCGGACTCGACTGCAGGTTGTCGAATTGGAACGCGATATTCGCTTTATCCAGCGCGACGTCCGTGCACCGCTGAATGTCCGCAGAGCTACGACCCGGATCGTCGATCGGCTCCCCGTCGACGGTGATGCGCATCAAATTCAGCCCGAACGGATTCTTCGGGCTCAGCTCGCGCGTCACGCGCTCGATATCGACGCCTTCATAGTCATCGAGGATGGCCGGCTCGTCGTACACGACCTGCACGACGATGTGCGAGGTGCCTTCCTGCGTAAAGCCCTCGTTGACGACGTCAGCAGACTGCACATACCCGCGGCCTTCGTGCTCGGCCTGCTGCGGCGTCAGTTTCATCTCCTCGACGATCGTGTCCATCGCACGCCGCGCGCGCGCGGCGGCGAGGCCGATGTCGTCGCCGTAGACGATCGCCGTGCGGCGGTCGAGGCGCTCGTTCTTCGTATAACCGATGAAGCGCAGGCGCACGTTGGTCTTGTCTGCGATGTCCGTCATCGCACGACGCAGCAGCTGCGTGTAGTCCGCCGGGATCACTGCGCGGCCGCCCTGTTCGAGCTGCAGCGGCGCGATCTCGCCCCACGGCGGATTATAGACGCGCGTGACGACTTCGCTGCCCGGCGCGCCCGGGCACAACCGCGGCTCGTCCGGCAGCTCCGTGAGCGGATCGTCGTGCCAGAACTCGACTTCGATGCGGCGATTCAGCGCGCGCCCCTGTGCGGTTTCGTTGGTCGCGACCGGCATGCTCGAGCCGCGTCCGTCGGTGACGATCGCCTCATTCGACAGGCCGAGCGCTTCCTGCAGCGCCAGCGCCGTGCGATGGGCGCGCGCCCTGGAGATCGCGAGGTGATTGCCGTAGATGCGCTCGTTGCGATCGGTGAGCGGCACGTTGTCCGTGTAGCCGATCAGCTTCACCACGACATGCTGCTTGTCCTGCAGGTTCTCCAGCGCGCGGCGCACGCTGGCGACGAACGCTTCCGAAACCTCCGGCGTGTCTTCGTAGTGCAACGGCTGCACCAGGTTGCGAATCCGCGTGCGCCGCGCATGCCCTTCCTTGAAGCGCATTTTGCAGACGGTCTCCATGCGGCAGACCTTGACGCGCTTGAAGTCCTCCTTGACCAGCACTTCCTGCTCGGTCAACGCCGCCTGGATTTCGTCGTACCACACCTGCACTTCGACGCGCCGGTTCATGGCGCGCCCTTCGGGCGTCATGTTGCTTGCAACCGGCCGCGTGTCGCCGGCCCACTCGTACGAGATCGCATCGGCCGGCAACGCAAGTCGCGTCTGCAGGAACTCCGCAACCTCGCCGGCGCGCTCGCGCGAGAGACCCGCATTGTCGCCATAGACGCGCGCGAGTTGGTCGGACAGCGGCTGATCGTCAGCATGGCCGACGAGATGCAGTCGCACGTTGCGCCGGTCGCGCAGATCGTCGAGCGTCTTGCGCAGCGACTCGACGTAGGTCTGCGGAATGTCCGCGACGCCCGAGTCGAAGCGGATCGGCGGCACGACGTCCGTGAGCTTCACGGTCGCCAGGCGCTCGGCGTGCACCGGACGCAGTTCCACGCGGTCGCCCGACTCCTTCTGCAGCAAGTTCGGATCGTGCGTCCACGGGCGCAGCGGCTCGTCCGGCAGTTGTTTTTCCGTCGTCTCCTGGCGCGAGTTTTCGACGACGTCCTGCGCCTGCGTCAGCACTGGCAGCGCAGCGAGCAATAGACCGAGATAGAGGTGTTTACACATGGCGCTCACCTCCCCTCGTCCCGCTGCTCGGGCTGCGTCACGTCCGCATGCTGCGGCGGCGCGCCGAGGCGCCAGAACACTTCCGGCTCGATCGCCAGCTCATAGGCCGCATTCAGCGATTGCCAGCGCGTGGCGATCTCCGCCTTGACCGCCGCCATGCGGCGCTGGACGAGCTGCTCGTTCTCGACATCGGCGAGATACGACAGCCGCAGGATGGCCGGCGCCTTCTGCAGCTCTTTCATCAGCAGCTCCATGCGCGGCCGCCACTGGGCGCGCATCTCGGTCGTGCCCGGCTCGAACACGGCATCCGCCAGGTCGAGCCCGATCACGCGGTGGAGCGAAGCGCCGAAGTTGAACTTGAGCGCCTTACCGCGCGTGGCGCGCTCGATGCGCACCTGGTTGGTCGACGAGCGGAAGCCGCTCGGCAACGTCCGATCGTCCAGCTTCAGCACGAAGTTGCTGCCGCGTCCCTCGCGCGGCACGACCGCGCAGGTGATGTGGAACCGGCCGTAAGCGTCAGTGATCGCGTTGAGACCGCGCGCGCTCACCACGCGCACGCCCGCGAGGCCCATTTCGCCCTGGTCCTGCAGGCCGTTGCGATTGACGTCGTCGAACACCTTGCCGGTGACGTCCGTGCAATCGAACGTCGGATCCGGCACGACGCGCACTGTCGCGGAGGCTTCGTTCGACAGCGCAGCGGCGGTCAGCATGTGAACGGCCTGCACGCGGTTCACGAACTCACCTTCGCTGACGCCCGCGCCGACGGCGAGAATCGCGAGCATCTCGTGGGTCTCCTGACGATCCACGGACAGGTCGCGCCAGGTCAGCTCGCGACCGGCCACCGCCGGTTCCACCGGCTTGCCGTCGATACGGGCCGAGCCCGCGACGTAGCGGAAGCCCGCCGGAATGCGGTCGACGATGCTGACGTCGAACAGCGGCACGTCGGTCACGTTCTTGTACGTGATGACGTAAGGCACCAGCTGGCCGCGCACGACGTTGAGCAGCGGCGTCGTCTTCGACATCTGGATCACGCCCTGCAGGTCCGGATCCACCGGGATGTGGTTGTTGTAGATCTGACTCGTGCCCGGGATCAGGTTGTTGTCGAACTTCAGGTGCACGTGGTAACGCGTGCCTGCGCTGCGTGCGCGCTGCGCGAGCGTCGGTGCGAATTCCGAGATCTGGACTTCGCAGTAGTCCGGCGTCGCGCCGAGCGCGTCGTCCACCCCGCCCGGGCAGGCGGGCACGGAGAACGCAGCAGTAGAAGAGCCCGAGGTCGGCGGAATGATCTGTGAGTACGTGCCGATGTAGCCGGTCGGCGGCGGACTCACGTCGATCAGGTAGTTTCCGCCGCTCGGGCAAGCCGGGTCGGAGAAGTTCATGTCGAAGCGGTAGTAGCCATCCGCGCGCGTGACTTGATTCTGTTGCGCCGGGTCGTCGAAGCAGGCCGCCGGCAACGTCATGCCGGAGCCCGCACTCAGCATGCGCAACGTGACGCCCGTGGCCGGGGCGCGCGTCACCGAGTTGTAGGTAACGCCGTTCGGCGAGATCGGCAGGTTCAGATCCTGCAGATTGCTGGCGAACTGCACGATGATGTCGCTGATCTTCTGCAGGCCGTTGGTGAACGCGGGCGAGTACGCCAGGCCGAGCTTCGCAGTGTTCGACGTCGCGTCCGGCGCGCTGAAGCGCAGCTCGTACTTCTCGCCGGTGATGTAGTTCGGCGGGATACCGCTGATGCGATACGCGCCGTTCACATCGGTCTTCACGCTGCGCAACAGGCGATCGTTGCTGAACAGCTCGACCGTCCAGCCTTCGAGCACGCGCTCGTTGGCTTCCAGCGTTCTGTCGAAGTTCGCGTCGTGCCACGCCTTGCCGGTCAGGATGCCCTGGCCGGGAATGGCGCCGACGTCGATCGTGACGCTGGCACTGGCCGTCTGCGGCGGGTTGTTCCACTTGACCGTGCCGGTGTTCGTGACCTTCGTGCCGTCGAGCAGAGCTGGATTGATGACCGCGCGGAACCGCAGGATCGCCGTCTGTTGCGGTTGCAGCGGGCCGTAGCTCGTCGAGTAGTCGGCAGTGATGACCTGGTTCACGACGCTGATGCCGGTCGTCTGAGCATTGAGCGTCGCCGAGTCGGGCACCAGCGTGAGATAGCCCGGTACCGGCAGGTTGAGGTCGTCCGTGATCACGACATAGAGGGCCGGCATCTGCGAGATGTTGGTGACGCGCACCACGTACTCGAGCGTCCTGCCCTGCGAAGCCGCGCCGCCGCCGACCACGGACACTTCCTTGACGATCGACAGCTGCTGGCCGTTACCGACGACCACGACGGTCGGCTCCGGCCCGGTGGACGGATTGCCGTCGCCGTCCGTCAGTACGTTCGGCACCTCCGCCGTGCGCACGACTGCCTGGTTGCGAATGATCGTTCCGGACGCGACACCGGCATTCACACGCAGATTGAACTGGACGACCGCGCTCGACGTGGGCGAGAGCGTGCCCTCACCCGCCGTCGGCAGCGGCGGCGTGCGATCGGTCGAGCTCACATATATACCGGCCGCGAGCGGCGAGGAGCCGTTGTCCGGCTGCCCGTACGGCAGGCCGTTCAGCGTCGTCGTGTCCGCAACGTACGTGGTGTTCGGCGGCACGTTGTCGGCCAGCACCACGTTGGTCGCCGGAATCGCGCCGTTGTTGTAGATCGTGATCGTGTAGCGCAGCGTGTCGCCCGGATCGACGATGCCGGGCGAGCCGTTGTCGACCACCAGCTCGGCTTGCTTGGTGGCGAACAGGAGCGGCGCGTTGCCGACCACGTCGCGCGTCGGATCGTTCACGATCGGCGTGCGCGGATCGTCGGACGGGTAGTCGACGATGCCGACGGCAGCGGCGCTCACGAACGCCTGGTTCGAGATGACGGTGCCATCGGGCAGGTCCGGGTAGACCGTCACATCGAACGTGATGGTCGCGACGTTGGCCGTCGTGCTGGTCGCGTCCGCACGCATCACGCCCGCCGTCGCATTCTCCGGCGCATAGATGGCGATGGTGTCAACCAGCGGCGTGCTGCCCTGAGCGTTGTCGTTCAGCTGCGTACCGTTCAGCGTCGTGCTGCTCGCGACGTAGGTCGTGTTCGTCGGCACCTGGTCGCGAATCACGACGCCGGTGGCGTTGTCGGTGCCGATGTTCTTGACCGTGATCGTGTAACGCATCCGGTCGCCGGCGCGCAGCACGGTCGTGCTCGCACCAAGGTACGTCGAAGTCTTCAGCACGCGGAACTTCGGCGCCGAGGTGATCTGCACGCGCGTCGGGTCTTCATCGCCGAGCACGAGCGGATCCGGCGGTGTCGCACCAACGTTCGGGTCATCGCTGCGAGCGACCTCGACGCCGTCGACGTACGCCTGCGCCTGGTTCTGCACGTAACTCTGATTCGGCAGCACGGCGACGAGCTTCACGTCGTATTCGATGACGAGGAAGGTGCCCAGGCCGCCGAGGCTCAGGTTGCGGATGTCGACGAGACCGCCGTTGTTCAGGCCGCCCGACGGATTCGTATTGCTCGCATCGGCACCCGCCGGCACCGTCACGAGGGTCAAAGTGCCCGGCGCGTAGGTGGCGGCAGTGTTGAGTCGGCCGAGCTCGTCGCGCAGCGAGAAGCTCGGCAGCGGATCGCTGGCGAGGTTCTCGATGCGGATTCGGTAGCGCAGTGTGTCGCCCGGAGTCGCGTGCGTGGCTGGACTCTGACCGGTCGTGACGTTCGTGACCGTCTTCTCGAAGCGCAACATCGGCAGATCCGCCGTCACGGTATGCGCGTCCTGGTGGTCCGGGATGCCCACCGTGCCGTCGGTCAGTGTGCGGGTGTAGACGAGGCGGCCCGGAATCGTGGCGGGGGCGTTGTACCACTGGGTCGCGCCGGCCACGTTCGTGAGCGCGGTGCCGTCCTGAGCATCGGAGTCGACTTGCGCGCGGTACGTGATCAGCAGCCGTTGATCTGCGCCGATCACCGCAGCAGCGCTCTGCGTGATGAACGTGAGCTCGCACGCGGGGCCGTCATAGGCGAGCGAATAGTCCGCTCCCTGGACCAGAGGACCTTTGCCGGGTACCGGCGTCACGCCGTCTGCCGCGAACACGCGCGCGCTCAGGATTTCCGGCGTCGTGGTGCACATCCCGCCCGTCGGCGTGTCGGGCAGACGATCGATGAGCGTCACGTTGAACGCGTTGATGTCTCCCGTGTTGTGCATGTCGATGGTGAAGGTGCCCCACTCCGCCGGCTTCAGCGTCGTCGGGCCCGACTTCTCGACGCCGATCACCGGCGTGCCCGGCGGCGGCGTGAATTGCCCGACCAGGCCGGTGGTGTTGGTGAAGCCGCCTTCGCTAGTGATGAACTGGGATACCGGATTGCCGCTGGGGTCGAGAAAGTTCAGCGACAACGTGTAGTCCACTCCGTCGACGTTGAATGTCGTAGGCGTTGGTGACGCAACGATCGACACACGGTCCGAGCATCCGGCCGGGGGCGGGACCGGATCGAAGGGACAAGGGTCCAGGTTGTTCGGCGTCTCGACGTGGTTGAACGTATAGGTGAAGGTCAATGCAGGGCGTAGCACGCCATCGACACTGATCACGAGTACGACATCGAGCTGCACCGAAGTCAGTGAAGGATCGTCGACCGCGAAGTTGTGATGCGTAAACGATCCAAGAGAAAAGAGCGGGAAGCCCCCGGGCCCGGGCAACTGGAAAGGCGGCGGCAGCGGGTCCGCTGCGTTGAAGTCGTAGCCGCTCTGCGGCGTACTGCCGCCCCACCTGATGATCGACTGAGGCGTGCCATTCGTGATGACGGGATCGCCCGGCTGAACTCCGGGGACGTTGTCCACGGGGTCATGCCAGGATCCGCTGAGCGATGTGTAAATGATCTCGGCCGCGGACGCGCCCGCGGTTGCAAGCAGCGCGACCAGCGCAAGAACCCATGCGCTCAGGACGACGAATGACTTATGTGCTTGCGGTGCTTTCATGACTCTGGCGGTCCCGCTGTCGTGGGGCTTGCGCCCGGTAGACCGGAAACTTTGCGTCGCCACCTTTCGGTGGTTTTGCCCTTGGCAAAATCGCTAAATGCTCCTCGCTGTCATTGCCACAACCGGCGCGTCAGGCCGCCGGCAGGAAGTCGATCGGATACAGGATCGTGATCGCCGGCACCGCCTTGGCGCCGAAGTCGAAGCCCTTCACGCGCTCCACGACTTGCGCCGTCAGCTCGGGTGCGTTCATGTCCGACGCCTTCAGCTCGCACAACGAGACGCTGCCGTCGGGCTCGATCGTGAGCTTCAGGATCACCTGGCCTTTCAGCGTCGGATCGCGCCGCAGCTCCTTGTTGTAGAGCCGATAGAGCGCCGCCTTGTAGCGGTCGAACACGATCTGAATTTCTTCGTCGGTGCGACCGGGGACCCCGACGTCGCCGGCCACCGGACGATCGCCGCCAGGCGTGCCGACCGCAGAGATTGCGCTGCTCGCGCGCGTCACCTGCACGCCGGCCATGCCTGCGCCATTGCCCGGGCCGCCGCCAACACCGCGGCTGATGGACGCGAGGTTGATGCCACCGCTGGAGCCCGGTGCATTCGTAGTCAGCATCGAGCGCTGCGCGCGCCCGCCGTAGTCGGAGTTGTCGATGCTCGCTTTGGCACCGAGGCGGCCGACGACTGCATCGTCTTTGGCAGACGCGAGCCGCTCGCGGAACGCGAGAATGCCCTGATCCTTCGCGTCCGGCTCCTTCGGCGCCAGCTCCTCGACTTTCGGCTCGACCTTCGCGACCTGCACCGGCTTCTCGACCGGCTTCTTCTCCGCGAGCTCGCGCACCTTCGGTTTCGGCATTTCCACCGGCACCGGCGGCGGAGTCGGCTTCTCCTCCATCAGCAGACGCACGACACGTTGCGGCACTTCCTGGCCATTGACGACCAACGGCGGCAGCGTGATCTGCGAAACGATCGCGCTCAGCAGCATGGTGACCAGCAATGCGAGCCAGGCGGACTTGCGGAAGCGCTGGTCGTCCTCGCCGTTGTACGCCCAGGACAGGAGTGCTTTGCGCGGCTTCTCGTCGATCTCGCGCTCGATCTCCCATTCGTAGCTGAGCTGTTCCTCTTCGTACTGCACTTCGAACAGCGCGCGCTCGATCGCATCGATCGTGTCGTTGTGCTGCTGGATCTTCTGGCGCAGCGCCGCCTGGCGGCCTTCCATGTGGTCGAACCACTCGCCCAGCTCCGCGACGCGAGCGCGTGCGGCCTGCAAGTGATCAGTTGCGCGTTGCGACGACGTATCGGCGCCCCAGAACAGTTTGTCGCCGCCGACGGCCGCGAGCTTCTCCAGCGCGGCGCAGGCTTGGACGACTAGATGATGGCGCTCGCGTTGCGGGGCGAGATCGTGAAGCTCGCTCTCCACTTCGCGCAGCTCGTTCTCGAGCGAGGCCCGCTTGGTGCGCGTGCGCGCCAGCTCGTTGGCGAGCTGCCGCTGCTGTTCCTGCTCCGGCTCCGTTACCGGATCCGCGAGGTTCAGGTCGTCAAGTATGTGGACTGCTGCGTTCATCGATGGCTACACCCTATTTCTGCAGCACCGCGAGCGAAATCTTGCCGTACGTGGTGGCCGTGCAGGTCGCCATGACCTTGCGGACCAGCTCGAACGGCAGCGACTTGTCGGCGATCACCGTGACCTCGCGCGTCGCCTTGCCCGCCTCGCCGCCGCTACCGAGCAACATCGGGCGATCGAGCACCTGTCGCAGCGGCTCGACCAGCGGGTCGAGCGACGCGTTGACATCGGCGACGTTCGCGACCAGCTCGCCCTGCACGAACACGTGCTCCTTGGTGATCATCACCACGACCGACTGCTGGGCCTGCGTTTCTGCGGTGGACTGCGGAATCTCGACGTCCTTGCTGTTCTGCACGGTCGCAACGTCGGCCGTGTAGATCAACAGGAACGCCACCAGCACCGACATCACGTCGATCAGCGGAATCAGATTCAGCTCCGCCTCCTGATGCGGCCGGCTCGGGCGATTGAACAGACTCATGGGGCTTCTCCCACGGCGATGTTCGTGAACAGCTCCGTCTTCTGCGGTGGGACGGCGGAGTCGGCTGCAGACTCCCCGGCCACCGCAGTTTCGACGCTGCGGATCGCGTCCATCACCTGGATCAGGTAGTCATACTTCACCGTCCGCTCCAGCAGCACGGACGCGTCATTCACGTTCGGGTTCTCGCTCTTCAGCTGCTGTGCCAGCTGGGTGAGCATTGCCCAGTCGTACTCGCCGTCGATCTTCGGCAGCGCTGCGATCAGCGTTTCGCCGTTGGTGAGCTCGAAGCCGTTCTCGCGCACGATCACTTCCAGCCGGAACGCCGGCGGCGAAGGCGCCGCACCGGCGTTCGCGCTCGGCAGATCGAGCTGCAGGATGGTGATGCGCGAGAACACGGCCGTCATGAGCAGGAACGTGACCAGCACTACGAAGATGTCGATCATCGGCACCAGCATCACTTCGGCCGGCTTGCGAACCCGGTTGGTGAAGCTCCCTTGCAGGAGCGACCCGCCCGAGGCAAACGAATGTGCGTTGGCGGTCATGACCTATCCTCAGGCCGGTGTCGGTTGCGGCAACGGATCGGATCCGCTCGACGTCCCGCTCTGTGCACCCTGAGCAGCATCCAGACGCATCTGCGCCTTCGCCGACTGGCGATCCGCGACGAGGGTCAGGAACTTGACCGCGCCCGTTTCCAGGCTGCCGATCAGCTGCGAGGTCTTCGACTGCAGGAACGAGTGCGTAAGCAGCAGCGGCACGGCGACCATCAGGCCGAAGGCCGTACAGTTCATGGCCTCGGAGATGCTGGCTGCGAGCAGGTTCGCTTTCTCGGCCGGATTCGCGGTCGCCACGGCGGTGAACGCGTGGATCAGGCCGTTGACCGTACCCAGCAGGCCGAGCAGCGTCGCGAGGTTCGCGAACGTCGCGAGGTAGTGCGTGCGCTTCTCGAGGTGCGGGATGACTTCCATCAGGTTGGCGCGCAGCGCCTTCTCGATGTCGTCAATGCGTCGCACTGCGCCCAGCCGCGCGAGGCCGACGCTGAGCAGTCGCGCCACGATCGTGTCGCCCTTGCTGGTCTTCGCACGCGCAGCGTCGAAGTCCGCATTCGACAACACCGGCTCGACGTCTTCCCACACCCGGCGGTTGGTCACGACCAGCCGCGTGAGCGTCAGATAGCGCTCCACTGCGATCGCCGCCGCGAGCGCGCCGACCAACGCAATGGGGGCCATGAAGAGCCCGCCCTTTACGAAGAAACTCATCACTGTGATGTAGATGTCCACGATTGCAGCCTCACGTTAGAAACCAAATTTTGAGTCGGGCTAAAGCCCGACCTACAGGGAATCACCGTTTGCCTTGCCTGATCTCGTAGTAGGAGAGCTCGCGCATGAATACGTCTTTGTCGACCGGTTGCACGGAGTCGTCCAGCAGGCGCGACAAGCCCGGCATGTCGCCGATCTGCGAGCCTTTCCACGGCACGATGACCAGCGACTTCGGCGCTTCCTGGTTGCCCAGGATCGAAATGCCGGCGAGCGTCTTGGCATCGGCGGCGGCCTTGGCGTCGGCTTTCGCCGCTTTCTTCGCCGGCTCCTGCTTCGGCTTGTCGTCAGCGGCGACGGAGCCGGCGGCGAGCACGGCGATCAGCATCAGTGTCGTGCGCATCATTCCTACGGCCTCGCTCGGTTCTGCAGGTCTGCCAGCCACTTCACGACGTCCGGATCGTCCGGCGCGCTGCGCAGGTACGCCTCGTAGTTCGTGAGCGCGCACGAGCGGTCGGCCAGGTACAGATCGCAGAGGATCGCCAGGTTGCGACGTGCGTAGTGGAACGCCGGCGACAATGCCAGCGCCTTCTCGTAACTGGCGCGCGCGGCGTCGAACTTGCCTTTGCGGCGCTGGACCATGCCCAGCTCGTTGTGCGCAATCGGATGGCGCGGATTGAGCTCGAGCGCTCGCTCCAGGCTCGCTTCGGCCTTGTCCAGATCGCCGATGCGCGCATACGCGATGCCGAGGTCGATGTGCGCGGCGGTCACGTTCGGCGCGGCCTGCGTCACTTTCAGCAGCGACGCGATGCCCTGCTCGTACTGCTTCTGCTCGAACGAGCGCATCGCGTTGTCGTAGTCGGCGTGGATATCGCTGCCGACGCGCACTTCCTCGACGATCGTGAAGCCGCCTTCGTCCTGCTGAATCTCGGAGCGCAGGGGCGGCACCGGCTTCGCGGCCTTCGCGACAGTGGCTGCCTTGGCCGACGATTGCGACCGGGGCTGCGTCGGCGTGCTGGAGCACGCAGCGAGCGCGAAAGCCAGCACGAGCATCAGATGATTAGCGGAGGGTCGCATTGGCGCCTCCACTCGTTGCTGCGGCGTCCGCCGTAGTGGCTGCTGCGGCAGCAGCCGCTGCGGCCGGCGAGCGATACGCATAGCGGTCGATCGAGCCAAGGAAGCCGGAGCTGATCTCGGCCTTCGCGTAGCGGCCCGGCATCAGCTCGGCGAGCCGCGCGAGGCTCTTTTCGATCCAGCTGTTGTACAGATGATCGCTGCTCATCAGCTCGAGATTCTTCTCGTGCACCTTGATCGCCTTCTCCTCGAACGGGAACGCTTCTTCGTCGAGCGCGTCCTCGTATTCCTGGAGCTTGGCGCCGGCCAGGTTGGAGGGGCGCTCGGACTCGCGCAGCGAGCGGCTGAAGTCGCGATAGATCTCGCCGAGGTAGTACGTCGCCGCGGCCGTGATCTCGCCGACCTGGTAGTCGACGAGGTGGCCGAACGCCTCAGTCGCGGCGTTCATGCGACGCTGCTTCTCGGCGAGGCTTTGATCGAACGGCTGCAGGAGCTCGAGCGAGGCGAAGCTCTCGTAGGTTTGCTGCGCCAGGACCAGCGCCGACTGGCCGGCGAGGAAGCGCGTGCGCGCCGTGCGCTCGCTGCCCGCAGTAGCATCGACCTGCACGATCTGCTCGAGCGTGTGGTGGTAGCTCGTCGTGTCGTTCTTGCGCTGATAGATTCCGGCGATCTTGAAGTGCGTCTCGACCGCGGTCTCGACCGGCTTCGGGAACTGCTCGACGTAGCGCAGATACACGGCGAGCGCGCGGTCGGGGCTCGACGCCTCCTCGTGCAGCTGACCGGCGAGCAAGAGCGCTTCTGCCCGCAGCTCGGGGTTGTCCGACTCCGCAGCGACGCGCTCGTATTCGTCCGCGGAGCGCGAGAGCTGACCGGCCTTGCGATAGACCAGCGCGATCTGCTTGGTCGCGTCGCGGTTGAGCTCGTGCTGCGGGTACGTCGTGCGGAACGCATCGAGCACCGAGGCCGCTTCGTTCCAGGCCTCCAGGTGGATCAGCGCAGCGCCGGCGTCGTACTCTGCGGCGGCGCGGATCTTCGCCGTCGGCGCGACCTGCTTGATGCGCAGGAAGTGATCGGCGGCCGCGCGATAGTTCGACTGCTGGTTCGCGAGCTCGCCCTGCTTGTAGATCGAGGCAGCAAGGTTCTCGACGAGACCGGCGCGCGAATCGTCGTCAGCCGGCGTGAGCGCCAGCACCTGGCCGTAGGCCTGTTCGGCGTTCGGGTAGTCCGCGAGCTCGAGCGATGAGTGCGCGACGACCAGCCAGGCCGAGCGGCGCACGGGCGCGGCAGCGTTCGGATAGCGATCGATCAGCTTGTGACCAGCGGCGAGCGCGGGCGCGAAGTCCTTCATGTCATACAAGTCGTCGGCAGCCGCGCCCAGGATCGTCGCGGCATGCTCATGGTCCGGGAACGTGTCGGCGAAGCGCAGCGAGCTGGTCACCGTGTCGCGACGCGCAGCGAGCTTGCTGTCTTCCGTGACAACCTTCAGTTGCTCGCGGTGCGCATACACGGCGGCGTAGCCCGCGGCCGCGGCACGATCGTGCTTCGCGTACTCGTACGCGGTGCGCTCGTACTCGCGCGCGGCGCCGGCGAAGTCCCGATTCTCCAGCTGCAGGTCCGCGAGCTGATAGTTGATCGCCGGCGTCTCGGCATCGGTGCTGAACGAAGCGATGTACTGCCCGTACCAGCGCGCGGCTTCGGTGTAATTCGCGGCCTTGTTCTCCGCCGCGCTCTTGTCCTGATACTGCGCGTGGTAGTGATTCGCGAGGTCCCGCAGGTTGCTCTTCAGGTAGCTCAGCACCTCTGGCGCTTGCTGGACGTCGAAGTGACGCCAGTATTCGGCGCTCAGCCCATACGCGCTGGCGAATGCCTTCTTCGAGTCGAGCACGAGCTGCGGGAAGCGGCCGGTCTCGTAGATCTCGATCACGCGCATGCTGAAGTGCGGCGAGCGCTTGTGCAGCGGGTACTGCGCGATGAACGTGTTGTAGCTCTTCGCGGCGTCGTGATAGCGCAGCTTCGTCAGGTAGTACTCGCCGAGGTTGCGATAGACGCGATCCTCGTAGCCGCGCTTGCCCTTGCCGGCGAAGTACTGCTGCACGGCCTCCGGACCGCCGAGGTTCGAGAAGCTGAGACTGATGATGTCGAACGTGTCGGCGATGCGCCGCTCGTCGCCCTCTTCGTGCTGACCGTCGAAGTCGTAGCCGATCGAGACCTTGTAATCGAGCAGCGCGACGTACTGGTCGAGCGCTTCGTCGTACGCTTCCTGCTTGTACAGCGACCAGCCGAGCTTGTAGAGCGCGAGCTCGTAGTACTCCGACACCGGGCCCATCCTGATGATCGCCTGGTACGAGCCTTCGGCGTCGCGGTATTTCTTGCGCGTGAAGAAGTGCTCGGCGCGGCGGAAGTGCACTTCGTCCAGATACTTCGAATTCGGATACGCAGCGATGAGCTGCTCCATGACTTTCATCGCTTCGACCGTGCGCCCGAGCTCGTCGTAAGCACGTGCCTTCTGATACAGCACCTGGTCGTTGTGCTCGTGCGACGGGTACTTCTCGAGCAGGCGGTCGTAGAGCTGGATCGCTTCGAGCGGCCCCGCGCGCGCCAGGTCGTCCTTGATATTCTGGGGCAGCTGGCCCTGCAGCAGGTCCTGCGCCGACGCAACTCGCGACACCTGCGCATTGGCGCGCTGTTCGAGCTCCTGCTCGGAAGATTGTCGGGCTGAAGCCCGACCTACATCCGCGGGTAGGTCGGGCTTCAGCCCGACCTCTGCCGCCTGCGGCGCCGGCAGCTCGAGCAGCTCGCCCGTGCCGTTCAGGCCGTATTCTTTTTCGATCTTCAGGTCCGCGAGGCGGCGCATCGCTTCGGGCGTGCGCTGCGTCTCCGGCGTCTCTTCGAGGAAGCGCTGGTAGCTCTGCATCGCCGTGTCGAGGCCGCCCTCGACCTTCACGTCCTGCAGATCCGGCGAAACTTTGTGCAGCGTCGCCAGCGTGTCCTTCTGCGGCGCGCCCGAGCACGCAGCGAGGATCGCTGCGCCGACGAGGGTCAGTGCATGGCGCGAACGCGTCATTGCCCACCTCCCGTCGTTGGACCCGGATCCGACGCCGGCGGCGCTTCATTGCCCTGGGTTTCATTTCCTTGGGCCTTGGCGGCACGGTCGTAGCTGTCGGCGACCGCGTAGCGCGCTTGCGTCTGATAGACCTCGAGCCGCGCGCGCCGCGTCTTCAGTTCATCGATCGCGACGGTCTCGATCAGGTGACCCTGCTGCGCCATCAGCTTGTTGACGGTCTCCAGCGATTCGGCGGCACGCGTGCGCAGCCGCTTGATCGTGTCGTCGTAGCCGAGGTAGCTGTGCTCGGCAGCCTGACGCGCCCGCACGAACTCCTGGTACTGCTTGTTCAGCACCGCGATGTCGGCATTCAGCGCGTTGAGGTGCTCGTGCGCCTCGGTCAGCCGCTCCGGATAGCTCGTGTAGAGCGTCCAGGTCAGCACGCCCTTGACACGACGCAGCCGCTCCTGGAGCTGCGGCACATCCGCAGACCTCGCCTTCTCCAGGCTTTGTTCGATGCCGCGCAGTGTCTCCATGACGATGCGCTCATCTGCAGTTGCGAGCAGATCCGGCCGCGGCTCGATCAGCAGCTGGTGGAGCCGCTGTTGCAGGTGATTGCGCTGCTCCATGCGCAGGCGGATTTGCGCGTCGAGCTCGCGGAACTGCGCGTCGACGCCGGGCAGGAGCGGCTCGTAGTTCTTGCGGCGCAGGCGAATCATGTCCTCGTACGCATCGAGGCTCGTCTGCCAGCCGGCCATCTTCCGGCGCAGCTCATCGAGATCCAGATAGTTCTGCAGCGCCGTCTGGAAATCATGCGACGCCATCAGCTGCATGAGGTAGAAGGTTTCGGGTGCATCGGGCAGCGTGCGCAGGCGGATCACCCAGCCCTTGTCCTGCTGGATTTCCTCGCGCACCAGTGCTTTCAGGAAGCGCCCGTCGGCGATGCTCTTGATCGACGCGTCGACCTTGCCAAGTTCCTCGCCGAAGGACTTCAGCGCATCGCCATACAGCACCGCCGCGCGGCCGTGGACATTCAACTTGCTGTACGCATAAGGCAGCGCCAGCATCGCTTCCTGCACGGCAGCGTCCGTGACTTCGCGCTTCGCGAGCATGCTCCACGGCACCACCGCGCGCTCGTAGTTCTGTGCCGAGACGTCCGCCCAGCCTGCGCTCAGCAGCGCCTGGTTCGAGAACGGACCGTCGAGTCGCACGCGGTCGAAGTACTGCTGCGCGTGCGTGAAGTCCGTCGCTTCCAGCATCAGCTTGCCGAGCAGCATGTTCGACTTGTCGCGGATCGCGAGCGGCCCGGCGTCGCTCAAGCTCAGTTGCCCGGCCTTGTCCAGCTGCGCGATCGCATCCTGCTCGCGGCCTTCCTGCAGCAACGCGATGCCGAGGTTGTAGGCCGCAAATCCGCTCAGCGATTGCGCACCCTGCAGGCGCTTCAACACTGTCGCCGCGTCCACGGGACGACCGAGCGCCATGTAGACGTTCGCGCGCAGGAATTCGACGTCGTCGCGAATCGCGACCGGCGTCTTGCCGCTGATGCGATCGAGCGCGACGAGTGCATCGCCCGCCTGGTCCTTCTGGAAGTGAATGCGCGCGAGGCGATACGCCGCTTCGTTGCGCACGGATTCCTCGACCGCACCTTCGAGCACGGCCTTGATGGCGCGGCCGGCGCGGCGATGCATGCGGTAGTAGAGCTCGAAGTCCCCGACCGAGAACTCAGCTTCGCCGATGTGGAACTGCAGCGAGTCGCGCTGCGGCTCGTCGACGCCGTTGTGCAGGGCCAGCTCCGCATCGAGCCGCTCCAGCGCCTCGAAGTAGTGCCCCTGGTTCGCCTGGTAGAGCGCCTCGCCGAAATACAGGTCGCGCAGGTCCCTACTCGCGCAGGGCCCCGCGGCGAGCACTCCCGCCAAGGCACAGCCGACGATGAGGGTCGCGCGCAGCATGCTCGGCTCACCAGTCTCCGAGCTGCAGCTCCGAGGAGCCGAGCGTCACGCCGAGCAGCTTCGGCTCGATGCCTTTGCTGAACGCGAATCGCTCCGTGCGGGTGTAGTCCTTGCCGGTGTCGAGCTTGCCGGCGATCGTCACTTCGATCCGGTGCTCGCCGGTGGTGACGTTGCCGGTGTAGATCCGCTGCACCCCGCCCTTCTGCAGGGCTTCGAGCTCCTTGAAGCTGTAGATGCTGTGCGCGACGGGCTGGCCGTCGATCTGGATCTGCACCGCGTCCAGCCGCAGCGTGTCGCGTGCGACCAGCGCAACGAACACCGCGAGGTGCGTGTTCGAGGGATAGAGCAGCCGCTCCTCGAGGCGCGCGAGCTCCGCGGCGATGCTCAGGACGTCGGACTTGACCTCCTGCACCTGCTCATCGAGGCCCTTCATCTGCTCGCGATAGCTCGCTTCCGCACCGGCAGCGGAGCTGGCGAGCACGGCCAACGCCGTGAACATAACGAGCCAGGACTTTTTCAACATGTGCATATCCACCTCTGCACGAACGAGCTCTGTGAGACGTCGGCGCGCGCCCGCGCGCCGCGGACAGAAAATCAGGCGGTCGCGACCGACCGCAGAGGTGGGTGGGTGCTGGACCCCGCGCATATCCGCGGAGCAGCTGCATCGACAGGCATCACGTTGTTCATGGCTACCTCGTCTTCAACTGGCAGGCCAGTGCCAGCGGCTACTGCGTGCTCGGACAAGGCAGCCCGTTCATGACGGACTTGATTCGGGCGGTCCCGCTATCGTGGAGCTTTCGCTCGTTAGACCGGAGACTTTGCGTCCCCACCTTTCGGTGGGTTTGCCTTTGTCTGAATCGCGCGGCCGCACCTTATCACTACCGCGTCACACAAAACGTGTGATGCAGGTCACAGTTCGTCGTCGCGCGACGACGTGAGAAAGGAGCGACAGTTGTTTTGCAGCGGCCATTCAACGTAATGAAGAATTGAGTTAAGTCGCACAGACCGCTGTGCAGACGCGAACCGGGCGTCACTGTGGACTTGACAACAGGCGGCACTTCGAGGCGCACCCCGCGCAGGTCGCTGACATATATATGTGCGCGAC
>Ga0209382_10002100_pt1 | contig 29872 bp, 25 predicted proteins | sample SoiMetdeltSBSDD5_FD_187599 | JGI IMG/M metagenome (GOLD analysis project Ga0209382, IMG submission 187599) | Bulk soil microbial communities from a Populus tree surrounding site in Tennessee, USA - Soil MetaG P. deltoides SBSDD5 (SPAdes) (version 2) | ecosystem: Environmental > Terrestrial >...
TGCAGCAAACGTTGATGGGAACGCTGCTGACCGCGGCCGGCGTCATCCTGCTCATCCGGTTCGACGTGGCCCTCATCTGGCTGGCCATCGGGTTCGTGGTCCGCGGCGCGCTCGCCCTCGCGGAGGCGGGCGCGTACGCGCTCAGCCTGGCCGGGCCGGGCCCGGTCGCGCCGGGCCTCGCGCGTGCCGCCGGGATCGTCTCCTCCGCCGCCTCCTCCTTCGACAGCATCGCGGAGTGGCTGCTCGCGCTCGGCTGCGTCCTCGCCGTCTCGGAGTGGGTGCAGCGGGAGCTCCTCCAGTCGAATGTCGAGCTCTTGAACGCGCAGGAAGACCTCCGGAAGCTGGCGGATCGCGACCCGCTCACCGGCCTCGCCAACCGCCGCGCCCTGCCCGAGGTCCTGCGCGCGTCCCAGCCCGCCGGAGCCACGCTGGTCTTCTTCGACCTCGACGGCTTCAAGCAGATCAACGACCTCCACGGCCACTCGGCCGGCGACGAGACCCTGCGCCGCTTCGCTACCGCCCTCCGCGAATCCTTCCGTCCCGCGGACGCCGTCCTGCGCTACGCCGGGGACGAGTTCCTGGTGGTGGCGAACGGGCTCGATTCCACGTCCGTGTCCGGCCGCATCGAGGCCCTGCGCGACCGCCTGCGCCGCGCCGCCAAGGAGGGACCTCCCATCGAGTTCTCGGTCGGCATCGCGGATATGGCCGCGGGCAGCCAGCCCGACGTCGCGCTCAACCGCGCGGACGAGGCCATGTACGAAGCCAAGCGCGCGCGCGGCCCCCTCGGCGCTGCGTGATAGTCTTTTCGGACGTCGCCCACGCGCGACGAGGAGGGTTCATGGCATTGCGCATTCATTTCCTGGCCGCCGCGCTGCTCACCGCGGCCCTGCCCGCGTCCGCGGAAGACCTGACCATCGTCTCCAAGATGACGCGCGACGGCGGGGCGCCCACCACCGCCACCAGCTACCTCTCCAGCGACCACGCGCGCATCGTGCAGCCGGACGGCCAGGAGGCCATCCTCGACCTCAAGACGGGCCAGATCACCGTGATCGACGGCCGCAAGAAGGAGTACTTCGTCGTCACCCGGCAGGACATGGAGCAGATGAAGACGCGCATGCAGCAGACCATGAACAGCCCCGAGATGCAGAGGGCGCAGGAGCAGATGAAGAACCTGCCCCCGGAAGTCCAGAAGCGGATGCAGGGCATGATGGGCGGGCTGGCCAGCAGCTTCGACGTCAAGAAGACGGGCACTTCGCGCAAGGTCGCGGGCTACAGCTGCGACAACTGGACGATCACGCTCGGCCAGTTCTCCAAGACCGAGCAGTGCGTGACGACCGAGCTCCCCGTCCCCGTCCAGACCTGGGACGCCTACCGCGACTTCGCGGAGAGCATGCGCAGCATGATGGCGTCCATGGGGCCCATGGCCAAGGGCATGGCGGACATGGCGGCCAAGATGAAGGAGATGCGCGGCTTCCCCCTGGCCATGAGCACGACCTCCAGCTTCATGGGCCGGTCGATGAGCACCTCGAACGAAGTCACCGAGATCAAGAAGGGCCCGATCCCGGCCTCGGCCTGGGAGGTTCCCGCCGGCTACCGCAAGATCGAGAATCCGATGCTCAAGGCGGCGCCGCCGCGTTAGCGCCGCTGGCCGTCTCGCGCGCCTTGCGCGCGCTGAGCACGGCCGACCCCAGGCCCCACTCCCAGGCCTGACGCGCCTCGCCCGACGATGGGGCGAGCAGCGGCGACGCGCGCACCGTCTCGTACCAGGCCAGCTCCGCGTCGTAGGCCGCGGCTTCGTCGTGGTGACCGTCGCGATGGGCCAGCTCGTGGCGCAGCGCGCCGGCCAGCGAGATCCAGGCGTGCGCCTCCTGGTACGGCCGCGGGATGTCCGGCCGCGGCGTGCGGTAGAGGTGCGCCACCGGATCCAGGAGGGCCTCGCGCCGCACGTAGATGCGCCTCACCAGCGACAGCGATTCCACGAACACCGCCCAGCGCTCGGGACCGAGGCGCGGCGCCACCCAGATCTCGCGGTCCTCCCGCAAGCGCTCGAGCCGGTCGGCCAGGGCGGGATCGCCCATGCCCCCGATGAGGGACCGCAGGTGCTGGAAGGCCTCGAGCTCCGGTCGCCGCCGCGCGTCGAGGGGCGCCACGTCCCCGCCCACCGCGCTTTCGTTCTTGGCCTCGGCGATGCGCAGGACCGCGAAGTAGGTGGCGAGGCCGAGAACGGCCGCCACGACGGCCTGGTCGCGGAGGCGCAGGTCAGGATCTCAGGGGCTCGGCGCCTACGGCTTGGGCGCGGGCTGGCTCGTGTTCCAGATGTCGCGATGGAGGAGCCACTGCCCCGCGACCTTCTTCCAGACCACGACGTACTTGCCGCGGTCGGCGACCGTCCCGTCCTTCAGCTTGACCACGAAGGTGCCGACCTCGGAGGCCACGGGCCCATGAGCCTCGACGTCGGCGGTGGTGAGCTCGATGCCCGTCACTCCGGAATCGAAGACCCCCTTGAACATCGCCTGGATCGCCGCGCGGCCCTTGACCACGTCGGAGTTTGGCGGCAGCACCTGGGCGTCCGCCGTGTAGAGGCTCGCCACCGCCGCCGCGTCGCCCTTGGCCACCGCCGCGGAGAACTTCTTGTTCCCCGCCTCGATCGTGGCGCGCACGGCCGCGTCCTGCGCGCCCGCCGCCGCCGCACTCGCGGACATCGCCGCCACCAGGGACACGATTCGCCACGGACGACGGCTCAGCTGCCGCATGCGCGCCTCCTTGCTTGGAAGGCGCATTCTGGACGCGCGGGCCCGCCGGAGGCAAGCCCGGTCAGCGCGCGTAGGGCCGCTTGCGCAGGTAGCGATCGACGAGGCCGAGCAGGATGAGCAGCGGGCCCGCGAACATGGCCGCCCCCACCGCGAACGTCGCCTTGCCCGGGCCGGTGAGCATCGCCCCCAGCTGGTTGCGGAAGGGGTCGTCGTTCACCAGATAGGTCCAGGTGGAGGCGGGGCCCTTCACGTCCAGGTGCGAGAGGTCCAGGCCGCCCGCGCCCGCCTCGATGCGCGCCAGCGACGCGCGCACGGAGTCGGCCACGTCGTCCTGCATGGCCTGGAAGGCCTCCGCGGCCTGGACCTTGAAGCGGGACAGCGGGTCCTGGCCGCCCAGGCCCACGAGATGGATGCCCTCGCGGAGGTCGGCCACGAACGAGAGGTAGTCGCTCCAGGCGCGATCGACGTGGGCGAGGGTGACCACGACCTCCGCCTTGCGGACAGCATCCTCGCCCACCGCGCGGACGAGCGCCTCGTAGCGCTCTCCTTCCTCCCGCCAGAGGTCCGGCTCCTCCGTGCCCGCGAGCAGCGCCTGCCGCCGCGCGTGGACCCGCCGCCGGTTGTCCTCGATGGCGGAGGCGTAGCGCCAGAGCGTGCGGCGGATCTCGAGGTTCTGGCCCTCGATGATGCGCTGGGCGCGCGCGATCTCGCCGCAGATGACCGCGCTCTCGATGGGCGCGTCCTGGTTGGGAGGGCGCCGGCCCGACGGAATCAGGGCCTCCACTCCGTAGCGCACGAGCAGGTCGTCCTCCAGGCTCACGAACAGCCGCGACGTGCCCGGATCGCCCTGGCGCCCGGCCCGGCCACGAAGCTGCAGGTCCACGCGCCGGCTCTCGTGACGGTTCGTGCCCAGGACGTACAGCCCCCCGAGCGCCACCACCTCGGCCCGCCCGCTCTCGTCCGCTCCCCCCAGGCGGATGTCCGTGCCACGCCCCGCCATGTTGGTGGAGATCGTCACCGCCCCTCGCGCCCCCGCCCCGGCCACGATGCGCGCCTCCGCCGCGTCGTCGCGCGCGTTGAGGACCTCGCACGCGACGCCGAGGCCGCGCAGGCGCGCGGCCAGGCGCTCGGACTCCACGACGGTGAGCGTGCCCACCAGGATCGGGCGGCCGGTGGCGTGGACCCGCCGCACCTCGTCCACGACCGCCGCCTCCTTGGCTTCGCGGTGCGTGAAGACGACATCCTCCTCGTCCACGCGGATCATCGGCCGGTGGGTGGGGACCACGACCACGGGCAGGCCGTAGAACTCGTCCAGCTCCGCCGCCGCGTCGCGCGCCGTGCCCGTCATCCCGCATCGCCGCGGATAGCCGTGCAGGAAGTGCTGGAGCGTGATCGACCCGAGGATCCGCCCGTCCGCCTGTCGGACCAGGCCCTCCTTGGCCTCCAGCGCCGCCTGCAGGCCGTCCGGCCAGTGGCGGTCCTCCACCACGCGGCCCGTGAACTCGTCCACGATCAGGATGCGGCCCTCGCGCACGATGTAGTCCACGTCGCGGCGCAGCAGGACGCGCGCGTGCAGCGCGCAGTGCAGCTCGGTGAGGAGCGCGTAGTTCTCCTCCGCCACCAGGCTCCCGCAGCCCAGCGCGCGCTCCACCCGCTCGTATCCGGCTTCGGTCAGCTCGACGTTGCGGCCGTACTCGTCGGTGTCGAAGTCCCCGCCGGGCGCAAGGGAGGCCGTGACCTCCGCCATCTGCCGGGCCGTGGACGCCGCCCGGAAGGCGTCGCCCGCGATGACGAGAGGCACGCGCGCCTCGTCCACGAGCAGCGAATCGGCCTCGTCGAGCAGCGCGAAGTGCAACGGGCGGTGGACGAGATCGCCGGGCTCTCGCGCGAGGAGGTCGCGCAGGTGGTCGAACCCCGCCTCCTTGGCCGTCACGTAGGTGACGTCCGCGGCGTAGGCGCGGCGCCGCTCGGCCGCGGAGCGCCCGCCGTCGACCCAGTCGACGCTGAGGCCGAGGGCACGGTAGATGGGGCCCATCCATTCCGCGTCGCGGCGGGCCAGGTAGTCGTTGAAGGTCAGGACGTGCAGGCCGCGGCCGGTGATGGCATTGAGGTACGCGGGCATCACCGCGGCCAGCGTCTTGCCCTCGCCCGTCTGCATCTCGACGACTGCGCCCGCGTGCAGGGCGAGGGCGGCGATCACCTGCTCGTCGAACGGGCGCAGGCCGACGGTGCGGCGCGCCACCTCGCGCACGAGGGCGAAGGCCCGGGCCTGGATCTCGTCGAGGGGACGGCCGCCGCGCGCCTCCGCGCGCAGGTCCCGAGCGCGCCCGGCCATGTCCCCGTCGCCGAGGGCCTGGAGCTCGGGCTCCCGGCGGCCGACGTCGGCCAGGGGCCGCTGGAAGCCGGCCAGGTCGTGAGTCACCGTCGAGCCGCGCAGCCGCGCCAGCCGCTCGCGCAGACGACCGCGGGTGCTCATCAGGTCGTCCGCGAGCGTACCATGCGCGCGCTCCCCATCCGGTTTATCTTCGTGGCAGGGAGGACGCGATGCCCAACGCGAAGAACACCGATCCCATCCCGCGCCGCATTCTCGGGAGCACCAACGTCGAGGTCTCCGCCATGGGCCTCGGCGGCTATCACCTCGGCGCGATGAAGAGCAAGCGCGAAGCCGTGCGCATCGTGCAGGCGGCGGTGGACGCCGGCATCACCTTCATGGACAACGCCTGGGAGTACCACGACGGCGAGAGCGAGACGCTCATGGGCAAGGCGCTGGCCGAGGGCGGCCGGCGCAACCAGGCCTTCCTGATGACGAAGTGCTGCACGCACGGCCGCGGCAAGCAGGTGGCCTTCCGCCAGCTCCACGACTCGCTGCGCCGCCTCAAGACCGACCACCTCGACCTCTGGCAGATCCACGAGGTCGTCTACGAGAACGATCCGGAGAGGCACTTCGCGCGGGACGGGGCGGTGGAGGCGCTGGCCGAAGCCAAGCGCCAGGGCAAGGTGCGCTTCGTGGGCTTCACCGGCCACAAGGACCCGCACCTCCACCTGAAGATGCTGGAGCCCGGGTTCCCGTTCGACGCCTGCCAGCTCCCCCTCAACTGCTTCGACGCGACGTTCCGCAGCTTCGAGCAGCTCGTCCTCCCCGAGCTGCTCATCCGCGGCATCGCTCCCATCGGCATGAAGCCGATCTGCGGCGACGGGGATCCGGCCAAGAAGCGCGCGGTCAAGGCCACCGACGCCCTGCGCTACGCCATGAGCCTCCCCGTGGCCACCACCATCACTGGCATCGACTCCATGAAGGTGCTGCGGCAGAACCTCGGCGTCGCGCGCGGGTTCAAGCCCCTGTCCGAGGCGGAGAGGGACGCCATCCGGAGCCAGTCCGCCGAGCTGGCCGCCGACGGCCGCTTCGAGCTCTACAAGACGACGGCCAAGCACGAGGGACCGGTCGGTCGCAAGGAGCACGGCTTCCCCCAGGACCTCGAAGCCTGACCTGAGGCCGGTTGACTCGGGTCGCGCGCCCGCCTAGGGTACGGCGCGAGACCCCCATATGAAGCTTCGCCTGCCGCGCGGACCGCTGGCCGCGCTCGTCGTGTCCCTGCTCCTCACCGCACACCCGTCGCCGGCGGCGGATCCGTCCCTGCGCGTCGACCTCGGCGGCGGCGTCCACCTCGACCTCGTGCTGGTGAAGGCGGGCAGCTTCCGCCAGGGATCGCCCGCCACCGAGGCGGGCCGCGGGGACGACGAGAACGCGCGCGACGTCACGATCTCGCGCGACTTCTACATCGGGAAGGTCCCGGTCACCCGCGGCCAGTTCGCGCGCTTCGTGACCGAGACGGGCTATCGGACGGAAGCGGAGAAGGGCACGTCCGGCGGCTCCGGGTTCGACGGACAGGCGCTCGTCCAGCGCAAGGAGTTCAACTGGAAGAGTCCCGGCTTCCCCCAGGACGACGAGCATCCGGTCGTGATCGTCACCTACGACGACGCGCAGGCCTTTACGCAGTGGCTGTCGCGCAAGGCCGGCCACGCGGCGGCGCTCCCGACGGAAGCGCAATGGGAGATGGCCTGCCGCGCCGGATCCAAGGCCCGCTTCTACCAGGGCGCGTCGGACGACGAGGCGCGCACGATCGGATGGTTCAAGCAGAACGCGGGGAACGGCACGCGCGCGGTCGGACAGAAGAAGCCCAACGCCCTCGGACTCCTCGACATGTCCGGCAACGTCAACGAGTGGGTCCTCGATTGGTACGCCCCGTCCTACGGCGACGCCGCGGTCACGGATCCGCTCGAGAGCCGGTCGACGCTCTCCGACAAGCCCCGCCGCGTGCTGCGCGGCGGCTCCTGGCTCCGGGACGTGCGCAACGCCCGCTGCGCCGCGCGCTATCGCAACACCCCGGGCAGCCGGAACGCGGACAACGGCTTCCGGGTGGTGGCCTCGGTCGAGGCACGCGCGGCCGCCGCCGCCGTCCCCCAGAAGGCGGCGTCGGCGGGAGCGGCGTCGGAGTCACCGAGTGACGGGTGGTCAGGGCCCGGGGGCGCCTGGGGCCTGCTCGCCGTCCTGGCCTGCCCGGTGGTCATGCTGGCCGGGCTCGTATGGGCCGCGGTGATGATCGTGCGCCGTCTGACCGGCGGCGGTGCCCCCGGCGTGCGCACCCACATCGGTGACGACGGGTTCTGGATCTACTCGCCGGACAACGCGCGCGGCCGGCCGATCTCGTATAGCGCCCTCGTGGACGGCGTCGAGCAGCCGGGTACGATCGCGGCGCCCGGCTCGCAGGGCGAATACGTCTACACGGGCGCCCGGCCGTCCAGCGTGAAGGTGCTGGGCATGGCGAGCGCCCTGGCCGCGGGTGCCAGCCCCTTGGTTGGCCAGAGCGAGACGGACGCGGAGCGGCGCCGGCGCGAGCGCGAGGCGGAGCGGGAGCGCGAGCGCCGCGATCGGGACTCGTTCCGCGGCTATCCCTCCGCCTATTGACGGCGACGTGACCGCTCCGGTCCGCACGATCGTGTTCGGAGACCGCGAAGGCGGAGTCCACCTCGCGCCGCGCACGCGGCGATCGCTCGGCCGCGCGGGAATCGTCGCGGAGGACGCGGACCTCGGCGACCTGCTCGCCGCCACCACGGGTCCCCTCTGGCTCGTGCGTGCCGGGGCCTGGCTCGCTCGGACCGGGCCGGTCTCGTTTCCACCTCCCAGCCGCACCGGGCGTCCGCTCTGCGCGCTGGGCGCGATCGTCCCCCTCGCCGGCATCCCGGACGCGGACGAGTCGCGCTGGGCAGAGACCCTCGCCGTCACCGGAGGCGACCTCGACGGAAAGCGCCTGTCGCCGCTGCCGCCGCTGGCGAGCCTGTTCCTGGAGCCGCGGCTCGCGCGCGCCGTCGGCGAGCGATTGGCCGCCGGCGACGCGATGGACGCCGCGCTGGAAGCGGCGGCACGCGACCACCACGCGCGCGTCGTCCGCTACGCCCCCCTCGACGTCCATGCCGGCCCCGCCCTGCGCGCCGTCCAGGTCGTCACCAGCCTGCAGCAGGGCGGAGCGGAGCGCGTGGCCCTCAGCCTCGCCGCCGCCCTCCCGCGGGCGGGCGTCCCCACGCTGCTCGTCGCGCTCGGCGGCCCCACGCGGGCGCCCTTCCCCGCGCCTCCCGGCGCGCTCGACCTCTCCTGGGAGCGCCGTCTCGATCGCGAGGGACGGATCGCTCCCCTCCTCGACGCCGTGGCCGCCTTCGGCGCGGACGTCGTCCACGCGCACCTGCTCGAGGGGAGCGAGCTGCGCCGCCTGAGCGCGGGCGGCGTGCCCCTCGTGGTGACCATCCACAACGTCCGGGAGGGCTGGCCGACGGGCACCGAAAACCTCCAATCGTCCGACGCGGCGCTCCTCGTCGCTTGCGCGAGCGCGGTGGAGGCGGGACTCCGCGAGGCCGGCCTGCCGCTGCCCATGCGCACGGTGTGGAACGGGATCGACTTCGAGCCCTACGACCGGACGCCGGAGCGCGCGGCCAGGGCGCGCGCCTGGCGCGACCGGCTCTCGCTGGGTGCGGACGATCTCGTCCTGGTCACGGTGGCGAACCCCCGTCCCCAGAAACGGCTTCCCTTGTTGCCGCGCATCCTGGCCGCCACCCGCGACGAGCTGGACCGGCGTGGTGTGCGGCGTCGCGCTCACCTCGTCGTGGTCGGGGGCGGATCCCGACCGAACCATCGCGCCATCCTGGAAGAAGTGCGGGCGGCGGCGGAGGCGCTCGACGTCGAGTCCGAGGTCCACCTCGCCGGATCGCTCGACGACGTGGCCGGCGCACTGGCCGCGTCCGACGTGATGGTGTCGGCCAGCGCCTTCGAAGGTCTGAGCCTGGCCCACGTCGAGGCCCTGGCCTCGGGCCTTCCCCTCGTGGCCACGGCGGTGGGCGGCACACCCGAGGTCGCCCACGACAACCCCGCCGCCCTTCTCGTTCCCGCGGACGCGACCCCCGGGACCTACGCGACCGCGATCGCGGACGTCGCGCTCTCACCGCCGTCCGGCGGCCGCGAAGGCGCCGCCGCGCATTTCACGCTCGAGCGCATGGCCCACGCCTACGTGTCGCTCTACCCGCGCGCCGTGGCCGCGCACGGCCGTCGGGTGCGGCGCGGACTCCTGCTCGTCACCAACAACTTCTCGACCGGCGGCGCGCAGTCCAGCGCGCGCCGCCTGCTCCTGGGCCTGCGCGACCAGGGCGTGGCCGTCCGCGCGGCCGTGCTCGAGGAGCAGGAGGCGTTTCCGACGCCGGGCCGGCGGGCCCTCATGGAGGCCGGCGTCGAGGTCGTCGCGCTGCCACCTCCCACGTGCGCGGATGCGGAGGAGTCGGTGCGCCGGCTGCTGGAAACCATCGATCGCGATCCCCCGGAGGCGGTCCTCCTCTGGAACGCGATGGCGCCCTACAAGATCCTGCTCGCGGAGGCGCTCCTCGACGTCCCCCTCTTCGACGTGAGCCCCGGCGAGATGTACTACGAATCGCTCGCGCGATACCTGGAGCGGCCACGGCCGGGGCTGCCCTATCGTTCGGCGGCGGCGTACGGAGCGCGCCTCGCGGGCGTCATCGTGAAGTACCGAGGCGAGAGGGAGCGCGCCCGGCGCACGCTGGGCGCGCCCGTGCACGTCATCCCGAACGGCGTGAGCCCGCTCGACGGCGCGCCGACGGCGCGGCCCGTCGCGGCCGGCCGGCCGCTGACCATCGGGACCCTCGCCCGCCTCGACCCCCGCAAGAAGGTGCACGCCCTGCTCGACGCGCTGGCCCGGGCGAACGGCCGCATGCCCCCCTACGTCCTCCGCATCGGCGGCGGTGTCGAACGCGGGTGCGCGGACTACGCGGCCGAGCTGCGGGCACGTGCGAACGGCGGACCGGTGGAATGGGCGGGCGAGGTGGCCGATCCCTCGGCCTTCCTGCGCGAGCTCGACCTGTTCGCGCTCGTCGCCGAGCCCGCGGGCTGCCCGAATGCCTCCCTGGAGGCGATGGCGGCCGGCCTGCCCGTCGTGGCCACCGACGTCGGAGGTGTGGCCGAGCAGATCGTGGAGGGCGTCACCGGGCACGTGGTCCCCCGCGACGACCCCGATGCCCTGGCGGCGGCGCTGGTACGCCTGGCCCATGACCGCGCCGCGCGCGTGCGCCTGGGCCAGGCGGGCCGCGAACGGATTCGCACCGACTTCAGCCTGGAGGGGATGGTTTCGGCCTACCGGCGTGTCTGCCTGGACGGCCGCCCTGGCACAATCCCTGCATTGCCTCCGCCCTAAGGGGTGGTTTCGAAGCCGCCCGGCCAAGGAGCGCGCTATGAGCCGTGTCAGTCCGTGGCTGCTCGGTCTGGGGTTCCTGGCCCTGGCCATCGGCGCCATGGTCATGCCGCTGTCGTCCGACGTCGTGCCCTACGCCTTCCTGTTCGACCGGACCGAAGTGAAGAACGACCAGCAGCGCTTCCTCTACGCGGTCGTCGAGGACTCCGGTGTCTCGAAGGACGAGCTGCAGCCGCTCTTGCCGAAGCTGCGGCCCCTGGAGAAGCAGCTCCCGGTGGCGCTGTTCATCGCCAAGGAGTCGGGCAAGCCCCTCGCGCAGGTGGTCGAGCTGCGCAAGTCCGAGCGCTTCTGGCTCGACGTGATGAACAAGACGGGCGTGAAGCCCGCGGTGCTCTTCGAAGGCGTGCAGGGCAAGTTCCCCGAGCCCTACAAGGCGGCCTGGATCGAGTACCGGATGAAGTTCCGGCCCGAGCTGAGCGACGAGCAGATCCGCGAGCTCGTCCTGCTGCAGATCGCCCAGCGCGTCTCGGGACAGCCGATGGAGGAGATCGCGAGGGGTACGACCAAGGGCAAGACTCCGGAGATGGTCCTGGCCAAGGCGGCCAAGAAGCCCAGCCCCGACGCCAGCGCGGCCCCGCTCAAGGCCTCGCAGACGAGCCCGCCTCCGACCAAGCCCAGGACCAAGAAGAAGGGCGGCGTGCGGGCTAGGTAAGCCTACAAATCCCTCAGGGCCACCACCACGGGCACGCGCGCCGCGCGCACCGCGGGGGGCAGGCCTCCCACGATCCCCATCAGCAGCGCGAACCCGATTCCCGCTCCGACCACGCCGGGCGTGACGCGGAACGCGAACGACAGGTGGGAGAAGGTCTGGAAGTTCAGGGTCTGCGTCACCAGCCCATTGAGGGGTAAGGCCGCGAGGCACCCCACGATGCCGCCGGCCAGCGCCACCAGCATCGCTTCGATCACGAAGGAGAGCACGACCGCGCCCTCGCCGAAGCCGAGGGCGCGGATGGTGGCGATCTCGCGTGAGCGCTCGGCCACGGCCGAATACATGGTGTTCAGCGCGGCGAACACTGCGCCCAGGGCCATCACCAGCGCCACCAGCGAGCCCAGAACGGTGATGAACGTGGTCATCTGCTGCGAAGCGCGCCGGTAGTAGTCCGTCTCGCGCTCGACTCGCACCTTCATGCGCGGATCGGTGGCGAACCGGCGCTCCAGCGCCCCCACGGCGTCGTCGCCGGCGAGCCGCGCCGCCACCGACTGGTGGATCCCCGTCGGGCGCTGGTAGGTCGCGTTGAGGAGGTTCGCGTCCAACCAGATCTCGGAGTCGAACGCGCTGCCGCCGGCGTCGAAGGATCCCACCACCTTCCAGACGGTGCCGCCGAGCTTCACCTCGTCGCCGACGGCCACGCCCCGATAGGCGTCCTTCGCGTTCCGGCCGACGGTCAGCTCGAAGAGGCCCGGCGTGAAGAGCCGCCCGTTCACGATCTTCACCTTGTCGTGCACGGCCAGCGCCTTGGGGGAAACGCCCCGGAGCTGCACCATGGCATCGGTGCCCGTCTTCGCGAGAGGCAGGGCCGCCACCACGACCACTTCTGGACTCACGAGCGGACCGTCCGCTCCGCGCATCACCTCCGTGGAGTCCTCGATGGCGTGCAGTTGCTCCAGGGTGATCGCGCTGTCCATCTCCGAAGTGGCGCCCGCGCGGCGCACCATCGCGTTGTGCTCCGACCCCGAAGAAACGAGAGCGGCCTGGAACCCGCGGGCCAGGGCCAGCATGGCCACGAACACGGCCACGCTGCCCGCGATGCCGAGCACGGCCACCACGGTGGAGGCCCAGCGCACGCGCACGCTCTCGAAGTTGTAGACGAGGGGGAGAGCCATGACCTAGAGGCGCCGCAGCGCGTCAACGACCTGCAGGCGCATGGCGCTCAGCGCGGGCAGGAGTCCCGCGATCAGCCCGACGGACAGGGAAAGGGCCGCGCCCGCGGCGATCCCGGAGCCCGGAAGGTAGAACGCCACCAGCATCCCCTTGGTGGGATCGCCGAGAAGCGTGAAGGCCTTGCCCGCCGCGATCCCCAGGGCGCCCCCGATCGCCGCCAGCAGCAGCGACTCCGTCATGACGAGGGCCAGCACCGACGCGTCCGTGAACCCGACCGTCTTGAGGATGGCGAGCTCGCCCGTCCGCTCGCGGACGGAGGTGGCCATCGTGTTGCCGGTGACGAGCAGCAGCGTGAAGAACACCACGCTGCCGATGGCGATCATGAGGAACTCGACGTTGCCCATCTGCTCGGCGAAGGACGCCATGAACGCCGACTCCGTCTGGGTGCGCGTCTCCCAGGCCGAGTTCGCGAATGCCTCGTCGATGGCGCGGGCCACCTTGACGGCGTCGGAACCGGGAGCGATGCGCACCGTGTACCAGCCCACCTGGTTCGCGAACCAGGGCGGCGCCTTCTCCTTCAAGTAGTCCCAGCGGAACCAGAACTGCGTGAGGTCGTCGCTGGGCCGCCGTGCCGTGTAGATCCCGCGGACGTTGAACTCCCAGTCGCCCGGGAAGCCGCCGCCTTTGAGGGGGACGCGGTCGCCGACCTTGAAGCCGTACCGATCGGCCGTGGCCTTGCCGATCACCGCTCCCTGCTTGTCGGCCAGGAACGCCTGCCACTGGTCGGGGGGGACGATGAATTCGCTGTACACCGTGCGGTAGGTCGCGGCGTCGATGGCGAACTGGGCGAAGAAGTTCTTCTCATCCTGGTAGACGCCTCCGAACCAGTTGGCGTAGGTCAGGTCCTGCACTCCGGGGACACGCTGCAGCTTCTCGCGGTACGCAATGGGCAAAGGCTGGATCAGCGACACCTTGTTGATGACGAGCATGCGGTCCGCGCCCGCGGCGTCGACCCCCGAATTGAAGGCGGCGCGGATGGTCACGAGCAGGCAGAAGAGGAAGAGGGCCACCGCGAACGAGCCGAGGGTCAGGGTCGTGCGGACCTTCCGCCGCAGCAGGTTCGCGACGAGGAGAGGCAGGAACTTCATGGCCGGGGCCCCGTGCTCAGCTGGTGAGGACGCCCTTGTCGAGGTGGAGGGTGGCGTGGGCGCGCTCGGCCGCGCGCGGATCGTGCGTCACCATCAGGACGGTCTTGCCGAGCTCGCTCACCAGCCGCTCGAGCAGCTCCAGGATCTCGTCCGCGCTCCGCCGGTCCAGGTCGCCCGTGGGCTCGTCGCAGAGGAGGAACGTGGGATCGGCCACGATCGCGCGCGCGATGGCCACGCGCTGCTGCTGCCCGCCGGAGAGCTCGCGCGGCTTGTGATCGGCCCGCCCCTCCAGGCCCACGACCTTGAGCACGGTCTCGACGTGCTGCCGGCGCTCGGCCCCGCTGAGCGGCGAGAGGAGGAGCGGCAGCTCGATGTTGCGGAAGGCGGAGAGGACCGGGATCAGGTTGTACATCTGGAACACGAACCCGACGTGGCGGGCGCGCCATGCCGTGAGCTTTCCGCGGCTCAGCCGCGAGATCTCGTCCCCGGCCACGGTGATGCTGCCCGCGCTGGGGACGTCGAGCCCGCCCAGCAAATTCAGGAGCGTCGTCTTCCCCGAGCCGCTCGGGCCCATGAAGGCGACGAAGTCTCCCTTGTCCACGGCCAGGTTGACCCCCTGCAGGACGTGCAGCTCCTCGCTCCCGCGGCGATAGGTCTTGGCCACGTCGCGCGCCGCGATCAGGTGGGAGTTTCCATTCGTGCCGAGCTGGACCATGGGAGGCGGATTGTATTACGGCCAGATCGGCCAGAATGTTTCGGATGGCCGCCCCCGTCCAATTCCTGATCCACCATCCGTACGCGATCCTCTTCGGCATCGTGCTCGCCGAGCAGCTCGGCGTGCCCCTGCCCTCGGTGCCCGTCCTCCTCGCCGCGGGGGCGCTGGCCGGCCTGGGCAAGATCGGCGCCTTCCCCGCCCTCGCTCTCGCCGTCCTCGCCACCTTGACCGCGGACCTGGCCTGGTTCGAGGCCGGCCGCCGCCGCGGGAACAAGGTCCTGAAGTTCGTGTGCCGGGTCTCGCTGGAGCCGGACTCCTGCGTCCGCCGCACCGAGGACGTGTTCTCGCGCTACGGGCCGCGCTCGCTGCTGTTCGTGAAGTTCGTGCCCGGCCTCGGCCTCATGGCGGTGACGCTGGCGGGCGCGTTCGGGCTCCGCCGTCGGCGGTTCCTCCTCTTCGACCTGCCCGGCGCGGTGGTCTGGGCCGGCGCCTACATCGCGCTCGGCTACGTGTTCAGCGCGCAGCTCGAGCACGCGATCGCGGCCGTGAAGAGCCTCGGCGTCACCGTCGCCGGCCTGGCCCTGGGGCTGGTCGCGCTCTGGCTCCTCTGGAAGTACTTCCAGCGACGCCGATTCATCCGCGACCTGCACATGGACCGGATCAGCCCGGAGGACCTGCGGCGCCGGCTCGACGCCGGCGAGCCGATCGCGATCGTGGACCTGCGCCACCGCCTCGACTTCGAGGCCGACCCGCGCATCCTGCCCGGAGCCCTGCGCTTCGACACGAACGAGCTCGAGGAGCGCCACCGGGAGATCCCCCGCGACCGCGAGGTCGTCCTCTACTGCACCTGACCGAGCGAGGCCACGAGCGCCCGGGTGGCGCTCCTGCTGCGGCGACGAGGGATCGCGCGCGTGCGGCCGCTGGCCGGAGGGTTCCTCGGCTGGCGCGAGGCGGGATTTCCGCTGGAAGGCGTGCCCGGTCCGCGAGGATCCGGAGCCTGACTCAGCTCGCGAGCAGCGCGAGGTGCTGGCGCACGCCGCCCGCGATGAGACCGTAGGACAGGATGTAGGCGCCGTGCACGAACGGGTCGAGGCCGGTCAGGCCGAGGGCCGTGAAGTACGCGAAGAGCACGTCGCCCGCGCACATGAACACGAAGCCGGTCAGGACCAGGATCCAGGCCGTGCCCACGCTGCCGCCCCGGAAGTGCCAGGTGGTGCGCAGGAGCAGGGCCAGGGGGACGAGCAGCGCCATGTCCAGCAGCGGATAGGCGGCGCTGAGCGCCTTGTCCAGCGGCGGCATCTCGGCCAGGACGACCGGGCGCAGCACGACGAACGAGAGCGCGGCGCACACCGCGGCCGTCACGGCGAGCAGGGAGACGCGCTCCGCCCGCGACCCCATGGGATATCCCGCCCGGTGGTAGGCGCTCACGAACCGGACGAGGGCGGCTCCCGCCAGAGGGTAGGCGAGAAGCCAGAAGAAGTCGCCGGCGGACGGGAACGGGCTCTGCTCGCCCTGGAGCTGGTAGCGTGCGAGCACGGCCTGCCCGATCACGTCGCAGAGAAGGCTCGAGGCGAGCAGGGCCCAGGCCGGGCGGACCGGATTGTCGGCGTCGAGCGCGGCGCGGGCCCGCCAGCTCCCGAGGGCGCCCAGGGAAAGCAGGGTCAGCTTGACCAGCGACGCCACCGCGATGAGCCGGCCCGGCGAGAGCACGGTGGTGAACAGGGCGGCCCGCGGCACGATGCCCCAGCCCACGAAGAGCAGCGTGGCCGCGGACAGCGAAGGCCACAGCGCGCGGTCGATGGCGCGGTTCACGACACCGCTCCGAGCTTCGCCCGCAGCGGCTGCATCAGGGACGTGGCCTTGTCGCGCCCCATGAAGACGCGCAGCCCCGTCTCCAGGCGCGCGATGAGCATCGCGACCTGTTCGGGCGTGACGTGGGGTTCGGCGATGCCGAGCTTCTCGCAATGGACGCGCGTGGCGGAGCGCGCCATGTTCTCGCCGATGAATGGAGTGATGGCGGCGACTATTTCTTTCACCGCTTCGGCCGTCACCATCGCGGACGCACCTCGCACGCGGCCCGCGATGGAGGAGATCCGGGCCTGGCGGGCGCGACGCTACGGCTTCTCCGTCCGTTCGTCAACTCGGCGGCGGTCGGGACGTGACCCCCGACACGCCGTCTATTCCATGAGCAGGGTCTTGATGTCGCCGATGATGGCGCGCGGATGGAGGAAGGTCGAGGTGTAGATCTCGCGCACGTCGCCCGCGCGGTCGATCAGGAACACCTTGAGGACGTGCGAGAGCTGGCGTATCGGGCGGCCCGTCGAGCGGTCCTCCGCGTATTGCACGTCCTGCCCGAAGCCCTCGACCAGCGGCAGCAGCTCGCGGACGGAGGGCGTGGTCAGGAAGAACCAGCGCAGCCCCCCTTCGTCCTCGAGCTGGCTGCCCGCGTAGCGCTTCATCACTGACGGCGAGTCGCGGGCGGGGTCGAAGCTCAGGGTCACGAGCTGGACCTGGTCCTTGAGCGCCGGCGTGGCCCGGATCTCGTCCTTGAGGCGGTCGAAGACCCGATAGGCGAGGGGGCAGCCCTGGGGGTTGGTGCAGCTCGTGTAGATGAAGCCGAGCAGGGTGATCCGCCCGCGTGTGAACTGCGAGAGCCGGTCGAGCTCACCGTCCACGGTCAGGACGGGTCCGTCCGGTGCGCGCATGATGCGGTGAAGCTCGTAGGTCCCCGGCTCGGGGAGATCGAAGTCCATCCGCGGCGGTTCGTCGGCCGGCGGCGGGGTGGGGGCCGCGGCCAGCCACAGCAGGGCAGCGACGACGGAGATATCCATGGGCGCGATCTCCGCCTAGCGGGCGTCGGGCGCGACGTAGGCGGTGCGCAGCACCTTCGAGCCCAGCTTCATGTGATGCGCGCGGCCGAGCTTCTCCTTCGTGAAGTCCACCTCGAACGCGGGCGTGAGCGCCCTGCCGTCCCAGCGGAAGCCGCGCAGGAACTGCTCGTTGTCGGCGCCGCCCTTGTCCCAGTTCGCGAGCAGCGAGGACGTGATGTACACGCGGGTGCCGTCCCAGCTCTGCGAGATCATGTTGACCTGGGCCCCCGTGTGCTTCTCGTACGTCTGCTTCGGGGCCTCGGGGTTCGAGAGGTCGAAGTAGCGCGTCATGCCGTCCATGAACGTGTTCACCCAGAGCCCCTTGCCGTCCGCGCGGATGCTGATGTCGACGGGGAGCGGGATCTTGGCGGGATCGCCGATGGTGCCCACCTCCTTGGCCTGCCATTGCCCGCCCGCGCCCGGACGCACGAGCCAGAGCTTGGACGTGAGGGCGGCGGCGGTGATCGCCCAGTCGTCTCCCGGCTTGAGCGACCAGCGGATCTCGAGGGGCGCGCCCGGGACCTGCATGATGGTCTTCGGCTTCATCGACTTCAGGTCCCACGCCACCATCGTGTTGCCGAACCGCTTCATCGCCGCTTCGTCCTTGATCAGCTCGCCCAGCGGGCGCATGTAGTTCGCGTAGCCGGCGAAGCTCGACGTGAGCAGGACGTTCTTCGTCGGGTTCACGGCCAGGTCGTAGCCGTAGCCGTCCCCGCCGCCGTCCACGGGCATCGGGTAGCGGGCGATGAACTCGCCCTCGTTGTTGTAGGACGCGATGCCGGTGACGCCGCCCTTGTCCTTCTCGTTGGAGAGGGCCTGGACGAGCATGCGGCCGGGCAGCGCGTAGTACGTGTGGGGCCCGATGTACCCGGTCCGGGCCGCGAGGTCCTTGATCGTCTTGACGAGCTTGGGCCGCCCCGGGTCCGTGCCGATGTCGAAGACGTAGATGTCGCTGCCGGCCAGTCCGCCCGCCCAGATCCGCCGGCGGTCGTCGGTGAAGCCCATGTGGTGGGCCTCGCCGCGCGTGCCCACCGAGACCTGGCCGATGACCTTGCCGTAGCTCTTCGATTTCGGGTCGACGTCCACGGTGACGAGCTTGTCCGAGCCGTCCCCGAGTCCCTCGACGCCCAGGGTCCAGACGTAGACGTAGTCCTCCTGGCCCTTGATGAGCTTGGCCATGTAGGGCGAGTTGCAGGTCTCGTCGGCATGGGCGGCAAGACCACCGAGCAGGGTGGCGATGGCGACCGCCGCGGAAATGGACGCAATGGACTTCTTGAGCATGGCCTTGACCTCCCGTGATCGCGCAAAGGATCGCACTTCGGCGTCCGGCGAGCCATGGGAACTGTGTCCCGAACCCGTTAGAATCCGCCCGAAACGGCAGGACCAATGTCCCACGGCCAGCGAATTCGCTACCTGCGGACCGCGGACGGCGTGAAGCTCGCGTGGGCGGAAGCGGGCTCCGGGCCCGTGCTGGTCAAGGCCGCCAACTGGCTCACCCATCTCGAGTACGACTGGGAAAGCCCCGTCTGGCACCACTGGATCCGGTTCTTCGCCGAGCATTTCCACTTCGTGCGCTACGACGAGCGCGGCTGCGGGATGACGGACTGGAACGTCGGCGACGTCTCCTTTGATCGGTGGATCGAGGATCTGGAGGCGGTGGTCGACGCCTCCGAGGCGAGCGCGCCCTTTGCACTGCTCGGCATGTCGCAAGGCGCATCCGTCTGCATTGCCTATGCGGTCCGCCACCCCGAGCGCGTTTCGCGCCTGATCCTCTATGGGTCGTACGCACGCGGTTGGGGTCGGCGGGGTGACGCGGAGGGCAAGCGCGAATACGACGCGATCGTGGAGCTGGTCCGCCTGGGCTGGGGCAAGGACAACCCCGCCTTCCGCCAGATCTTCACGTCGCGCTTCATCCCGGGGGGCACCGACGAGCAGATCGGCTGGTTCAATGAGCTGTGCCGGAAGACCTCGTCCCCGGCGGTGGCCGCCGAGTTGCTCGTCACTCGCGGGGACATCCTGGTGACGGACATGCTGGCCCGCGTCCGCGTCCCGACGCTGGTCATCCACGCGCGCGACGACGTGGTCTGCCCGATCGCGGAGGGGCGGCTGGTCGCCGCCGGCATCCCCGGGGCCCAGTTCGTGGAGCTCGATTCACGCAACCACGTCCTCCTGGAGCACGAGCCGGCGTGGGAGCGCTTCAAGGAGGCCGTGCTCGAGTTCACCGGTATCGCAGACGCCGCGGGCGAGGACCGCGCGTTCACGTCCCTGTCTCCGCGCGAGCGCGACGTCCTGGCCGCGATCGCGGAAGGGCTGAGCAACGCCGAGATCGGCGAGCGCCTGGCCATCAGCGGCAAGACGGTCCGGAACCACGTCTCGAACGTGTTCGACAAGATCGGGGTCTGGACGCGGGCGCAGGCCATCGTCTTCGCCCGCGATCGGGGCTTCCGGCGATAGGCGCCTGGTGAGGGCATCGGCTGTGGCGGCCGCCGTCCTGGTGTTGACCGGCGCGGCCGCGGCGGCGGCGGCGGGCCGCGCCGACCTGAGCGGAACCGTGCGCCTGGCCCTCCCCGGGGGCCGCACGTCTCCGGCCGCGGACGCCGTCGTCTGGGTGGCGGGCGCGCTCCGTCCGGCCGCGCGCAGCAGCGCGCAGCCGGCCGCCGTCGCCTCGCGGGGCAAGCGCTTCGACCCGCACGTGCTCGTGGTCACCCGCGGCAGCACGGTGTCCTTCCCCAACGTCGATCCCATCTTCCACAACGCCTTCAGCCGTACGCCCGGCAGCGAGTTCGATCTCGGCCTCTACCGCCGGGGGGCGGCGCGCGCGTTCACGTTCCGCAGCCCGGGGCTCGTCCACGTCTATTGCAACATCCACGCGGAGATGGCGGCCTACGTGCTCGTGCTCGATCCCGAGGACGCCTTCGCGGTGGCCGACGAGAGCGGCTCCTTCCGCCTGCCCGACCTGCCCGCGGGGCGCCAGGTCGTCCGCCTCTGGAGCGAGAAGGGCGGCGAGAAGGAGCTGGCGGTCGAGATCACGGAGGCCGCGCCCCCGCTCGAAGTCGTGCTCGACGCGTCGAGCTACCGGCCCATGGCGCACAAGAACAAGTTCGGCAGGGACTACCCACCGGCGACCCAAGGTGTCGACCGCTACTGAGGAGGGGCAAGGCCCCGGCCTGGCCACGCGCTTCTTCGTGGGCGCGGCCGTCGTCATCGTGGTGACGGTCGGGCTCTCCGTGGCCCTGGCCAGCGGCAAGGCGGAGGCGGTCGCGCGCGAGCGCATCCGCGCCGAGCTCCGGCGCGTGCCCGCGCTCTTCGCGGGCTGGCGCGACTCGCAGATGAGCGCGCGGCGCGGACAGGTCCGGGCGGTGGCCGAGCAGCCGGGCACGAAGGCGCTGCTGGCGGAAGGGGGCGGGGGCGCGGAGACCGCGCACGACACGTCGCTGGAGTTCGCGCGCGCCCTGGGGGCGGCCGCCGTCTTCCTCTTCGACACGCACGGGCGGCTCATCGTGCGCACGGACCGGCCGCGCGAGGAGGGCGGGCGGGATTTCTCGGGCGTGAGCTGGGTCTCGCTGCCCCTCTCCCGACTCACCGAGTCCTCCGCGTTCATCGCCGAGGTCAGCCGCGGCCCCGCCCTCTCGCTGGTCGCGTCCGCGCCCGTGCTTCAGGGGGCAGGCACGGAGCGCGTCCTCAACGGCGTGCTCTCCGCCGCCTTCCGGATGGACGACGAGCGGGCGCGCGAGCTGGGGCAGCTGGCCGGCGGCGAAGCCGCCTTCCTCATCAACGCCGCCGCGCGCGGGGCGGTGCCGCGGCTGGAAGTGGTCGGCACCACCGAGGCCTTCCGCGATCCCGGGCTGGGGCGCGCGGTGTCCGCGCAGAGCGGGACCACCGAGTCCCAGCTCGCCCGTGGGGACCTGCCCAGCCCGTTCGAGCTCACCGCGCGCGGACGCGACTACCTGGCCACGCTGGTGCCGATCCTCTCCGGCAGCGGCGAGCCCGTGGGCGGCGTCGTCGTGGGCCGGGCCAAGGACGCGGAGCTGGCCGCGCTGCGCGAGATCCGCCGCAGCCTCCTCGGGGTGGGAGCGGTGATCCTGCTTCTCTCCGTTCCGCTCTCCTTCGCCTTCGCGCGGGCGCTGGCCCGGCCCATCCAGCAGCTCGCGATCGGCGCGGAGGAGATCGGGCGCGGCAACCTCGACGTGCCCCTCCCCAAGGCGGGCCGGGGCGAAGTGGGCGCGCTGGCCCGCGCCTTCGAGGTGATGCTGCGCGAGCTGAAGGAGAAGGCGCAGCTCGAGCAGCTGGTGGCCGACCTGCGAGGACGCGGCGTGGATCCGACCCTGCGCGGCGTCCCTCCCACCAGCGCCGGCGGGCTGCCCGCGAGCGGCCCCGTCGTGGGCCACCTGTTCGCGCAGCGCTACGAGATCCGCGGCCTCGTCGGCCGCGGGGGGATGGGAGCCGTGTATCGGGCCCTCGACCGGGAGCTGGACGAGGAGGTGGCCCTGAAGGTGCTGGAGAGCTCCGGGGAGGGGACGCCCGGCGAGCAGCAGCTCCGCCGCGAGATCAAGCTCGCGCGCACGATCACGCATCCCAACGTCGTCCGCGCCTACGACTTCGGCGAGGCGGAAGGCATCCGCTTCTTCACCATGGAGTACGTGGCCGGGGCCACCCTGCGCGAGCTCCTGGACGAGGAGGGCCGGCTCGCGCTGACCCCCGCCCTCCAGATCGCCAAGCAGGTGTGCCGCGGCCTCGGGGCCGTGCACCGCGCGGGCATCGTCCATGGCGACCTCAAGCCCGCCAACATCGTGGTGATGACGGGCGGAACGGCCAAGCTGACGGACTTCGGGGTGGCGCGCGCGCGCCGGCAGGCGGCCGCTCCGTTCTCGGGGACGCCGCCCTACATGAGCCCGGAGCAGGTGCGGGGGGCGGAGGTAGACGAGCGCAGCGACCTCTATTCCACCGGCGTCGTCATGTACGAGATGTTCACGGGCCGCCGGCCGTTCGACGCGAGCGACCCCTTCGAGGTCATGCGCCTGCACCTGGAGGAGGTGCCGGCCAACCCACGGACCCTGCAGCCCACCCTTCCCGAGCTGCTGGCGGACACGATCGTCGCCTGCCTGGCCAAGGCGAAGGCGGACCGGCCGGCCACGGCCGCCGATCTCGACCGCCTGCTCATGCGCGTCCGCACCTGAGGCCGCGTTGACCGCCCGGCGCGGAGGACTACAATCGCCGGACCCGTGCGTCTCATCCGCCGGCTGCGCGACGCCTCCCTGACCCTGGCGATCGCGCTGCTCGCCACGAGCGCGGCGCCTCAGGAGCCGGCGCCTCCTGCCCCGCCCGCCCAGCCGTCACCGCCCTCGGAGCCCGAGCCCTTCCGCCTCTGGGGCGAGATCAAGACCAATGCGCGGCACTCCCCCTTCCTGGAGACGCGGATCTTCACGCCCACCGGACCCGGCCCGTTCAACTTCGTGCCCACCGGTTTCCAGCGCACGCCGGACGCGGGCACCGCGCTCGAGCTGCAGAACGTCACCCTGGGCGCGGAGGGCGATCTCGGGCTGGGCGTGGCCGCGAAGGTGGAGCTGCACGTCCTCGACCTCTACAACCGGAACCCCACTTCTTCCGACGACCGGATCTTCGTCCGCCAGGCCTGGATCCGTTTCGGGCAGAAGGCGGAAGCGCTGCGCTGGTCGTACGAGAGCCGCCTGTTCGTCCTGGCCGGACTCGCGCCGCGCTTCTCGAAGCCCACCGTTCGCGCCCTCGAGAGCTACGGCATGTGGCTCACGGCCGTGGGCCGGTTCGAGATGCCGCAGGTCCAGCTGGGCGGGGCCCTCGGGCGCCGCGCCTACTGGCGAGCCCAGGTCGGCAAGGGGAATCCCCTCTACTACCGCGACACGAACGTGCTGGCCGGCGACAACGGCACGCGGCCCAGCACCCTCACGCGCTCGCCGGCCTACGACACGGGCTTCCCCATCTTCTACGACGCCAAGGCCGACGACCTCGACACGGAGGGCCAGCTCGAATGGGGCACGGGCCTGGGCGTCCGGCGCGTGCAGCCCGAGCCCGCGCACGGGCTGGACCTCGACGCGCTCGGCTGGTACTTCCATCGGCGGCTGGCGGACTCGGTCGTCCTGCGCGGGACGTCCGATCGCGGCGACCTCGAGCTGCTGCGCGGGCACGGCTTTCCGCTGCCCTTCGAGGGCCGCGACAAGTCGGAGGCGGGCCTCAACCTCGCCGCCCGCCGCGGGAGATGGCGCCTCGACGCCCAGCTCGTGCGTCAGGACATCGCGAAGCTGGTGCGCAAGGGCTTCGACGCCGAGCTCAGCGCGCTCGTCGGGCTGCCCGGCCTGTTCCTGGTGGGCGAGACGCCGGTCGGCAACTGGATCCGGCCCGTGGTGAGGGTGTCGATCATCGACAACCTCTTCGACGCTCCCGTGACCTACCCCGCCCTGTCCGTGGACTGGGACTGGCGGAAGTACGATCTCGGGCTGCGCCTGGGCCTCCTGCGCGACGTGGACCTCACCGTCGAGTTCTCCCGGCACGACATGATCGTGCCCACGGTGGGGACGCTGCATCCGGACGAGTGGTTGGTGACTCTGAGGGTGGGACTTCAGAGATGAAGAGGCCCGCCCGCTAGGTCGGCCGGTCGTCGAGGCTCGTACCGACGACGCGGCGCACCATGGCGGCCTTGCCGGTCACCAGCGCCTGGGCGGCCTCACTGTCCACGGCCGGCGAGAACAAGTACCCCTGTGCGAGCGGACAGCCCAGATCGGCGAGCAGGGCACGCTGCTCCTCCGTTTCCACGCCTTCGGCGACGACGTCGAGCCCCAGGCTGCCGGCCAGACTGACGACGGTCCGCACGATGCTGACGTTGCGGCCGGCGTCGCCGCTGCCGGAGACGAAGGACCGGTCGATCTTCAGCGTGTCCGCGGGCAGGCGCAGCAGGTAGCTCAAGGAAGAGTAGCCCGTCCCGAAGTCGTCGATCGCGATGTGGACGCCGAGGGCCTTGAGGCGCCGCAGGAGCACGATGGCGCCGTCCGTGTTCTCCATGACCATGCTCTCCGTGATCTCGAGCTTGAGCAGTCGCGAGGGGAGGCCGGACTGGCGCAGCGCGCCGTCCACCTGCTCGACCAGGTCCGGCTGGCTGAACTGCTTGACGGAGAGGTTGACGCTGACGGTGAGGTCGCCCCCGGAGGTGAGGTGCCAGGCCGCGGCCTGCCGGCACGCCTCCTCCAGCACGGCCCGCCCCAGGGGCACCACCAGCCCCGTCTCCTCCGCGAGGTGGATGAATTCCGACGGCCCCACCATTCCGCGCTCGGGATGCTGCCAGCGCACGAGCGCCTCGAACCCCGCGATGCGGCCGTCCTCCACGCGCACGATGGGCTGGTAGTGGACGCGGAACTCGCGGCGGTCGACGGCGCGGCGCAGGTCGTGCTCGAGCTGGAGGAGCTTGCGCGCGCGCGCGTGCATCGAGGAGTCGAACACCTGGTGGCGCGACTTCCCCAGGGCCTTGGCGTGGTACATCGCGGTGTCGGCGTCGCGGAGGAGGTCCTCCGCGCGCCGGTAGCTGGGGGCGGAGAGCGCGATGCCCATGCTGACCGTCGCGAAGACCTCGTGACCGGCGATGGTCAGCGGCTCGCGCAGGACGGACTGGATGCGCTCCGCGACCGCGATCGCCTCCTCGCGGTCCTCCATGTCCTCGAGCAGGATCGTGAATTCGTCGCCGCCCAGGCGGGCCACGGTGTCCCCCGGCCGGACGGCCGTCGTCAACGCGGTGCTGAGGGCGACGAGGAGGCGGTCGCCCACGCTGTGGCCGAGGCTGTCGTTCACGAGCTTGAAGCGGTCCACGTCGAGGAACACGACCGCGAACATGCCCTTGTGGTGGCCGCGGGCCATGGCGCCCTGCAGGCGGGCCAGGGCCGCCTGCAGGCGGTCGATGAAGAGGGCCCGGTTGGGCAGGCCGGTGAGCGCGTCGTGGAAGGCGTCGTGCTGGAGCTGCTCCTCCGCGCGCCGGCGATCGGTCACGTCCGCGCCGATGGAAGCGGTGCCCGAGACCTCGCCCGTCCAGTCGCGGAGGACGGTGTTGCTCCAGGCCACCACGCGCCGGTCCCCGTGGCGGGTGACGATGGCCGTCTCCTCGTGGGCGGCCACCGCCCCCAGCTGCATGCGGTCCCGCATGGTGGCCCGGCCCGACTCCCGGTCCTCCTCGGGCACGAAGGCCGAGAACCACTCGCGCCCGATCACGTCCTCCTCCTCGTAGCCGACCAGCTCGAGGAAGAAGGGATTGCAGTAGGTGATGACGCCCTCGCGATCGAGAAGGACGGCCACGAGCTGGACCGTCTCCAGGATGTCGCGCATGCGGCGCTCGGACTCGCGCATGGCTTCCTCGGCCCGTCGCCGCTCCGTGACGTCGAAGGCGGTCACCAGGGAGGTGGCCTGCCCGCCGAAATCCAGCGCCCGCCCGGTGAGCTCCACCCAGCGATCGTCGGGGCCGGTGAGGCGGGCCTCGTAGCGGAGACCAGCGACGGCCGGCGAGGGCGCGCTGAGCACGCGGTGGCGGACGATGTCGTGGGATTCCGGATGGAAGCGATCGAGGAACGCGCGATCGACGAGGTCGGCCGGGGAGGCGCCGGTGAGCGCGGCCGCCGCCTCGTTGGCGTAGCGGACACGGCCGGCATCGATGACGAAGACGGCGGCGGCGGAGCCGTCGAGCACGGCGCGGAACTTCTCTTCGCCGGACGCGACGTCCCCGGTTGGCGACGGGACGACGGGGCCGGCGGTGGCGCGGGGCCGTGCCCTCCGCGCGAGGAGGATGCCGATGGCCACGCCCAGCGCCACCAGACCCGTGACCGCGAGCACGGCCGCCAGACCGTGAACGCCAGGCATGCGCGGCATATTACCGCGCCTGAGATGATGATCTCGTGAGGCTCTACGTCGCGCTCGGCGACAGCATGTCGATCGACCGCTACCCCGATCTCGATCACGCCGGCCGGGGGCGGCTCGCGCTCCCCGTCACCGGCCTGGGGGCGGCCTCCCTGCTCGCCCGCAACGACGATCGGGTGTGGCCGGAGTTCGCGGGTCGGGACCTCGCCACGCGGTTTCCGGGCTTCGACTGCCGCCTGCTGGCCGTCGACGGGGCGACGACGGAAGACGTGCTCGCCTCGCAGGTGGACGCGCTGCCGTCCGCCGATCCGGGCGCGGCGGCCCTCGTGACCGTCACCGCCGGCGGGAACGACCTGCTCTCTCTCCTCGGCGCGACGGACCGGGAGGGGCAGGCGGGCGTCCGTCGCACCCTGCGCAACCTCGACGCGATCCTGGAGGCCGTGCGCCGCCGCCTTCCGCGGGCCCTCTTGCTGGTCGCGAACGTGTACGACCCCACCGACGGCACCGGCGACCTCGAAGGCCACCGGCTGCGGCCCGAGGAAATGCGGTGGCTCCGTGACTACAACGAAGGCGTGGCCCGGGTCTGCGAGAAGCGCCGAGCGCGGCTCGTCGACGTGCACGGCCACTTCGCCGGACACGGGCGGTCGGTCCCGGCCGGAGAGCGCTGGTACTGGACGGGATCCCTCATCGAGCCCGGCTGGATCGGCGCGAGCGAGATCCGGCGCCTCTGGCTCTCCGCCCTGGACGAGCAGGGGCCTTGAGCGCGGACGCGACGGCGAGCAGGTCGCTGACGACGCCGTACCCGGTGACCTGGATGTCCGGGCGCTCTTCCGTGATCACGACCGTGCCCGCCAGATCCGTCACCAGCCGGAGGATCGAGCTCGTGTCTTCCACGAGGGCAAAAGGGTCGGTCAGCGGAATCTCCCGCCGGGCTACGCGCCCCCGCACGGCTCGGCCCTCGCGCCAGGCCTCGCACACCAGCTTGAGCCGCGCCCCGCGGCTCCGTGCCGCCGCCACCCGCGCCGGGTCGAGGCCGCCGATTCCCTCGCGGACGACGGCCTCCGGCGTCAAGGTGGCGCCCATGAGGACGCGGGCGAGCGCCGCCAGCTTCACCGCGCCGTCCCAGCCCTCGACATCGTCGGACGGATCCGCCTCCGCGTAGCCCTCCCGCTGCGCCCGCGCGAGCGCGTCCGCGAAGGTCCCGCCGCGCTCCAGCGCGCACAGGATGGCATTGGTGGTCGAGTTCAGGATCCCTTCGATTCGCGTGACGGTGGCGCCGCGCAGGCCGTGCCGGGCGAGGTTGAAGACGGGGACGCCGTCCATGACCGTCGTCTCGTACAGCAGCTCGACGCCCCGCTTCGCCGCCTCTTGCGACAGATCGGCGAACGCCCAGGCCAGCGGGCCCTTGTTGGCGGTGACGACATGGCGCCCGCGGCGGAGCGCTTCCCGCACGTGCGTGATCGCGGGCTCGCCTCGAGCGGATCGCGTGAGCGGGGTCATCTCCACCACGACGTCGCAGTCCACCGTGCGGATGGCTTCCCGCGCCTCCATCGGGGCGGCATCGGGATGGGAGGCCGCGAACCGTCCGTCGCGACGCCAGTCGGCCAAGACGCGCGCGAGGTCGAGGCCGCGCGCGCGGACGAGCGCGCCGTGGGCGGCGGTCACGATGCCGACCACGGTGACGTCGAGCGCGGCCAGGCCCGGGTACCGATCGCGGCGGGCCAGGATGCCGGCGGCGGCGCGGCCCACGTTGCCGAAGCCGAGCAGCAGCGCGCGCAAGGAATCGGGCCCGGGGCCGCGGTCAGGCGGACCGGCGCGCGATCTGCGCGACGCCGGTCAGGAGCCGGTCGACCTCGTCGGCCGTGTTGTACATGGAGAAGCCGGCGCGCAGGACCCCGCCCCGTTCCACGAGGCCCAGGACCTCGATCGGGCGCAGCGCATAGAAGTTCCCGTCCCAGACCAGCACGCCCTGGTCCCCCAGATGGCGGGCCGCCTCTTCCGCGGTCACGCCGTCGATGGTGATCGAGACCGTGGGCGCGCGCGGGCCCTCCTCGAAACCGACTCCCCACCGGCGCACGCCCGGGATGTGGCGGACCTTCTCGTCGTAGCGGCGGGCCAGGGCGTGCTCGTGCGCGGCGATGGAGGAGACGGCGGACATGATGCGCTCGCGCAGGGTGGCGCCGTCCCCCCAGGCCGCGATGTAGTCGATCGCGGCCTTCACGCCGGCGAGGGCCGCGTGATTGAGCGTGCCCGTCTCGAACCGCTCGGGGGCGGCCTGCTCCTGCGTGCGCAGACGGTCGGGCTCGAGCTTGTCGAGGAGCCCCGGGCGAGCGTAGAGGATCCCGACGTGCGGCCCGTAGAACTTGTAGGCGGAGCACAGGAGGTAGTCCGCGTCCAGGGCGGCGACGTCCACCGGGAAGTGCGGCGCGTAATGGACGGCGTCGAGGACGAGGAGGGCGCCCACGGCGCGGGAGAGGCTGCGCGCGACGGCGGCGTCGTTCACGGTGCCGAGCGCGTTGGAGGAGAGCCCCATGGCCACCACGTGGGTGCGCGGAGAGATCTTGGCCGCCATGTCGTCGTAGTCGAGGCGGCCGTCCGGGCGCAGCCGGACCTCCTTGACGATCACGCCGCGCTCGCGCAGGCCGATCCAGGGTCCACGGTTGGCCTCGTGGTCGAGCTGGGTGATCACGATCTCGTCACCCGCGCCGAGCTCGCGACCCAGGGCGTGGCTCAGCGAGTAGCACAGCGTCGTCATGTTCTGGCCGAACGAGATGGTGCGGCCGCCGGGGGCGCCCAGGAAGGCGGCCACCGTCTCCCGCGTGGCCGCGATCAGCGCGTCCGACTCGCGGCTGGTGGCGAACTGGCCATGGGTGTTCGCATTGCAGGTCCGGTAGTACCCGGCGATGGCCTCGATGACCGCGCCCGGCACCTGCGTGCCCGCCGGACCGTCCAGGAAGGCGAGGGGAAGGCGGTTGCCGGGGTGGCGGCGGGTCAGGGACGGGAAGTCCGCGCGGCAGCGCCGCGCGCCGGTCTCTCCGAACACGGCCGGCTCAGTTCCCAAGCGCGTCCAGATAGGCGCGGATCCGGCTCGCGTTCTTGCCAACGTCGCTCTTGCCGACACGGCTCAGGGAACGGACGTCCACGCGGCTGCCCGCGCCCTCCGGCTTGACGCGCACGACCACGTCGTCCTTGAAGCCGAAGAAGCGCGTGGTGTCGGTGGCCTCGATGCGCCCGTCCGCGGGCACGCTGGCCACGATCTCCCAGCCCTGGCCGCGGGCCGCTTCCAGCGCGCGCTCGAAGGCGCGCGCGGGGGGATCGGAGAGGGTGACGGGGCGCAGGTCCGGATAGGCCTTGTGCTGCTGGGCCGCGATCTCGGGGCCGCCGTATTCGACCGGATTGCTCGCGTCCTGACGCCGGTCCACCACGGCCACGAACGCCGGCGGGTTCTCGGTGTCGGTGCTGATGTCGTGGATGGGCGGGACCGATTGCGCGGTCCGCCTGAACAGGAGCGGCGGAAGGAGCGCGCCCAGCCCCAGCAGGAGGGCGAGGGCGGCGATCCCCCGCCGGCCGCCCATCGCCAGCGCGATCAGGGCAAGGACCAGGGTGGCGATACCCCCGTACGCCGCCCAGGCCAGCACGACCGTCAGCCCCGTGCGGAAGGACCACCATCCCATGCGGCTGCCCGGCCCGGCCAGCAGCACCGCGGCCAGGGCGGCGAGCCCGACGATGAGAGCGAGGACGGCCAGCGCGGCCCCGAAACGTCGCGTCTGCGCCATAGGCTGCAAGTGTACTGCCGGGCGGCGGCGGTATGCTCGCGGCGTGGGAGAGCTGCACAACCATTTCGTCGAGGACCCCCGCGTCTGCGACTACCTGGCCGGGCAGAGCGCCGCCCTC
>Ga0209382_10002101_pt1 | contig 29847 bp, 30 predicted proteins | sample SoiMetdeltSBSDD5_FD_187599 | JGI IMG/M metagenome (GOLD analysis project Ga0209382, IMG submission 187599) | Bulk soil microbial communities from a Populus tree surrounding site in Tennessee, USA - Soil MetaG P. deltoides SBSDD5 (SPAdes) (version 2) | ecosystem: Environmental > Terrestrial >...
GGCGTCGAGGGTGCCGACCACCGCATACCACCCGCCGAGGCCGTAGACGAGCGCCTGGGCGAGCGAGGCGACAAGCATCATGGCGGCGAAGAAGGTGCGGGAGAACATTGCCGACTGGACGCCGATGTCGCGCACCCGCCCGGCGCGCGAGGCGAACCGGCTCGACTCCGACTCGGGCCGCACGAAAAGCTTGCTCAGCAACGCCCCCGCGACCCCGAACCGCTCGGTCATCGTCGCGTTCATCTTGGCGTTGAGGTCGTAGGACTCCTTGGTGATGGCGGCCAGGCGGTTGCCGACCCGGCGCGCCGGGAGGATGAACACCGGCAGGAGCAGCAGCGACAGCAGGGTGATCTGCCAGGACAGGAACAGCATCGCCCCGGTGGTGAGCACCAGCTGGATGACGTTGCTGACCACGCCGGACAGGGTTGAGGTGAAGGCGCGCTGGGCGCCCAGCACGTCGCTGTTGAGCCGGCTGACCAGGGCGCCAGTCTGTGCCCGGGTGAAGAACGGGATCGGCATGCGCTGGACGTGGTCATAGACCTGGGTGCGAAGGTCGTAGATGAGCCCCTCGCCGATACCAGACGAATACCACCGTTCCGCTAGGGAGAGCAGCGCGCTCGCCACGGCGAGCCCCGCGATCACCAGCGCGATCCGGACGATATCGCCTGCGGCGCCCGGTTTGCCGGAACCGATCAGGCGGACGACGTCGCCCGCGAGCAGCGGCGTGGCCACCCCGATCGCCGCCGACACGACGATGACCAGCAGGAAGATGGAGATCTCGCGCCTGTAGGGACGGGCGAACGACAGGATGCGCAGGGCCGTCTCGCGGCCAATCTTGCGCTTCTCCAAGTCCTGGCCGCGGCGCATCGACCGCAGCATGAACTCCATGCCCCCACCGGGATAGGACACACCATCACCTCCGTCGGTGAGGTCAACCTATCTCGGGGGTCTGACATTCCGGATGCCAAGATCGTGCGACCTGCCCGGCAAATGCCGGTGCGGAGGGCGTCAGAGGGTGGATTGCCTGGCAAGTTGCGCGATCAAGCGAGCGCGATCACTCGCCGAGTCCCGCCATGTCGCGGATGCGCCTCACTTGTGCCTCACGCTCGAAGCGCTCCTGATCGGCGGGTGAACGGCCGGAGGCGGCGCAGAGCAGCGCCTTGATCTCGACGATCGCGTCGCGGTTGGCGGACAGGATCGCGGCGACCAGGTCGCGGGTGGCGGCGTCGAGCTCGGGGGCGGGCACCACCAGGTTGACCAGACCGATGCGGTCGGCCTCGGCCGCGCCGACACGGCGGCCTGTGACGCACAACTCAAGCGCACGGGCATAACCGACGAGCTCGACGAGCCTGTAGGTACCCGTCAAATCCGGAACGAGACCCAGGGTCACCTCGGCCATCGAAAAAGACGCGTCCTCGGCCGCGACTCGGAGGTCACAAGCGAGCGCGAGCTGGAATCCGGCCCCGATGGCGTGGCCATGCACGGCGGCGATGGTGATGAGATCCGGGCGCCGCAGCCACGAGAAGCCGGCCTGATAGGTGGCGATGAGGTCGGCGGCGGCCTCCGGGGGAAGGTTGGCGATCTGGGTGAGGCCCTCGCCCATGACCGAGCGGTCGAGCCCGGCGGAAAATGAGGGCCCCTCTCCCCTGACCACGACGACGCGAGTCTCTCCGGTCAATTTTCGGGAGAGCTCCGCGAGCGCCAGCCACAATGCGGGAGTCTGGGCATTGCGCACTTCAGGTCGGTCCAATGTCACCGTCGTGACTGGACCGTCTTGACTCATTCGGAAGCCGGTCATGCCGGCCGGCTCCCGTCTGGCCGGGCGGCGCCTAGCGGAGCTGCCGGCTTTTCGCGAGCCGAGGCGTCGGGGCGCCGCTGACGCGGCGACGTCTCGGCGCTGGCGACGGCTTCGCAACCACGGGGGAACCGGCTGACGAACGCCGGGGCGATCGCCGATCGCACCGCGCCTGCCGTTGCTCGACCGCCGCCGGGCGGCGTCATGCCTTTTTGCGCCGACGGGCGCCGCCGCGCTGGCGAAGCTGGACACCCGACTCGGTGAGCACCCGGTGGATGAACCCGTAAGAGCGGCCGGTCGACGCGGCAAGGGCGCGGATGCTCTCGCCCGATGTATAGCGCTTCACGAGATCCTTCGCGAGTGTCTGACGTTCGGTGCCGACAATCCGGCGACCCTTCTCCGTCGTACTGGCTGTGCCGGTGGCTGCCATGTTGATTCCCTCACGTCCTAGTGACGATACGGACTTTGCGGTCTTCCCTATTAGACCGCCTCCGACGATCATGCGCTAGATATCAATTTCATGCCAACCGACACGCGCGCTCCTGTCGGGTACCCGATAGCGTGTGGCGTCGTGAGCACACGTGAGCGCAATGACCTTGCCGGCTGGTTGATCCTGGTCAGCGTCGGTTTGCTCGTGACCTGGCTCGCGGTCGAAGGCGGTGCCAGACTTGGCACGGCGAGTGCCCCATTCCTCGGCCGCTATCGATTTGAGATCTCACCTTTATCACTTGTTGCACCGGCCGTGGCAGCGGGTATCCTATTTGCCGCAGTCCGGAGGCGCTTTGACGCTGCCCCGTGGTGGATTGTGCGCGCGGGTTCCGCGGTCGGGCTGTTCACCTGGGCCCTGTCATTGGCGCTTGTGGATGGCCTGGCGGGCTTGACCCGGTCGCTGACGCCGGACAGCTACCTCGGGGACGTGCACGAGGTAGGCGACAATCCAGTTAACTATTTAGGTACGTTCACCGATCGCAGCGAGGAGCACACCGTCGCCACGCGCGGCCACCCGCCCGCGCCGGTGTTGCTGCTGTGGGCGTTGCAGCGCTTGGGAATCACCGACAGCTTCGGCCTGGCTTTGATGGTTACCGCGGTCGGCGCGCTGTCCGCCCCCTTGGTCCTGAGCGCCGTGCGTGACGTCAGCGGCGAGACTTTCGCTCGGCACTTCGCGCCGGTGCTGATGCTGGCGCCGTATGCGGTTTGGCTCGCGGTATCGATGGACGCCGTCGTGCTGACCATCTCGGCCGCGATGACCGTCGCCGGGCTGCGTGCGACGAGGCACAGAGGGTGGCGGGCAGCCAGCTGGGCCGTCCTCGCCGGTCTGCTGCTCGGCCTCGCGGCCCTGTTCTCCTACGCCGCCGCATGGCTGGGGCTGTCCATCATCTGCATCTATTTCGCCAGGCGGCGCGCTGCCCTCAACCTCTTCAGCGGCATAGGCGTCTTAGCGCCGGTGCTGCTCGCCTCGGCCGTCGGATTCGTTTGGACCGACGGCCTTTCCACGGCCTACGCCGACTTCGCCTCGCGGATCGAGCCGGACAGGTCGGCGTTGTGGTGGAGCCTCATCAGCATCTGTGCTCTGCTTCTCGCCGTCGGGCCGCCGCTTTACGCAAGCCTCCGGAAGGTGCGCAACACCCCCGGCTGGCCGTTCATGATGGGCGCCGCCTCCGCGGTGCTGTTCTCGATCGGGGCGGGGTTGGCGCGCGGCGGCATCGAACACGCCTGGCTGCCGTTCTTCCCGTGGCTCACCGTGGCCGCGATCGCGCCCGAGGAGCAGGGCGGCGAGCCGGTCGGGTCACCCGTGTTGCTGGTCGCCGTAGGTGCATTGACGGCCATCGTCATCGAGGCGGTACTTTTGACGCCATGGTGACCTTCGGGCTCCCCTCAGGCGAGCTCGACCAGGTCCAGCAGGTCGTCGCTCCACGCGTCCTCGTCGCCTTCCGGCAGCAGGATCGCGCGGTCGGGCTTGAGCGCGCCGACCGCACCCGGGTCGTGCGTCACCAGGACGATCGCCCCGGGGTACCGCGCGATCGCGTCGAGCACCTGCTCGCGGCTGACCGGATCCAGGTTGTTGGTCGGCTCGTCGAGGAGCAGGACGTTGGCGCCTGAGCAGACCAGCGTCGCGAGGGCGAGGCGGGTCTTCTCCCCACCGGAGAGCACACCCGCCCGCTTGTCGACGTCGTCGCCGGAGAACAGGAAGGCGCCCAGGATCCGGCGCAGTTCGGTGTCGGTCTGCTGCGGCGCCGCGGAACGCATGTGGTCCAAAATGGAGCGATCGACGTCGAGCGTCTCGTGCTCCTGCGCGTAGTATCCGAGCCGCAGCCCGTGCCCCGGCTCGACCGCGCCCGTGTCGGGTTCGAGCAGTCCCGCCAGGATCCGAAGCAGCGTCGTCTTTCCGGCGCCGTTGAGCCCCAGGATCACCACCCGCGAGCCGCGGTCGACCGCCACGCCCACGTCGGTGAAGATCTCCAGCGAGCCGTAGGACTTGGACAGCGCCGAGGCGGTCAAAGGTGTTTTGCCGCAAGGGGCCGGGGTCGGGAAGCGTACCTTGGCCACCTTGTCGGCCGCCCGCACCTCCTCCAGCCCGGCGAGCATCCGCTCGGCGCGCTTGGCCATGTTTTGCGCCGCAACGGTTTTCGTGGCCTTGGCGCGGAGCTTGTCGGCCTGCGCCATGAGCGCTCCCGCCTTCTTCTCCGCGTTGGCCCGTTCCCGCTTGCGCCGCCGCTCGTCCGTCTCGCGCTGGTCGAGATAGGACTTCCAGCCCACGTTGTAGATGTCGACGACGGAGCGGTTGGCGTCGAGGTACCACACCTTGTTCACGACCGCCTCGAGCAGCGACGCGTCGTGGGAGATGACGACGAGCCCGCCCTTGTGCCCGGCGAGGAAGCCGCGAAGCCACGTGATGGAGTCGGCGTCGAGGTGGTTGGTCGGCTCATCGAGGAGCAGTGTGCCGCCGCCGGTCTCGCCCGCGTCGCGGAACAGGATGCGGGCTAGCTCGATGCGCCGCCTCTGGCCACCCGACAGGGTGCCGATGGGCTGTCCGAGGACCCGATCGGGAAGCCCGAGGTTGGAGCAGATCCGTGCGGCTTCGGCCTCCGCGCTGTACCCCCCAAGGGCCGCAAATTGATCTTCTAACTGCCCGTATCGGCGCAGCAATTGCGCGTCCTCGCCGAGGCGCGGCTCGAGCTCCTTCATCTGAGCCAGCAGGACGTCGAGGCCGCGGGCGGACAGCACGCGGTCGGCGGCGGTCACGTCGAGGTCGCCGGTCCTCGGGTCCTGCGGCAGGTAGCCGACCGGGCCGCGGCGGTCGACGTAGCCCGTGTACGGGGTGCCCTCGCCCGCGAGGACCTTCAGCGTCGTCGTCTTTCCGGCGCCGTTTCGCCCGACCAGGCCGATGCGGTCGCCCGGCTGCACCCGCAGGTTGGCCTCGCTGAGCAGGATGCGGGCACCGGCGCGCAGCTCCAGACCGGTAGCCGAGATCATGACCGCACACTCCTAGAACCGCTGAGCGCTGACCCCTTCACCGCGGGGCAAACCCGACCATCGTACCGGGAACGGCCGTGCGACCTCGCGTGGTTTTCGCCACCCAGCCCGCACACGTGGCCCAAAACGCCTCAAACCGACCAGACGCGGCTTTACTCTCATGAACGTGAGCATCAGTGGTTCAATCGACGGGCATGAGCGAGATTGGTGGTCGGCCATGTGCCTCATGCAGGTCCGGACCTGAGCGCGCGGAGAAACCAACCTCATGGAGGGTGACTGTGGTGATGTAGACGAGCCCGCGCCCGCGTCTGCGTGCAGTCGCCGACGGCCGAAAGGAAGGCGTTGGTGGTGACGGTGTCGCGGACGGCGATGCGGATGAACTCCGGGCCCAGGCCGGGGAAGGTATCGCCGCGGCGCACCGCCCAGCCCTTGTGCCGCAAAGCTTCCCGTGTGCCGGGCGGCACGCGCGCGAGCACGAAGGAGCTGCGCGGTTCGCCCACGACACGGGGGCCGAGGCCCCGCACGAGCTCGTCGCGGTCCAGGATCAGTTGGCGCGCATAGGAATCCGCCAGGGCGAGGGCGTGTGGCGCCATGCAGGCCTCGATGGCGGCGAGACCCGGGGTGCTGACCGGCCAAAGAGGACAGACTCCGCCTAGGCGAGTGACCAGGTCGGGCGGGCCGAGGACGTAGCCGACGCGCAGCCCGGCCAGGCCCCATGTCTTGGTGAGGCTGCGCACCACCAGCAGCCCCGGCAGGTCGCGCCGGTGAGCAAGGGACTCGGGCTCGCCCGGGACAGTGTCGGCGAAAGCCTCGTCCACGATCAGGATCCGGCCGGGGCGTGCCAGCCGCTCAAGCGTCGCGGCCGGATGCAGGACTGAGGTCGGGTTGGTGGGGTTGCCGAGCACGACCAGATCGGCGTCGCTCGGGACGGCGTCGTCGTCGAGCACGAACGGCGGCGCAAGCAGGACGCGGCGGACGTCGTGCCCGGCGGTACGCAGGGCAGCTTCGGGCTCGGTGAACTGGGGGTGTACCACAACCGGGCAGCGGGGCCGGAAAGCTTGCGCCACAAGGGTGAACGCCTGCGCGGCACCGGCGGTCAGCAACACTTCGTCCACCGGGCGGCGGTGGCGCCGGGCCACGGCGGCGCGTGCCTGGGCATCGGAGGGGTAGCGGGCGAGGTCGTTGAGCGAGGCGAGGATCGGCGCCGAGAGCCAGCCCGGTAACGGGCCGGGACGCACGTTCACCGCGAGGTCGATGAGGCCGGGCGTCGCCTCGGTATCGCCATGATGCTTGAGATCCTCCATGATCGTTGTCACGCGGGCGGCCGTAAGCGGCCGTGACATGAGCGGCCATGGGAGGACGGCCGGCGTGACAAGGATCGCGATGCCGCCGCGGCGAGCGCCACCGCGCCCAGCCCCACAAAATGGCTCAGGCGGGCGGCGCGGCGCAGGTCGGCGGCGCCCGGGCGCGGCCCAGTGCCCAGCTCGGGGCGGGTTTCGGTGCGCCCCGAGTAAACGTTGGTGCCGCCCAGGCGCACGCCTAGGGCACCGGCGAAAGCGGCCTCGCACTGGCCGGAGTTGGGCGAGGGGTGCCTGTGCCCGTCGCGGAGCCAGGTACGCCAGGCCCGCCGCGAGGATCCGCCCACCAAGGGCGCTAGGGCGGCGGCGAGCACGGCCGTCAGGCGCGACGGGATGAGGTTTGCGGCGTCGTCAAGCCGGGCGGCGGCGGTGCCGAAGCGTTCGTATCGGGCCGAGCGGTGGCCGACCATGGCGTCCAGGGTGTTGATGGCGCGGTAGCCGATGAGCCCGGGCAGGCCGAGAATGGCGCCCCATACGAGCGGCCCGACAACGGCATCGGAGGTGTTCTCGGCGAGGGATTCCACCCCGGCGCGCGCCATGCCCGAGGCACCAAGGTGGGACGGGTCCCGCCCGCACAGGTGAGGCAGGCGCCGCCGCGCCGCCGGCAGGTCGCCCGCCGCGAGTTCGTCGGCGAGCGCCATGCCCTCGCGGGCCAGCGACCGTCCGCCCAGGACGGTCCATGTCGTCACAGCGGTCAGAGCGAAGCGGGCCCAGGGGCGTCGGGGAGCCAGGCAGGCCGCCGCGGCCACTGGCACGCCCACGGCGATGGTGGTAAAGGCTGTGCCGCGCAAGCGATCCGGGGCGTAGATCGCCCGCTCCAGTCCGCCCGCCAGCCGGCCGTAGCCGGCGACGGGGTGCCACCGCCGAGGGTCCCCGACGATGAGGTCCAGCGCATAGCCGGCCAGCAGCCCCGCCCAGCTCACGCGCCCTCCGGTCCGGCCGAGCCAGCGGCGGAGAACGGGTACGACAATCTCATGGCGCTCAGTCCTCTCCGTGGCGGGACCGCCCCGCCATCGTGGCCCACGGTGGGCCATCAGTCAAAGTTCGGCTAGGAAACCATCCACACGCGCCACATGGCGGCCGGGTCGGAGAGCGGGTCGCCGTGCACGAGAAGGAAATCGGCCGGGCCGCCCTCGCGGATGACGCCCGCGTCGGGCTCACCCAGCAGCGTGCCGCCGTTGCGGGTGGCCGCCGCGAGCGCCTGCCACGGCTGCAGGCCGGCGGTCACCAAGCATTCGATCTCCCACGCCAGCTGGTTGGCGCGAAGCGAGCCGCCGCCGAAGTCCGTGCCCGCCGCGATGAGCACGCCCGCCCTCGCCGCCAGCCGCACGCTCTCGTGCGCCCACTCGCGCCTCGCCGCCACCTGTGATCTACCGGGCTGTTCGGCGAAGCGCGGCAGCCTCGTGGTGCGGCCGAACGTGCGCCACGATTCGAGGACCGCCAGCGTCGACACGAGCGCAACCCGGTTGGCCGCCATGGCTTTCGCCACGTTGGCGTCGAGCTGGAAACCGTGCTCGATCGAGTCGACACCGGCGTGCGCGCCCACCCGCGCGCCCGGCAGCAGCCCGGAGTGCGCGGTGACCCGCGCGCCGCGCCTATGCGCCGCCTCCACAACGGCCCGCACCTCGCCGACGGTGAAAGGCGCCGTCTCCCGGTCGGGGCCGTCGAGGTACAGCTTGATGAAATCGGCGCCGTCGTCGAGCTGACCCATGGCGGCGGCCAGCAGCCCATCGCCGTCCTCGACCTCCACGCCCAGCCCGCCCGGCAGCGCACCGGCACGGGTCACCCACGAGCCCGCGGCGCGCACGTAGGGGTACTCGCGCTTGCCCGCCCACCGGTCGCGCACCCCGAGCGCCAGCGCGCGATGCCGCCCGTCGAGCGGGTCTGTCCTGACCGGTGAGCCGACGTCTCGTGCCCACCGCACGCCCGCCTTCCGCAGCAGGCCGGCGTTGTGCTCGGCGACATCGAGCAGCCGCTCGGCAGGGTCGAACCCACGGTCGATCCAGTGCGCGCCGCCGGGCATGGTCAGGTGGCTGTGGCTGTCGACAAGGCCCGGCACGATGGTGCACCCCGACGCGTCGATCACCTGGGCGTCTGTGTCAGCCTCGCCATCGGACGGACGGATCCACGCGATGCGGTCGTCCTCCACCAGAACACTGATCCCAAGCTTGAGATCCGGCCCGGTGCCGTCGGCCAGAGCGGCGTCGCGATAGAGGATTGGGCGCATGGCGTAACTATGCCATTCTCGGGCCGTGAAGATTCCCTCGCCGCCGGGCGTGCCCCTGCTCGGTCACCTGCCGCAGATGCGCCGCGACATGCCGGGTTTCCTGCTGGAGACGGCGCGCCGGTACGGCCCCGTCTGCAGCTTCAGGCTCGGCCCGAGCACGATGATCCTCGTGGTCGACCCCGCGCTGGTGCACGAGATGCTGGTGAAGCGGGCCGCCGAGTTCCGCAAGTCGCCGCGGACCGGCAAGATGATCTCGGCGCATCTCGGCGATGGCCTGCTCAGCCTCGAAGGCAGCGACCACCGCCGGCACCGGCGGGTGATGCAGCCGGCGATGCACACGCAGCGCATCGCGGGATATGGCGACATCATGGTTTCCCAAGCACGCCAGCGTGTTTCGGCGTGGCAAGACGGTGCCGAGATCGAGCTGGTGTCGGAGATGGCCGACCTGGCACTGCGGATCGTGGCCGACTCGCTGTTCACGGCCTCATCGGACCCCGAACTGCTACGGGCGGTTCACGATTTCGCCCACTCCATCAACGAGTACCTGCTCAGCTTCGGGCTGCACCCCTCGTGGCTGCCGTCGGGCCTCAACCGGCGCCGCCGGGCCAGCATCGCCCGCATCGACGAACTCGCGTATGAGCTGATCCGGCAGCGCCGGGCCGGCTCGGACGGCGCCGACCTGCTGTCCCTGCTCATCTCCACTGAGCTGTCCGATGTGGAGATTCGGGACGAGCTGATGACGATGTTCTTTGCCGGGCACGAAACCAGCGCCACCGCGTTGGCGTGGGCCTTCCACGAGCTGGCGGAGAACCCCGCGATCGCCGACCTTCTCGTGGCCGAGCTTGAGGAGGTGCTGGGCGAGCGCGACCCGGCCATGGCCGACCTGCCGCGGCTGCCCTACCTAGGCTGCGTGGTGAAGGAGACCCTGCGGCGCTGGCCGCCGGGGTGGCTGTTCGACCGCACGGCCTTGGCGCCCACCACCGTCGGCGGTTACCCGTTCCGCCCCGGCCAGATCCTCTACTTCAGCCCGTACGTGATCCATCTCGATCCGTCCTACTGGGACAGTCCGCTGGACTTCCGCCCGGAGCGCTTCGCCGCTGGGGCCGAGATCCCGCGCGAGGCATACCTGCCGTTCGGCGACGGCCCGCGCATGTGCATCGGCAACCGCTTCGCCGAGGCCGAGATCGCCCTCGTGCTCGCCGTCATGGTGCGCCGTGTCCGGCTCAGGCGGGTGCCCGGCGGGCCGGTGATCCCGGAGGGTCAGGCGACCATCCGTCCCAAGGGCGGCCTGCGCATGACCGTCTCCAAGCCAGCGACCCAACGGGTGGGCTAGACTCTTAGCTAAGGAGGTGGATCGTGTCGGCAGACGCCGCGAGGCAGTTCAACATCCATGACGCAAAGACCAATCTTTCCAAGCTTATTGAAAGGGTCGAGCATGGCGAGGAGATCATCATTAGCAGAGCAGGACAGCCCGTAGCTAAGATCATCCCACTGGGTCGCCAGGCCCGGCTGGCATCGCTCGGAAGCCTCAAGGGCAAGCTCGTTCTGGATGACGACTGGGATTCGCCACAAACCAATGAGGAGATCGCACGGAACTTCGGGATGTATGGATGAGGCTGCTTCTCGACACACACGTCCTTCTGTGGTGGCTCACGCAACACCAGGCACTGGCAAACGACATCAAGAAGTTGATAAGAGACACGCCCGACGTCTATGTCAGTGTCGCCACGAGTTGGGAACTCGCTATCAAACAGAACCTCGGTAAGCTCTCAGGGCCGGATGACTTGCTGGAACGCGTAGAGAGCGCGGGGTTCACCCACTTGGCGATCAACTTCACCCACGCCGTTACTGCTGGACGCCTTCCGTTGATACACCGCGATCCCTTCGATCGGATGCTGGTCGCTCAGGCGCGCTGCGAAGGGCTTACGCTCGTGACGCACGACTCCGATGTGCAGAAGTATGACGTTGACATCATGGCTATCTGACCACTAAGGCTGCGCGGGAAGCGGTGCCGGAAGGATGTCAGGCTCCTGCCCCCCATGCATGCCCATGGGCATGGGATAGCGTGCGGACGAGGTGCCTTGTCATCTATCTCGATCCAGATTGTCACCAGCTTGCCCGCCATCAATGGCCGTGCCCTGGGTGTTAGTCTGCGCCGCGTGACTTCGTGGCCGTACAACGACCGCCCGGCCGGATTCTCATTGCCCGACTACGGTTTGAGCCCCGAGGAGCGGGAGGCGCTGACCGATCGCATCTGGCTGTCGCTGGTGAAGGGCGACGACGACATCGACTATTTTGTCGAATGCTACCTGGAGGACCTTGACGACGAGGAGACCCCGCTGACCGAGAAACAGGTCAGCCAGGCGTTCAAGCTCGCCCTCGAGACCCGCCGGAGCCAGCAGGCAAAGTGGACCTCCGAGGAGACCGTCACCAACCTGGACCGCGCCTTCGACGACCTCGAGGAGGCCGGCATCCTGGCGCGGCAGAACTTCACCTGTTGCGGCACATGCGGCGCGGCCGAGATCGGCGGTGAGCGCGACGAGTCCCGCGAATGGCGGGCCTACGTCTTCTTCCACATGCAGGACACCGACCGCCTCATCCAGACCGGTTCGCTCTACCTCGCGTACGGCATCTTCCCACCTCAGGACGCCGACGATCTGCCGGGGTTCGTCACCGCAGAGATCCTTCCCCGCCTGGCCCGCCACGGGTTGCGGGCCGAGTGGGACGGCGACCCGCGGACACGCATTCACGTGCATAACGCCCGGTGGTATATCGACCTTTGATCTATCGTTGGGTAATGGCCAAGCCAGAGGTGCTGGAGATCGACGGGCGTGAGGTGCGGATCACCAACCCCGACAAGCTCATCTTCGCTCAGGGCGGTCACACCAAGCTGGACCTGGTGCGGTACTACCTGACGGTGGCCCAGGGCGCGCTGCGCGGGGTCTCCGGCCGCCCGATGATCCTCAAGCGCTTCGTCAAGGGCATCGACGAGGAGGCGTTCTTCCAGAAGCGGGCGCCCGCGAGCCGGCCAGACTGGATCGAGGTGGCCGAGCTGCATTACGCCTCGGGCACCAGCGCCGAGGAGGTGGTCGTGCGGGATGCGGCACAGCTCGCCTGGGTGATCAATCTGGGCTGCATCGACCTCAACCCGCACCCGGTCCGCGCCGAGGATCTCGACCACCCCGACGAGTTGCGTATCGATCTGGATCCCGTCCCCGGGGTGCCGTGGGAGCAGATCGTCGATGTCGCCCTGGTGGCCCGGGAGGTGCTTGAGGACCATGGGCTGACCGCCTGGCCAAAGACCTCCGGCTCGCGTGGTTTTCACATCTACGCCCGCATCGATCCGGAGTGGAGCTACCCGCAGGTGCGCCTGGCCGCCGAGTCGGTGGCCCGCGAGGTGGAGAACAGGGCGCCCGACCTGGCCACGAGCCGCTGGTGGAAGGAGGAGCGCCAGGGCGTCTTCGTGGACTTCAACCAGAACGCCAAGGATCGCACCATCGCCTCCGCCTACTCGGTGCGGCCTACCCCCGACGCCCGGGTCTCGACACCGCTGAGCTGGGCGGAGGTGCCCGGCTGCCGCCCTGAGCGGTTCACCCTCTCCATGCTGCTTGAGCGCTACGCCGAGGTGGGCGACCCGTGGGCCGAGATCGAGGAGGCGCCCGGCGCGCTCGATCAGCTCCTCGAGCTGGCCAAGCGGCTCGGCCCGGCGGAGAAGCCGCCCCGTGGCAGCGGCCGCCGCCGGATGACGATGCCGCTGATCGAGATTGCCCGCGCCAAGACCAAGGAGGAGGCGATGGAGGGCTTCGAGCGCTGGAAGGCCCGCCACCCCGCCGTCCACAAGAAGCTCCAACCCGCCGACGTGCTGGTCGACGGGATGCGCGGCCGCAGCTCCGTGTGGTACCGCATCCGCGTCAACCTGCAGCATGTGCCCGAGAACGAGCGGCCCCCGCAGGAGCCGCTCGAGGTGGACTACGACCCGTTCCGGGAGTGGAGGAACGCCCTCGGCGGCGGCGCAAGCGACGGCGGCGAGACGCTGTGATCGGTGAAGGCCTCGGAAACGGCTTGGTCGACCGTTACCGGGCCATCGTAGGATCGCGGTGTGGCATCGGGACGATACGAGTCGGCGTTCGAGGCGCAGATCCGTCAGGCCCAGGAGCGGGGCGACTTCGACAACCTGCCCGGCGCCGGCAAGCCCCTGCCCGGCGTGGGCGAGCAGTATGACGAGAACTGGTGGCTCAAGCAGTGGATCGAGCGGGAAAACCTCACCGGCGTGCTGCCGGCCTCGCTCATCCTGCGCAAGGACGCCGAGGACCTGATGGAAACGTTGTCCCGCAAGACTTCCGAGGCCGAGGTGCGCAGGATCGTCGGCGAGATCAACGCGCGCATCGTCAAGGCGCAGCGTGGCCTCGTCGACGGCCCGCCCGTGGTGCTCAGCATCTTTGACACGGAAGAGGTGGTCGGCCGGTGGCGGAGTTCGCGATCAGGCGCCTGACGTCCGAGGACCGCGAGGCCTCGTTCAAGCTGGGCAGCCTGACCTTCGGTTATCACGCTCAGCCCATGCCCGATCACTTCGACCCGGCCAAGCCGGGCTGGGTCAGTTACGGCGCCTTCGACCCTGAGGGCCGCCTCGTCGCCAAGGCGGTCGACCGCGAGCAGGGCCAGTGGTTCGGCGGCCGGGTCGTGCCCACCTCGGGCGTGGCCGGCGTGGCCGTCGTCCCCGACAAGCGCCGCAAAGGCTTGGGACGCTTGGTGTTGACCCGCCTGCTGCAGGAGGCGCGCGAGCGCGGCGCGGCGATCAGCACGCTCTTTCCGACCACCCCGTTCCCTTATCGCCGCTTGGGCTGGGAAGAGGTCGGCGCGCTGACCTATTTCGCCCTTCCCGCAAGCGCTTTGGCGGGCGTCCGCCCCGACCCGCGCGTCGAGCTGCGCCCCGCCACCCTCGGCGATTTCTCCGCCATCAGCGGGCTCTACCGCGAGGTGGCCGCCGCGGGCACGGGCCTGATGGAGCGCTCCGGCCCGCTGTTCACCACCGGCGACGACATGATCGACCACTTCGACGGGGTGACCGTGGCCACGGACACCACGGGCGCCGTCGTCGGCTACGCCAGCTGGGACCGCGGCCCCGGCTATGACGCCAGCGGCAAGCTGACCGTCTATGACCTCATCGGCTCCACCGGTGGGGCCACGGCTACCCTGCTCGCGATGATCGCGGGGTGGGCCAGCGTCGCGCCCAACATCGTGCTGCGATTGCCGGATCAGGACCCTGCTTTCCTTCATCTTGCTTCGATGGGTACCCGTGTGGAGTCCCGGCAACCTTGGATGGCTCGGATGGTCGACGCGCAGGCCGCAGTCTCGGCCCGCGGCTGGCCGCCCCACCTGTCGGGCAGGGTCGACCTGGAGCTCGGCGACGAGATCTGCTCGTGGAACGAGGGCCGCTTCGTGCTTGAGCTGTCCGGCGGCGAGGCCAAGCTCTCCCCCGGCGGCGATGGGACCGTCCGCCTGGAGTCCCGCGGCATGGCGTTGTGGTATGCCGGGGCCGCCACACCGGCGTTTCTGCGGCGGGCGGGCCTGCTGTCCGGCCCGGCCGGCGATGACGCCTTCTTGCAAGCCGCCACCGCCGGCCCGGCACCCGCACTGCTCGACTACTTCTGATCGGTCTTTCAGCCGATGTAACCCGCGAAGATCCGGCTGAACTCGTACGGCTGCTGGGGGATGTTGGTGCAGCGGTAAAGCGCTCCCGTGCACGCGTTGCGGTCCCGGGTCATCTCCCAGAAGGCAAGCACCCCAAGGTGTTTCGTGCCGGCGAAGGTGACCAGCTGCCGGGCGTCGTCCTGGTTGTAGATGCGGCCGTCGTCGTTCTGGCCCAGCATCGGCGTCACGCCGACCATCTTCCACACCTGCGCGTCCGTCCGGCCCGGATACAGCGACTTGAGCTGGGCGAAGGTGGAGTTGGCCGCCTGCACCGCGAAGTTGCCGTAGTCCCCGTCGCGGTAGTAGTCCATCGCCATGACGTTGACGATGTCCACGTCGACGCCGGCGTCCCGCGCCGAGCGGACCACGTTCAGCCCATCGGCGGTCAGGCCCTCGGGCAGCACCGGCAGGGTGAGCGAGACCTTCAGGCCCGGGTTGGCGCGCTGCAACGCGGCCAGCGCCTGCGACCGGCGGCCCACCGAGGCGGGGTCGGCGGTCGCCGCTCCCTCGATGTCGAGGTCGATGTAGCGCAGGTTGTAGGCGGAGACCACCGCCTGGTACTCGGCCTGCAACGAGGCGACGGTCGAGCACGACTGCGCCAGCTCGATGCCGGTCGCCCCGCCAAAGGAGATCTTCACGTCGCCGCCGCGCGCCCGGATCGCGTCGATCTGATCCTTCGCCCACGCCTGGCGCGGGTCGTAGGCGTTGAACCACATGGCTTTGCAGCCCGAGGCCGTGATGAAGGCGAGGGTGAAGCTCTTGAGGTTTCCGCCGACCGCCATGTCCACAAGCGACGGTGTCGGCCAGGCGCCCATGTCGACGTAGGGCGCGGCCGGCAGGCCGGGCGCGGGTGCGCAGCCGGTGGTGCTGGCGCTTACGGTGGCGCTGCGCGGGGACTCGGCGGTGGCGTTGAAGGAGGCGACCGCGTACGAGTGGCTGGAGCAGGCGGCGAGGCCGCCGATCGTGGCCGACGTACCGCTCGTGGTCGCCACCACGGAGGTGCCTTCGTACACGCGATACCCGGTCGCGCCGGTGACGGCGTTCCAGCTCAGCGAGATCGAGCTGGTGGTGGTGCCCGTGACGCTCAAACCCGTTGGCGTGCTTGGCCCGCCCGGTCCACCGCCCGGCCCGTCAAGGCTCACGTCGTCGGCGTAGTACGTGCCCTGCCCGTACCACCCGTGCATGAACACCTGGACCGATGTCTGCGACGCGGTGGTGGTGAAGTTGACGGTCAGCTGGGTGTAGGCCGCCGCCGATGGCGTCCAGGTCGACGCCCCGCCCGTGATCCCCAGGTACACGTAGTTTCCCCGCACCCACGCCGTCAGGGCATAAGCTGTGTTCGGTTGCACTGCAACGTTTTGCGTGCACCTGGCGTTGTCCGATGAGGACGCCGCCCCGGCAAGGGCCCTCGTGCCGGTGCGCACCGGGCTGGTGACCACCGACCCAAGCCCGCCGCTGCACGACCACGGGGACAGGGCACCGGTCTCGAAGCCCGGGTTGGCCACGAGGTTGGCCCCCACCGCCGGTGCCGGGGCGACCAGCACCAGAGCGGCGGCGGCGAGTAGCGCTGCGAACTTTTTCATCGCGCTCTCCCGATCTAATCAGAGGCACTTATCGATATTGCCCCTAATTATTAAGAGAGCTAACAATAAATGTAAAGAACCTTGCTGGTTAGTCTGTCGCGCTCGCTAGCCGGGGCCACCGCGCACCGGGGGTCCGGTCGGCCCGCCGCCCGAGCTGATCTGGATGACCACCACGCCGCCCTTGAGCGTCTTGCCGGTCGGGGTCGTCCCGGCCGCCATGCCGGGCAGGCACGCCGACGCCACCGGGCGCTTGGTGTCGACCTCGGGCTTGAAGCCGGCAGCCTTGAGGATGGCGATCGCCTCGGCGACGCTCTTGCACGTCACGTCCGGGATGGCTGATTGCAGGCCGCGGATCAGTTTCTGGTTGGTCGGCTTGGTGAACTGGATACCCGGCTTGTTCTTCATGAACGCGGCCATCGCGTTCTGCACCGCGGGGTTGACCCCTCGGTTGCCCTTGTGCTTCATCTTCTGCGTGGTGTCGGGGTAGTCAGGGTCGACGAGGAAGCCCGACATCGCCAGCTGCTTGGTGGTGATGGTCAGGGTCGCGGTGCTCTCGTTGTCGCTCGTGCCCGTCTTGCCGGCGATCGGCTTGCCGATGATGCGCTTGGAATCGCCGGCGGTCGCGCCGCTGCACGTCCCGACCTGCGACTGGTCGCCTACGGGGCAGCGAGACGCGTCGATGGCCGCCCGCGCCACCTCGGGGTCGATGGTCTGGCTGCACTTGGGGAGGCCGACGTTGAGCATCTGGCGGTGGATGTTCTGGATCGACTCGACCGGGGTGGGTTCGCAGTACTGCCCGTCGGCGGCGAGCGTGGCGAAGGCGTTGGCGATCTGCAGCGGCGGGTGCGTCGAGATGCCTAGGGTGAACGGCGACCAGATCTTCGAGATGGCCGGCGTGGTCGAGCTGGCGTAGTCGTCGTCCCTCGTGCCCTCGCCCTGCTTTTCGTTGGGATTGTCCGGCACGTTGTAGAAGGTGAGCCCCAGCCGCCTGGCCGTATCCATCACCTTGTCGCCGCCGACGATGTCAAACAGCGGCACGAAGTAGGTGTTTACCGACGATCCGAACGCGCCCCACATGTTCTGCGGTCCGAAGTCGCCGCCGCCGCTGTTGCCCGGGCACCAATACGGCGGAGAGCCGCAGACGGGAAGGTCCTTGGGGTCGCCGTATATCCGGTACTTGGACAACGCCTTCGGCTGGGTGTTGATGACGTAGTCGAGCGGGAGCCCGTTCTCGAGCGCCGCCACCAACGTGAAGATCTTCATGACCGACCCGGGCCGGTACCCCTGGAACGACGGATCGGTGGAGAAGAGCGGGTTGGTGGTGCTGGGGTAGCTGCCCTTGGCGCCCGCACCCGCCAGGGGATTGGTGTTGGGCCCGTTCTCGCCCTTCTCGTCGAGCTTGAAGACGCGGTTGGTGGCAAGCGAGCGCACCTTTCCCGTGCCCGGCTCGATGGAGGAGAGCAGCAGCGCCTGCGGTTCGCCGATGGGCGCCTGCGCCACGGCCGCGTCGAAGGAGGCCTTCTGCGTCGCGACGTCCATGGAGGTGCGGATGCGATACCCACCCGAGCGCAGCTGGCGTTCGCGATCGTAAACGGTGGGGCCGAATACCTCCTGCTGCAACCACCAGCGCTGGAAGTAGTCGCAGAAGAAGCCCCAGTGGTTGGTGGTGACCTGCACGCAGCCGTTGGGCACGGGACGGATGTTGATCTCGGCCTTCTCCGCCTTGGCCGCCGCCGCCTCCTCAGGCTTGAGATAACCCAGCTCCTGCATCTCGTTGATGACGTAGTCACGGCGCTGGATGGCGGCCTGGCGACCGGCCTCCTTGTCCATGCTGCCGGGGAACTTCACCAGCCCGGCGAGGAAGGCCGCCTCGCCCGCCGTCAAATCCTTCGGGTGCTTGCCGAAATAGACCTGGCTCGCGGCGAAGATGCCGTAGGCGCGGCTGCCAAAGAAGGCGGTGTTCATGTAGTTCTCGAGGACCTGCTTCTTATCCATCTTCCGCTCAAGCGCGAGCGCGTAACGGACCTCGCGAAGCTTGCGATAGTTGGTGTCCTCGGTGGCCTTGAGCACTCCCTCCGGCGTGTTGTCCAGCGAGTAGGTCAGCGACATGCGCACCAGCTGCATCGTGATCGTCGACGCGCCCTGCTCGACGTCGCCCGAGGCCTGGTTGGCGATGAAAGCGCGCGCGATGCCCTGGGTGTCAACGCCGTTGTGGTCGTAGAACTTCTGGTCCTCGGCGGCGAGGATCGCCTTCTGCACCAGCTCGGGGATCTCCGACAGCGGCAGGTCGCGACGGTTCTCGTCGTACATGACGGTCAGCAGGGTCTGGTCATCGGAGGCGTAGATGTAACTGTTCTGGGGGGAGCGCCTGACCGTCAGCTCACCGGGCAGCTGGCCGAACGCCTCACCCCCGGCCTTGGCTGCCAGGCCGGAGAAGGCCAGCACCGGGAAGAGCGCCGCGGCCACGATCACGCCCGCCACCAGGGAGGCGATCAGTAAGAGCACAACGTTGGACACCACCCCGCTGATGCGGCGTAAATCCATGTGCGACTCCCCCCGGAAAGTAGAAACCGATTCGTTGTTTCTACACGCTCGAGAGGGTTGGTGCGTTGCACGGGGTCAGATGGGTCGTTCAACAAATAGTTTTGTTACGGATTATTTTGCTACGCTAAGGACATGACCCAAACCGCCACACCATCGAAGACGGCGGACCTGATGATGCTGCTCCACGTGGCGAGCCACGCCCTGGAGACCGAGCTGGCGGCGCGTCTGGCCGAGCTGGGCATCAGCCCGCGCGGGCGTTGTGTCCTCGCGGCCGCGGCCGGCGGTGAGCTGACCCAGACGGAACTCGCCGAGCGCTGCAATCTCGACAAGACCACCATGGTAGTGACGATGGACACACTGGAGCGGGCCGGTCTGGCCGAGCGCAGGGCCTCCGCCGCCGACCGCCGCGCTCGCATCATCGCCATCACCGAGGCGGGCCGGCGCATGGTCGGCCAGACCGAGCGCGTGGTCCAGGAGATCTACGATGACGTCCTGAAATCCCTGCCCGACAACGAGAGTGAAGCCTTCCTCAGCGCCCTCAGGCAGCTCGCCTCCGGGCGCCTCGGGCAGCCGATGCCGTGCGAGAAACCACCCCGGCGCCGGGCCGTCAAACCACCCAAAACAGCTCGCTAATCGTTCGTTAATAAATCGTCCTGAACAAAACTATCTGGTACGGTCGCACCTGTGACCGACGAAGACATCACTGCCTCGAATCCACGTTCCAGATGGATAGCCCTGGTCGTCCTGTGCACGGGGATGCTGATGATCATCCTGGACCAGACCATCGTCAACGTTGCCCTGCCCGCCATCCAGGCCGATCTCGGCTTCACCCAAGCCGGACTCGCGTGGGTCATCAACGCATACCTGATCGCCTTCGGCGGGCTGCTCCTGCTTGCGGGCCGCCTCGGTGACCTCATCGGGCGCAAGCGCGTCTTCCTCATCGGCCTGACCGCTTTCACGTTGGCGTCCCTGCTGTGCGGGGCCTCCGGTACCCCCGAAATGCTTGTCATAGCCCGCTTCATCCAGGGCGTGGGCGGAGCCATGGCCACCGCCGTCACCCTCGGCATGATCGTGACGATGTTCCCCAAGCCGGCCGAGCAGGCCAGGGCGATCGGCGTCTTCAGCTTCGTCGCTGCGGCCGGTGCGTCGATCGGGCTGCTGACCGGTGGGGTCCTGACCCAGGCGCTGAACTGGCACTGGATCTTCCTGGTGAACCTGCCGATCGGCATCGCCGCCCTTGCGCTGGCCACCAGGGTCATCGAAAACGATCGCGGGATCGGGCTGCGCGAGGGCGCCGACATCCTTGGCGCGGTGCTCGTAACGGGGGCGCTGATGCTGGGCGTCTACACCATCATCAGCGGAACGCTTTACCTGGGCGCGGTTTCGGTGGCGCTGCTGATCGGGTTCCTGGTGCGGCAGGCCAGCGCGGAGAAGCCGCTGCTGCCCCTGCGCATCTTCAAGTCCCGCAACGTTTCCGGGGCCAACGCCATCCAGGTCCTGATGATCGCGGGGATGTTCGGGATGTTCTTCCTGGGAACCCTCTACATGCAACTGGTGCTCGGCTACGACGCGCTCCAGATCGGGCTGGCGTTCCTGCCGGTCGCGGTCGCCATCGGCAGCCTGTCGGTCGGGTTCTCGGCGCGGCTGGCCGGGCTCTTCGGCGAGCGCAAGGTGCTGCTGGCCGGGCTCACGCTGATCTTCGCCGGGCTCGTACTGTTCACCCGCACCCCGGTCGACGCCGACTACCTGACCGATCTACTGCCGTCGATGCTGCTGATGGGCGTCGGCGCCGGGTTCACCTTCCCGATGCTGATGACGCTGGCGATGTCCGGCGCCACCCAAAGCGACGCGGGCCTGGCGTCCGGGTTGGTCAACACCACAGCGCAGGTCGGCGGGGCGCTCGGGCTGGCGGTGCTCGCGACGCTGTCAACAACGCGCACCAACAGCCTCGCGGCGGCGGGCGAGTCCGTCCCGCAGGCGCTGACCACCGGATTCCACCTGGCGTTCGGCATCGGTGCCGCGCTGGTCCTGCTCGCCATCGCGCTTGCCGCGACGGTCCTGCGGCCCGCCGCCCCGGCCGGCGTCCCCGCCGAGGAGCCGGAGCTGGAACTCGTCGGCTGACCCGACAGTCGCCCCGGTGCCCCGGGCCTCGCCAAGGCCCGGGCACAATAACGTCTATGACAGCCTGGATTTCCTCAGACGCCACCGTTTCCGGAAATGTCACCCTCGGTCCCGGCACCCGGGTCATGCCCGGCGCCCGCATCGTCGGCGAGGCGGGCGGCACCGTGACGATCGGCGCCCGCTGCATCGTGCTGGAGAACGCCGTCATCCGGGCCAGCGGCAACCACCCGTGCGTCATCGGCGACCACTGCCTGATCGGCCCCAACGCCCACATTGTCGGCGCCACGCTGGAGGACCAGGTCTTCATCGCCACGGGCGCCGCCGTCTTCCACGGGGCGAGGCTGGGCAAGGGTTGCGAGGTGCGCGTCAACGGCACCGTCCACTTGCGAACGACCCTCGATCCGGGCACCACCGTCCCGATCGGATGGGTCGCCGTGGGTACCCCCGCGCAGATCCTGTCACCCGACAAGCACGAACAGATCTGGGCGGCGCAGAAGCCGCTGGATTTCCCGGGCTACGTCTACGGTTTCGACCGCGACACCCCCGACATCATGGTCCATATCACCACCCGCTTGTCGGATTCCCTCTCACCTCTTGGAGAAAACCCTTAACAGAGATGCGCCGGACGCTCCCATTAGGCTATGCGAATGGCAGTCTCCCGGCTCGACTCCGGCCATCCCGCCGTCGACGCGGCCTACGACAAGGCCAACCGCGACATCGCCGCCAACATCGTTGGCGGCGCGTTCATCGCCGGCAAGGAATGGCCGACGGTGTGGGTGCGCGACGCTTCCTACGCCATCGATCTGGCTTGCGGCCCAAGCTATCCGGAGGTCTCCCGCGATACCATGCGCTCGATGGTCTCGCCGGAGGGCGTGTGGGCACAGGACAGGGCCGCGCACTTCGGCGGCTGGCCCAACCTCACCGACTCGATCGTGGGCGCGGTCGGAGTGTGGGCGACGTTCCTGGCCACCGGCGACGAGGACCTGCTGCGCTGGGGTTTCGGCGTGACCCGCAACAGCCTGTCCCGTGCCGAACGGGAGATCTTCGACGGCGCCCTGTTCCGCGGCTGCGCCAGCTTCATGGAGTCGAACAGTGCCTATCCCCCAACCTACTTTTTCAACGGCCGGGCGGTCGGCAAGACAAAGGCGTTGAGCACCAACATGCTGTACTACCGCGCCTACGTGCTCAGCGCCCGCATGGCCGAGTTTCTGGGCGAGGACGCCGCACCCTTCGAGGCCAAGGCGGAGCGACTGAAAGACGCCATCAACCAACGCTTCTGGCTATCCAAGCAGGGCTACTACGCCTACTACGAGGACGCGGGGCGCGGGCTGTCCACTCGCATGGAGGGCCTGGGCGAGGCGCTGGCCATCCTGTGGGGCGTCGCAGACGAGGCCCGCGCTGACGCGGTTCTGCGCAACACACCCACTACCCGCAGCGGCCTGCCCTGCTTGTGGCCGCGCCACCCGGTCTGGCGCCTTTACCTGCGGCGGGCCGAGTATTACCACAACGGCATGGTGTGGCCGTTCGTCCAGGGCTACTGGGCCTGGGCGGCCGCGAGCAAGCTCGACGCGTCGCGTTTGGACAGTGAGCTGGCGAAGCTGACCGAGCTTGCCGGGCGCGCCGACACCTTCCACGAGTTCTACCGGTCCGAGAACGGACGGCCCGACGGCTCACCGCGCCAGATGTGGAGCGCGGCCGGCTATCTGGCCGCCGTGCACCACGGCCTGTTCGGCATCACCGCCGACGTCGACGAGATCCGGTTCCGTCCCGTGGTGCCCGGCCGCTTCTCCCGCCTGACCCTGCACGATTACAGCCATCGCCACATGACTCTGGAGATTTCGATTTCAGGGGTGGGTACCCAGATAAGCTCCCTGGAATTGGACGGCGTGCCCCAACTGCGCCACAGCATCCCCTGTACTCTCACCGGCCGCCACGCGCTTGCCATCAGGATGAATAATTAGCCCGTGACTGTTTGGGAATACGCCAGGCTGGAGTACCGATTCGCCGGCACGCTGGGCCAAGACAAGTTTCTCGACTGGACGGCCACCTTCTACAGCCCCGACGGGATCCATCGGTGGGGCACCGACGAGCGCTACGACGACCTGAAGCACCTCAACCGGGCGGGCCTCGACGGCTGGCAGGCCTACGACCGCACCGCCGTTTTCCTGCACATGGAGCCGCACCGGTTGCAGGCCGTCACCTACTCCCTGCGCCGCCGGGTCGAATAGGCCAGGACGGCCGGGCTCGCTTAGGGCACGAGGTGGATCCGGATCTTCCGGGCGGCCTCCAGAGCCTCCAGCAGCACGGACCGGCGCGGCTCGGGCACCTCTAGCAGCCGGTCAAAACGCTTGGGCAGCAATGGTTCCAGCCGCGGATCGGTCAGGATCTCCTCGATGACGCCGCGGTCGCCGCCGCACACGAGCGCGTCAAGCTCGCGAGCATGGGGCAGCAGCACCCGGGCGGCGATGTCGGCGGCCTCGCGCACCCCGGCCGCGGTCTGGTTGGCGCGCCGCCGGGCGAAGCGCTGCTGCGACCAGCCGCCCGCCGCCGTGCGCCCCTGCTGGTAGAAGCGCTCCACTTTGGACGCCACCAGCTCGTCACCATGAAATACCCCGGCCGCGACCGCGCCGCGCCGGGCGAGCAGGAAACCGAGCCGCCGCGGCACCTTCAGCTCGGCGAGGAACTCGTCGATGGTGGTGACGGGCGGCATCCCGGGTGTGGGGGCCAGCACGGCCTCGTCGCCGTTGGCCGCGCACAGCAGCAATCCGACCTCGACGACCCCGTCGTGCCGGCCGTAGAAGCCGTCCAGCCAGCCGACCATCCGGCTCGCAGAGATGTCGACCCAGCGCCCGCCGCCCTTGGCAGGCCCCGATTTCATGCCAAAGCCTCCAGCGCGCCGTCCACATCGGACTCCGTGTTGTAGATGTGGAACGAGGCGCGTACCCGTCCGGCGCGCACCGCCGCCCGGATCCCGGCGCGGCTCAGCTTGCGCTCCGCGCCCGGCACCTCGACGGTCACGATCGCGCTGTCGCCGCGCGGGCGCCCCAGCCCCTCAAGGAACCGGTTGGCCAGGCCCAGGTTGTGGTCGTGGATCGCCTGCACGCCAAGCGTTTCTATCACCTGGATGGCCGGGGCCGTCGCCACCCACGGATGCCAGGCGGGCGACAGGTCAAAGGCGCGGGCATCGGTGGCGAGATGCATCGGCAGCCCGTAATACGACTCGTGCACCTCGTCGGCGGCGAACCAGCCCGCCATCAACGGCCGCAACCGCTCACGCAGCGGCGGCGCCAGGTAGATGAAGCCGGTGCCGCGCGGTGCCATCAGCCACTTGTAGGCGCCGACGACCACGGCGTCCGCGAGCGAGCCGTCGAAAGGCAGCCAACCGCACGCCTGGGTTGCGTCGACGACCACCCACGCGCCCACCGAGCGGGCCGCGGCGACGATCGCCGCATAATCGGCGATCTCCCCGGTCGACGATTGGACCAGCGAAAACGCGACCACATCGACCCCGCGGTCGATGTGGTCGGCGAACTTGTCCACCGGGGCCGTGCGCACCTGCACGCCCCGATCCGCGTGCACCGCCCAGGGAAAGACGTTGGAGGTGAACTCGACGTCGGGCACGAGCACGGTCGCGCCGCCGGGCACGCCCGCCGCGACCGGGGCCAGCATCTGGGAGACCTGGGCACCCACCGCCACATCGGCCTCCGGCACACCGATCAGGCGGGCGAAGCCCTGACGCGCGGCTGACACCGAGTCGCCCCAACGCTCCCAGCTGGTCCGCCCGGTGCACCAGTCGGCGAGGGCGGACTGCAGCGCATCCCAGGCGGGCACCGGCGGCAGCCCGTAGCTCGCCGTGTTGAGCCAGCCAGGCTGGACCGTCCAAAGCCTTGACTTATGCTGCTCCACCCCGCCGATCTCCATGAGGCGAGTATGGCAGTCTGAGGGCGTGACGTCGGCAGCCAATCCCGGTCTGGTGGACCGCCTGGTCGAGCAGCTGGCCGCCGTGACCGACGCCGAGCGGGCCAAGGCCATGGCCGCCTATATGCGCCACCAGTTCCCGTTCCTGGGCGTGCCGAGCCCCAAGCTGAAGCTTGCCCTGCGCGCCGCGCAGCCGGGCCGGCTGGACCAGGCGGAACTGACCACCATCTCGCGCAAGCTTTGGCAGATGCCCGAGCGCGAGTACCAGTACGCCGCCTGTGCCCTGCTGAGCCGGTTCGTCAAGGGATGCGGTCCCGACTTCATCGACACCGCACAGTATTTCATCGTCACCAAGTCGTGGTGGGATACCGTCGACACGCTGGCATCGCACACCGTCGGGCCGCTGGTGCACAAGCACCCTCAGCTGGTAACCACCATGGACGAGTGGATCAAGAGCGAGAACATCTGGCTGGCCCGCACCGCGATCCTGTATCAGCTGGGTTACAAGGAAGCCACCGATGTCGATCGCTTGTTCCGGTACTCCCTGATGAAAGCCGATCACCCAGACTTCTTCATGCGCAAGGCGATCGGCTGGGCGCTGCGCCAGTACGCGTGGTTCGCGCCCGAGACAGTGCGCGCCTTCGTCCTGACCCACGAGGCCAAGTTCTCCAACCTCACCAGGCGCGAGGCGATGAAGAACCTACCTACCCCATGACCAGTCCGAGCCCGGCCCGGCGGTGAAGACCTCGCCTCCTGGCAGGTAGAACATCCAGTGGTCGAAGTCGCGCGAGAAGATCGAGAAGGTCCGCAGCCGCGACCCGTCGGAGAAGGCGAACGTGGACGACAGCGAGGGCTGGTCCAGATGTATGCCGCTGAGCGTTCGCCCATCGAGGAACTTCACCGTCGGCTCGAGCACCTCCCGCGGATCCTCCGAGGACGCCACGATCTCGGTCGGGGTCTCGATGCGCCAGGCCGAGCAGTAGATCCACAGGTGGTACTCGCCGTGGATTTTGCCCCTCGGCGTGGTGACCCTGTCTCCAAACTCGACGGTCAGGAAGCTGCCGATACCGAGCGCCGTGCCCCAGGCGGGCCTGCCGGTGGCGGCCGCCAGCTTCGCTTCCACCTCGGCCAGCGGTTTGCTGCTGTTCATGTCGTTCTAGCTCCTATACCTAACCGTCAGCCACCGAACATACTGAGGATCGTCTCGATGATCTCGTGATAGCCCATGTTCTGGCCCGTGATTTCATCGTGGACCTGGCGGATCTCGTCCTTGGACAGCCTGCGGCCCAGCTGCCGCTCGGCGCTGCGCACGGCGTCATTGAACTGCTTGTTCTGCGCCTGATTGTTGCCGGGCGTGCCGTTGGAGGACATCTGCACGATCGTCCCGGCCGCCGCCGCGGCGGCCGCTGCCTGCGCCGCCGACACCGCCGCCGCTGTCCACCAGGCCGCCGCCGCGCTCGCCGCGGCCGAGCTGCCGAAGGCGCCGCCCAGCCCGGCGAAGGCGAAGACGCCGGTGCCGCCGCTGCCGATCAGGAACGCGATCAGCAACGCCAGCAGCGCCACCACGACCAAGGCCGCGGCGATGGTGAACAGGCAGTCGCTCAACCCGCCGCAGTTGTCCGCCGCCCACCTCACAACCTCACTCATCGCACACTTCCGGACGTCTGTGCCGAAGCCGGAGCCGGCAGGGTCAACAAGGTCATTACCGCCACCGCGACGCACGCGCTGACCAGGACGGGCAGGAAGCTGGTCGTGGACTCCCAGAAGATGCCGATGACGATGCGGGCCACGCCGTAGCCCAGCCCCAGCCCCACCAGGAACCTGATCAGCAGCGGCACCCTCGCCAGCAGCCCGACCGCCGGCGCACCGACGGTCACCAGGAAGAACCGCACGAACAGCAACGCGCCGAAGAAAAGCAGCACGATAAACGCTTCAAAATAGTTGCCGATCAAACCAGACAACAGCCATGTGGTACCCACAGCGCCCGCACCCACCATGACCAAGCCGCTGACGCCGGTCCGTGGACCCTTGGCGAGCTGCGCACGCAACCCCGCCCACAGGATCTGGGAGAACGTCGCGGTCTTGCCCACGAGTGCCGTGCGCTCCACGAACACCCGCCCGACCGCCGCCGCGGCGACGAACGCGACGAGGATCCAGGCGAAGCCCTGCAGCGGACGGATCGCGCCCACGTCCGGCACACCGCCGGGCCAGGTGAACACCGGCCGGATCAGCAGAGGCACCGTTTTGGCCCACACGTACGCCCCGAACCCGGCCGTGACCGCCGCGGCGACCGGCTCCAGCAGGGGCAGCAGCCGCCTTGGCAGGCTGCGCAAGTTGAGCACGGCCAGCCTCACCCCGAGCACCGTCACCGGCAGGAGCACCGTCAGGAGTCCTAACAGGACATATGACAGCAGGGACGGGATGACGCCCGTGATGATGCCGTCATCGCGCCGTGCCGCATCGTTGAGGATCAGATCGCCGACCGCATACCCCGCCGTGGCCCAAAGCCCAAGGGACGCACCGCCCTGCCCGATGACGCCGAACAGGATCATGATGAGCATGCTGTAGGTGTACGTCCGCTCCTCGTGCACCGCGCCGGCGAACAGGCCCACGAAGGCCGCTATCGGCCCGAACCCCAGCGCCGCGGCGGGCCAGCGCGTCAGGTAATGCCCGTCGCCCAGGGCGATCCCGGCGCCGGGCCACACCCGGGCGGCCAGGAGCGGGACGCGTAACCAGAAAAACTGCATCAGCCGGTCCATGCCGACCTTCCTTCCCGCCGCACCAGCCTTCTCGCCAGATGACCCAGCACGGCGCCGTAGGCGAAGTGCCCGAACACCGTGACGCTTATGAACTCGTCGAGGGCCCTGAGCCCGAGCCAGCCCGGGTAGAAGCTGACCATGAAGGTCTCCAGCACCAAGGCCCAGGCTATGCCAGCGATGATCCCCTTCTCGGCCAGCACGATGGTATATCCGACCGCAAAACCCAGCCCGTTGATGAGATGGAAACCGAACCCCACCGCCGTCGCAATCTGCGGACCCGCCCCCAGCAGTTCCCCGAACAGCGGCCAGGCCGCGAACGGCTTGACGCTCGAACCCGTCGCCTCGACAAGGATCCAGCGGCTCACGTCATAGGCCGCGGTCGCGCAGGCCCCTACCAGCAACCCGATCCGCGCCCGCCGGGCAAGTTCCTTGCGCGCCAACGGGTGCAGCGAGCGCCACACGACGATCCAGGCGCCGGTGCCGAGCCCGGCCGTGGCGGCGAGCGCCACGTGCAGGGGCGCGCCGGTGAGGAAGTACGCGAGCAGCGCGCCGCCGCTGGCCATGCTGGCCCCGCCCAGCAGCACGCGCACGGTCGTCTTCAACGGCACCGCAGCATTATCACCGCATCACGCAAGCGTTGTGGAGTGTCTTGTCGCCGACTTGAGGAGCTTCAGCAGCTCATGCCCGTCGGCGACGGTCGCGTCGGGGTCGGCGTCGGCCGCGTCGGGCCTTTCACCCATCAGGATCGCGGCCCCGGCGCCGGCCTGCCGCGCGCACTGCACATCCTTGCGCTTGTCACCCACCATCCAGCAGGACGAGGGCGGCAGCCACAACGCCTGCGCCGCGGCCCGGATCATCTCCGGGTGCGGCTTGCAGTAACCAAGCTCGTCACTGTAGATCTGATGCGCGAAGGCACCGATCAAACCCAAACGCTCCAGGCAGTCCCGGTGCGCCTGCCCGCAGCGGGTGTTGCTCACCACCGTCACCGGGAGCCCGATGCTCAGCGTGAACTCCAGCAGCTCCACGACGCCGTCGATGAGGGTCCAACTTGGACGGTTGGCCCACGCGTAGGTCAGCGCCGTGGCATGAGCCACCACCTTCTTGCGCGCGTCCTCCGGCCACAGGTCGGCCACGAACTCGCGCCACAGCTGCTCGTGCCCTACCTCCTGGCCGGTGCGGGACCGGAACTCCAGCCGTAGCTGCTGGGCCCGCGCCAGCTCGGAGGCGATCTCCTCCTCGCTGAGCAATTCGCCGATCAACCCCTTGACGCCTTTGACGACCTGAGGGATCACTTCTTCGGCCTCGGGCCGGGCTGACTGGACGATGACGCCACCAAAATCAAGGAGCAGTGCGCGAGGGGCAGGTAACACATCGTTTACCCTATCGGTCACCCCACGATGACCGCGAGCGCCAATGTGGCGATCATCGCGCTGGAGACGAGCGCCGTCCACAACCGGCCCTTCGGCGTGTTCAGCGTCCGCCCGATCAGCGCTCCCCCGGCGGCCAGCAGCAGTTGCCAGCTTGCCGAGGCCGCGAAGACCGCCGCCACCCAGATCGCGCCCTGCCGCCCGGTGAAGCCGCCCGACGCCTGCCAGCCCAGCACCAACGCTCCAAAGTAGAGGATCGTGGTCGGGTTGAGCAGGGTCAGCCCGAGCAGGCCGCCGAAGGCCCGGACCGGCGTGCCAAATCCGTTCCTTATCTCAGTCGGCTGCTTGAACGCGCCCAGGGCGATCCTCGCCGCGATGAACAGCAGGATGACGACCGCAAGCATCTTCAGGGGTACCGCAACCGGCTCGATGAAGCGAGCAAGCGACGCCCCGCCCAGCACCGCCACCAGCGCGTAAATCCCGTCCGCCGTGGCGACACCCAACGCCGCGGCCGCCCCCACTTTCAGGGACGTCCGAGCGGTCAAACTCATCAGAAGGGGCGCTATCGCCCCGATCGGGATGGCGACGCCGTAACCGGCGATCAGCCCCGAAACCAGCGCGGTCATCACGAGACCGTCTGGATCACCGCGCCCTTCGCGAACGTGCGCTGCTGTCGCGCCCAGCCGGCCGCCGCAAGTGGCTTCGTGGCAAGGCGATGTGAGCGCAGATCTCTCATGCCCAGGATTCTGCCACCCCTGCCCTTTCGGCCCCCAGATTTTCAGCGCCGCCGGCGGTGTCTGGACTGAGCGATCTTGCAAACACGCTCTTCGTTTGCAAGATCACGAGGGAAGACAGCGCCTTTCGTGGCGGCGCTGCCGCTCGTCGCTTTAGCGCGAGCCAATATTATGGCGGACCCAGACGTTGGGCTCGATGTAGACGGCGTGGTCGTGCTCGAGGTCCACCATCACGGGCGCCAGCGCCTTCGGCACATGCACCGGCCCGGCGGTGTC
>Ga0209382_10002102_pt1 | contig 29844 bp, 24 predicted proteins | sample SoiMetdeltSBSDD5_FD_187599 | JGI IMG/M metagenome (GOLD analysis project Ga0209382, IMG submission 187599) | Bulk soil microbial communities from a Populus tree surrounding site in Tennessee, USA - Soil MetaG P. deltoides SBSDD5 (SPAdes) (version 2) | ecosystem: Environmental > Terrestrial >...
CATGTACGTCACGCTGCCGGAGCTGCCGGTCGGCGTTTACACGGTCGAGTTCGTCGCCGAGTCGGCCGAGGACGGCCATGCCGAGCCCGGCACGTTCGCGTTCGGCGTCGGGATGACGCCGCCGGCCGCCGGCGAGCCGGCCTACCATCCCGCCGGCGGATCGAGCCCGCTGCCCGTGGACGACGCCGACGCGATGGTGCTTGACGCCTACTAAGACCCGACAAACCATCGACAACGTATCGCCGACGATCTGTCGGCATCGACGCGGCCCCCGACGAAACGGACGGCCGCATGCGCTGTGGAGAACTGAAGATGCTTCGCAACAAGATCGCCCTGACGGCAGCCGGTTTCGTCGCTGGCGTCGCGATGACCGCTGCCACGATCGGCTCGACGGTCAGCCTGGCCGCCGCCAACCCTGTCCAGCAGATGGACGCGGCGACCATGGCGGCGCAAAAGGCCCAGGTGATCGCCGCCACCTTCCAGCTCGACAAGTCCAGCCTGCACGACATCGAGGAGCAGTCGAAGGCTGGCACGATCATGTCCGGTGCGCTCGGCAACGTGCGCCGGGCGCGGATCGCCACTCAGGCGACCGACTGGCCCGAGTCCATGAAGCCGATGGCGACCGCTCTCGTGGCAGACATGAAGACCCTGGAAGAGGCGATCCGTACCGAGGACCCGACGAAAGTGGTGGACCCTGCCACAAAGGTCCACAACGGCGGGCACGATCTTTCAGCCGCCGTCTACTCCTGGCTCGAGACGGGGAAGGCGCCCGAGGGCCACGGGCACGGCCACTAGGCCGCCACGGCTCCTTTGAATCCTCCGATGCCCAGGTTACGATGTCCGCTGCTCTCGTCGATCGTCGTCCCTTCGCTGGTGGGCGCGCTGCTCGCCGGGCTGCTGCTCGCCGGCTCAGTCCGCCCGGTGCACGCGCACGCGCTCTACGAAAGATCCCAGCCGGCGACCGGCAGCCGCCTGGAGACGCCGGGGCAGATTCAGGTCTGGTTCACTGAGCCCGTCGCGCCTGAGCTGAGCGAGCTTCAGGTGCTGGACACCGCGCGGAGGCGCGTCGACCACCAGGATACGCACCTGGCGCCCGGCGAGAACCGCGCACTGACCGTTTCCGTTCCGCAGCTGCCGGACGGCACCTACATGGTGGCCTGGAGTGTGTTGTCGGCCGTTGACGGCCACGTCACGCGCGGCGTCTTCCCGCTGGTCGTCGGAGCCGGCGGGCTGGAGATCTCGGTTCAGGACGAACCCGCGACCTTGCCCAACCCGCTCGACGTGCTTGCTCGCTGGGTGCTCTACGTCGGCGCGCTGGCGCTGGCCGGCGGATTCATCTTCACGATCGCCATCGCTCGTCCGGTGCTGGCGGGCCTGGACGCACCGGAACTGGAGCGCACCTTCGATCGGCGCCTGCGGCGCTACGGACTGCTGGTCTGCGCAGCGGTCGCCGCGGCGATGGTGCTCGGCATGCTGGTTCAGGCCGCGAACGCGGCGAACGTCGACATCGTGCAGGCCGTCGGGACGCCGCTCGTCAGGCTCATGGGCACGCAGGTCGGGACGATCTGGGCTTTCCGGCTCGGCAGCGTCGTGGTACTGGCGCTCACGCTCTGGCTGCTGGCCGGCCGCCTTCGAAACTGGGTCGGCCTCCTCGCAGGCGCCGCGCTCCTGCTCACGGTCAGCCTGATCTCCCACTCGGCGGGCGTCCCGACCGGCACGTGGCTCGCCATCGCGGTGGACTGGGCCCACCAGATCGCTGCTGCTGCCTGGGTCGGCGGTCTCTTCGCATTCGTCTTGCTGCTCGCTCTGGCTCGGTCTCAGCTTGACCGCGACCGCCTGACGCTGTTCGTAGCGAGCCTGGTGCCGCGCTTCTCGTCGCTCGCCATCGTCGCCGTCGTCGTCCTGGCCCTGACTGGCCTGTTCATGTCCTGGCTCCAGGTAAAGACACCGGGAGCGCTGACCACCATGCACGGCCTGTCGCTGATGGTCAAAGTCGTGCTGGTTGCGCCGATGATCGTGCTCGGCGCCATGAACCTGCTCGTGGCGCGACCCAGGCTGCTGCACCTCGTCGGCGACCGGCAGCGGGGCATCAATCTGCCGTCCACGAATATCGTGCGCCGGTTTAATCTGGCGATCGTCGCCGAAGCCGGCCTCGCGCTGGCCGTGCTTCTCGCAACCGGCTTCCTGACCTCGGTCCAACCAGCCCGTGAGGAGTACGCTCGCCGCGTTCAACCGGTCACGCTGACCGCGCAGGCGGAAAACGTTGGCGTGAAGCTCGAGATCACGCCAGCTCGGCCTGGTCCCAATCAGTTCGTCGCGGAGCTCGACGGGGCGATCGCACCGCCGAACGACGTCCAGCGGGTTCAGCTTCGCTTCACGAACCTGGACGACGACCTGGGGGCCAGCGCTCTGATCCTCCAGCCGCGCGAGGACGGCAGGTTCGCTGCGGTCAGCACCAATCTCACCGTCGAAGGCACCTGGCAGATCGAGGTCATCGTCCGGCGGCGCGGCCTTGACGACGTCCGCACAGCATTCCGCACGCCGATCAACAGTCCAGACCTCGCGGCCCAGCCGCCATCCCTGGAGGGAGTTCCGACGCCGGCCTCGGTCCCCACCCGCCAGCTCGTCTCGATGGCGTTGATGGCGACCGGGTTGGCGCTGACGTTCTGGATCTCGCGGACGCGGGACGTGCGGCGGCGAGAGCGCGCCTCCCTCTACGCTGCCAGCTTCGCCGTCGCGATGATTGGCGGTGTCCTCTATGCCCGCGCGTCATTGGCGCCGCCGCTGCCGCAAGACGTTCGCTCCCTCCGTAACCCGTTCCCGCCCGACACCGCGTCGATTGCCCGTGGCCGCGAGCTGTACGAGCAGCAGTGCGTCAGTTGCCACGGCCTGAGCGGTCGCGGAGACGGGCCGCTGGCGGCATCGCTACGGCCGCGTCCCGCCGACTTCCGCGTGCATATGGCGGCTGGCCACACGGACGGCGAGCTGTTCACCTGGCTCTCGAAAGGTGTGCCCGGCACAGCCATGCCGCCCTTCGAGGCCCAGATCTCGGAGACCGACCGCTGGCACCTGGTGAACTACATCCGCGGCTTCGCCCCCTCCACCGAGTAGGGGACAGGGGATAGGAGCTCAGTCCCCTGTAACCTGTCCCCTATCCCCTGTCCCCTTCGGCAGCGGATCTTCGCGTAGCTCTGCCAGCTCCTGTTCCGGCTTGACCTCGCGCTCCTCGTGGTCCTCGTGGAACAGTTGGCGCTGCGCCTCGAAACGGGTCCGGGCGTCCTCGTGCTCGTCCTCTCGCGCCGCCCGGTGGGTGTGCATCTGGAAGAAGACCAGCGCCGCCACCACGATGCCAAGACTGGCCCCGTAGAGCAGCGTCTCCACCGCCTGGTCCCAACGAATGAAGTGCTCCAGAAACGTGACCGACATGATGACGACGACGACGCTGACGACCTTGATCTCGAGGTCGTTGAACGACCGGATCCCCAGCGCGGCCGTCAGGTTCAACGGCGCGATGAACAGGCTGTAGAACCCGACGCCCACCAGGTAGAAGACCACCGCCTTCAGCATCACGCTGACGACTTCGAGCAGGTCGACCGTGATCGTGGTCGCCCGGAGATCGCCGTGCAGCATCGCCTGCGCAACGTGCACGATGCCCTGGACTGCCAGCCCGGCGCCGAGAATGAACAGCGCGACCGACACCAGGATCACGCTTACCACCGCCACCAGCACCACGAAGCGGGTCTTGCCGATCGCCTCGGCGAGCGGCGCCAGCGGCGTCGGATGATTCTCCCGCCGGCCGCGCAGACGGCGGTCGTGACGGGACAGGCCCGCCTCAGCGTGATCCTCGGCGGCGTGGTTCGCCCGCCTCCTGGTCGGCTCCTCAGCGGGGCCGCCCGGGCCGTTGTCGCGCGCCTCGTCAGCCGGGTCGTGCGTGCGGACGCTCATTGCGACCTTCTCGAAGCGCACGACCCGTGCCAGCAGGCGAGTTCGGAGCAGACGAGTTCGGAGCAGGCGGGTAGGAAGAACTACTCTGAACTCGTCTGCTAGCCTGCTCCGAGCTCGTCTGCTGGCCTGCTCTGAGCTCGTCCGCTCGCGGGCTGCCAGCGCAGACAGCGCAGCAACATCAGCATCGTCGGGATGCCGTCCATCGGGCTGAGCTTCTTGCCGTCAGTGCGAGCGTCGTACCGGATCGGCGTCTCGACGATCCGGACGCCGAGCCGGAGCAGCTTCGCCGTGATCTCGGGCTCGATCTCGAACCCGTTGCCGCCGAGGTCCAGCGACAGCATCACCCGCCGATCGAGCAGCTTGTAGCAGGTCTCCATGTCGTGCAGGCGGCTTCCAAAGAGGACGTTCGTCGCGAACGTCACGAACCAGTTGCCCCAGCGCATCAGCGGGTCACGACGAGTCAGGTCGCGCACGCCGTAGACAACGGCGCCCGGGTTCTCGCCGAGCGTCGCCAGCAGCCCCTCGTAGTCCTCAGGGTAGTACTCCGAGTCGGCATCCTGGATGATGACCACGTCGCCGGTCGCCTGGTCGAGCGCCGTACGGATCGCCGCGCCCTTGCCGCGATTCTGCGGATGGGCGAACAGCCGCACGTTCGGGAGCGCCTTACGGATCTCGTCGGCCATGCTGCGCTTCGAGCCATCGTCGACGACGATGATCTCCTTGTCGACCGGCACGGCGTCGACGCGTTTCAGCAACTCGACGCACGTCGAGTCTTCGTTGTAGAGCGGGACCAGGACCGAGAGCTTCACACGTCACCTGAGAGGGCGAAAGGTCGAGCCATTCTACAGCAGGCCCGCCCCATACACCCGAACGCCTCTGCGGACGGCGAAGTGCCGGATCACATCCAGATCGACCTCCACGCCCAGCCCCGGCCCCTCTGGAACGGCAAGCCAGCCGTCTTTCGGGCGCAGCGAGTCAGTCAGCATCGCGTCCCTGATCGGGTGCGGCGTGCTGTCGAACTCGAAGAGCGGCTCCTGCGCCAGCGGCGTCGGCGTCCTCGTCGGGGGCATGGACGGTAGCGTCGCCGCGAAGTGCAGGCCGGCCGCAATGGCGACCGGCGTACCCCAGACGTGCGGGAACACCCTGACGTAGAACGCCCGAGCGAGCGCCGCGATCCGCCGCGCGCCGCTCAGCCCGCCGCAGTTCGCGACGTCCGGCTGAGCCACGTCCACGACGCGCCGGGCAACGTACTCACGGAACGCGTCCAGGCTCCCCAGGTGCTCGCCGCCGGTGATCGGCATCCGCAGCGCCCGCCGAACCTCCAGGTACCCCTCCAGGTCGCCCCGTTGGACCGGCTCCTCGAACCAGGCGACGCCGTGCTCCTCCAGTCCCTGCCCGACCTGTATTGCCGTCCGGCTGTCGTAGGCGCAGTTCGCGTCGGCCATCAGCAGGACGTCGTCGCCGATCGCTCGGCGAATTCCGGCCACCTCGCGGAGGTCGTCGCTCGGCGCGAGCCCGCCAACCTTCATCTTCATCGCCCGGTATCCCCGCTCGACGTACCCCCGGGCCTCTTCCTGGCGCGCGGAAGTCGGGTCCGGCGCTGTCGGTACGTAGTAGAGGCCGGTCGCGTACGCCATCACCCGATCGCGGACCCGGCCGCCGAGCAATTGTGACACCGGGCGGCCAACCGCCTTCCCCATGACGTCCCAGAGCGCCACTTCCAGGCCGCTCCACGCCTGCACCCCAAAATCCCCCGTCCAGCCGGCCCGGTCGAGGGTCGTCGCCACCTTCTGGCCGATGCGATCCAGGTCGAACGGGTCTTCGCCGACCGCGAGCGGCGCCAGCACGTCCTCCACGAAGACGGCGCCGGCCCGTGAGAGCGTCCCAGAGCCACCCTCGCCCCAGCCCGTCAGACCGTCGTCCGTCCGGACCTCCACCAGGAGCGCCTGGCGGATCGGCGTCGTGTAGACCGACCAGCCGAACGGCGCCGCCAGCTCGGCGCGGAGGTAGTGCGCCGTCACCTGGGCGATCCTCGTCACTCGGAGTGCCTCCGTTCGCGGTCTCGGTTCTCGCCTGCCTGCCCCGTCAGCTCCTTGACGAGGTAGACACACGTTTCGCTTTCGGCGATCTCGTTGCCGGCCTCGTCTACGTACGACCACGCATTGCCAAACTCGCCGAGCCCGAGATCGCGGTACCCCAGCCGCTCGTACAGCGCTCGCGCACGCTCGTTCTCCACCGCCACCGCCAGGCCGATCCTGCGGAATCCACGCTGCTGGACCAATGCCTCCGCCGCCTTCAGGATCTGCGACCCGACCGACTGGGAGCGATAGGCCGGATGCGCCAGCAGCGCCTCGAAGTACGGGTGCCGCTCTCGCGAGTCCAGCAGCCTGCGTAGCTCCGGGTTGGTGGTGCCGCTCCAGCGCACCAGGACGTGGCCAAGCGCTCGACCATCCGCCCAGGCGACCAGGTACGTGACCCGGCCGGCCCGCTGATCGGCGAGGCGGCGAACGTGCGCCTCAGGATGCTCCGGCGGGAGCGACTGCTGGACGTCGGCCAGCTCGTCAGCCGCGAGCGGTCGAACGTCGACGTGGATCACCGTACTCAGTGTGGCTCGCATCTGGCGCGGACAGCCTCCAGAACCTGCGATGATGTTCGCCGAATCCAACGACGATTGACCCGGCTCACGGTGGCGCGCTACCGTCAAGACGCCTGATTGAAACGTACCCCCTGGGAGCGCGGCCATCCTGGCCGCTTTCGTCCGGGGCGGCCAGGATGGCCGCGCTCCCAGGGTTCGCCGCGACGCCTCGTGGAGGAAGCCGCATGGCCGGCGGGATTCGCTTCGGGATCTGCACAGACCAGAACATGCCGTGGGAGTTGACCGTCGAACGGTGGCGCCTGTTCGAGGATCTCGGCTTCGACAGTCTGTGGGACTGCGATCATTATGTCCAACCGAGCCGCCCAACGGGGCCGTACCACGAGGGCTGGACCCTCCTGGCCGGCCTCGCGGCAGTCACCAGCAAGGCCAGGATCGGCGTGCTGGTAAGCTGCAACACGTTCCGGCACCCGGCCCTGGTCGCCAAGATGGCGACGACCATCGACCACATCTCCGGGGGCCGCGTCGACGTCGGGCTCGGGGCCGGCTGGTACGTCCCCGAGCACACGATGTACGGCATCGAGTTTCCATCGCCGCCGGAACTCGTTTCCCGATTCCGGGAGGCCGTCGAGATCGTCGACAGCCTCCTGCGCAACGAGGTCACCACGTACAAGGGCCAGCACTACCAGCTACAGGAAGCGCTGTTCCGCCCGCAGCCGATCCAGCGCCCGCGACCGCCGCTCACGCTCGGCGCGCACGGTCCCAGAATGATGCGAATCGTCGCGCAGTACGCGGACGCCTGGAACTCGTTCGGGACGGTCGAGGAGATGCGGCAGCGCAATGACGTCCTGAACGAGCAGTGCGCCGCCATCGGCCGCGACCCCTCGGAGATCTGGCGCGGCCTCTACGGCTGGGCTGCGATGATGCCGTCCGACCCCTGGCAGTCGCTCGACGCGTTCGCCGACATGGTCGGGCGGTACCGGGAGGCCGGCGTCAACGAGTTCATCATCGACCAGCCCGCCGCTGAGCAGCTCCCGATGGCGGAGCGCGTCTCGACTGAGCTGCTGCCGAAGCTCCGCGCCGAAGCGGGCCCGTGAGGACGCCGCCCGCCACGATCTACGGGGCGGCTGGTGCGGGCGTAGGCGCGCGTCCGGCCCCGGACCACCAGACCACCGCCGTCGACAACAGCAGCATCACCAGGGCGAACGCGCCAACGGACTCGTAGCCGCCAATGGCCAGCGCCAGGCCTCCCAACGCCCCGCCGAGCGCCGTCCCGAAGCACACAGCAGCACTCCGTAGCGTCAACGTTGTCGCGCGACCGGCCGGCGAGGTCGCCGTGAGCACGAGCGTCGTGGCGACGTCGGCCATGCTGAAGGTCGGTGCGGCAAGCAACACGAAGGCCAGAGTCACAGGCCACGAAAGTGGCAGGCCGAAAGCCAGGCCAACGCAGAGCGCGGCGACGAGTCGACAACCGATGAGCAGCGGGCGAGGTGCCTTGCCCGCTCTCCCCTGCGCCACCACGTTCCCACCGACTGTCAGCACGCTTACGGCGAAAAACGCCCAGCCAACCGCATCGATGGTCAGGCCATGTCGCTCGACGAGCAATGCCGCGAAGTAGGTAAAGGCGCCCCAGAGACCGATATCGGCCAGAAGTGTCGCCGCCATCATCAGCGCGGTGGGGCGATGCCGGCGAATCGGCTCGTACGAGTCCAGCAGGGCGCGGACGCTGAGTGGCGCGGTGACGGACGACGCGTCGTCGCGTAGGATCCGGCGCACGAACACGGCGGCGAGCAGCGCCATCGCCCCCATCACGAAGAACGAGACCCGCCAGCTCGTGAGGCCGGCGACGCTGGTCATGATCGGGATGCCAAGCAGCCCGGCCGTCGAGATACCGAGCGTGACCCAGCCGATCGCCTGGCGGCGCGCGTCCTCGTCGCCGATGGTGGTGACGACCACCGCCTGCGCAGTCGGCAGCACCGCCGCACGTGCGACGGCACCCACTAGCGTCACGGCGAGCAGGATCGGCAGGTTGGGCGAGAACCCGGTGGCGACGGCACTCAGGAACACCGAGATCAGTCCGACCACGAGCGTCCGGCGGAAGCCGTACCGATCCGCCAGCGGGCCGGCCACCAACGCGAGCAATCCGGACAACAGCAGCATCAGGGCGGGCACCTGACCCATCACCGACACGCTCGTGTTCAGGTCCGCCGCCATCAGCGGCAGGAACACGGTGAGCGCCCGGGCGCTCAGAATCGCGATCGTGACGCCGAACGTCAGGACCGGAACCAGCAGGCGAGAGACCGGCTCGTCGGTTGGCATCGGCTGAGGTACCGGGACAGACATCAGCATCCCTCCTCAAAGGCCAGCGGCAGAGCTCCGCGAGCCAGCTATCTCATTGTCAGCTGAAGAAGACCGCGTCAGGCGGAGAGTACCGCTCCAGACTTCCCGCGCGCGACGGTCGTGCGGAGTGCGCCGAGCCGGTCGATCGCGATCTCGACGGTATCGCCAGCTTCAAGCGTGAACGGGCTGTCCGGCACCAGCGCCGTCCCGGTCGAGATGATCGCGCCGTCCGGGAACTCGTCCTCGCGGAACAGGTGGCTGACCAGCTCTTCCAGCCGCCGTTTCAGGCCGCTTGTGCGAGTCTCGCCCTCCCAGATCACCTCGTTGTCGCGCTCGATCGCCATCCAGATCGCCAGGTCGTACGGATCGGGGACCTCCCAGGCCGGCGTGATGCCCGGCCCGATGGCGCAGGCGCCGTGGTACAGCTTCGCCTGCGGCAGGTAGAGCGGGTTCTCGCCCTCGATGCTCCGCGAGCTGACGTCGTCCCCGATCGTGTACCCCACGATCTCGGCGTGCGCGTTCACGACGATCGCCAGTTCCGGCTCCGGCACGTCCCAGGTCGAATCTGACCGCACCACGACCGTCCCGTCCGGTCCGACCACCCGGCGCGGCGTCGCCTTCAGGAAGATCTCCGGGCGGTCGGCGTTGTAGACCATCGAGTAGACGTCTGGCGTGCCGCTCTCCTCGCGGCGGGCCTCTTCGGAGCGCTGGTAGGTCACGCCAGCCGCCCAGACCTCCATCAGTCCGTCGACCGGCGCCAACAGGGTCGTGTCCCACTCGGGAGGCGAGCTGATCGCGACCGTCCGCTGTACCACCGTCCGAAACTCGTCCATTGGCAATCGAAGCAGCTCGGGCAGGGTGGCGACCGGCGGCTTGAACCGAGCGACCACTCGCTCGTTCCGAAGGGCACCGAGGGCGACGGCTCCGTCGGCGGCGCGGAATCTGACGATCTGCATCGGGGCGCGTCCCAGCGCGATGTCTCGCGACCTCACCTCGACTCAACGCTGAGTCGTGCGGTCTGAGCGGCCTCTATTCTAGCGCCCGCGCGGGAACGCTGACGTCGGCTGTGCCGGCGCCCGCTCCGTTGTGGGCAGCACCGTTCGTCGTGACCTGAACCCCGAGCTGCGCGGCGACCAGCCGGGCGTAGACGCCTCCCTTCTTGAGAAGCTCGTCGTGAGTCCCCTCCTCAGCCACGACACCGTCATCCAGAACGACGATCTTGTCGGCGTTACGAATCGTCGAGAGTCGGTGCGCGATGACCAGCGTCGTCCGATCGCGCATCAACCGATCGAGCGCGCCACGCACCTGGAGCTCGCTCGCCGCGTCAAGGTGCGAGGTCGCCTCGTCCAGCACCAGGATCGGCGCGTCCTTGAGCAGCGCCCTGGCGATGGCGATCCGCTGGCGCTGCCCGCCCGAGAGGTGGGCGCCGCGCTCACCGACGCGCGTCTCGTAGCCGTCCGGCAACTGCTCCACGAACGTGTCGGCGTTCGCCAGCGCCGTCGCCCGATTAAGGTCGCCTTCGGTGGCGTCCGGGCGCGCCAGCCGGAGATTGTGGCCCAGGCTGGCGTTGAACAGGTAGGTGTCCTGCGCCACCAGCCCGATCTGCCGCCGAAGGGCGTCCAGCTCCAGCTCGCGCAGGTCCACGCCGCCCAGCGTGATCCGACCTGAGGTCGGATCCCAGAAGCGCAGCAGCATGTGCGCCGCGGTGGTCTTCCCGGCCCCGGACCGGCCGACCAGCGCGACTGTCTGCCCCGGCTCCACGGAGAACGAGACGTTGACCAGCGCGGCCGAGTCGTCCGGGCTGTACGCGAACGTCACCCCCTCGAAAGCCACCGCCGGAGCGCCCTGACCCGGATCTGGCACCTCGCGTCGGGGACCGTCGAGCACGGTGACCGGCTCGTCGTGGACGGCGAACACCCGGCGCGCGGAGGCCAGCGTCTCGGTGAGCTGCTTCGCCACCTTCGCGATGTCGGTGACCGGGCCGAACGACGAGAGCGCCAGCAGCGTCGCCAGCGGCAGCAGCGTCGGCTCCAACCGACCCTGGCTCGCCAGCACGCCGCCCACCACCATCACGACCAGGCCGCCGAGCGCCGTCAGCACGTCGATCACGCCGCTCTGGATCGCCTGGTGATGCAGGAATCGCAACTGGGCCACGCTCAACTCGCGGCCGTTCGCGTTGATTTCGGCGAGTCGGCCGGAGCCATAGGTGTACGCCGCGATCGTTCGTAGTCCCTGGACACTGTCCACGATGTGGGCGTGCACCAGCCCGAGCGTGCCACGGGCCTCGGTTGCCGCCCCGAGCGCCGCCCGCTGCCCGAGGACCGGGCTCAGGCCGACCGCCACCAGGAACGGCAGCAGCGCCAGCGCCAGCGGCCAGCCCATGACCGCCAGCGCGATCAGCACCCCTCCAGGCACCAGCACCGCCACGAACGCCGGCGCGATCGTGTGCGCGAAGAAGTACTCGACCGTTTCGACGTCCGAGGTCACGGCGCTCACCAGGTCCCCGGTCCGGCGCCGCAACACGTAGCCCGGCGCCAGCGGATCGAGCGCCCGGTACATGTCGATCCGCATCTCGGCCAGGAGCCGGTACGCCAGATCGTGCGCCAGCCACGACTCGGCCCAGGTCAGGATCGCGACCACCGGGACCAGAATGCCGAGCGCCCAGAGCCACGGCGTCAGGTCGGCGCCGGTGGCAGCGACCCGCACCGTCAACGCGCTCACCACCGTCAGCCCGATCACCGCCGCCGCGTGCGCCAGCCCCAGCAGGAAGACGCCGATCTGCGTGACGGTCCACGGCTTGACGAGCGCCAGCAGCCGCGCCCAGAGCCCGAGCAGCGGGATCTGGCGACCGGGCGCCAGACGAATCGGAGCGGGCACCTCTTCAGACGATGCCCCGTTCGCCGGCCGGAGGTCAGGATCGAACCCGTCCGCTCGCAGCACGACGTCGACCGTGCTCTCGGCCCGCTGCGCGGACATCAAGGTGGCGTAGACGCCGCCGGCCGCCAGCAATTCGGTGTGGCGGCCGAGCTCGGCGACCTGGCCGTTCTCGAGTACCAGGATCTGATCGGCGTTCGCCACGCTCGACAGCCGATGCGCGATCACCAGCGTGGTCCGGCCCCGCTGGAGCCGTTCGAGCGCCTGCTGGATGACCGCCTCGTTTTCGGCGTCCACGCTGGAGAGCGCCTCGTCGAGGACCAGGATCGGCGCGTCCTTGAGCAGCGCCCTGGCAATCGCCAGCCGCTGGCGCTGCCCGCCGGAGAGGCGTGCTCCCCGCTCGCCGACCACCGTCTCGTAGCCGAGAGGCAGGGCGCTGATGAACTCGTGCGCGTTCGCCGCCCGTGCCGCCGCCTCCAGCTCGGCCTGGCTCGCACCGGGCTTCGCGATCCTCAAGTTCTCGGCGACAGTCCCGTAGAACAGGTACGTGTCCTGGGTGACGACGGCCACCGACTCGCGAAGCGTCGTCAGCGGGATCTCGCGGACGTCGCGACCGCCTACCAGCACCCGCCCCCTGTCGGCGTCGAAGAAGCGCAGCAACAGCCAGACCAGGGTTGACTTGCCGGCCCCGCTCGGTCCGACCACGCCCAGCGTCTTGCCGGCCTCGAGCGTGAACGAGAGATCACGGAGTGCCTCGCCCCGCCGCGAGGGGTAGCGGAAGCTTACCGCCTCGAATCGCACGTCCGGCGCCAGCGGGCTCGTGTCGGCCGCGTCTCCGGCGGTTTCGGCCGGGTCCACGATCTCCGGCTGCGCGTCGAGCAGCTCGTAGATCGCGGTCGTCGCCGACATCGCGACCATGCCGCGATGGTAGAGCGAGACCAGCTCGCGGAGCGGGCGGAACACCTCGACGCCGAGCATCAAGACGATCAGGAGCACCTGGAGCTCGAGTGTGCCCTGCTGGACCCGGATGGCGCCCCAGGCCAGCGCAATTGCCGCCCCTGCCGAGATCCCGAGAATGGTGATCCCGCTGGTGAGGATGTTCGCAGCCAGCACGAACATGGTGCTGTGGTACAGATTCCTGGCACGTTCGGCGAGGAGATCGCCGTGCGCCCGGCTCTGCCCGAACGCCTTGAGCGTCGGCAGTCCCTGGACGCCGTCCACGAAGTCGTTGCCCAGCGCGGCGTACGAGTCGCGGCGGCTCATCGCGCTCGCGCGGTTCAGCGAGTGGAAGAAGGCCGGCACGACCAGCGTGAAGATGGCAAAGACCAGGAAGATCAGGCCGGTCGTCAGGTCGAGCCAGGCCATGAAGAGGAAGACGATCAGCGGCGTCAGCGCGGCCACCAGCAGCTGCGGCAGGTACTGGCCGAAGAACGTCTCCAGCATCTCGACGCCGTCGACCAGGCTCAGGGCGACCCCGCCCGAGCGCTGCTGATCGATCCGCCCCGGACCGAGCGCCAGCACGTGGCGGTACAGCTTCTCGCGCAGTCGGACCTTCATCTCGGCGCCGGTCTTGTTGGCGACGTCCTCTTTCCAGACCTGGACCAGCCCCCGGCCGACGATCAGAACGGCGATGGCGACGATCAGCGGGACCAGCTCGGCGATCGGCTGGCCACGAATAATGCTTGCCAGCACGACACCCGAGAGCGCCAGCCGCCCGAGGTTGAGCGGCAGCCCGGCCAGGCCGATCAGGGCGGCGACCAGAATCCGCACGCGCAGGCCCTGCGTGAGCGCAAACAGACGCCAGTCGAAATACATGCCAGGCTCCTCTCCACGGCGCGCGGCGCCGCACGGAAGGGACGGCCACGCCCACGGCAGGGTAGCAGGTCAAGATGCTAGTTGCAACACCTTGCAATAAGTCACCGTGTCAGAACAGCCTGATACCACGCTCGCTACAATCGTCTGGCCGGGCTGCGACCGTGCACGGACGATCTTGCGCGTATCGCCGTGGTCGCAGCCGGAGAGGAGCGGTGATGGTAGACATTGAGGTCGCCCCGGCCGATCGGGCGGACGGCGCATCGAGGGTGCGCGCAATCATTGAGGCCACCCGGATCGCCCAGATGGTGTACGCGATGGTCGAGCTCGGCTTGCCCGACATGCTCGCCGGCGGTTCTCGCGCCGACGCCGATCTCGCCAGCCACTCCGGGGCAGACGAGCCGTCACTGCGCCGGCTCCTTCGCGGGCTGGTCGCCGCCGACTTCCTGAAGCAAGAGCCTGATGGGCGGTTTGGGCTGACGTCGTCCGGGCAGGCGTTGCGCTCCGACGCACCGGAGGGCGTCCGGGATCAGGTCCGCATTCAGCTTCACGAGGCACGCTGGCGTCCCTGGGGAAACCTCGTGACGAGCATCCTCACCGGCCGGTCCACCATGGCCGACATGTTCGGGGCAGGGACCTGGGACTATGAGGCCGAACATCCAGATGTCGCCGAACGATTCAATAGATTCATGTCTCGAAATTCCCGGGCCCAGCAGGATGCCATCCTTCGCGCCTACGACTTCTCAGGGTTTCGCACCCTCGTCGACGTCGCTGGCGGACATGGACAGTTGCTCGGCGGGATCTTGCGCGAGTATCCATCCATGCACGGCGTCCTGTTCGATCAGCCAGCCGTCGTGGACGGCGCCGGCCCCGTGCTGCGCGAGCTTGGGGTGGGCGACCGCTGTACGGTCATCGCCGGGAGTTTCTTTGAGATGGTTCCGTCAGGGGGTGACGTCTACCTCCTGAAACTGATCCTTCATGACTGGGAAGACGAACCGGCCCGGAAGATTCTCGCGACCGTGCGTCGTGCCATAAGTGCGGGAGTCAGGCTGCTCGTAGTTGATCGCGTCTTGCCAGAGGATCGTCCGTTGAGCGTTGCGGACGCGGTCTCAGATCTGAATATGCTGGTGATGCTCGAGGGGAAGGAGCGCGCGCCCTCGCAGTTCGCGTCGCTTTTCGAGGCGAGTGGCTTCCACCTGGAGAGAATCGTGCCGACCGGTTCGAACGTCAGCATCGTCGAGTGCGTCGCGATCTAGCCCGGGAAGAGTCCGACTTCGTCGAGAGCAGGTCACGATCCGACGCGGCGTCGCACCAGCGGCGCGATGCCCTCGAACGTCGCGACGGCGGCCCGCCAGCCGTCCGGGATCTGCGCCGAGCGCGCTGCCCGGGCATCCGAGTTGACCAGCACCCCGCCTCCGCGCCCGACCACCTCGGGTCCCCGCATCAGCACGAATTCGTAGTCGGCGCTGGCTCGCCCGAGCCGGCTGATACGCCAGCCGACGTCCACGTTCTCGGCGAACGCCAGCGGCAGCAGGTACTCGCAGGTGACCCTGGCGATCACCCAGGTGAGGCCAACCGGCACGTCGATCCCCAGCACTTCCTGGAAATACAGGGTCCGGACCTGCTCGACGTATGAGAGGTAGACGACGTGGTTGACGTGGCCCAGCGCGTCCAGGTCGCGAAACCTCACCTCGACGCGCCGAACGTAGCGAAACACGGGATCGACGTGACTATCGGCCGGCCGCGACGGGCTCGAGATGCTCACGCCAGCGTCGCGCTCAGCCGCCGCCGTGTTGTTCGATCAGCGCCTCGACCTGCGGCAGGACGTCGCGGAGCGCCTGCTGAGACTCCGGCCGGATCGGCACCTTCTCCAGGATGTAGCGGATCATCTTCGCCAGGACGTCCGCCTGGGCCTTGTCCAGCCAGAGTGCCAGCGAGAGCTCCCCGTCAGGGTTCATCCTCTCGAACCCGACCTCGCCGACGACGCCATCCACCGTCACGGCCGGGCCGCTGGTGTGGAGCATCACCGAGCCATCGTCCGGGTTGTACACCAGGCGCGGCGACGAGTCCTCCACCTCACTCCTCCATCCACCGTTCGCGCGAACCGGTCCGCGAGCACCTATGACGGTAACAGATCAGGCTTTCCAACAGGGTGGATACCAGGATCGGTCCGCACGTCTCAAGTCACGGTGCCTTCGCCGGCCTGGCGGCCTGGTGGCTCGACCAGCAGCCGGGAGAGACCGGACGACAGCTCGGCGAGGGAGATCGGGCGCGCGGCAACGGCGTCCGCCGGCACGGGCGGCCCATCCCCCGCCCGAAGCGGATCGCCGGTCAGCACGACGACGGCCGACGCGGCGTCTCGCAGGCGACGCTCGCGCGGACGCTTCGCCCGGTCATCCCGCAACGCGCGCACCAGTCCGGCGAATCCCGCCGCGCCGCGCCGCGACACCAGCAGCCCCTCTTCGCGCGCGAGCAGCCGGCGGGCGGCGTCGGCCTCTCGCGGCGAAATGTCGTTCACGAGAACGAACGAGTCAGTGGAGCTCGTGCTGGTGGCGATGTCCTCGGTCAGCCTGCCAAGGACCGCCACCCTCCGACGCATCAAGGCGGTCTCCGCGAGCCACCCGTGCTCGCCGCCGGTCACGCTCGGCAGCGCGAGCACCGCGTCGGCGTACCCCGCCCGCTCGACCTCCTGGATTGCGCTCGCCAGTCCGGACTGAAGGAGTGGGTCCCCGGACAACACGAGATGGAGTCCGGCGCTGTCGGCGGCCACCGGTGCCCACCGGCGAAGCGATTCCCCATCGGCCATGACGGCGACCGTCCGCGCCCCGAGCGCCGTCAGCCATCCGCCCTCCTCGGCCGCTTCACGATCTCTCTCCACGGACTCCAGGACGACGCAGCGCAGGCCAGCCCGGGCGCAGCAGACCGCGAGCGGTACGGTCCAGGGCTCTATTCCGAGGACACAGAGACCGGCCCGGCCCTCGGCGACGGCCGCCTCGACGATCGCCGCCGCGCTCCGATCGAGCCACGAGCCGGTCGGCTGCCAGCATTCGACCTTGAACAGCAGCGTCTCCAGGCCAACCAGCCGCCCGAGCGACCGTGACGCGATCAGCGGCGTACCGGACACGCCGGGCCAGGCCGGGCCACCGACCTGACCGGCCTGCGCCGTCATGCAGGCTTCATCCATGGATCGTTTCGGTCCACGAGGGTCACTGAGCGCTCGATCGGCCACGGTCGAGATTGTACGTTTCCCGTGCCGTCGTCTCCTGGGACTGATACAATCGCGCGTTCAGACGACCCGGTCGGCAGGCAAGGCGGGAGCGGCATGCGCGCGCGGAAGATCATGAGCACCACGCTCTTCACCGTGGAGCGAACGACTCCAGTCCGGGACGTCATTCGCCTGTTGATCGACCAGCGGATCAGCGGCGTGCCGGTCGTCGACGATGGCGCGGTCGTCGGGATTATCAGCGAGGGCGATCTGATCCTCCGCGAGCGCGCCTACCGTCAGCGTGGCGGGATGGCGTTTCTGGCCCAGCAGCTCTTCGAGGACCATGAGAAGCTAGCCACGGAGTACCGCAAGGCGCACGGCCTCGTCGCCGAGGACGTTATGTCCCAGCCGGTCGTCACGATCCTGCCCGGCACTCCGGTCGAGGAGATCGCCCACCTGATGGCCGAGCGCCACATCAAGCGCGTCCCGGTCGTCGAGCACGGCCGGCTGGTCGGCATCGTCAGCCGCGGCGACGTCCTGCGCGCAGCCTACGAGCGACTCCTGGCACTGGAGGACGGCCAGAACGGCCGCCCGCCCTCCGATCAGGAGATCGTCGCCTTGCTGATTGCCGAGCTTCGTGACGAGCCCTGGGCCGAGGTCAGCCACATCCGGCCAACCTGCCAGGACGGAATTGTGTCGCTGCACGGTGAGGTCGAAAGCGACGCCGAACGCGAGGCCGTCGAGGTCGCGGCGCGAGGCGTCGCCGGCGTTCGGGGCGTCGTCAACCAGCTCGCGATCCGCCCCGGCCTGGACGACGAAGGGTGAGCGTCGCCTGGCGCGCCGCGACACCACATCGGTCGGCATCAGTTGCGGATCGTCACCTCGATCACCTGACCGCCGAACCAAGCCGGCAGCGCCCAGAAGATGCCGACCACCAGCACCGCCAGGATCGTCAGCATCACGACCACCGACGCCAGGCTGATGCCGGCGTCGCCGGTGTCCTGATCACGTGCGATCCCACGGGCCTGGTCTTCTGTCACGTCCTGCACGTCCAATTACTGATTCTACTCGCCACGTACCGCCGATCGGTGAAGGATACGGGCTTTCAACTCCGCGCGTCACCGCCCCTTCGGGATGGGATCTAGGCACGATGCTTGCAGTGGCACGGGCCGTGCCTCCGGACGAAACGGGATGGGGTAGGCGGCACAGAGCGGAGTGAGGAGCGCTATGAAACGAGTCGTACTCCTGACGGCATTCGTAGTAGTGGCCATGGCGGCCGCGCTGGCACCCCCCGAGACGCCCACCCAGGCGCAGGCCAACTGCTTCCCACAGACGAACTTCTGTATCAGCAACCCGGCGTTCGCGGAGTATTTCAGTGGCCGGGGCGACGTCCGCACTCTCGGCTACCCAATCTCTCGATCGTTTACCCTCGAGGGCTTCGAAGTCCAGTTCTTCCAGCGAGTCGTGCTCCAGATGAACGCGGGCCAGGTTGCGCGACTGAACGTCCTCGATCCGAACGTCATGCCGATGACGCGAGCGAACCAGTCCGTGTTCCCGCCGCCTGACCCGGCACTCGCCGCTCAGGCACCGCAGCCAACGTCGCCGACCTACGCACAGGACGTCGTCAGCTTCGTGCAGCGGGTCTCGCCAAACACCTTCAACAACCAGCCGGTCAATTTCTTCAACACGTTCATGAGCACGGTGCCTCCGCAGCCCGGCACGAGCCAGGACACGATGACGCTGCTGAATCTGGAGATCTGGGGCGTGCCGACCTCAAATCCGGCGCCCGATCCGGGGAACGGCAGCTTCATCTACCAGCGGTATCAGCGCGGCATCATGCACTTCCGAGCCGAGGTCCCGGTCACTGAGGGGATCCTGGTCGGCGAGTACTTCAAGGCCGTCATCACCGGCCGCAGCCTTCCGCCGGACCTGGCGGCCGACATGCAGGGCAGCCGCTATTCGGGCCAGTACAGCCCGGGCTCGCCCGGCTGGGTCGCCCGCCCCGCCGAGCTGCCGAACACCGACATGAACGGCGCGTTCGAGCCTGGCACCGGTCCGGTCACGCAGCCGCCCGCCCCGCCGACACCGCCGCCGGGCGCCACCGCGACCGTGACTCCGACGCCCGGCGCCGTCGGTCCGACTGTCACGATCCAGATTGATGACGACCTGATCGACCCTGGCCAGAGCATCAACGTCACGGTGATCGCACGCTACACCGGGCCGATCGACTGGCTCGAGTTCGAAGGCATTGAGGACGACGACGACGACAACGACAACTCCGAGGTGAACGACAACGATACCTCCTCAACGTCTGATCCAGAGCTGGATCGCAGGCGGTTCGACTGCGACGACAGAACCGACTGTGCGAACGTCTGGACCATCAGGCCGACCGTCGCCGGCGATTACATCCTGCGCGCTCGCGCTGAGGGGACAGACGACGTTCGCTCCGAGTGGGTTGAGACGACGTTCCGCGTCCGCGCGGGCAGCGCCACCTCCACGCCAACCGCGGCTGCAACGGCGACCACGGCTGCAACGGCGACCACGGCCGCGACCAACACTCCGGCCGCGACCAACACTCCGACCCCGTAGTTAGGCGAACCCTTCGCGGGCCGCTCCACGAATCGGCGAGGCCCGGAGCTCGTGCACTGGCACGAGCTCCGGGCCTCGTAGCGTTCTACCTCGACCGATGCTCGGACCTCAGGCCTGTCGATCCGGACATAACGAAACCGCTCTCGCCCTCGACAGTTTGTACAGATACAAGCGTGCGCCAAACAGGTCGGGAATATCTCCCAGACCGGCAGCGCCAGCGAGTCCGATTGTCCGAGGGCATCGTCATGAAACGAGCCGTGATTCTCTGTGCGTTTCTGCTCGTCGGCATCGCCGCTGCCGTCGGGCCACCGAGCCGAGAAACTGAAGCGCAAGCGAACTGTTTCCCGGAGACCGGGTTCTGCGTCACCAATCCCCTATTCATGGAGTACTTCCGTGTCCGGGGCGGCGTCAGGATCATGGGATATCCGATATCCCGATCGTTCACACTCGAGGGGTTTGAGGTTCAGTTCTTTCAGCGCGTCATCATGCAGCGTCAAGGCAACACGGTCCAGCGCCTGAACGTTCTGGACCCGAACGTCATGCCGATGACCCGTGCCAACCAGTCAATCTTTCCGGGGCCGGATCCGGCACTCGCCGCGCAGGCACCCCAGGTTGGCGCGCCAGACTATCCACGTCAGGTCGTCGAGTTCGTCCGGCAGGTTGCTCCTGACTCATGGGGCGGACAACCGGTCGGGTTCTTCAACCTGTTCAACACCACCGTCCCGGTCGACGTCGCCTTCCCCGGGCAGACGCCGAACCCGGACCTGGTGACGTTGCTGAACCTGGAGATCTGGGGCCTGCCGACCTCCAACCCGGCCGCCGATCCCGGCAACGGCGGCTTCATCTATCAGCGATTCCAGCGCGGCATCATGCATTTTCGCGCTGAGGTGCCTGTTACGGAAGGGATTCTCGTCGGCGAGTACCTCAAGGCGGTGATGACCTACCGGGCGCTCCCACCGGATCTTGCCGAAGACATGCGGGACAGCCGGTACCGCGCGCAGTACAGCCCCGGCTCGCAGGGCTGGCTGACACGTCCAGCGGAGCTGCCGAGCACCGACCTCACCGGCGCATTCGAGCCCGGGTCCGGGCCGGTCGGACAGCCCACGCCGCCGCCGACGGTGCCTCCTGCCGCAACGCCTACCCCGACGGCGACGGCGACCCCTACCGGCCCGTCCGTCACGATCCAGGTCGACGACGAGACGATCGACCCAGGTCAGTCGATCAGTGTGACGATCATCGCGCAGGGATCGTCGAACCTGTACCTGCTCCAGTGGAGAACGGTCTACGGCGACGACGATCCGGACGGCGACCGTAGCCCTGCGACCGATCCTCAGCTTGCGCCACAGGACTTCTTCTGCGATCAGGACCGGACCGAGTGCGCGAACGTCTGGCGAGTCACACCAACCACGCCCGGCCGGTACACGCTCTGGGCTCGGGTTCAGGACGTGACCAGCGCGCTCTCACCATGGGTCGGCACGCCGCTTCGGGTTCGCGAGGGGAACACGCCCACGCCGACGCCGACCATCACCGCGACGCCAACTGCCACGGCCACGGCCACGGCGACAGCTACATCTACGGCGACGCCGACCGCGACGACGATCTCTGGCATGGCCGCGACTGTGACCCCGACGAAGTCGCCCTGACGGTTCAGGCAGACAACGACATTCAGTTGGCGGCCCGATCGTCGACAGATCGTGCCCGGATGAAGATCGGATGAAGTTGACGAAGTGTACGTCACGAGAGTTCTGTCCGGCCCCCACGGACGATGACATTCCGGGTATGATCGGCACGCTGTTTGGGTTGGCGAACACGACAGAACCGGTCAGCGGCTCGACAGTTTCTACCGATGCGGGGGCGAGATCGACTACGCCGGTGTTCGCGTTGTCGGCGACAGCAGCCCGCGGAGCAGGGAGGTTGACAGCGTCGTTATGAAGCGAATCGCCGTCCTCGTCGGGTTTCTCGTCATCGGGCTCGTGTCCGCCATCGCGCCGCCGGGTCGTGAGACCGAGGCACAGGCAAACTGCTTCCAGGAGACCGGATTCTGCATCACGAATCCGGCGTTCGCCGAGTACTTTCGCGTGCGCGGCGGCACTCGAATCCTGGGCTTCCCCGTCTCACGGTCGTTCACGTTTGAGGGTTTCGAAGTCCAGCTCTTTCAGCGCGTCGCGCTGCAACTCGTCGGCACTACCATCAACCGCTTGAACGTGCTCGATCCGGGCGTCATGCCGATGACGCGCGTCAACCAGTCCCAGTTCCCGGCGAACGATCCTGCCATCGCCGCGCAGGCGCCGCAGACGTCGTCGCCGACCTACGCGCAAGACGTCGTCCGCTACGTCGAGAGCGTCTCGCCAAACACCTTCAACGGCCAGCCGGTCCGCTTCTTCGACACGTTCAACGGCACCGTGCCGCCAGACCTCGCGTTCGGCGGCGCCCCGCCCAACCCGGGCCTGTTGACGCTGCTCAACCTTGAGATCTGGGGCCTGCCGACCTCCAGACCGCAGCCCGATCCCGGCAATGGCGGCTTCATCTACCAGCGGTACCAGCGCGGCATCATGCACTACGACGCGAGCTGCGGCTGTACCCAGGGCATCCTGGTCGGCGAGTACTTCAAGGCCGTCCTGACCGGACGGAACCTGCCGCCGGACCTGGCCGCCGACATGCAGGGCAGCAAGTACCTCGGCCAGTACAACCCCAGCCTCGTTGGCTGGATCAACCGGCCGAACGAGCTCCAGAGCACAGACCTTACCGGTGCTTTCGAGCAGGGCACGACGGCGGTGCAGCCAGGCGCCGGCCAGCCGAAGCCGTCCGGCCCGGCCCCGACGACCGCCCCGGCCGCGACCGCGACCGCCACGTCAACACCGAACCCGGCCTCGACCATCGCAGTCGACCTCCAGCTCGACGACGACTTGATCGATCCGGGCCAGAACCTCCGCGTGACGGTCATCGGGCGGAGCCCGGCCGGACTCGAGTGGCTCGAGTGGGCTGCCGACGACTCAGACGACCCGCTGCTCGACGCCGATCACCGTCACGACGGCTGTGACAACAACACCCAGTGCGCGTTCGTCTGGGACGTGAAGCCGACCAAGGCTGGCCTGCACGACATCCGAGCCCGTGGACGTGATCGGAACGGCGTCCGCTCGGAGTGGACCGTCGTCCAGCTTCGGATTCGCGAAGGACCAACGCCGACCTGGACGCCGGTCCCCACCGTCGGCCCTGGAACGCCTACGCCGACGCCGATCACCCAGCCGAGCGTGAAGCTTCGCATCGACGACGACACCATCGACCTGGGCGACGAGATCGAGATCGAGATCATCGCCAATCACGACAAGGGCATCGACTGGATCCAGTGGGAGGGCAAGGACTTCGACGACCCGGCCCTCGACGACCACCGCTACGACTGCGACAACCGGAAGGACTGCAGCCGGACCTGGAAGGTCAAGCCGACCAAGAAGGGCACCGTCGACATCGAGGCGGAGGCCAAGGATCAGAACGGCGTCTTCTCCGTCAAGATCCGGCAGGAGCTCAAGATCAGGTAGCCCATCACGCACCTCTCGCGGTGTAGACTGCTGACAACACCGCGAGAGGTGCCCCAATGGCAGTCCCGACGACGCCCACCGAGACGTTCGGTAACCGGTTCCTCGAGCCCGGCTCGCGATCCGCCACGCTGTTCGAGCGCGCACGCAAGGTTCTGCCCGGCGGGAACACCCGTACCACCGTCTTCAACCCGCCGCATCCGCTCTACCTCGTCGCCGGCCAGGGCTGCCGCGTCACCGACGCCGACGGCCAGACCCGCCTCGACTTCCTGAACAACTACACCTCGCTGCTGCACGGACACTGCCATCCGGACGTTCAGGCAGCGGCTCAGGCTCAGCTGCTGCGCGGCACCGCCTTCGCCGGCCCGACCGAGCTCGAGGTCGACCTGGCTGAGATTATCACCGACCGGGTGCCGGCCATCGAACGGATCCGCTTCACCAACTCGGGCACCGAGGGCGTAATGATGGCGATCAAGGCCGCGCGTGGCTACACCGGTCGGCCGAAGATCGCCAAATTTGAGGGCTTCTACCACGGCACCTACGACCCGGCCGAAGTGAGCGTCAACCCGCCGCTCGACGTGATCGGCGAGGCCGAGGAGCCGATCGGCGTCTCTGAGACGGCCGGACTGGCGCCGGGCACGATCGACAGCACCGTGATCCTGCCGTACAACAACCCGGCCGCCGTCGAGCGGATCGTCGAGCGCGAGGCCGCGAATCTGGCGGCCGTCGTCGTGGACCCGCTCCCCAACAATGCTGGCTTCCCGGACCCGGCGCCGGGCTTCCTGCCGTTCCTTCGCGAGTTGACCCAGAAGCACGGCATCCTGTTGATCTGCGATGAGATCATCTCGTTCCGCGTCGGCTACCAGGGCGCCAGCGCGCGCTTCGGCATCAAGCCGGACCTGGTGACGCTCGGAAAGATCATCGGCGGCGGACTGCCGGTCGGCGCGGTCGGCGGCAGCGCCGAGGCGATGAGCGTCTTCGACCCGACAGCCGGCAAGCCGCGCGTCCCCCACGGCGGGACATTCAACGCCAACCCCGTGACGATGGCGGCCGGCATCGCGGCGATGGGACTCTGGACCGAGGGCGCCATCGCACGCCTGGAGCGGCTCGGCGACGATCTCCGACAGCGCGCCAACTGGGCACTGGACGAGTCCGGCCTGGCATTCAAGGTCACAGGCCAGGGATCGCTGTTCCGGATCATGCCGAAGCGGAGCGGCAGCGAGTTCCGATCGAGCGTGCCGGACGCTCGCCAGCAAGTCCAGCGCCGCGAGCTCCACCTGCGCCTGCTCGGCCAGGGCGTCCTGACGTCGCCAACCGGCCTGGGCTGCCTCTCGACGGTCATGGGCGACGGCGAAGTCGCCGAGATGGTGGAGGCGATCCGCGTCTCGGCAAGCGAGGTCTCAAGCTAGCCGGCCCCTGCTACGACGTTCGACCCTCGTCCGCTTCCGCCTCGTCCAGCTCCGGCTGGTCGCGGGCCGGGCCGTCCCGGATCGAGAGCAAGTCCAGCACCTGCCCCAGCGCCGAGCCGAACCGCTTCTGCAGCTCGTCCATCTCGCGGCGCCACGACTCGCGCCGGGAGGCCGGGGGCTGCTGCCCCATACGACGGAACTTCCGATACCGGTCCTCGACGAGCCGCTTCGAGCTCGTCTTGCGCATCTCGATCAGGGCGTCCAGCACGAAGTTCCGCAGGAGCAGCGCAGCGTAATCGGCGTCGAGGTGCGCTCCGCCCTCTGGCTCCGGCACCATCGTGTCCACCACGCCCAGTAGCTTGCAATCGGCAGCTGTCAGTTTGAGCGCGTCGGCCAGGTCGCGGGCGCGCTGGGCGTCGTGGTACAGGATGGCGGCCGCACCCTCCGGCGCGATCACCGAGTAGATCGAGTTCTCCTGCATCAAGATGCGATCGGCCACGCCGAGCGCGAGGGCGCCGCCGCTGCCGCCCTCGCCGATCACCGCTGCCACCACTGGCACCGGCAGGATCGACATCGTCGATAGGCACTGCGCGATCGACGGCGCCAGCCCGCGTGCCTCAGAGTCGAAGTCCAGCGCTGCTCCCGGCGTGTCGATCAACGTGACGACCGGGAGGCCCCAGGCCGCCGCGAGCCGCATGGCGCGAGCGGCCTTGCGATACCCCTCGGCGCTCATTCGGCCGCCGTTCCGGTGCTCGTGCTCCTCCTGGCCTCGGCCTCGCTCCTGCCCGATCACCATCACGGTGATCCCACCGAGGTCGCCCACGCCGCAGACGACGGCCGGGTCGTCCATGCTCAGCCGGTCGCCGTGCAGCTCGACGAACCGCGGCAAGATGACGCGGATGTAATCGCGGCTCGTCGGGCGGTCCGGGTGGCGCGCCAGCTCGACGGCCTCCCAGGCCGAAGCAGGCGGCTTGAGCTCCGGGCGGTACAACTCGTTCTCGCCCCTCGGCGAGAGGTCCCACCGACTGCCGAGCAGTTGGAGCAGGGTCGCCAGGACGTTCCGCAGCCGCGCCCGATCGACCACGCCATCGATCTGCCCGTGCGCCAGCAGGTACTCGGCGGTCTGGGCGTCCTTCGGCTTGGCCCGGCCAGTGAGCTGTTCGATCACCCGTGGCCCGGCGAATCCGATCAGCGCCCCCGGCTCGGCCAGGATCACATCACCTCGCGACGCAAAGCTGGCGTAGACGCCGCCGGTCGTGGGATCGGTCAGCACCGAGATGAACGGCAGCCCGGCCTGCGCCAGGCGCGTCGCCGCCGCGCTCGTCTTCGCCATCTGCACCAGTGAGAGCATCCCCTCCTGCATGCGGGCGCCGCCGCTCGCGGCCACGCTGATGAACGGGAGCTTCCGGTCGATCGCCTGCTCGATCGCCAGCGCGACCTTCTCGCCGACGACCGTCCCCATGCTGCCGCCCATGAACTCGAAATCCAGCACGGACAGCACGCACTCACGGCCATTGATGCGCCCGGTGCCGACGACGACGGCTTCCTCGAGCCCCGTCTTGCTCCGTGCCTCTTCGAGTCGAGCACTGTACGGCACGCGGTCGCTGAACAGCAGCGGATCGACCGACGAGAGCGCCTGATGCGCCTCGCGGAAGCTCCCTTCGTCCAGCAGCAGGTCGACGCGGCGCCGGGCTGAGAGCGGGCCGTGATACCGGCACTGCGAGCAGACGCGGAGGCGCTGCCAGGTCGACGAGGTCAAGAGGTCCGCGCCGCACCGTCGACATACAGGGCCAGGGCCGGCTGCCGCGGGAGCGGTCGAGGCCGTGGACGTGTCGGACCGAGCGGGCTCGGCGCTGTTGACGGTCATCGTCGCAGTCTCCCGGGGCCAGGGCTGGCCCGACCTGGTTATACGTTCATCATGGCACGTGCGTCATCTCGACGCCACAATGGCCTGAACGCAGGAACCGATCCGGGATGCTGCTGTGACGCTGTCGGCGCCTGAGACTAACGTCGAAAGTACGTGGCCGTCGTCTGTCCCTCGCCGCCGTCCGGTGCGACGGCCGAGACCACCAGCTCGATCAAGCCCTTCTCGCGCCCGATCGCGAACTCGCGGCGGGTTCGGCCGTCCGCGTTCGTCGGCTCCAGCACTCGAAGCGGCTCGTCCTCGTCGTCCTCGGTGGAGATCGTGACGATCGCCCCGGACACCGGCACCCCGTCTCGCGTGACCCAGATCGTGATCTCCTGATGGCGCCCCTTCGCCTCCGGGTACTTCAACTTCGCCTCGATGGCGAGCGGGCGCCCCGACACTGGCGCCGCCGCGACCGTCGATGCCTCCGGGGCTGACGACGTGAGCGGGATCGGCGATGGTTGCGGCGGCGGCGGCAAGACCTCGGCAACAACCGGTTCGGAGGACGGCGGTGGCGGCAAGACCTCGGCGATGACTGGCTCAGGCGATGCCGAGGCGACCGTCGAGGCGGCGCTTGCGGGCGCGACGTACTGCTCGGACACCCAGCCGACCTGGTTCGCGGCCGTCATGACGGAAAGCCAGCGCGTTGCTCCCTCCTGGACCGCGGGCCCCAGTGGCGTGACGATCTCGTACGGGGCCAGATTGACGATGACCGGGTGTTCGAGGGCCGGTCCGAATCTCAGGCCCACCGGCGCACCGTCCGCACCCGGGACGACGATCAACCCGTCAGACGGCGGCGCATCATCCTGCGCCCGCGCCGTTGGCGATCCGGACACCATCGCGGCGGACAGGATCATGGTCAGTCCTGATGCGGCCATCCCGGCGTGGGACAGCACAAGTCGAATCATCCTCCTCCGAGACGGCATCGCCAGATCCCTCCTCGAACGTCTGCGCAGCGCGCGATCGACGCGCGGGCGACGACGGTGCTCGCTCCACGATCGGCGCCCTCAGCTCACGACCGGCCTGTTACCACTTCTGTCATCTTCGCGGCATTGACGCGATTTCTCAGAAGGTGTAACTGCAAGGAGGCTCTAAGGTTCTGTGACGTGACCGTAATGCGGTTTCAAGGGCGATGGCTGGTGAAAACACGCGCCAGGACCGGGCACGATCATCCTGGCGCTCGGTACCGATCGCGGCTCCGGCTGCCGCGGACGCCGACCCCTACCGTCTGAAGTACGAGACGATCGTCCGGCCCTCGCCGCCATCCGGCGCGACGACGCCGGGCACCGGGGCACCGTCTCGGTTCACCCCGGCGGCTCCCCCGGGACCTGTCACGGTGAGGACCTCACCAGGCGATAGCTTTGCAACCACTGGCTGGTCCGCGGCCGGCCCGGCCCGCAGATTCAGCCGCTGCCCGTCCGTGTTGGATACCATCACTACCGACCTCGCTGGCGGCCCCTCGACCTGGGCCAGGGCGGGCCACGCCACTGACAACAGCACCATCGCCAGCGCCGCAACCAGGCTCATCGCCACGATTCGGCGTGTCGGTGAGGCGCCATCGAAATCCCGGCCAGCCCGCCGCATCGGCCCCTCCGTTGCGCGCTGGCCGCCATCACACGAGACGGCGGCCCCTCCTCACGCGTTCTATCTTCTGTAACCGACTCTATCTCAGCCGGTCGTGCCCTGACGGACCCGTTGTGACGTCCGGCCCGATAGTCGACCCGAACCAGACAAAACGGGATGTCGTCGCGGGACACGGACATCATGGCCGGACCGACGCCTGAACTCTCACACCGCTACGTGGCGCTCGAGCGCTGAGCATCATCACCAGATGCACGATCGCACGCGACTCGCGAAAAGGCCCGGGATGCCGTCGCCGAACCTGCCATCGACCCACCTTCAGCACTCACGTCGGACGATCCTGCGCGCCGGATTCGTCGCGGCAGCGGCCGTGGTCGTGGCGGCGTGTGCCCCCACGAGGTCGCTTGCGCCCGGGCGTCCGGTCAGGTCCGCCGCGACGCCGGCCTCCACCCCTCCGGAGCCGACTGCCGTGACGGCCGAACAGATCTCTACGAGACCGCTGGCGCTGACCACCCCGACGACTCGCCCGGCTGCGATCCAGGCGACGACGACGCCGTCAGCCGTGGGCCGCCAGGCCGGCAGGGCGATCGGCGCGCTCGGCCGCGAATACCGCGCCCACCCCGAGGTCGCCGGGACGGTCCAGTTCTGGCACAGCTGGGACGGTCCTCGACACGTGCTGGTGGAGGGCATGATCGCCGACATGGCCGCGATCTATCCCTCGATCAAAATCGAGACCGACCTCGGCGACGCGGCCTCGGCGCGCGAACGGCTCGTCACGGCGCTCGCCAGCGGCACGCCGCCAAACGCCATGATGCTCAAGTCGGACAGCCTCGCCTACTTCGCCGAGCGCGGCGCTCTGCTGCCCCTCAACAGCGTGCTCGCCCAGGACGGCATCGGAGTTGACTGGTTCACACCGGCGGAATTGGGGAGCCGTACCTGGGATGGACAGATCTACGGTCTGCCCCAGACCACTGACGGCGCCCAGCATCTCCTGTTCGTCAACCTCGGTCTGCTCGACAAGATCGGCGTCGATTCGGCACTGCCGATCCGCACCTGGCAGGATCTCGACGCGCTGGTGGAGCCGGCCGTCACGGCCGGGTATCTGGTCATGGATCCGGGCCGTATGGCCGTGGGAATGACCGCGCACCAGGTCTGGACCTACGCGAACGGCGGCCGGTACTGGGACGGCGACCTGAAGAAGATCGGCTGGAGCGAACAGGCCGGCGTCCAGGCCGCCGAGTGGCTGGTGCAGTTCGTGAAAGAGCAGGCAGGGGACTATCCGCGCCTGGCGAGCGGCGGCGATCCGAGGGCGCCGCTCTCGGCCGCCGAGTGGTCTGCGGAGCGCTACGTCTGCTGCGTCAACGGTGCCGGCTGGCCCTACCAACTTCAGCAGGAGGCCCAACGCATCCGGTACGCCGTCTACGAGGTGCCGCACAACGCCCTCAACCCCGACTCCCGAGGCGAAACGCCGACGACCGGCGGCTGGACGCTCGCTATCCCGAAGTCGGCGCGCGACCACGAGGCGGCCTGGGAGTGGCTGAAGCTGGTGACGGTGTCCGAAAGCGCCTGCGCTTTCTCAGAGCGCCAGCGACGGCCGTCGCCACTGGCCGGCTGCGACGACCGCGCCCAGGCTCAGCCCAGTCAGCCATTCTGGCCAGTCGTGAGCGCCAGCCTGGCGAGGAGTGTGCCCGTCCCCAACTCGCCGATCCAGTCGCAACTCGAGCAGCTCTATCGCCAGATGCAGGACGATCTCCTGATGGCACGCCTCGCGCCCGCCGACACACTCGAGAACGCCGCCCGCGACGCGCAGCAGCTCCTCGACGACTGGCACGCGAAACGCAAGCGCCCGTGACGCTCCCCGACGGCGTCTACGACGACATCTCGGAGTACCACGAGCAGAAGTCGTAATCGGCAACCTGAGCGCTAGAGCCAATACCGATAAGTTTAGGGCCAGAGGACGCGGACGGAGGTCACGGCGACGGGCGGGAGGGCCGGAGCTGAGCCGGTCGGAGGCGGGCGCTTGAGCGGGAAATTGCTCATCTTGCGCTTGACGACGC